>Ga0299913_10000795_pt1 | contig 21379 bp, 14 predicted proteins | sample RVTome_9_FD_201360 | JGI IMG/M metagenome (GOLD analysis project Ga0299913, IMG submission 201360) | Soil microbial communities from uranium-contaminated site in the Upper Colorado River Basin, Wyoming, United States - RVT155D38 (version 2) ... | reverse complement strand
TCCACCACGGTTGTCGTCGCCGACCAGGATGCGGCGCTCGACTTCTACGTAAACACGCTGGGCTGGGAAAAGAGGGCCGACGATCGGGTGGGTGACATGATGCGTTGGCTGACTGTGGCCCCCCCCGGTGCGACGACTGAGCTTGCTCTCGGTCATCAGAGCTGGTTCACCGGCGACCACACGGTCAGAAAGGGCGGCCATACGGGCATCTCCATCGCCGCTTCAGACATCGACAAGGCATATGAAACGCTGACGGCGCGTGGCGTAAAGTTCAAGGAACCGGTGTCCGAGATGCCCTGGGGAGCCCGGGCCACGTGGTTCTATGATCCGGACGGAAACGAGTTCTTTCTGGTGGCAGCGTAAGGATTTAACTCGAAGTTCCGCGAGTCGTCGCTCCAGCTGTTAGCAGCGCAAGTGCGTCTCTTATTTCGAAAGTTCCGCGAGTCGTCGCTCCAGAAACCGGCGTTCCGCTCCCTGCCTCGCAAGACTGAGGGCACGCCGATACGCGTCCCGCGCTTGCTCGTTTCTGCCTAGCCTGCGGTTGAGATCCGCCTGCGCGGAATGCGCGAGGTGGTAGTCGGTCAGATCGCCGCGCTCGAGGATCGCGTCGATGAGGGCCAGACCGGCTTCCGGGCCGTCGAGCATCGCCACCGCGACGGCATAGTTCAACTCAACCACCGGCGAAGCATCCACGCGCATCAGCACCCGGTACAAGCCGACGATTTCCGCCCAGTCCGTTGCAGCGGCATCCGGCGCCCCCGCGTGCACGGCGGTAATCGCCGCCTGCAGCGTGTAAGGACCAAAGCGCCGCGACATCAACGCCTGTCGCACGAGGGTCGCTCCTTCCGCAATCTGTTCCCTGTTCCACAGCGATCGGTCCTGTTCGCTGAGCAACACCAGTTCGCCATCCGGAGCAGTGCGGGCGGCGCGGCGCGAATCATTGAGCAACATCAGTGCCAGCAGGCCTGCCGCTTCGGGCTCCGGCAGCAACTCGACGATCAGCCTGCCGAGACGAATCGCCTCGGCCGAGATGTCCGGGCGGGTCAGAGCGTCACCGGCCGAGGCTGAGTAGCCCTCGTTGAATACCAGGTAGACCACGCGCAGCACGTTGTCCAGGCGCTCCGGCAATTCGACTTGCGCGGGTACTTCGTAGGGAATGCCCGCGGCGCGGATCTTGCGTTTGGCGCGCACTATCCGCTGCGCGACCGTGGACGGAACGGTTATAAAGGCATTCGCGATTTCCTCGGTCGTAAGGCCGCAAACCTCCCGGAGCGTCAGCGCCACCTGTGCATCCGGCGGCAATGCCGGATGACAGCAGGTGAAAATCAGGCGCAGGCGGTCGTCCTCGACCTCGTCCGGGTCCGGCAGTGCCTCACCGTCGGCGGACCCCTCCATTTGCACCGCGAGTTCGCCCTGAACGCTTCTGAAGCGGGCGCTACGGCGCATCCGGTCGATGGCTTTGAAGCGCCCGGTGGAGATGAGCCAGGCCCGCGGATTTTCCGGCACGCCGTCTCGCTGCCACTGCTCCATGGCGGCCGCGAAGGCGTCGTGCAGCGCTTCCTCCGCGGGTTCGAAGCCGCCAAGAAGGCGGATCAGCGTGGCCAGCACCGCCCGCGACTCGCTATGGTAGAGGGCGTCTATGGTGCCGCGCAGCTTCTCGACTTCGCCGCTCATCGTTCCCCCTCAGTAAGCCTGGCGCACATCGACGCTGCCGGCGGCAGGGCCTTGTCTGCACTGCCGGAAGTCATACAGCAGGTCATCTGGAGATTCTCCGCACAATTCGACCGGTCTCGACTGGACCAGCGGGCACTTATTGTATAGTCCCACGATGTCGATTTCGCCCCGCGGCAGACGACCATGTGTGCGAGCCGTTTTTCGTTACGCGCGTCGCGTAACCCCTGGCAAACGATCCGGAGGAAGCCATGAAATACCTGTGCCTTGTCTACAGCGACGAAGCCGTGTTGCATTCTTTGCCCGACAGCCCCGAGGACAGCGAGTGCCATGAGTACGACCAGGAACTCGGCAGAAGCGGGCACCGGATCGCCGCCGAAGCGCTGGAACCGGTCCGTACCGCCGCAACAGTCCGCATCCGCAACGGAAACATCTCGGTCACCGATGGCCCCTTCGCTGAGACAAAAGAACAACTGGCAGGCTTCTACCTGGTCGAGTCCAGGGACTTGAACGAAGCGATCCAGCTGGCGTCGAAAATCCCCGCAGCGCGCGTCGGCAGCGTCGAAGTCCGCCCTGTAAGGCAGTTGCAGGTGTAACAGCTCAGGATCGGCCCCTCCCGCGCCTTTCTGCTGGCGCCCGCAGAGCCCGCCACGCAGGCGAGTTCGGTAAGCGTAATTCACGCGTCCTCAGGGCAGGCCCTACCAGCGGCAAAGTGCCGCTCCAATAGAGGGAACCCTTATCCAGAGCTTGCCTGGCGCACCGGCGCATCCTCTCCATAAAACCACCCTGTCAGCGATAGACGAGCCTCCCCCGCAAACGGAGTGACGTAACTGACGGAGTGGAGGTGACGGACGTCGAACAGCGACAGGCAATTGAAGGCCGGCACCCATGCGTCTCGCGGTGTTCCGGCATCGTCGTAAAACTGCAGCAAGCCACCCCAGTCCGGATGCCATCTTCGCGTGAAGCCGAAAACGTACGCGAGGCGTCGCGCTTTGCCCTCGATGTCGTCCCGGTGCCGCGTCAGATACTGGCCGGCGCTGTAACGCGTGTACTGGGCATCGGCGCGTACCAGATCCTCTCTTCCGGTGATCTCCTCGACAAAATCGAGCATGTCCGGCGAATTCAGATATTCGAACAGCTCGTAAAGATATCCGAGTTCTCCGTCGGCGACTGCGCGGCTCTGGTTCATGACGTAGCCGCAATACAGGTAGCCTATGCCCTTTGTCGCGTTACGCATCAGCTCCTGTGAGATCTGCGCTTTTTTTTTGCCGTCGAACCCAGCCATCTCCTGCTCGCCGGTTACCCGCACAGCACCGTCCAGGAAATAAACGTAGTCGAAAGAAACTTTCTCCGCGCAGATGGCACGAATGCGCTGGGCAACTTCCGTGCGAAGAACGTTTTCGATGCGAATGCGCTGGTCCCGGTGGAACTCCCTGGCCAGTGATCCGCGGTCCAATGACGGGTTCAGCATAACGTCTTCACGAGGATGTCACGCTATCAGTATAACGACCGCCGGCACGAGGCAAAATATCAGGTGGCCTGCGGTAGCAGACAATGACGCGGACAGCCGGAAGCGCCGCAGCTCAATCGGCGACGTCCGGCTCGATAAAGCACCATCTCAAGTCAGGAATTTCCGCTTTCAGCGTACGCTCGAGAAGGTTGATCCTTGCGACGGCTGAGTCTATGTCGATGCCGGAACGCAGCCTGACCTTTGCTGCCAGCATCGTATCGGGACCGAATTGCATGGTGATGGTGTTGAAAACCTGCACGATATCCTGCTGCTGATCGATGATCCGCTGTATGGCTTCCTGGATCTGGGGGTCTGCCGACCGCCCCACCAGCAAAGAGCGCACGCGTACTGCAAGAAAAATGGAGATCGTGACCAAAACGATCCCGATAGAGGCAGAGCCAATCGCGTCGAACGTCGTGTTCCCCGTCAGCGACGCCAGTGAAACGAAAAGGAACGCGATGGCGAGCCCGAGTAATGCCGCAACATCCTCGCCGAGGACCACCACAAGTTCGGAGCTTCGCGTGTGTTTGAGCCATTCCCTGAATGGACGTTTGCCGCGCACGTGCTTGATCTCGCGCAGACAGCCGAGCAGCGAAAACGTCTCCAGAACGATCGCAAGCGCGAGCACCAGCAAAGCTACCCAGACCTGCGTCAGCGGCTCCGGATGAGCGTATTTGTGAAAACCTTCGTAGATCGAGAACAGGCCGCCCACGCTGAAAAGGAGCATGGCGACGATGAAGCTCCAGAAGTAACTGACCTTCCCGTATCCCAGCGGATGTTCCGGGTCAGGGGCTTGCGTCGAACGGCGCAGACCGAGGTAAAGCAACACCTGATTGCCCGCATCGGCATACGAGTGAATGGCTTCGGCCAACATGCTGCCGGAGCCTGTCAGCCAGGCAGCCCAGGACTTGGCGACGGCAATGCCGCCGTTGGCCAGGAACGCGTAAAGAATGGCTCGCGCTGTCGAGCTATGAGATGACATGGATAACCTGTTTCAGCAGGAGCAAAAGGACCGGCCTCGCCGGCGGATCGTTTCTGTAGCGCTGCTTCACTCCATTGTGTTACCGAGAAACGTCAGCACCATATCTCTCGCCTGACGCAGCGTTCCTCGTCGCGCGTTTCCGTTCATGACATCGGCAGCTCCAGTCGTGCGACGCAGCCCGGGCCGTCGTCGCGGTTCTCGAGGGCGAGCGTTCCATCATGCGCTTCGGCAATCTGCCGGCACAATACCAGCCCGATTCCCGTGCCGCCGGGCTTGGTCGTGAAAAAAGGCACGAAGAGGTTGTCAGTACCGGAGAGTCCCGGTCCCGAATCCAATACTTCGAGGCGAAGAACTCCCCGGTGCGTTGCCCAGCGTATGAAAACGCTACCATCCATGCCCGCGGCATCGACTGCGTTCTTGACAAGGTTGATGATCAGTTGCTCTAGCTGATCGGGATCGACCGCGATGCTCAAATCATCGCCCTCGACGGTGACGCATATTCGTGTATCGATATTCGCGGCACGCTGCACGAGCGAGCGCAAGCGAACACTCTTGCGCCGTGGAGCAGGCAGGCGCGCCAGCATCGTGTAGCCGGTCATGAAGCGGCCCAGCGCTTCCGCTCGCGAGGCGATGATGCCCAGACTCGACCCAAGATCATCGCGAAGTGAGTCTACTGCAGCGCCGCCGGCCAGCCGCGTCTGCAGGGTGGCGGCCATCGATTTGATCGGCGTAAGCGAGTTGTTCAGTTCGTGCCCCATAACGCGTACGAGGCGCTGCCAGGCCTTCCGTTCCTCCTCACGCAGCGCACGCGACAGATCGGATATCACCAGCAGATAGTGCGGCACACCGGCCTCGCGAAAGCTGCCCGTCCATACGTCCCAGCGGCCGCTGCCGCCCGGAAACCGGCGCGCCACGGTCTGACGTCCTTCAGACCTCAGCAAATCGTCCAACCCCAGTGCCTCTGCTGTTCCGGCATTCGCTCCGTCGGTCTGCACCAGACGCTCCCCGGCCCGATTCACCAGCATCAGTCTGCCTGCGCCGTCGAAGGCGAACACCGCAATGTCGATTTCCGCCAGCACCTTGCGTAGCAGCGCAGTGGCCTCACGTGCCTGTACTCGTTGTTCGCGCAAGGTGCTGGACAGGGCGTTTACTTCACGAAACACATCACCGAATGCTCCGCGGTCACGAGAACGTCGGCTGCGCATCGAGTAATCTTCCTCGCGCAACGCCTCCAGCAGATTCGACAGGGTATTGAGCTGATAGCTCAGCTTGGACTTGAGGCTCAGGCTGAACGCCAACCACACCGCCACGACGAAAGCCATCAGCAATATCCCGAGTCTAAACGGCAATTCGCCGCCTAGCAGAAGCACGCCCGTCGCCACCAGCGCCGGCACCCCGCCAGCGAGTGCCAGCAGCGTGAGGCGGGATTCGAAACCGAGACGCTTCATATTTATTGGTGCCGGGGTCGTAGGTTCGTAGGTTTGCTGGTGACTATTACCATATTGCTGCGGCATATTGGTGCCGGGGTCGTAGGTTCGATACTCCAGGTATACCGGCATAGCAAACCTACGAACCTACGAGCCCGACACCCCCCGCAGTACCGACCGGGCGAAAACCTACGAACCTACGACCCCGGCACCAACCGCGTGCCGTACTTCTCCATGCGTCTGTACAAGGCGCTGCGGCTCAGGCCCAGATGCTCCGCGGCTGCCTGCACGTTGCCCCCACAGCGGTCCAGCGCGTTCCGGATAAGCATTTCCTCAGCGTCGTCCAGCGTAAGCTGCTCCAGTGCGGTGTCTGCTACCGGGCGACGCTCCAGCATGAGATCGGCGGTCTGGATCTGCGAACCACCGCCGATCAACACGGCCCGCTCGATCACGTGCGACAATTCGCGCACATTTCCGGGCCAGGGGTAGCGCAACAGTGCCTGTGCGGCGTCGCGCGCAAAACCACCGGACTCGCGGCCATACTTGCGCGTGTAGATTTCCAGAAAACGGGCAGCCAGCAACATGATGTCCTCGCGCCTATCGCGCAGCGGAGGCAATCGAATCTCCACCGTGTTGAGTCGAAACAGCAGATCGTCGCGGAACGCGCTGTCCGCGATCATGGCACGCAGATCACCGTTGGTTGCTGAAATGACACGCACGTCCGCACGACGCGTTCTTGACGAACCCACGGGCTCATATTCTCCGGACTCGAGAACGCGCAACAGTTTTCCCTGCAGATTGAACGGCAGGCACGCGACTTCGTCGAGGAACAGAGTACCGCCGTCCGCGAGTTCGAAGCGCCCGATGCGGTCACTTTTGGCATCCGTGAATGCGCCACGTACATGACCGAACATCTCGGACTCGAAAATGCTGTCGGCAATGCCGCCCATGTTCACGCTGATAAAAGGATTGTCGTTGCGGTCCGAGCGCACGTGAATCAGACGCGCCAGTTCTCCCTTGCCCGCTCCCGCTTCGCCTGTGATCAGGATATTCGCGTCCGAAGCGGAAACCCGACCGACAAGTTGCAGTACCGGCCGCATCGCAGCGGAGTCGGCGATAAAGTCGCCGTCGTTCGCGTGCAGCAGTTCCTTCTCCGCCTTCAGACGGCGCGCGGCGCGCAATGCGCGCCCCAATTCCACCTGGTTTCGCAGCACCGACAGAAGCCGCTGATTGTCCCAGGGCTTTTCGATGAAGTCGCTCGCGCCCTCTCGCATTGCTGTGACCGCGACGTCGATGGTGCCCCATGCTGTCATCACTATTACCGGCAGCTCGGGTTCCAGCTGGCGAACCGAACGCAGGAGTTCGAGCCCTTCCTTTCCCGACGTCGTGTCGCGAGTATAGTTGAGATCGATCAGCAACGCGTCGAAGCCAGATTTACCGAGAGCTGCGAGCACTGCCGCGGGCGATGCGGCAGTCTCCACCGCAAAAGGCTCACCCTTCAACAATAACTGTAAAGCTTCGAGTACATCGCGCTGATCGTCGGCGATCAGAATGCGGGACGTGAAACGTGCTTCGGTCATAATTCCGGTCCGGAAATGCAAGCGCGTCAGCTTAGCACGGCGCTTTAATCGGACAGCCAGCCGTCAAGCAGTTGCAATGTGCGGCCGCCGTATGCGGCGTTGTCCTCGTTATGCGTCACCTGAATGATCGTTGTTCCATCTTCATTTAGTTCCCTCAGCAACTCCATAATCATTCTGCCCTGGCTGGAGTGCAGTGCCCCGGTAGGTTCGTCGGCGAGGATCAGATTCGGCTGCGTGACCACGGCTCGACCGACCGCGACCAGTTGCTGCTGTCCGCCGGACAGTTGTGGCGGATAAAGATCCTTTTTTCCAACGATGTTGAAGCGATCCAGAATGTCCGCCACACGGGACTGTCGCTCCGCAACTTTCATGTTGCGGTAGGTCAGCGGCAACTCGAGGTTCTCATACACCGTCATGTCGTCCAGCAAATGATAATGCTGAAAGATGAAGCCGATGTGTTCTCGCGCCAGCGCCTGACGCTTCTTGTGCGGTAATTCGTGCACCGGGTTGCCGGCAAGCTGATATTCGCCCCGCCAATCCGAATCCAGCAAGCCGAGGATCGACAGCAGCGTGCTCTTTCCGGCGCCGGACGGCCCCATGAAAGTCACGAAGTCGCCTTCGGGAATTTCCAGCGAAATCTGCCGCAGAAGGTAAAGGCGGTTCTCTCCCTGGGGCACGGATTTTTCGATGTTTTGCGTTTTTATCAATGCGGACATTTCCTTCCCTTCCGTAGTATCCAATGCAGCGTTATTTCCCTCCCGGCATCTCCATTCATTCTTCCGCCGTCATCGGGTCGACCAGCGTCGCCCGACGCGCAGGAATACAGCACGCCAGGATCGCGACGGTGAAGACTCAGCGTAACAGAGAGCGAAAGGCGTATTTCAGCCGGTCAGGAGTAAGGATATCGCGCAAATGTCATTCATCCTCTTGTCATTCGTAGCGCAGCGCGATCATCGGATCGACTTTCGCGGCGCGGCGTGCGGGCAGCCAGCAGGCAACGAGCGCCGCCAACAGCAGCACACCGCCCGCCGCGGCGAACGCCAGCGGATCGTAAATTGCGACGCCGTGCAGCAAGCTGCCGAGCACGCGCGCGAATGCCAGCGAAGCAAGCGCGCCGGCGAACAAACCCATCAGCACCGTACGCAGACCGCGCACGACAATGTCGCGCTGTATGCGGCCGTCCGTCGCGCCAAGCGATTTTCGAATACCGATTTCGCCGGTCGCGCGAACAACCTGCTGTGAAAGGACTGCGTACAAACCAACCAGCGCGAGCATGAGCGCACTGATGCCGAACGCGGCTATGACAGCGAGGCGAAACGTGCTATCGCGGTAAAGCCAGGCAATAAAGCTTTCCAGAGGATCGACCCAGTCGACCGCCGAGTTCGGCGTTATACTGGCAATTGCCCGTTGCAGCGGTTCTGCGTATTTCTCCGGGTCGCCCGTCACGTGCACGACGGGCGAGACGATCCGTCGAGGAAGCTGGCGCAGCGACAGATACATTTCGTGTCTGTGCATTTCGCTTTCCAGCGGTCCGCCGAACTTCGCATCGCCCACGATGCCGACAACGCGGTATTCCGCCTCGTTCAGCAGCACGATCTGATTGAGCGCGCGCTCCGCTCCGCCGAACTGTTCGGCGAGTGTCGCACTGACTATTGCGCTGAAGGGACGCTGTTCCGTTTCTCGCCCATCGAAATGACGGCCAGCGAGCAACGGCACCTCCATTGCACTGAAGAAGTGGTCACCCACTATGTAATTGCTGACGCGCAAACCTTCGGGTTCCGTTGTCTGGATGGCGGCATGCTGCAGCCGCCCGACAACGGGCTCGACGATCGGCGCCGTCGGCCAGACGAGCGCAACGCCTTTTACACCGGGCTGCGCCATGAGTTCTTCTTCCAGACGATCGTAAAGACCCGGCAGCGCCTCGTCTTCGGCAACGTCCGCGCTATTGACGAACAGACCAAGTCGCAGTCGCTCCGCCGTGGCGAAGCCAAGATCCGAGTTGTTCAGCTCGAGCCATGATCGTCCCAGCAATGCTGCCGCGGTGATGAGCATCAGCGTCAAGGCAAGCTCAACGGAAATTAGACGCGACCCCCATTGGCTGGACTGGCGGGAGCCGGCCATCCTGGAGCTGCCTTCGCGCAGGGCGTCGGCTGCGTCGATGCGCGCGCCGAACCACGCCGGTAGCAGCGCTGCTGCGCAACCGGCGGCGATCAAGACCCCGAAGGTGACTGCGAGCGTTGCCAGTTCCGGTCTCGGTTCGAGGTACTCGGGCACGGACACGTCGGCGATGTTCAGAAAAACATCCAGCAGCGGCGCGGCGACGAGAACGCCCAGAACGCCACCGACCAAAGCAAGCAGGAGCGTTTCGATCAGTACCTGCCCCAACAGGTCTCGGCGACCGGCGCCGAGCGCGCCGCGCACCGCGAACTCGTGGCGGCGCTCGAAGGTCCGCGCAAGCAACAGAAGCGCCACGTTAACCACGGCGATCATCAGTAACAGCAACGCTGCCATACTCAACGCCGCGCCTGCGGTCCTGAATGGCTCCCGCCAGTTCGCGCCGAACGCTTCAACGTCGAACACGTGCGAATTGGCGAAGGCATTGAACTCGCCTTCCAGCGCGGCGTTCAGCGCGTCGGCCTGCGATTGCGCCTGCGCGATGGTAGCGTCGCGCTCCAGCCTGCCAATGGCGAGCATCGCTCGCACGGAGCGATCCTCCAGCGCATCATCGACCAGGTAGTTGCGCAACGGGATCCAGAACTCCAGATCGGGCATGTCTTCTTCGATGGTCCCGGCGAAGTCCGGCGGCAGCACCCCAATAATCGTATAGACGCCGCTGTCGCCCTGAATCTGGTAGCTCACGCGCAGAGGCTGGCCGAGGACCGTCTCGTCGTAGTTGAATTCACGGCCCCAGGTGTCGTACGACAGCAGCAGCACCGCGTCGCCGCGGGAGTGTTCCTGCTCGCTCGGCATGCGGCCGATCAAGGGCTTGACGTCAAGCAATTCGAAATAGCCTGAGCTGACCGCCTCGCCTTCGGTGCGCCGGCCGATGTCATCTGCCTGATGCCAGATCAAACGCGCGCGTGCCGCGCCCTCGAGCGCCTCGAGCGCGTTCAGTCGTTCGCGCAGATCGGCGAAGTCCCGGTAGGCGAGCATGTCGCGATAGTCGCCACCCTCCTCCGAATTCCAGATGCGCACCAGGCGCTCCGCATGAGGAAACGGCGGCGCGCGAAACGCTGTCAGATCAACCAGAGTCGCTACGGCTGCTGTCGCCGCCATGCCGAGTCCGACACAGAATATGACTGCCAGACTCAGGCGCGGACTTCGCCGCAAGGCGCGCAACGCGGGCCGAATGTTCATCGTGTGTGCCCCTTCTTTATAGCCATCACTGCTCCCGGAACGCAGACTCTTAGACAGGTACGGGTGGCGTAGCGGAAATCCGCCATGCGTTGCTCATTTACATGTCCTCCTTTCGGGCGACTCGCAGTTTGCACTCGACCTTTCCGTCTCATGCTTCGCGCAGTACGCGCATGGGTTCGATGCGCGACGCACGCCACGCCGGCACGACACTTGCCGCGGCAGCAATAAGCACGAAGAGCAGCGCGGCCAGGATGTAGGTCGGCGGATCCTGCGCGGTCACTCCGACAAGCAGGCTGGAGATGCTGCGACTGAGTGCGACGGCGGCCAGAACGCCTGTGCTCACGCCGATCAGCGCCAGTAACAGACCGTAATGCAGGAACAGGCGGAAGATGTCCTCGCCACGCGCGCCAAAAGACATGCGCACGCCGACTTCCGCGCGGCGTTGCTGAACTGCATAGTGGATCACGGCGTAAAGACCGATGGCTGCAATCGCGAGTGCCGCCACGCCGAAAACGGCGATCAGTTGCAGGGCGAACCGCGTCCGCGCCATCGAGTCGGCAAGGTAATCGCGCATTGGTCTTACTTTCGCAAGCGGCAAGCCGGCGTCCATTGCCGCGAGCACGCGCTTGACCTGTGGCACGATGCTCAACGGTTCGACGTCGGTGCGGATCACCCAGTCATTGATCCCGCCGAAAGCGCCTACGGCACCGTTGGCAAAGTAAATGACCTCTCGCGGCGCCTCGTGCAGACTTTCCTGCACCTGGTGCCGCACGACGCCTGCAACTTCGTACGGTGTGATTTCCTGAGCCAGCCGCACCCAGACCTGCTTGCCGACAGCGTCCTCGCCCGGCCAGGACTTCTGCGCCAGAGTCTCGTCAACCACGACATAGGGCCGCGCATTGACGTCGTCGTCCCGGCTCAGGTAGCGACCGGCCAGCAATTCCGTCTGCGTCGTCTCGAAATAGCCAGGCAGTATCAGCCGGTAATGCGCCTGTCCGAATTCGGAATCTTCGTCCGGCGCGTCGTCGCTGGTATAGCGTCCGTGGAATGGCTCGCCGGACAGCGGTAAAGGCGTAACCCCGGAAACCGCACGGACACCGGGCAGCACCTCCAGCCGGTCCTGAAACTCGAGGAAAAAGCGGTTCTGCGACTCCGCGTCCGGATAGCGTCCGAACGGAAGGTTGAGCTCGAAAGTCAGCAGTCCCCCGGCATTGAAACCCGGGTCGGCGTGGTACAACACGACGAAGCTTCGAATCATCAGCCCGGTGCCGATGAGCAACACGAAGGAAAGCGCGACTTCGCCCACTACCAGGCTGTTGCGCAGGCGGCGTCCTCCGGGCGAACCGGACGGAGCCGCGCGTTCCTTGAGCTGATCGGAACTGCCGAGGCGGGAGCCCTGCACCGCCGGAGCAATCCCGGCCAGCAATGTGGTCGTCACGGCAACCAGCATCGCGAACATCAGCACGTTCAAGTCGATTCCAACCATGTCCAGCCGCGCGATGTTTTCGGGCGCCGAGTCGAGCAGAAACCTGAGTCCGGCGAATGCCAGCAGCGTGCCGACGATCGCGCCGGAGAGAGCGAGCACGCCGGCTTCCAGCAACATTTGCCGGATGAGTCTGCCGCGTCCGGCGCCGAGCGCCGAACGAATCGAAAACTGACGCATTCTGCCCGCGGCGCGTACCAGCAGCAGGTTTGCCACGTTGGCGCAGGCGATCAGCAAGACCAGGAGTGCAGCGCCCATGAGCGTCCATATCGTGCCGCTCACGTCCGACGTCAGTTCGGCATCGTACGGCTTCACCCACTTGCGCAATCCCGCGGTACGGAGTCCCGGCTCTTTCTCCATGACACGAGCCGTAATGGCGTTGATCTCTTCCTGAGCCTGCGGAATTGTCACACCCTTCTGCAGGCGCCCGACGGCCTGAAGGAACATGTTGTTGCGCGGCGCCGTGGCCAGATCGACGCGAGAGGGGGCCCAGATGTCGACGACGGAAGCGACGCCTGCGGCCGGCGGCATGTGGAGCCGGAAGCCCTGCGGCATGACGCCGACGATCTCCACGGGATTGCCGCCAAGCTCGACGATCCGTCCGACCGCTGCCGGATCGCCGCCAAACTCACGCTGCCAGACACCGTAGCTGATCAGTACGGTACGCGGCGGCAGAAAGGCAGTGGCGGGAAATTCCGCATCGTCCGGCACCTCCGAGGCGTTGAACGCCCCGTCCCGCGCTTCGAAGGGACGGCCGAGCAGGGGCTCGACGCCGAGCATCGAAAGGAAATTCCAGGTGACGATGCCCGCTGTTAACTGTCGCGGTTCCACGCCGTCGCGGACAAACGGCTGGCCGAAGGTAAAGACGCCGCCGATGTCCTCGAACAACTGCGCTTGTTCGCGATAATCATTCAGGTTTCCCGGCGACTCCGGGAAATGCGTGACGTTCCTCGCGCTAAGTTCTCCCCACATCATGACCAGCCGATCCGGCTCCGGATACGGCAAAGGCTCCAGCAGCACCCGGTTCACAACGCTGAAGATTGCCGTGGTTGCTCCGATGCCGAGCGCGAGCAGTAGCACCGCGTTGGCGAACAATCCGGGGCTTCTGAGAAGCGAACGCAAGGCATGTTTGAGGTCGAACATCAGGTTTGTCATGAGGGGCACTCCTGGCCTTTGTCGCCCGCGCTTTTCAAGGCGCCACCTGCCGGGGCGAGTTTGACAGCGTTACTTTGGGGGGATATGGTTTTCCATATGGCTAAAACGACGCTCAACATTCCCGATCCGCTCTTCCGCGAATTGAAGCGCCGCGCCATCAGCCGGGGCGAAACCATGTCCAATCTGGTGGCCGAGTACATCCGGCGCGGACTCGAACAGAAGCCGAAACCGGAAAAGCTGCCGCCGTTGCCGACGTGCGACGGCGGTCCGTTCCTCGTCGACGTTTCGGACCGGGACGCGCTATTCGAGGTGTTTGACGAAGAAAAGTACGGAGCGCCACGCGAAGTCGGGGACAAGGGCTGATTGTGTTCGTGGTAGACACGAACATCCTGTTGCACGCGGCCAACCGCGGTTCGCGGCACCATGCCCGGTTGAAACGGCTTGTCGCGGGGTGGCGAAACGGCCCGGAGCCGTGTTATGCCACGTGGTCGATACTCTATGAGTTCCTGCGCGTTATTACGCATCGCGGCGTGCTCGCCCGGCCGTTTTCCTTCAATGAAGCCTGGAGCTTTGTCGCCGCCATGCTGGCGTCGGTCCATTTCGATGTGCTGGTCGAGACGCCTCGACACCCGCAGGTTGTTCGAGACCTGATGAACGAATACCCCGACCTCTCGGGCAGCATCGTGCACGACGTCCACACGGTAGCGTTGATGCGCGAGCACGGCATCAGCGAAATCCGCACCCTCGATCGGCACTTTCAGCGATTCACGCATTTGCGCGCCATCGATCCGCTTGCCATGTGAGACGTCTCCGTGGAGGGATTTTTTGAATGCGAATCATTCGCGATAATGTGGTCAGCATAGAAGTCATTGCATCCTCACTCATACCGCAGGGCTTCAAGCGGATCGACTTTCGAGGCGTGGCGCGCCGGCAGATAACCTGCGGCCAGCACTACGGCTCCCAGCACAACCGTCGCCGCGGCAAGCACTGCAGGGTCATAACCGGATAGCCCGAACAATAATGACTCGGCCGCCCGGCCCAGCAGCGCCGCGAGGATGAGTCCCGTCGCACCGCCGGCCATCGCCATCCAGCCAACCTGGCGAAGTACCATGCGGAGGAGGCGATTGGGAGTGGCGCCCATTGCCTGCCGCAGTCCCAGTTCCCGCGTTCGCTGCGTGACCGAATAGGAGAGCACGCCGTAGAGGCCGATCGCGGCGAGCAGCGTCGCCAGCATGGCAAAGCCGGTCGACAGCAGGCCGATCAGGCGGTCCAGATACAAGGTATCGCGCACGACCGCGGGCAGGGTCGACAGCTTGTTGATAGGCAGGTTCGGGTCCAGCGCCGCGACCACGCCGGACATGGCAGCGAGCTGGTCTTTCGGGGCAAGTTCGGAACGTACGTAAAAATTGAGGAAACCCTGTTCTTCTTCCTGTCGGCGCGCCAGAAAATACTGTGGCGGTACCTCCTCTTTCACGTCGTTGTACTTCGCATCCTTGACCAGGCCAATGATCTCGATGTCGAGTTCGTCGGTCGCGCCGGTTGCCATACGCTTGCCGACCACGTCGCGGCCGTAGCCGAACTTGCGCGCAAAGGTTTCGTTGACGATAGCGACGCGCGGACGGCCGGCGACGTCGGCGTTGCTGAAATCCCGGCCGGCCAGCAGCGGAATCTGCAATGTGCGGAAGAAGGCTTCACTGACGGCGTTGAAGCCGGCATCGGTATCGGCATCCGGCGCTGCCTCGAAACCCTGCACCGACACGTTACCGGTCCGGCTGTTGCCGGCGATGAGCGGCACCACCGCCGACGCGACGCTGACCACGCCAGGCAGCCCGGCAAGGTTTTCTTCGATGCGCTGGAACAACTGCGACGAGCGCTCCGGTTCATAGCCGCTCCGCGCCGGTGTGACCCACATTGTTGCTACGGAATCGGCACGCAGCCCGAGTTCGACGTTCGCCAGGTTCGAAAGGCTCTGTATGAAAAGACCCGCCAGTACCAGCAATACCATTGAGAACGTTATCTGCGCAGTGACCAGCGACCGGCGCAAACGGGCCATGCCGCGCCCACCGGAATGCTGTCCGCCCTGCTCTTTCAATACGGCTACCGGTGCGGCATGCGTGGCAGCCAGCGCCGGAAGCAAGCCGAACAGGAACACGGTGATCGTCGACACGACAACAGCAAACAGGATGGCTGCCGGGCTCAAGCCGATTTGCAGGCTCGCGGCCGCTCCCTCGGGCATGACCATGCTGATGACGGCAAGCGTCGCCGCTGCGATCGGGACGCTTGCGACGCAGCCGAGCAAACCCATCAGCCCCGCTTCGGTCAGCAGCTGCGCCACCATCTGCCGGCGGCTTGCGCCCATCGAAGCCCGCACCGCCATCTCACCGGCACGCGCCGCACCGCGTGCCAGCAGAAGGTTTGCGATGTTGACGCAGGCAATCAACAGCACCAGCGTCGTCACGCCCAGAAGCAGCGTCAGCGGCATCGCGGCGTTCTGCGGCGTGCTGCTCTGTCCGCGCGCGCCCGGTTCGAGCTTGAGCCTTTTCTCCCTGAAGCTCTTGAGGCTCTGCTCCGTCATGAAGGCGTTCAGCGGCGCCTCGACCTCATTGATGATCGCCCGGTAGGGGACGTTGATTGCATTTTCGGCCTGCTGCATATCCACGCCGGGCTTCAGCCTTGCAAACAGGTAGGCCCAGTACGAAAGCCGGCTCTCGGGGTCGTCCGGGATATAAGGTGTCATCAGCCAGCGCATCGTCAGCGGCACGAAAACCTGGGAACGCTGCCCGAGCGTGGTACCGGTGAACCCCTGAGGGGCCACCCCGATGACGGTCATTGGCTGTCCATTGACGGTCAGAATGCTGCCGAGCACACCGCGGTCGCCGCCGAAGTTGTTCTGCCAATACTCGTAACTCAAGACGACGACGTGTCCCTCGCCAACCTTCGCTTCGTCTCGCGGTCCGATCAGACGCCCAAGCGCCGGGGCCAGCTGCAGTACCTGGAAATATGACCCGTTCACCGACGTCCCTTTGCCGGCAACCGCCTGTGTGCCCGGGGCGGCAATGCTTGCACCGAACGCGTCGTGCGCGGCAATCCCGGTAAACACATCGAGCACCAGTCGCTCCCGCTCGAGATCACGCAACATCGGATAGCTGAACACGTAGTCGCTGTGTCCGGCGGCACTGCTAGACACCGAACCCATCTTCGGTCCTGGCGCGTTGAGGTTGACCAGACGCTCCGCGTCCGGCACCGGCAGCGGCTGCAGCAACACCTGGTGAAACAGCGAGAACATCGCCGCGTTCGCGCCTATTCCGAACGCCAGGGTCAGCACGATTATTGCCGCGAGGCCAGGGCGCATCGTCAGCTGTCTTACTGCGCCTTTAAAGTTGTTAGGGAAGCGGACATCGTTCACTGTTCAGTAACCTCTCATTATGGCGGCGCCCTTACCTATTCTTCGCGCAGCACGCGCATCGAGAAACGAACGTCGTCTACAACACCGATCACGGTCATCCAGTTCTCGTCTGCACCACCCCCGGCGGCCAGGCGCAATCCTGGCGGTTGCAAGCCGGTGAAGTATTGCCGCAACCCCGTGACCGTCGGACGTGACTCGAAACGGCCCAGACCACGCATCACGTGACGCAGGTCCAGGGACGAGATTGGCAGTTTCATCGAAGTCATTCTCTGTCAACTTACTCGTAACGCAGCGCGACCAACGGATCGACCCGGGCAGCGCGGCGCGCCGGTAGCCAACAGGCAGCGAGCGCGATCCCCACCAGCAAGGTGCAAGCTGCAATCAGAACAACGGGGTCGGTCCGTTCCACTTCGAACAGCAGGGACTCGAGGCCGCGGGCCAGGAACAGTGCAAGGACGAGGCCGGCCAGGATGCCAACCAGCGCGGAGCAGAAGCCGCGTCGTATTACCAAGCGCAAGATTCGTCGCGCGTCCGCGCCGAGCGCCAGACGGATGCCGATTTCCCTGTACTGGCGGGATACGTAATAAGCGAGCACGCCGAACATGCCCACCGCCGATAACAGCACAGCCGACAACGCAAAACCGGCGATTACCACGGCCCAGTGGCGCTGGTCACTCAGCGAATCGCGCAAACGGCTGTCCAACGTGGTGACGTCGGCTGGAACGAGCGCGGGATCCAGACGCCGCAGTGTCGCCCACAACGGTCCGACCAGCGCCAGCGGTTCGGAATCAGCAAGCAGATACAGATAGATGGGGTTGTTCGGCCACCCCTGGCTGACGGGCGCATAGACGCTTTCACCCGGATTTCCGAGTCCATCGAACTTCACGTCGCTCACCACACCGACCACGGTGACGGGCTGCGACCTGTCACCGCCCTCGTACATCTGCTTCCCGACCGCCGATTCGCCGGGGAAATAGCGCTTGGCCCACGTCGCGCTCACGAGCACCACCGGCGGAGACTCCGGTGTGTCGCGTGTGTCGATCCCCCGCCCCTCGGACAGGCGCACGCCCAGGGTCTCGAAGAAACCCGGTGTCACGGCAGTCCAGGGGGCCATCGGCTCACTGCCATGTTCCGCAGGGCGTCCGACGAGATCGAAATTGTTGAACGTGCCGGGATTGTCGGGGGGGACGCCGGTCGCCAGGCCCGCAGCCATTACGCCTGGAATGTTGCGCAACTCGGGCAACGCGAGTTCCCAGAACCGCATGCGAGCCGCGGGATCGGGATGGGTCGTCTCGAGCAACCGTACCTGGGCGGTAAGCACATGATCGGCTTCGAAGCCCGGATCCACCTGCTGCAACTGGATCAGGCTTCCGACCAGCAATCCGGCCGCGATCAGCAACGGCAGCGCGAAAGCGAACTCCAGGCTCACCAATCCGTCGCGGAACAGTTGTTGCCCTCTGCCCGCGCTGGCGTTGTGCGCCGGATGCAACACCGTATTGCCCTTGCCGGCGCCATCGAATAGCAGCGGGATAGTGCCGAAGATAATGGCGCTCGCCAAGCCCGTCATTACCGCGAACGCCGCCACCTTGGGATCGATCGCCACCTCGGCCAGTCGCGGCAACTCGGGTCCCAGCGCGCGATACAGTTCGAGCAGCAGCGCTGCCAGGCCGATTCCTGCAACCGCGCCCGACATGCAGAGCAGCAGACTTTCGACTATCGAGAGGCGGGCAAGGCGTTTCCGGCTGGCGCCCAGAGCGGCGCGCACGGCACGATCCTGCGCCCGCTCCGTGGCACGCATCAGGACCAGGTTTGCGATATTCGCCACCGCAATCAGCAACACCACGAGCACAGCGCCGAACGCGATCCAAAGGAAATCTCCGGCATTGCCGACAATGGCGGTGCGCAGGGATCGGGGCGTCAGGCGTGCCGTCTCGTCCTGGAAATCCTTCCACTGCGGCAAGATGCGTCGGCTGATCGCGGCCAGGTCGTCCGCCGCTCCCGCCACATTCACCCCGGGCTTCAGGCGCGCCACGGTGTTCAGGAGAAACGGCCCACGCCGACTCGGCTCGGCAAGTTGCATCGCGGGCCACAGGTCCGCTCGCATGCCTGGCAGTTCGTCGACGCCGGGCGGCATGACGCCGACGACCGTGTAGGCATTGCCATCGAGGGTAAGCGTCTGGCCGATGACCTTCGTCCGTTCATCGAATTGCCGCTCGGCGAACGCGTGGCCCAGCACCACGACCGGTGCCGCGCCCGGCCGGTCTTCGCCGAGACGAAATCCGCGACCGCGTACCGGCGTCACGCCCATCACCGAAAAGAAATCCGCAGTGACCCGCCGCGCGTTCACCCATTGTGGCTGCTGGCCGCCGGTCAGGATCACATCAGCGGACTGCATGGCGGCGACTGATTCGAAGGTGTTGTTCTGGCTCGCGATCGCCTGGAAATCAGCTGTGGACGTGTTCCACTCGCCTTCGGCATTTTGCTGTCGTATCAACACCAGCCGATCGGAGTCGGGATACGGCAACGGCCTCAGAAGCACCGCGTCGATCAGGGCAAAGACTGCCGCGGCCGCGCCGATGGCCAGCGCCATCGTGAGAAAGACGCCGCCGCTATAAGCCGGAGTTGCCGCAAGACGGCGCGCGGATTGACAGACCTCTGTGAACAACGAACTCATTGCACCCTCACTCGTAACGAAGCGCTTCCAGTGGATCGACATTCGAGGCATGGCGGGCCGGCAGATAGCCGGCGGTGAGAACGACGGCGCCCAGTACAGCCAGCGCCGCGGCGAGCACCGCGGGTTCGTAGCCGGACAGTCCGAACAGCAGCGCTTCGGCCGCGCGACCGAGCAGCAAAGCGAACAGCAGACCGATGGTGCCGCCGATGACTCCCATCCAGCCGACCTGGCGCAGCACCATGCGACGCAGCCGTTGCGGCGTGGCGCCCAGTGCCTGACGTAGTCCGAGTTCACGCGTTCGCTGCACGATCGAGTACGACAGAAGGCCGTACAGGCCTATTGCGGCAAGCAGCGTTGCCAGCGCCGCGAAGCCGCCGGAGAGCATTCCGATGAGGCGATCGAGGAACAGAGTGTCGCGGATCACCACCGGCAGAGTGGCAAGGTTATCGACGGGCAGGTGCGGATCCAGCGCAGTGACAACGCTGGACATCGAAGGCAAAAGATCGTTCGGCTCGAGTTCTGTACGCACATAGAAGTTCATGAAGCCGAGTTCGGGATCCTGGTACCGCGCGAGGAAATACTGCGGCGGCACGTCCTGTTTCACCTCGCTGTATTTGGCGTCCTTGACGAGGCCGACGATCTCGATATCCAGCTCACCGCCGGAACCGACCGCCATCCGCTTGCCGACCGCATTGATGCCGAGGCCGAATTTATTCGCAAAGGTTTCATTGACGATGGCGACGCGCGGGCGGTTTACGCCGTCCGCGTCAGTGAAGTCGCGGCCCGAGATGAGTGGAATCTGCAGTGTCTGGAAGAAGCCAGGGCTGATCGCGTTGTATTGCGCGTGGGTGTCGGTATCTGGCGCTGCCTCGAATCCCTGGACCGAAACGTTTCCGCCCCAGTTATCGCCGGCGATCACCGGCACCATCGCCGACGCGACGCTCATCACGCCAGGCAGTGCAGCCAGGTCTTCCTCGATGCGCCGGAAAAGCTCTGTGGAACGTTCCGGCCCGTAACCGTTCAGTACCGGCGCAACCGCAAAGGTCGCAACCGGGTCGGCTTTGAGACCGAGATCCACTCTGGCAACGTTGGCGAGGCTCTGCGTGAACAGACCGGCGAGTACAAGGAGCGTCATCGAAAAAGCGATCTGCACCGTCGCAAGGCTGCCGCGAAACCGCGCCAGACCGCGACCACCGGAGGGACCGGTTTGTTCCTTCAGTATCGCGACGGGTGATGCGCGCGTCGTCGCCAGCGCAGGAAACAGGCCGAACAACAGCACCGTCAGCAGCGACGCTCCGACAGCAAACAGAATCGCCGCCCCGCTCAAGCGGATGTCGATGCTTGCCGCCGTTTCCGGCGGCATGATGATACTGATCAGTTTGAGCGTCGCAGCGGCAATCGGGAGCCCGGCGAGGCAGCCGAGCAGGCCGAGAAGTCCCGCTTCGGTAAGCAATTGCGCGAGCATCCGCCCGCGGCTCGCACCGAGCGAGGCGCGCACCGCCATTTCTCCGGCACGTGCCGAACCTCTCGTAAGCAAGAGGTTCGCAATGTTCACGCACGCGATCACGAGCACCAGGCCCGTTACGGATAGCAGGAGCGTCAGAGGCAAACGCGCCTCGTCAGGTGTACTGCTTTGGCCGCGGTCGCCGGGCTCGAGCGAAATGGTCTTCTCCCGGAACTGCGCCAGCGACTGCTCGGACATGCTACTGTTCAACGGCGCCTCGATGCCGTTGATGATCGAGCGGTATGGAACATTGATCGCGTCTTCCGCCTGCTGCACGGTCACGCCCGGTTTCAGGCGCGCGAACAGGTACACCCAGTACGACAGTCGGTCGTCACCGTCTCCCGCAGCGAAAGGCTCCATCAGCCAACGCATCGTCAGCGGCACGAACACCTGCGGGCGCTGGCCAAGACTGGTGCCGGAAAATCCTTCGGGCGCGACGCCGATCACCGTGAGCGGCTGCCCATTTACGGTCAGAATGTCTCCGACAACTTCGGGATCGCCGCCGAGATTGTTCTGCCAGTAGTCGTAGCTCAGAACGGCGACATGGCCTTCTCCGACTCGCGGCTCGTCCTGCGGTCCGATCAGACGGCCAAGTGCGGGAGTCAACTGCAACACAGAAAAATAGTCGGC
>Ga0299913_10000794_pt1 | contig 21381 bp, 20 predicted proteins | sample RVTome_9_FD_201360 | JGI IMG/M metagenome (GOLD analysis project Ga0299913, IMG submission 201360) | Soil microbial communities from uranium-contaminated site in the Upper Colorado River Basin, Wyoming, United States - RVT155D38 (version 2) ... | reverse complement strand
TCAAAAACAGCAGGATGAAGGTCGTGATGCCGATCAGCAGCGCCGCGAGAGGCATCCGCCCGAACACGCCTGTTTTCGTATCCACGAGGTCGGCCGAGGGGCCGGCGACCATCACCTCGAAGGGCGCGTTCATGTCCCTGATGGTTCGCACGAGGTCCTCGCCTTGAGGCGAGACCGCTTCCACCCCGGGGACAACGGTGAACCAGGTTCCTTTTCCATTCGAGTACTGGGCAGACTGGGGGCCCGGCGACGCGACGCGACGGCCGTCCACGAACGTGCCGGCCGCGCTTTGCACCGCGTAAACCCCGTCGAGCTCGGAGAGCGTTGTCGAGTAGTCGGTGATCTCGGGTCGGAGCGTGTCTGAGTCGCCCGCGTCGGGCGCAACTACGTTGAGGTTCGTCGTGGTGTTCACCGGGAACTCGTCACGCAACACCTGAGAGACCTGGTGGCTCGTCGCATGGTCGGGCAGCACCCGGTCATCGGGCCTGCCGAACTCCACGTTGAGGAACGGCGCACCGAGGAAGAGCAGGAAGATGATCAGCACCGTGGCGAGCGGGATGGGACGACGCATCACGAACATGGCCACCCGGTGCCAGAAGCCGGTCGAAGAGGTCTCAGCACGGCGTCGGCGCCACGACAGTTTGTCTACGCGCGTCCCGAGCATCGCAAGGACCGCGGGAAGAAAGACCGTCGATGCCAGCGCGGCCAGCACGACCACGGCCACACCCGCGTAGGCGAACGACTTGAGGAACGCGAGGGGGAACACCAGCAGAGCGGAGAGCGACAGGGCGACCGTCAACCCGCTGAAGGCCACAGTGCGGCCCGCGGTGCGAACGGTCTGCACGACGGCCTCATCAACCGACAAGCCGTTCGCCAGCTCCTCGCGGAAGCGCGAGACGACGAAGAGGCTGTAATCGATCGCTAGCCCCAGTCCCATCGCAGTGACGAGGTTCAGAGCGAAGATCGATACCAGGGTCATCTCCGAGATCACCGTCAGGATCAAGAACGATCCGAGGATCGCGATGCCACCGATCAGCAGAGGCAAGCTCGCCGCGACGAGGCTGCCGAAGACGAGGATCAGCAGGATCAGGGTGATGGGGAATGCGATCTTCTCGGCAGTGATGAGGTCGTGCTCGATCGTCTCGCCAACCTGGCGGAAGACCTCCGCGAAGCCTCCAACCGTGACCGTCAGTCCATCCGACTCGCGCGAATAGGTCTCGGACAGTTCCTCGACCCGGTCGTTCACGGTGTCTTCGTCACCCGCGATCACGCCCGCGACAAGAGCGCGCGTCCCGTCCTCGCTCTTGAACGCGGGGATGCCGGTCGACCAGTAGGAGATGACCTGCTCGACGCCCTCTTCGCTCGCGAGCTCCTCGGTCAGAGCGAGGCCCTCGCGCTGGACCGGCTGAGCGTCGACGGAGGTGCCCGCATCGACCACCAAGACGATGTTGGGGTTGCTGACCCCGAACTCGCCCTCGAGGGCATCGGCGGCCGTGACCGCCTCCGCGTTGGGGTCGTCGAACCCACCGTTGGAGAGCCGCTCGGCGACCCCGCCCCCGATCGCACCCGCCGCGATCGCGAACAAGATCGTGAGGGCAACCACCCACTTCCGGCGCCTGACAACGAACGTTCCGAGCTGGTCGAACATCGACGTCCTCCTTGACTAACGACGCTAACCTAGCGGTGTTAAGTCCGGGACGTTAGCACGGATAACTTAACGATGTAAAGGAGTTCCTATGACCGCCTGGCTCAGGCGGTGACGGTGGCGACCGTTTGCTCGAGCTGTTTCAGGTGGGCGATGTCGTGGCCGGCGACGACCTGGAGGCTGACCCCGAACGGCTCCGAACCGCGCTCGGCGTGGATGCCGTCTTTGCCCCACTGATCGGTCGGTGTCTCCTCGAGCAGCCACACGTTCGCCCGGCGCATGCTGGCGAAGGCCGCGAGCAGCTCGGGGAACGACGGCTTCGGGAGCTTGATCCACTCGTCCTGGTCGTAGCCGGGGTAGCGGGGATCCTTCTCCGCCAGGGTGAACCGCCACCGGAACGAGTACACGACCTCGGCGTCGAAGAGATGGCCGAGGATCTCTTCGGCGGACCACTCTTCAGGCTCCGGGCGCTTCTGGAGCATCTCGAGATCGAGGTCCTCGGTGAGCTCCGCGACCCGCTCCGGCGTCGCGGCCAGGACGGCTTCGACGTCCTGGTCACCCAGCAGATCCAGCAGCGCCTTCTGGTACGCCTCCGGCTCCGTGACGGGGTCGGGAGCGACGATCCTTTCTTCCGGCATGGCTACTCCTCGAAGTTGGCGTAGTAGCGCGAGGGTGTGGGGCCGCGCTGACCCTGGTACTTCGAGCCCACCGCGTTGCTGCCGTAGGGGTTCTCGGCCGGCGAGCTCAGTTGGAAGAAGCTGATCTGGCCGATCTTCATGTTCGGATAGATCGTGATCGGAAGGTTGGCGACGTTCGAGAGCTCGAGGGTCAGGTGGCCCTCGAATCCCGGATCGACGTAGCCGGCGGTCGAGTGGATCAGTAACCCGAGGCGCCCGAGGGAGCTCTTGCCTTCGAGGCGTGCCACGAGGTGGTGGGGGAGCTTCACGTATTCCATCGTCGAGCCCAGGACGAACTCGCCCGGATGGAGGATGAAGGCCTCCTCCTCCTTGACCTCGATCACCTCGGTGAGGTCATCCATCGCGACCTTGACGTCGATGAAGGGGTGGCGAGCGTTGTGGAAGGTCCGGAAGAACCGGTCGACGTGGAGGTCGATCGAAGAGGGCTGGACGTCGCGTTCGTCGAACGGCTCGATGCCGATGTCGCCGGAGGCGATGGCAGCACGGATGTCCCGGTCGGAGAGGATCAAGGTGGCGCAACTATATAGAGGCGCTCATGCCGAGGGCAGCGTTCTCGTTAGAATCTCGGCTCCTTGCGGGTGTAGCTCAATGGTAGAGCGCTAGCTTCCCAAGCTAGATACGGGGGTCCGATTCCCCTCACCCGCTCGCAGACGGCAAGACCTTTGCTCGGCCCGCTTGCGCGCGACGGAAAAACCGCGCTGCGTGACCAGGGGAAACACCCACCGACCCCGAACGATTCAGGCATTACGGCTGACGACCTAGAGGGGATCCGAGCTTTGCATCCGACGATCGACGTCGAGCATGATCTGAGGGAAGGCGCGGCCCTTGCTCTCGGGTGGCTCGAGACCTTGTTCAAGCACTGGGATCGACTCGACGATGCTCAGCGCCGCGAGATGCTGGCCGGGGCCCTCCTCGGCGCCAACGAGATCGCCGTCGCCCTCGAACGGATGTCGGGCCGTGAGCCCCACACGATCAAACTCCCCCAGGACCGCGTCGCCGATGTCCTGGTCGAGATCGCCGAAGAGGGCGCTCTCCCGAACTAGCTGCCCATCTGCAGTGCTGGATCCGTTCTCCTCGACCTCATGCGCGCATAGCGCGTACCTCGGCGACGAGAACGACTAGAGCGGGGCCTTCGCGATCGAGGCGAACTTCGTGTACTTGTTCATGAACGCGAGTCGGATCGTGCCGGTCGGACCATTGCGATGTTTTGCCACGATGAGCTCAGCCTCTCCGCGAGCTTCAGTGTCCTTGTCGTAAACCTCGTCCCGATAGATGAACATGACGAGGTCGGAATCCTGCTCCAGGGCCCCAGATTCGCGAAGGTCACCCAGCATCGGACGCTTGTCCGATCGCATCTCGACACCTCGGTTCAGCTGCGACGCGGCGACGACCGGAACCTCCAGCTCACGCGCTAGGAGCTTGAGACCCCTCGAGATCTCGGACACCTCTTGCTGGCGATTCTCCGACTTGCGCGGGGACTGCATCAACTGGATGTAGTCGACGATCACCATGCCGAGGCCGTGCTTGGCCTTGAGCCGCCGACACTTGGCACGCATCTCCATCAGGTTGATGTTGGCTGAGTCGTCGATGAAGATCGGGGCCTCTGCCAACCGTCCGAGCGCCGCCGAGAGTTTCGTCCAGTCCTGCTCTTGGAGCAGCCCCTTGCTGATCCGCTGCGCGTCCACGCGCGCCTCAGATGCAAGAAAGCGCTTGACGACCTCATCCTTTGACATCTCCAAGCTGAAGATGATCACCGGAGCCTTCGACCGCGACGCCGCGTGCAACGCGAAGTCGTTCATGAGGCTCGAGTTGTGGACGAAAAGGTCGTCGGCAATGAAGTTGCTGCCGTCTGGCACGGTCAGGTCGAACACCTCGCGCGGCCCGACCGGTTCGATGGAAATCACTTCGTCCCAGTAGATGTCTTCGCTCGCGAGCCACCTGAGATCGTCACTGTCGAGGATCTCGGCGTACCGGGCGAGCCGACGCTGCGGAAGGCCACGACTGGTGTGGACGTTGGACCAACCCTTCTCTCCGCTTCGCCGAGCTAGCTCCGAGAGAGACATCCCCGCGTCACCCAATGCCTTGCGAACGTACTTCCAGACCTCCTTCGGAAGATGTCCGGTATTGGAGCGGGTCCTGCGCTTGCGGAGCATCTCGAACTTCCGACGACTCTTCTCACCGATCCAGCCGATCTCGTTCTGATAGATCTCGCACGAGGGCGGATCCGTGATCTCGACCCGCCAGGACCTTTCAGTCTTGCGCCACAGCTTCGACACGATCCCGAAGCGAAGAAGCGCGTGGTGCACGTCTTCCGCAAGCTCTTCCGACGCGACTGTGAACTCGATGCGGGGGAAACCCGACATCCCGTAGATCGTTCCGTCACAGCTGAACAGCGCTCTCATGAACTCAGCGAAGAGTGGCTTGGTGAAGCGCCATACCTGGTCTGGGAATGACTTGAACTCCGCCTTTTTTCCCATGAGCCCAAGGTCCGTTAGCCAGGACGTCACCGGGCTCAGCTGGCGCGGCCGTGTGAGCTTGGCCGACCTTGCGCAGTAGGTAATGCCGATATGGCTGACGCTACAGTCGGGGAACTCCGTCGCGACCGCGTCCTTGAAGTCGTCGACGATCTCTGGATCGGCATTCGTGAACCTTGCGGAACGGCCGGTAAGTCCACCTTCGGCGATGAAGTAAGCCAACAGTCGGGCCCGCTCGGGCGACCAGCGATCGTCTGAACCAAACGTCGGTACAGCTCTCGGGACGCCGACGCGGGCACCCGGCCGCAGATCCTCGAGCGGCGTCCAGCCGTCCACGGTGAGGAATGGGTGGTTGGAGGTAGCGGTGATCGATCGCCCCGTCCGGGTGGTGACCCGGAAGCACTCCTTCGTCCCATTCGGGATCCAGTCCGTGACTTCGGCCTTTTGCGTCTTCCCGCGTGAACTGAGATTCAGGATCGTCGGTCGGCGCATCTCAACGAACTCGCCGATGGAGTGCCGCTCCCCCGTTTCGGGGTCCGTGATCAGAGTGGAACTTTCCAGGCACTTTCCCATCGACGGCCTGGCGGCGACTATGACCAGGTTCGAGGGTTGGAACCCGGACGTCATCTCGTCGAGGTCGGGGAAACCCGTCGACAGCCCGGTGATGCTGTCGCCGCGCGCATAGAGGGTCTCGATGTCGGTCATCGATTTCATGAGGAGCTTGCGGATCTCGTGGTAGTCGTCTTTCAACCGCTTGTCGCCGATGTTGAAGATCAGCTCCTCGGCCTCGTTCACAGCTTCGGCCACGTCTTCGGGGACCGAGAAGCCGATCTCTTGGACTTGGTTCCCGGCCGTGATCAACCCCCGCAACAGTGAGAGCTCTTCGACGATGCGGGCGTAATGGCCCGCCGACGATGCCGTCGGATAAGCCTCCAACAACCCGTGGATGTAGGGCTTGCCGCCGATCTTCTCGAGCGACCCTCGTCGAGTGAGCTCGTCGGCGACCGTGATCGCGTCGACAGCCTCGCCGCGCATGTGGAGGGCAAGGATCGTTTCGTAGATCTCGGTGTGGGTTGGCTTATAGAAATAGTCGGGCTGGAGGATCTCGACGACGTTGGCGATGGCCTCTTTGGATTCGAGCATCGCCCCCAGGACGGACTGCTCCGCGTCGAGGTTGTGGGGGGGTATCCGGTTCGGCCTTACCGCCTCGAGTCTCTGCGCCACCACCGCTTCCTTCCGTTGCGAACGTGCGTTCGAGTGTACGGAGGGGATGCGACAGGAACTCGGATTCCCACGCGGCCCCCGGAAAGTAGGCCGTCCCGCCCGCGATCGGGACGACCCGACGCACGTTAGGCGGGGGTGCCTGTGGAAGGTAAGCCCCTAAAAGGTGTGGGTTCGAGGCCCACAGGGTGTGGAGATCTCCTCAATTACCGGTAGTGGATAACCCTGTGGATTACTCCCAGCGAGCTGTGGAGAACTCGTCTGGCCCGATAGGACTAGGCCTCGGCGGGTTCCTCCTCGTGGGCGATGACCTCGACCGTCACCAGGGCGTTCACGTCCTCGTGGAGGTGGATCTCGATCTGGTGGGTCCCGAGGGTCCGGATCGGGTCCTCGAGGCGGATGTCGCGCCGGTCGATGTCCTCACCGAGCTGCTCGACGATCGCCCGGGCCACGTCGGCGTTCGTCACCGATCCGAAGAGCTTGCCCTCCTCGCCGGCTCGGGCCGAGATGTAGACGGGTGAGGCCCCGAGGGTCGCGACCTTGAGAGCCGCCTCCTCCTTGGCTTTCTTCGCGACTTCCTCGCGCGCCCGGCGCATCTGCTCGGCCTGCCGGAGAGCCCCTTTCGAGGCGGTCATCGCAAGGCCCTTCGGGACGAGGTAGTTGCGGGCGTAGCCGTCCGCCACCGTGACCACGTCACCCTTGTGACCAAGCTTCTCGACGTCTGCTGCCAGGATGACCTTCATCGCCTACCTCGTGTTGTAGGGGAGGAGCGCCATCTCCCGTGCGTTCTTGACCGCGCTGGCCACCAGGCGCTGATGCTGCGAACAGTTGCCGGTCACTCGCCGGGCACGGATCTTCCCGCGATCGCTCATGAACTTGCGCAGCAACGCCACATCCTTGTAATCGACGTGGTCGACCTTGTCGGCGCAGAACTGACAGAACTTCTTCTTCCCGGGCCGCTTGTTATCGCGCTTGGGCCCGCGCCGCTCGTCGCGGTCTCTACCTCGACCCATCTAGAACGATCCCTCCTCGGCCGGTGACGGCCCCCCCACGGGGGCCGCTGCTGCCGGTGGTGCTCCCCAGTCGCCACCGCCGGCCGGCTGGCCGCCGGCCTGCTGACCGCCGGAGCGCTGCGACTTCTGGACCGAGGCGGTCGCCCACCTCAGCGACGGGCCTACCTCGTCCACCTGGATCTCGAAGGCGGACCGCTTGTTGCCCTCCTGGTCGTCCCAGCTGCGCTGCTGCAGGCGGCCGACCACCATCACTCGCATGCCCTTCTGCAGGGACTCGGCGGTGTTCTCGGCCATGTCACGCCAGCAGTTGCACTTGAAGAAACCATCGAGCTTGTCCTCCCACTCACCGGCCTGGTTCTTCCAGCGGCGGTTCACGGCGATGGTGAAGTTCGCCACCGCCGAGCCCGAGGGGGTGAAGCGCAGCTCGGGGTCATCGGTGATGTTGCCGACGAGGGTGATGCAGTTGTCACTAGCCATTGACCTGCTCCTTGTTCGTGATCGCCTTCACCGGAGGTGCATGGACGATCTTTCCTCGGATGAACTCGTCGGAGATCTGGAGGGTGCGCCGCAGCTTGTCGACTAAGTCTTCGGCACCGCGGAAATTAGCGACGAAGTAGTAGCCCTCGTTCTGGTGGGCGATCTCGTAGGCGAAACGCCTGGTGCCCCAGCGATCTACGGTCCCGAGCTCGCCGCCGGCTTCGGTGATGACACCGGTGAAGCGGTCGACGGCCTTCTGGATCTCGCCTTCTTCCAGGCGGGCATCCACGATGACCATTACCTCGTAATTTCTCATCTATCTCCTCCTGTGGGCTCGATCCCTACCGGGATCCGAGGCCCTAGGCGCGCTGTGAGCCGCTTCGGGCAGGGGGTTGTGCGGCCGTGGTGCACCGCTTGATAACGCTTCGGATGCTAGCACCTCCTTCCCGCGCTCTTCGAGGCTAGGCCGTCGTCGGATCTCCGACCGGGTCGAGGCTAGGACCGGGCTGTGACACAAACTCGTCTGGATCCTCGACCGCGGACCGGGCGCGTAGGAAGACGACCAGCAGGATCACGAGGAGGACGGCCCGGGTCCACACCGCATAGACCATCGCCTCTTTCGCGGTCGTCGAGGACAGCCCGGTGCCGAGATACGAGTAGTCGTAGAACCATCGGAAGATCCCGACGTAGGCCACGGTATCGACGATCGTGTAGGCGATCCACCACCCGATGTTCACGCGCAACAGCGCGAAGAACGGAAGCAACCACAACGTGTACTGCGGCGAGTGGACCTTGTTCCAGAGCATGAATGCAACCAGGAACGCGCCGGCCACCTGGAGGAACGGGAACACACCTTCCTTCTTGGCCCGGTCCCATCCGTAGAAGATGGTGACTGCGAAGGTTGCGAGGGTTAGGACCGCGACGGTCTTGTTCAAGGCCGGCATCTGGATCAGAGACCAGGTGTAGCGCGTCTGGAGCAGCCCCCAGATGCTGTCGAAGTTCGGGCCCCGCAACTGATGGAACTTGTAGGTCCCCCACCAGCCCTGGAAATTGATCAACATGAACGGCAGGTTGATCGCAAGGGCCGTGCCCGCGCCGGCGGCGAATGACTTAACCGCATCGTCACGGCGTCCGGCGACCCATCGTTCGAGGACGAGCGGAACGATGAACAAAATCGGATACATCTTGAGAGCGCACCCGATACCGAACATGACCGCGGCCCACACGCTCTTCCCCCGGTACCAGAACCACACTCCGGCAACGACCGCCGCTACCGCGAGGAGATCCCAGTTGTGGAACGCGTAATAGACGAGAGCGGGGGCGGCGGCCCACATCAACGCGCGCCGGCCCGTCATCCGCGTCAGCAGGTACGCGGCGAGCAACGCGAACGGCGCCATCAACACCGCCGTCATCCGGAGGAAGTCATTGCCGTTGTCGACGAGCAGGCCAACGACCCAGAAGAACAACCCGGTCAATACCGGATACTCGTTCGCGCCGTCGATCAGGTCACCGGTTTCGGTATACGAACCGTTCACGTACGGGAACGTGTCGGTGCTCACCGCTCGGAATTCGTAGAGCGGTTGGATGTCGTTGTAGCAGAGATGCGAATACTGCTTGCCCACCGCGAACGTGTCCGGCGCGAGGCACTGACCCTTCAGGAGAAAGCCACCGATCAGTGCGACGAAGCAGGCCGCCAGCACAGCTACGACCACCGTATTCGTGGCCGTGCTCTCTACGTCACCCTTCGTCTTCGTCGCGGTCTCCATTACTGATCGTCGGCAACGGTCTGGGGGATTCCGATGGCTCTGGCTCAGGCGTCGGGGTGGGCTCGGGGTCGTCGTCCGTCGGTTCGGGCGACGGTCGACCCGAGGTCCGCGACGGCTTCGGGGTCGGGGTCGCGCTCGGTCGCGCGTTGATCACCTCGTCGGGCAGGTCGGTCGGGATCGGGAATGACAGCACGTCCATGTTGGCCACCGCAACGCTCATATACGCGGCCCAGATACGCGCGGGGAAGGAACCGCCGGTCACCTCGATGGGATAGCCGAGGTCACCGACGACCGGCCGGCACAACTCGAGGTCGGAGCATGACTCCATCAGCGGCACGAATCCCTCGACCTTCATGCCTTTCTTACAGATGGGAGTGCCCTCTTCGTGGGGTTCGCACGGCACCTTGCGTTCCTCGATCGGGTAGCCCATCCATACGACCGTTGCCAGCTGTGGGACGTGCCCGGCGAACCATGCGTTCGAGTGGTTCTGGGTCGTTCCGGTCTTTCCCGCCACCGGCCGGCCGATGTTTGCGGCAGTCGCGGTACCACCGGACACGACGTGGGTCAGGGTCTGGTTCAGCACGTCCGCTTCGTTCTCTTCAACAACCTGCTCGGTCGGGGCGTCTTCCTCCTCTTCGCAATCCTCGGCCGCGCGGTCGGGACGATAGGACTTGATGCAATCCCCGGCGTTATTCGTGATGAAACGGATCGGCATGACTTCAGGGAGTGCGCCGCGACCTGCGAAACCTGCATAGGACCGAGCCATCTCGAGCGGGGTGACGTCGAGCGTCCCGAGCGAGAGCGAGCACACCGCCGCGATCTCGCGTTCTGCCCGCGTGGCCTCGCGATCGAACTCGAACCGTTCGAGAAGGTCTGCGACCTTGTCCGGCCCGATCTCGGCGACGAGCTGCGCGTAGATCGTGTTGACCGAGTTCGTGGTCGCCTGATCGAGCGTCATCGATCCGTACGACGCGCCGCCGAAGTTCTCGACGTCCCAGAGCGTTCCATCCGGATCCGCGCACTCAGGGTCGGGGATGATCTTGGGACTGGTACCGGGGAACGTAGACATCGGCGAGATGTTCTCTTCGATCGCGCTCAACAACGTGAACGGCTTGAACGAAGAACCTGCCTGACGTCCCGGGAAGTCGGTCGCGAAGTCGAACCCGCGCGCTTTCTTGACGTTCGTGAACGCGCGGCCCCCGACCAGCGCGCGCACCTCACCGCGCGGCGTCATCGACACCAGGGCCGCTTGAGGGTCGTCCTTGTTCGGCAGTATCGAGCTGACCGCCTCTTCAGCCGCTTCCTGCATGTCGAGGTTCAGCGTCGTGTAGATCTTCATCCCACGCGTGAAGAGCTCTTCTTGGTATTCCGGATACAGATAGTCGCGTCGCAGCCACTCCATGAAGTAGGCCGCGCGCTGGTTGTTCACGACGCTTCCCTGAGCGCTGGGAGCCACCTCGAGCTTCTCTTTCTTCGCCGTGGAAACCTCGGACGACGAGATGTAGCCCTCGCGTTCCATCAGGTCGAGGACCCGATCGCGCCGGTCGACAGCGCCGCGCAGGTTCTCGTCGGGTTGATAGGACTCGGGGGCCGGGATGATCCCTGCAAGGAACGCGGCCTCGCCGAGGGTCAGATCTTCCGCCGACTTGTCGAAGTATGTGCGGGCGGCCGCCTCGATCCCGTACGCGCCGCGGCCCAGATAGATCGTGTTCAGGTAGAAGCTCAGGATCTCGTTCTTCGAGAAGCGGCGCTCGAGCTTGATCGCCAGCACGGCTTCCTTGACCTTACGCGTGACGGTCCGCTCGGGGTCTTGCAGCACGGCGTTCTTCACGTACTGCTGGGTGATCGTCGAACCACCTTGCTGGATCTCGCCGCCGGTCAGGTTGGCCCACCCGGCCCGGAGGATCCCCCGAAGCGATACCCCCGAATGGTCGTAGAAGTCCCGGTCCTCGGCCGAGATCACGGCCTCGCCGACGTAGCCGGGGACCTCGCTCATCTCCTCTTCTTCGAGGATGAATCGCCTGACCTCGCCGGAGTAGACGCCGATCAAGCGCCCCTTGGCGTCGTAGACCTCGGCCGACGAGGCCAGCTGGATGTCCTCGGGGAGCGGGATCCGGGCGAACGCGTAGGTGAGCCCGAGGATCGCGCCACCGATCACGATCGCCGCGACCGGCAACAGCCATCCCCAGCGCAACAACCACCGCTGGGTGCGCGAGGTTGTGACCGCTTTCGTCTTCGCCTTGGAGCGCTTCCCTCTGGGCATCGAGGCAGTCTAGGCCGGGCGTTGTACCACTCAGCGGCTCTCCCCTTAGAGGAACCCGAGCCTCAATCCCTCGACGGTGAACCACGCGATCGCTGCGACGGTCGCCACCGTTACGACGAGGGCGGCGCCCGCGGCCCACCGTCCCAGGTCACGCGGCCTTTCGATCGTGACCTTCGCGAGCGGCCCGATGGACGCGCGCGCGCGTCCGCGCACCCGCACCGCGGCGAAGAGCCCGCATGCGAGCGCGCCTATCAGCAGACCTACCGCGGGCAGCCCTCCGAGCGACTCGTAAACCCCACCGGCCCCCAGCATCCAACCGGCGGCTACCGCTCCCGCGAGAAGCAGCCACGTCATGAATACGGCTTCGGGGTGATAGCTCCCACCGGTCTCGGTACGAGCGACGACGACCCCGAACGCCACGCCGGCCGCGAGGACCGTCGGGAGCAGGATCGAGACGATCGCCCAGGCAGCCGCGTCGAGTGGATCCGAGACCGAAGTGGCGGCAACGAACGCTCCCGAAGCGGCCGTCGCAAGTGCCGCGAACAAGACGTTGGGCGCGATGCAGGTCAGCACGAGCGCCCGCGACAGCCGCCCACGATCCAGAGCGTGAGGCCACAGGACGATCGCCGTAGAGCCGACAACCCCACCGACGGCCGCCGGAACCCCAGCCGGGCCCGAAGCAAGGCCTATCCCCGCTCCGAGCAGCACGGGCCAGGCGGCGACCGTGACCGGGTCCAGCGAGCGGCGAACGACCGGCATCAGCGCAACGACGCACGCTAGACCCAGCGCACCTGCCGCGGCCACAGGTTCGGGGCGATCGAGCAGCCGGACCATCAAGACGAAACCCGAGCCGATCACGAGCGGGATGAATGCTGCCGCAGGCGACGCGATCGATCGCGCGATCCCGAGCCTCGGTAACGCGCCGACCCGGAGGACGAGCGAGACGCCGAACGGGATCGCGAAGACACCATGCACATCATCTGGGAGACGCCATGACTCGACGTCGAGCGAGTAGCCGGCAAGGGCGACGATCAACGCCGCGTCGGCGAGGGCAACGACCACCCATGCGGTCCGGCTGGACCGCGCCAACATGAGGGCCGAAGCAAGTCCCAAGATCCCGGCAAACAACAGCGCCGGGACGGTCCAGGTCGAGCCGGCGACGAACAACAACGCGGTGGACCCCACGCCGACCGTGGCTCCGACCCACCAGCGATCGCGTCCGATGTCGAGCGCCATCGCGAGGCCCCACGCGCACGCCACCGCGGCCCCCGCGATCGCGGCGCTCCCGGGCTCGAAAGCCACCGCGCGCCACGGGGATAGCGACGACCGAACGACGACCAGCGCCAGGCCGAGCAGCACGCCGAGCGCCCCGGCGGCGCGCACGGCTCTCTGCTGGGTCGCACCCGATGCCGCTGCGAAGGCGAGAAGGACCGCGCCGAGCGCCGCGTGAACGAATAGCAGGAGGGCTGTCATCCAGCCCGCCCGACGATCCCGGCGGCGGCCGCGACCGCAGCCGCGGTAACGGCAACGACGGCTAACCGGACGCCTGCGCTCGCCGGTCGGGCCAGGATCCGGACGAGCGCGACCAGCCCGCTAAGTACCGCCGTCGCACCGGCCCATAGAGCGAACTCCGGCACGCCGGCAGCCTCGGGGCCGGCGAACAGAGTCGCCAGCACGAGGCCCACGGCGACGACCTCCAGCCATCGCCACACGACGCCTAGTCCGGAGTCGGCGAGGTCATCTGCGAGCCAGATCCCGGCCGCGATGATCGCTGCACCGAGGGCGACCCCTGCCGCGATCGCTGCCTGATCGGGTGCCACCGCGACCGTCGGCCCGAGGACGGCCTGGATAGCGCGGATCTCGGCCAGCTCGAGCGAGCTCCACCGGAGTGCCACGATCCCCGATGCACCGGCGACGACGGCGAACGCCAGCGGACCCAGCAGCTCGGTGCCCGCGGGGGCCGCGAGCGACCGTCCGAAGGCGATCAGGGCCAGGGCACCGACGACCCCGACGACGGGGCCGTCGACCACACCAAGGGCGAATCCGAATGCGGTCACCGCCCCGGCGACGCGCGCCGCGATCGAGGCGGCGGGGCTCAACTACCTCGGCTGCGGGAGGGGTGCACCGGGGCCGGTCGATAGAGTCGCCCGGCCATGTACGAGCGCACTAGGTGGTTCCAGGCGCAATCGATGCAGACCTCGACCACGTAACAGGTGAACTGGTCGTGGGAGTCGGCGAGCTCGTCGAGCCACTCGGTGGGGTAGACGACCCGGCCGTTGTTGCGCTTGAGCTCCTCGCCGTAGACGTAGCTCACGTGCTTCAGGGTCTCGTGGGAGCAGATCGGGCACGGTTTGGCGTCGTCGGACCCGATGTTCCGGGCGGCCCGGAGCAGCTCGGGATGGGCATCGCAGACGTCGGAGGTGCCGACCGTCCCCCTCCGGACGGCGGCAAGGACCGAGCGGCGCGCGAGCGTGTAATCGACGGTCGGGCCCCCGACCGCAGGGGGCCTCTGGGGATCGAAGCTGCGGCCCGAGAGCATCGCCCGATGCTACCCCCGGGTGAGCTCCTGGCCGTCGCCGCCGGGAGCGACCGGTTGATGGAGTAGGTATCGACGTGATATATCATCTCGATATATCCACTCGATAGGAAAGCGGGTCACGTGAAACAGCCGGGGATGCTCGAACTGCCCGTCCTTGGGCTTCTCAAGGAACGGGAGATGCACGGCTACGAGTTGCGTAAGCAGCTCGGGGCCATGCTGGGCCCCTTCTGGCAGGTCTCGTGGGGATCTCTCTATCCCACCCTTCGGCGCCTCGCCAAGGCCGGTGCGGTCGAGAAGGTCGAGACCGAGCTCCCCACCCGCCGCCAGCGGACCACCCGGATGACCGCCAAGTCCGGCCGCACCCGGAGCCGGGCCGCGGCCCCCCCTCCCCTGACGACGGGGCGCAAGAAGAACGTCTACCGGGTCACCGAGCGGGGCGAAGAGATGTTCGCGGCGATGCTCGAGGAGACTGCCGCCGCGGTCGACGCCGAACACTTCACTTTGAAGCTCGCCTTCTTCCGGTATCTCCAGCCCGAGACGCGGCTTGCGCTCCTCGAACGGCGCAGGGCCTACCTGATCGGCAAGCTCGACGAGTTCAAGAACAACCTGCGGGACTACCGCGAACGCATCGACAGCTACACCCTTTCGCTGCACAACCACGGCATGGCCTCGACCGAGAGCGACATCGCATGGATCGAGGAGCTGATCACGAAGGAGCGCACGCCACCGGCAGGTGCGCCGGAGACAACGAACGCATGAATCAGGGAGGCGAAATGACCAAGAAGGTCAGGGTCGGGATCGTTGGTGCAGGGAACTGCGCATCGTCGCTGGTCCAAGGCATCGAGTACTACGCGAAGGCACGCTCGGGCGAACGCGTCCCGGGTCTGATGCACGTCGACGTCGGTCAGTACCACGTGTCCGACATCGAGTTCTCGTGCGCTTTCGACGTCGACGCGAACAAAGTCGGTCTGGACCTCGCCGACGCGATCTGGGTCGAGCCCAACAACACGATCAAGTTCGCCGACGTCCCGAAGCTGGGCGTCACGGTCCAACGCGGTCACACATACGACGGTCTCGGCCAGTTCTACCGGGAGATGGTCACCGAGTCGGAGCTGCCCCCGGTCGACGTCGCGAAGGTCCTGCGTGAGACCGAGACGGACGTGCTGGTCAGCTACCTCCCGGTGGGTTCCGAGCAAGCTGCGCGCTTCTACGCCGAGCAAGCCCTCGAGGCCGGCGTCGCATTGATCAACTGCATGCCGGTATTCATCGCCACGAACGAGGATTGGGCCCAGCGCTTCACGAAGCACGGCATCCCGATCATCGGTGACGACATCAAGTCCCAGCTCGGCGCGACGATCTCGCACCGGCTCCTGTCGAAGCTCTTCGAGGATCGTGGCGTCGTGATCGATCACACCTACCAGCTGAACTTCGGCGGGAACATGGACTTCAAGAACATGCTCGAGCGTGAGCGTCTGAAGTCCAAGAAGATCTCGAAGACACAGTCCGTTACGTCGCAGATCAACAACGGGATCGACTCGGACGACATCCACATCGGGCCTTCGGACCACGTCCCGTGGCTCAAGGATCGCAAGTGGGCCTACATCCGGATCGAGGGCCGCGAGTTCGGTGACATACCGGTCAGCATGGAGCTCAAGCTCGAGGTCTGGGACTCACCGAACTCGGCCGGTGTTGTTATCGACGCGGTGCGGTGCGCCAAGCTCGCGCTCGATCGTGGGATCGGCGGCCCGCTGCTCGGTCCGAGCGCCTACTTCATGAAGTCGCCGCCGGTGCAGTACTCCGATGAAGAAGCCCACGCGCTCGTCGAAGAGTTCATCGCCGACGAACAGTTCTCCATCGAGATAGACGAGACCGGCAACGGACATCACAGCAACGGGTTCTCGCTCGACTCGGAGCCCGCGTTCCGTCCCAACCCCTAAGGCCCCGAATTGAGAAACCCGCGACTCGCGGGTGACCGCGTCTGGGCGCTGCTAAAAGAGCGCGACTTCCGCGTGCTGCTCGGCGCGCAGGTTCTCGCCCAGGCGGCTGATGGGCTGGCTCAAGCAGCCTTCACCTACCAGCTCGTGCTCGAGCCTCTTCAGTCCGGCACTCCCGGACGGATCCTGGGTCTCTTCGTCCTCACGCTGCTCCCTTATTCCCTGATCTCCCCTTTCATGGGGGTCTTCGTCGATCGATGGCCGCGCCGTGGTCTCCTCGTATGGACGAATGTGGTCCGTGCCCTGCTGCTGATGTCGCTGCCGTTGTGGATGCGGGCGGTACCGGGTGATGGTGAGCTCCTCGGCGCGCTTCTCATGATCCTCGCCTTCGGAAGGTTGTTCCTGACGACCAAGGGCGCCGTCCTCCCGGCCACGCTCCACGATCGCCACCTCCTTCGAGGCAATGCGCTATCGGCGGGGGCCGGCATGGTCGCCGCCCTCGCTGGGGGCGTTGTCGGCATCGGGCTGGCCGGGCTCACGCCGGGTAGCGGTCCGCTGATCGGAGCGGGGGCAACCTACGCACTCGCCGCGCTCCTCGCAGCGCGTCTGTCCCAGCCGTTCGATCACGAGCAGGTCCGAGCCGCCGGCTTGATCGATGCACTCAAGCGCGTGCTACTCGAGCTCGTGGAGGGATTGCGCGCGATCTGGTCGCGCGCAGGCGCTCGGCTTCCGCTCACCGGCATCTTCATCGTCCGCACGATCGGGATGTTCGTGGCGGTCGCGGCGATCCTCGTGATCAAGGAGGTCTATCCCGATGCCTCGGACGACTCCGGGAAGCTGAGCTCGAGCGCGCTGGCTCTCGGTGCGGCCGGCGTAGGAGCCTTCGCGGCGGCGCTCTTCGCGTCGGTGATGGACGGAAGGTTCGATCGCCCTCGCTTGATCCTCGCCGGCTTCATCGTCTCGGGGGCAGGGATCGTGGCCCTTGGCGGCATCCTCGATATCTATGCGGTGCTCGGACTCACCTTCGTCGGGGGGTTCGGGACGTTCCTGACCAAGGTCGCGGTCGATGCACAGATCCAACACGCGCTTCCCGACGGGCTACGGGGCCGCGCGTTCGCTCTCTACGACATCCTCTATAACCTCGCCAGCATCGTCGCGGGACTCCTGATGGTCACGTTCCAAGGTGTTGCGTTCCGACCGTTGCTTATCGGCGCAGGGCTGCTGTGCTTCGTCGTGACCTACCTGATGGCGGTGGCGATGCGGCGCGCCGGTCTCCTGACGGCGCGCTAGGGCTTGCGCGCGACCAACAGGAACTCGAAGTGATCGAGGTCCGGCTTCCGGCGGGCGTACTCACCGGGCGATACAGACCAGACGTGTTCTGGTACCAGGCCCACCCCCAGCGCCAGTAGCCGCAGCTCGCGCGGTGTGTACACGCCGGTCCAAGCATCGAAGGAGCGCTCCCCGCCATCGGGATCTTTGACGGTCATGACCTCGTGGACGACCCCCATGTCGGCATCGAGATGTGCATCGCGTTGCTCTCGTGCCGAGAAGTAGGCACTGAAAGCGCTCAGCACCACCACCCCACCGGGCTTGGCGGCCTCCACCATCCGCCGCAGTACCAGTGAGTCGTCCGACCCCATCAACCCGAACCCTCCCTGACATAGAGAGATGACCGCGTCGAACTCATCGTCGAACGGCATCTGCCGGGCATCCACCAGGAACAACGCGAGCCCGATGCCCTCGGCGCGCGCATCCGCGGCCGCAACGTCGAGGAAGCCCTGCGATATGTCGATCCCGGTCACCGAAAGTCCTGCCTTGGCCAGCCGGATCGCATGCCGGCCGGGTCCACACCCGACATCGAGAACCCTCGCACCCGCAGGCAACCCAAGGAGCTCGAGCAAGAAGGCAACCTCTTGGTCCGTGCCCTTCGTGAAGTTGTAGCGGAGGTAAGCCCGCCCAAGTGCATCTCCGATCGGACCGAAATAGGGAGCGCCCGGATGGGGCTTACCGAGCTCCGGGGTCACGATCCGCGGCTCTTCGCCCACTGGTCGAGCCGTCGGTAGGCCTCGGCTTCGCCGAGCGGACCCTCCTCCAGGCGGAGCTCGAGCAGGAACGCCAGCGCATCGCCCACGATCGGCCCGGGCTCGACCTTTAGGTGCTCCATCACCTGGCGGCCGTCGAGGTCGGGCCGGATCCGATCGAGCTCCTCGCGCTGTGCGAGATCGGCGATGCGATCCTCGAGCTCGTCCATCCTCAGCGCGAGCTCCTTCGCCTTCGCGGCGTTCCTCGTGGTGCAATCCGCGCGCACCAGAGCGTTCAGTGTCGGCATCAGCGGCCCGGAGTCGCGCACGTACCGGCGCACCGCGGAGTCCGACCACCCCAGGCGGTAGGTGTGGAAGCGGTGGTGCAACCGGATGACCTCCGACACCGAGTCCACGATCTCGTTCTTGAACCGCAGCGAGCGCAATCGCTCGGTGGCCATCTCGGCTCCGACGACCTCGTGGTGGTGGAAGGAGACTCCCTGGGCATCGATCTTGCGGGTCTTGGGCTTGCCGATGTCGTGCAAGAGCGCGGCTAGACGCAGGTCCAACTCGGGATCGGTACGTTCGACCACCGCGAGCGTGTGCTGAAAGACGTCTTTGTGCCGGTGGACGGGATCCTGCTCGAGCTTCAACGACGACAGCTCGGGAAGGAAGTGTTGGGTCAATCCGCTCGCCTCTGCCATCTCGAGAGCGCGAGCAGGTGCCTTCCCCGTCATCAACTTCGACAGCTCGTCGCGGATCCGTTCCGCTGATACGGTCTTGATCTCGTCCCGCAACTCTTCGATCGCGGCCAGCGTCGTCTTGTCGATCTTGAAGTCCAACTGGGACGCGAAGCGGAACGCTCGCAGCATCCGCAACGGGTCGTCGGTGAACGAGACCTTCGGGTCCAGCGGGGTCTTGATCAGCTTCGCGGACAGATCCTTCACGCCCGCGAAGGGGTCGACGGCCTCCTTCTCGGGCAGGCGCACGGCCATCGCGTTGATCGTGAAATCTCGCCGCGACAGATCAGTTTCGATATCCGAAGCGAAGCTGACGTCGGGATGCCGAGACGCAGGCTGGTAGCGCTCGGTCCGGAACGTCGTGATCTCCATCCTGAGACCCTCGATCTCGACACCCACGGTGCCGAAGGCCTCGCCCTGGAGCCAGACGTTGTCGGCCCTCGACCGGACGATCGCCTTCGTCTCGTCCGGAGTGGCGTCGGTAGCGAAATCGAGGTCCTCGTGAGCCCGGTGGAGCCACGCGTCGCGCACCGACCCGCCCACCAGATAGAGCTGGTGATCGCGGGCACGGAAGGCTTCGGCGAGGCCCAGTACCGGCGAGCCGTCACCGAGGAGCTGCGCGAGATCCAGGGGCCGCGACATGACCCCGCAACCCTACGAGACGGGCTGAAGTCCCTCTTGTCGAAGGGCGATCTGGAAGTCGTGCGAGTTAGTCGCTGCAGCCATCGCGTCCTCGAGGGAGACGAGTCCGGACCGGTACAGCGCGAGCAGCGCTTGGTCGAACGTCTGCATCCCGTAGAACGACGACTCGGCAACGATGTCGTGGATCATGTGGGTCTGTTCCTCGTTCAAGATCAGGTCGTGGATGCGACCGTTCATCACGAGGACCTCGACCGCGGGGATACGTCCCTTGTTGTCTTTCCGCGGCAAGAGTCGTTGCGAGACGATGCCCTTCAGTGACGCTGCCAGCGAGACACGGATCTGCTTCTGCTGGTGGGGCGGGAAGAAGTCGATGATGCGGTTGACCGTTTCGGAAACGTCGGTCGTGTGAAGCGTCGAGATGACCAGGTGTCCCGTCTCGGCCGCCTGCAAGGCTGCCTTGACGGTCTCGGCATCTCTGATCTCACCCACGAAGATGACGTCGGGGTCCTGGCGCATAGCGGCGCGGAGTGCAATCGCGAAGTCGGCAGTGTCGTGGCCGATCTCGCGCTGGTTCACGATCGCGAGGCGGTCGGGGTGAAGGATCTCGATCGGGTCCTCGATCGTGAGGATGTGACACGAACGCGTCGCGTTGATGTGGTTGATGATCGCGCCGGTCGTGGTGGTCTTCCCCGACGACGTCGGGCCCGTCACCAACAGCAGCCCGCGCTGTTCCTCGGACATCTGCTTGATCACCGGAGGGAGACCCAGGGTGTCGAAAGCAGGCGACCCCGGAAGGACGCGCCGGCATGCCATCCCCACACTGCCGCGCTGGCGGAACACGTTCACGCGGAAGCGACCGAGGCCCTGCTCGGAGTATGCGAAGTCGACCTCGCCCGACTCTTTGAACCTGCGGGCCTGGTCGTCGTCCATGAGGTCCATGGCGGCGCGCTCGCAGTCGGCGGCCGACAGGGGCGGGAAGTCGGTCTTCAGCAGATGTCCGTTCACCCTGACATAGGCGGGCCCGCCGGCCTTCACGTGAAGGTCCGAGCCCCGCTGGTCGACCAGGTAGCGAAGGAAATCGTGGATGTTGGCCATCTTCTGGGTGCCTCCCGCGTTCGTATCCGGACAGTCAACCATCGGCACCCGGCGTGCCCGGATTGAGCGATTCGACTGTCTCGACTCTCCCAGTTTCTACCATTAAGGCTGGGTCGGTCAGTTTCCGGGACCCGGTGCTCGGGTAGGTACCTCCCAGCAAGCGAATCCAAAGGGAGGCTCGCCGTGATCGAAGAAAGCCGCATGGAACCCACTTCTACGACTCCATCCACCCCCGCATCCAACAAGATGTCGCGCGCCGAGGCCGGGCGTAAGGGCGGGAAGACCACCAAGGAACGCTACGGCGACGAGCACTTCGGACGCATCGGGCGCATCGGCGGCAAGAAGGGTGGCGAAACCACCAAGCGCCGGTACGGCTCGGAGTTCTATCAGAAGATCGGACGCATCGGCGGGTCCAAGTAACCGGCTGAGTCCCATCTCGAGCCCGTGATGCCGGGCTCACACGCAGGTTCTGTCCTTATGCTGGCACGACATGCCGGCCGACCGACGATCGATAACGCGCGCCCTGACGGCGGTGGCCTTGTGCCTCGCCGTGTTCCTCCCCGTTCCCTCTGAGGCTCAAGAGCCGGTCCCCGTCGAGATCGAGCTCGTCGGCCAGCCGATCTGGCACGAGCCCGAAGACCGGTTCAACCTGCGGCTGAGGATCACCAATCACGGGCCGGATGCGCTCGAAGGATTCCGTCTCCAACTGCGCGTGTTCGACCGTGCCCTAACGCGCACCGACCTCCACGACAACTTCGACGTCGATCCGACCCGGATCGAGTCCGACTCCCTCTTGATCGAGCGAGCCGACGTCGTTCTCGAATCCGGAGCGTCGACGAGTGTGGTCATCGAC
>Ga0299913_10000793_pt1 | contig 21396 bp, 17 predicted proteins | sample RVTome_9_FD_201360 | JGI IMG/M metagenome (GOLD analysis project Ga0299913, IMG submission 201360) | Soil microbial communities from uranium-contaminated site in the Upper Colorado River Basin, Wyoming, United States - RVT155D38 (version 2) ... | reverse complement strand
GCTGCCGCGCCGCCCGGAGTTCTCCCTCGTCGACCTGTAATTCGGGTGCATCCTGCGTGATCAGCTCGTATTGGCCTTGCACCGAATTGAGTTCGCGCTGTAATTGAGCAAGCGTCATTTTGGTATCTGTGGTGATCTTGCGCGCGGACACCAGTTCGCGGTTCAAGGTGGTGGTTTCGCCGCGAATTTCGAACAGTTCCTCCTGCAGCATTGCGATCAGTTCCTGCAGATTCTGCTCCGATTTTTCAAGGATAACGGGCTCGTAGATCTTGCTGAGAACGAGCAGCAGGATAATGGCGCCGAACCCGCAGCATATGCAGTCGAGAAAGGACAGGCTGAAAGCCTCTACGTTCCTACGCTTTCTCACGTTCGATCCCGGCGATCACGGCCAGTCCTTGCTGACACTCATGAAAGAGCCACCGGTGCGGTGGGCCAGCAACCAGTAAGCGATTCCGGCGTTGTAATCGCCTTCCATCGGGTAGAGCAGGATATTCATCGGGATGCCGCTCGGTATCTCGGCTTCGGCCTCATAGTAATAACGGAGCCGCTCTTGTCCGGTAACCATACCCCGCTTCGTGTTCGGCGCATTCATCGTGGGCAGGCCGTCGACGAGCAATATGACGTTGTCGGGCGGCGGATTCAAAGACTGGATGACGCGGAACGCATCGAGCATATTGGTCCCTTTCTCCGGTACCGTACGACGGAGTAACCGGATCGCCTCCTCAAGCTCTTCACCATCCCCAACGTCGAGCCACGTCCCCTCGGTGCCTTCCAGCACAGGCTTTGTTTCTGTATTGAACCGATAGATCTGGAATTTACTGGTTGGGGGAAACTGGGCTGACAGCCAGTCCACACTGGCGACGGCCTGTCGCCATTTTGCCGATCGCAACCGGTCGGCCTCGGGCATGTTGCGGCGGCGGATGATGTTGATGATTCTCCTGTCCAGCATGCTCGCCGAACTGTCGACCAGCACAAGAATGCGGTCACCGCCTACTTTGAGGCCTGTCAGGTACTGCCGGTCGCCGTCCCCGGTGAAGGTTCGGACCTTCTCGCCTTCTTCCAGCTTTTCCTTTTCCAGTGCGAGGAGACGTTTTTTCTGCTCCTCCAGCGACTCGATGTCGGACTGCAGCTTTTCGATCCGCTCGACTTTGGCCAGCGTCTCCTGGTCGTGCTCTGCGAGCTCGATCTTGAGTTTCTCGATCAACGCCGTGATCTCGGCAATTTCGCTATCGGCTTCGGCTCGTTGATCGTCGAGATCTTCCATAGTATTTCTGGCAAGCACCAGGTCCTTCCGATGCTCCAGTATTTCGTATTCGAGCCGCGAAGTTTCGGCCATCAGCTCTGCAGGCGCGCTGTCCGTGGCTCTCGTTACCTGCGAATTGATGATCATGAAAAACAGGATGACAGCGCCGAAACCGCAGCTCATGCAGTCGAGAAACGACATGCTGAAAACGTCGTTGGAACGGCGACGCCTACGTGCCATAAGCTACGTCCGTGGTAATCATTTGAAACTCGTATCCCGGTGACCCGACTCTCAGGGAGTCGCCCACTTGCAGCACTGTAGACCCGTCAATGCGGTGCCCGTTCAGAAATGTCCCGTAGCGACTGTGATCCTCGAGCACACACTGGCCGCTCAAGAGTCGCAGGGAGCAATGCCGGCGCGAAATGCCCGGCATGTCGGAGCCTAAGGTTATGGCCCGTTCTCCGTCGACCTCACGGGAGCCCAAGGTCAAAGTCAACTCGTTAATTTCATAGGCTTTGCTGCCGAACAGCAGGTGCGTCGGCACGCCGGCATGAAGGCGCGCCGTCTCGTCACGCTCCACCGTGGCCGGAGACTGGTCCCAGGGGAGCTGTCGGCGCAGGCTGATGCTCGAGCCCCTGCCCGAGGCGTCCCTGTTGCGCGCCAGCGCGCCACGCGCGGTGGCACCGGGTTCCAGTACGAATACTTCTCCGCCGACACGGGCTTTCAGCATCTCGGTGAGGCCGGGCAGCCGTGCGATGCGGTCGGTGACCTGAATGGCCGGCGTGTCCTCGGCCCGGTACAAGGAGCGCAACTTGCTTGCGACAGCCTGGTACACAGGCGCCGCGGCGCCTGTCAGGGCAAGCGATTCGATCTCGGCTTTGTGGTCGATACCGCCATAGTGCATTTTCAGAGCGACGCGGTCGCCCCGGGCCGCCTGCGCAAGCCAGGCGGCAAGATTGTCCAGCAGCATTTGCTCGGTTTCCGCAGTGTGCAGCGGGTCGAACCGGGATTGCTGCACGAAGGCTTCTGCCAGTGTGTTGAGCCAAACATCGTAAAGGGCATACAGGCCGCAGTCCGTCAGGACCTCGACTCGCTCGAGCAGCGCACGTCCGGGTTGCGCCAGGCGGGTCAGCGTCGTCGCGTGCAGACTCATATCGATGTGAACCGGAACCGCGTCCTTGTACTGCCGCCGGGTGGCGGCAACCGCTGCGTCGACCATTGCGACCACAGGCAACTTGAGTTCGCCGGCAATTCCCAGCAGGAGGCCGAGCTGTCTCGCGTCCATGTAGGCAGGGACCGCGACCACCAGTTCGCGAGCATCCGCGCCGCCGGCGCGCCACATTTGCTCGAGCTGTCGGCTCGCCAGATCCGCCGCGGTCAAATGACTGAAGCGCTGCACCGTCAGCGGCTCGGTCCCCAGATTGCTCCAGTAGCGGTGATGAATGCGACGCGGATGAATGCGCGCGCAGGCAAAGGCCTCGTTGCCCGTGGTCAGCAAACGGTCGTCGAGGAGCGCAAAACCCGGCTCACGGTAGGAGATACGCTCGCCGTTCAGCAAGGTGATTCCGGCATCGTTGATGTGTACGGCACTTCGCGACACGGTTTCTGCCCCCCGGCAGGAATACTCAATCCGACTTCATATGACGGATCAGCTTATCGTCGGTGTAATTTTCGGCGTCGAATACCAGACGCTCCTGCATCAACTGGAGCTGATGCACCAGAAACATCAGCACAATGCTGATCAGCAGTGCGATAAAGGTCGAGTTGAAGGCAACACCGAGACTTTGCGTCACTCCGGCGATGTCTCCCTGCACGGCTTTGTCCGCCTGCGCCAGCGCTTCGCCGATACCGCGGACCGTGCCGATGAATCCGATCGACGGAATAGCCCAGGAAATGTAACGGATCATCGACAGCTCGGATTCCAGCCGATCCGCCTCCGACTCGCAGATGGTATGCGTACTGCTGGCGACATCCTGGATGTTGCGCGTCGAGGCAAACCGGCGCAGGGCGTTCAAGAGCACGCGCGGTAACAACAGGCGCTGCCGCTCGGGCGGCAATGCCTGTACCTGACGGGCGAATTCCCGCGTGTCCTCCGGCAGGATGCGCATGCCCTCCGCGATCGGAATGAGGTCCACCTCCAGCAGGCTCCGCTCGTCCAGGGTCCGGACGGTTTTGTATCCCATGATGGCGAGCGCCCAGAACATCAGAATAAAACACGATTCCTGCTCGAAGTCCTTGACCAAAACCCATACAGACCGGTCGGCGACGAAGTCGGGATCCCGTTCGGCTTCCTGCGCCTGTTGCTCGATGTGCTCGACGGCATTCGGGCGCACGACCGACACGTAAAACGCGTGGACGATAATGATGGAGATGATCAGTGCAAACAGCTGATAGACGAATTCGACAGGAATATTCTTTTTCTTCATTTATGTACACTCGCGACTCCGCCAGCGAGACCGCTCAATTCAGCTTGCCTCGGCGGTGGATATTGACCGGCACACGCCGGAAGCGACAAGCCGGAAGGAAAATTATATATCCGACGGAAAAGGGATCGGCTCGTCAGTTGGGATTTCTTCTGTGGGCACGAATATGTCGTCATCACCCTCGTACGTTTGATCATCCAGCTCCGAATCCTCGAGGACGGGTTCTTCGACACCCGACTCGTCGACTTCGACGTCGGCCGTCTCGTCGCTTTCAGCGGCGGCGCCTTCGCTGCCGTCGTTCTGCTCCTCTTCCTGCGCTTGCTCCTCAACCGGGTCCTGGGTCTGGGCCGGGAATGGCGCAGCCAGGACCGCCGTCACGGCGAGCCCAGCGAAGATCAGCCGGAGCATTGCCGGCACGCTGTTACCTGTTATCGGGTTTTCCATCAGGTCATTGGACAGTATTCGGCAGCAAATGTCTCATCGCTCATCCGCGACTTCGGCGTTTCTCGCTATGCGAAAACCCACGTCCGGGCGGCCGTCGGAGCCAAAATCGCGGTACGCGAGCCGCAGTTCCAGAACCCCCGCGTGGCGCCAGCTCGAACCCCGGATCACGTGATGTTGCCCTCTCGCCGGACCGGTCGGATCGGCGACGGGCTCCGTCTGACCGGGCGTCGGCACCGAGTAATAATCCTGCACCCATTCCGCGACGTTGCCACCCCCGTCATAAATGCCGAGGGCGTTGGGCTGGAAAGAGCCCACCGGCGCAGTGCTGGTGAACCCGTCGTTGTAGCCGGGCAATATGGAGGGCACGACATTTTCCGCCGACTGATCGGCGTAGTTGCCGCTGTCTCGCCGCGGCGGCATGCGGTCGCCCCAGGGAAAGATCGTTGCGTTACTTCTGCCCTGATAGCGAATCGCCAGGGCCCACTCTGCTTCCGTCGGCAGGCGGTAGCCGTTCGTCGCCTCCTTGACCGGTTCCCACTTCTCGAATCTCTTCTCGTAGGCGGGCGTCAGACCCTCTTCGGCGCTCAGCCAGTTGCAATACTCTGCGGCTTCCGACCAGCTGACGTTCGCTACCGGGTTGGTGTCGCCGGCCAGAGCCGGATGCAGCTCGGCGCCGGAGTCGTGGTTCGGCTTGAAGCGAAGAAATTCGCGGTTCGTCACTTCTTTCTCGCCTATGTAAAAAGGCCTGGTGATCATGACCGGGACGATCACTTCGTTTGCACGCCTGCCCTGTTCCCGGCGTGATGAACCCATGACGATGTTGCCTGGCTCGACGCGGCGCAATATCTGCCCCTGCGAGGTCCTGATGTTTGCAGCCACACTCTGACGCTGAACTTCTTCGTCGGTGAGAAGCCGTACGTCGATCGTCTGGGGATAACCGGGACGCGGCGTGACTTCCCGGCTGTAGGTCTGATATCCCTCTTTGCGAACCTCCAGCCGGTGCGGCGCGGAAGAAAGGTTCAAGGTAGCGGTTCCGCTGCCGCGCGACTGTCCGTCGACGAAAATTTCGGCATCACCCGGCTGCGCCCGGACGGTCAGGACGCCGACACGAGCGGTCATGTCCACCGTGATCGCACGCGACGCTGCCGCCTGCAGACGTACCTGACGGACCGTAGAACCGTAGCCCGCTTTCGAAAGCCCGATGTCATAGTCGATGTCGGGCGACAGCGCGAGTGTGATAGGCGACTGACCGCGATAACGGCCATTGACGGTGACGCTTGCGCCCACCGGGATGCTGTTGACCTGCAGCTGGGCATTTGCCGGTTCCAGTTCGATGGTCGGAATAATCTTGTGCTCGTTCGGCGATGTTTCGACGAGGCCGTCCCATGCTTTGAAACCTTCGCGCACGACACTGAGTTCGTGCGAGCCTTCCATCAACTCGAGACGCGCCGGGGTCGTACCGATCCGCTCCTCTCCCCGGTAGATCGCCGCGCCGGCCGGAGTGGAGGAGATTTCGACGTAGCCCCAGCGCGGGACAAGCTGCACATAGAGTTCCTGGTGCCGGTCGAGTCCCGGAACGACGAGGCGGTCGCTGAACGGCAGGAACCGGTCCGCTGTTACGGAGACCGAATGAACGCCGGGCTCGAGAACGAGCGGACCATAAGGCGCGGGACCGACCTGGTTATCGTCGACGGTGACAGTAGCCTCGGTGTCCGGAGGATCGGTTCTGACGGTCACCCTGCCAGGCAGCCTGCGCAGTTCGATCAAGACCGTTCTGCTCGGCTCATCGCCCACTTCGAGGCTCTGATTCACCTCGAAGTAGCCCTCCTTCTGCACCGTGACCCTGTAATGTCCCGGCCGCAGCAATGTCCGGTTGCCTACCGGGAGGCGAAACCAGCCGCCGGAGATGGAGAAGTTATCCGGCTCGCCGGGTTCGATCTGAAACTGAATGGATTTGGCGCTGAACAGCAGCCAGGACACGATGAGGAGCAGAAGCACGCCGGTGCCGACACCAACCTGCCAGCGAACGGCGCTGGATTTCGGCGCCGCCATTGCAACCTCGGACGCGCGCCGGAAAGCGGTCGGTGCTATGGCCTCGTCGGCAGCGCCGCTGTCCTCGGCGAGCTCGGGCGGTTTGGTAACGTACGCGCTGTCCTCGAGCCGGACGCTGGCGAGCATCGCATCGGCTTGCCGGCTGATTTCGACGCGAGAGCCGAAAAACTCGAGTTCGTCACCGTCGGCAAGTCGTTTGGAGGTGGACAGTGCATGGCCATTGATCTTGATCCCGGTCCTGCCAACCGGTTGTACAAACGGCTCGCCGTCGAGCTCGTCGAACATTGCGACCGCGGCGTTGCCGGGACCCGGTAGCCGAATCTCGCAGTCACTGCCTGTACCCAGACGAAGCGGCAGGCGATCGAGATCGTATCGGCGCTCTCCCTCCGCGTCCCTGATGACGACAGCAACTACCTTCAAATCGGTTCCTCGCATTTGATGACGATCGGCTCCAGATCGATTTCCGGGGCGACCCGGAATTCCAGCCTTACGTCGCGGTATCCAGTCCGGCTGCCTGTCGCGACATAGGCACCCGGACGCAGGCTCAGTTCCTGGGTCGAAAACGTTCCAAGCCTGCCCACGCGGAAGATCGACACCTCCGTCGCATTGTCGGATATCAGTTGTACCTTCAGCGGTGTCGCCGCGCGTTTCAGCAAGCGTGATAGCTCGCCTTTTTGATCTTCGAGACGCGGCCCCGTGGGGTTCATCGTCGTTACCTGAAGCAGCAACCGAGTCGCAGCCTGCATTGTAGCGGGAGCGCTGAGCGAATCCGGATCATTGATGAAGGTCCGGAGTTTTTCGTGAATCGCCGCGCGATCCCTCGCGCGCGCCAGCCCGTCGCGAACGAATTGCAGGTCCGGGTCGATTTCCGCTATTTCCTCATACTTGGCAATGGCGGTCTGCCACTCTTCGTTCTGTTCGAGTACCGCCGCTTCCTGCTCCAGGCGTCGTATATTGGCCAGCCGGACCTCCTGATCGACCTGCAGCAAGCCATCCACCGGTTCCTGCGACTCCGGCTTGATCAGCTTCGCGGCCTCGAATGCGGCGCGCGCGCTTTGCCAGTTGCCTGCTGTCAACGCCTCGAGACCTTCCGACATCCGCTGCTCGAATGACATCTGCCGGATCGTCGCCTTCACGCGTTCGAGTCCCGTCGCCGCCGGCTGCCAGGCAGGGTCGAGTTCCAGCGCTTTTTCGAACGCCAGCTTCGCCGCCTGCAGCTCGAGTTCTCTCTCCAGAGTCAGACCTCGATCCGTGAGGGTCAGTACGGAGGACAGGTTGCGGGCGCGCGCGAGGCCCCGCTGGGCTTCCTCGTTGTCAGGCGTAATAGCGACGGCAAGATCGAACAGCCTTACGGCTTCCGAATGATCGCCGGATGCGAATGCCGCCTGCGCAGCCTGCATGGTCTCGGCAAATACCTTTTCAACGCGGTCGAAGAACGGCTTCAGCATATCGGCGGCTTCCCGATACCGCTCGCCGGCGAGAGCGTAATCTTTCTCGAGGTAAGCTTCGTCCCCCTGCCCATAGACATCCATTACGTTCAGGTATGCCTGGCCGCCCCAGCGCTCTATGCCACGCGATCGCAGGCGCTCCAGGCGGGATAGCAGGTAGCCCAGAGACTCGTCCGTGGCCGCCTTCCGCTCCGCCTCCGTGGCCGGATCCGCGCCGTTTGCGTCGTCGCCGGATACGGCGGACTCATCGCCTGCCGCCCTTTCCTCGGCGCCGACACCGTCCTCTTCGTCCGCGACCGGCGGCCTGCGCTGAGTCTGCTCGACGTCTCTGTTCACAGCATCCGGCAACCAGAAGATGACCGAGAGAAACGCCACCATCAGCAAGGCGAGTCCGCCCAGCGCGACTTTCGGAGACACGCCGCGGCCGCCGGCGGCCTGGTCGGTACGGCCCTCAGTACGGCCCGATACTGCCGGGTCCAGATCGGCCCGTAGCGGGCGAATCGAGGGCAGCGCTTCCGGCTCGATTTCGTCCTCCGGAATGGCCACGGGAACACGCCCGGAAATCGCGACGGGACCGGCAGCCACGCCGGCGTCCCGCAGCCGTTGCGCAATTTCTTCGGCCGCCGGCCGTGCATGCGCCTCCGGCGCCAGCATATCCCCCACCAGCCGTTGCAGTTCCTCGGGAACCGACGAGAGGCCGCTGGCCGCCTCGATCGCCTCTCCGGCAAGGCGCCCGGCTCCCATGGCGGGTGGCGGGGCGCCGGTAAGACTCTCGTGCATCAGCACGCCGAGGGCGTAGACGTCATCCGACGCGCTGGGCGCGATGCCTGCGAGTTGCTGCGGGCTGGCGGCAATCGGGCTGCCGCCCGACGCCGGCGCTTCAGGCGCCGCAGCAACGCCGAAGTCGATCAGGTAGGGCAGGCCGCGGGCGTCGAGAAGCACGTTGCTCGCCTTGATATCCCGATGCACCAGTCCCTTGCCATGAGCGTAGCGCAGCGCGTCGGCGATGAGGCCGAACGGGCGCAGGGCCTCGAGGGGCGGCTGTCCGGCGACGACGCCGAGATCGGGACCGTCTATGAACTGCTGGCTGTAGAATGGCCCGTCCGGCTCGTCGTGATATTCGAAGACCCGCACGATATGCGGGTGCATCAGGCGGCTGCCCGTTTGCCACTCCTCGTGGAAGAGCGTCCGGTATGGCGTGTTCTGCGCCAGTTGCGGCGCGAGAAACTTGAGTGCGACGCGGCTGTCGGTTCGCCGATCCCTGGCCAGCCAGACCTCCGACATACCGCCGCCGCCAAGGCGGCGGATGAGCGTATACCTGTCGGCCAGCCGCGTACCTTCTTTCAGTACCCGCATAGGCTGATTCGACGTGTCCGGGGTCGAATCGGGATTTCACGTTCGATCAGTGGAACGTCTGAATTCTCCACGGAAAAAGCGCGGTTCGACCGCCGGACGCGATGATCCGCGACCGAAATCGCATTGTTGTTCACCAGTATGGTCACTAGCCGGTGGGTTGCTGCGCGGATCTGGACGGGACGCCGACATCGATCGCCTGGGAAAATCCGGTTTCGGCCTGGTAGATTTCCTTCAGCAATTTGCGCCAGCTCTCGTACTGCGCCTCCGCGGTGCCGGTCAGTCGACGAGATTCGCCTTCGACTTTGACGACGAGAGGTGCAGCCTCCGCGCCGAACGACTCCGATAATTCCTTTATGTTCTCGCGGTGGATGTTTGCCGAAGACCGCAGCTGCCACGAACTGATAATCGTGTTGATGCCGCGATTCACGCCGACGTACTGGGCAGCCTGTTTTGCCCTGGCGCTCGACCGGCTCGAACTGCTGGTATCGACGCTCAGGGAGCCCGCAACCACTACCACTCCCAGCAACGCCCGCAGGGCCGCAGATCGTTTGACCTGGCGATAATTGACCGACTGCTCCCTCGCGGCCTTTCTCCACGATTCGTAGGGAATTGCAACGCCATAGTAAAAGTTCGCGTAGTGCTCGTTCAGCGTATCGATGACGAGGCGATCGCGCTCGCGAATCTGCCTCAGCCGTTCAACCATCGGATCGTTGTTTGCAGGCAGACGAACGACCGACGTGACGCCGTCCTTGTCCGTTTCGAGGTACCCGCTGAAGACAGCCGGCGCCATATCCTCAAAGAAACGCAGTTCCGATACCTGGCGAATCCTCGTTATGTCCTGAGGCGACAGGCTCGACGCATAGTCCCTGAGGTCGTTAGCGATGTCGTTGAATACCTTCTGGTAAGGATCCTGTGTCCGATCGCGGCCTTCTGTATATGAGGTCAGGCCGGTTTGCATCGAGTATTTTCTTTCGTACCACTCCCGACCCAGAGCATCTTCGGCTTTCACGCGCAAAGTGACGAATTCGCCGTCCGAGTCCTCGATCTCTCCTGACAACATGACGTCGGTGAAGACATAGCGCGACGGAATTACCCGGACTGCTCCCCAGTATCCAGTGCCCTGCAGAGTGGTCTTCAGGTGATAGGGCACATAGCGAGTCTCCGCTTCGCGCACCTCCTCGTAGACGCCGCTGTCATCCGCATCGTTATCCGCAGGCACGCCGTCCTCGAAATTGATAATCCCGACGTCGAGCAGCATGTTTTCGGCGATATCCAGCGAGGCGACGTTCAGCTCGGTCTTGTCCGCCGTAACGACTTCCGAAACCGTGCAGCCGGTACACAGGAACGTTGCCGTTATCGCAAGCAGCGGAGATTTCTTCATATCAGGTTCAGACACTCCTAATGACTGAGTTACCTATTCAACTGGTTAACAGTACGAGCGCTACCTCCGGCAGGTGTTACAGATTATTGTAGTTTCTGTATTCTTCCCACAGGCGTTCCCGAAGAACCGGATCTTCTTCGCTGAGCGCCGCTTCGCGCAATTGTTTCGCTACGATGTCCTCGCTCACGAGGTCCGGAATGTCGTCAGGCGTGCGCTTTGCAATTTCTTCTTCCGACATTCCCTCCATGGACGGTGTCGCACCGCTTCCGCCTGATTCGGCCCTTGCAACCGGCTCGCCCGTACCCTCCACGCCGCCGCTCGACTGCTTGCCGAGCCCGACACCACCGCCACCGCCGGCTCCGCCGCCACCGAAGCCTTCGGTGTCGCGTCCTTCGGTTGAAATTTCCCGTTGTTCTTCAGCCAGTACTTCGTCGAAGCCGCCTACCGATTTGTCCAGTTCGCCCTCCAGGCGCGCCTTCCGTTCCGCTTCCGTTTCTCCCGGCACCTGACCGACTCCGCCCGCGCATTCTCCGGAACCTTCCATGCCGCCGACCTGGCCCGGCAGTTGCGGGCCACAGTCGCCCTCGCCTTCGCCGCCGGTGCCGGGCATCTGGCCGCCGATCCCCGGAACACCGCCGCCTCCCCCGGACCCACCATCGATTCCACCGGCGGAACCGCCTGCGCCACCGCCCGGCATGCCGCCACCCGAGGCACCGCCCGGCATACCACCATCCCCGGAGGCACCGCCCGGCATACCACCACCCCCGGAGGCACCGCCCGGCATACCACCACCCCCGGAGGCACCGCCGGGCATTCCGCCGCCGCCAGGCATCCCGCCGCCGCCGGAAGAACCGCCGGGCATTCCGCCGCCGCCAGGCATCCCGCCGCCGCCGGAAGAACCGCCCGGCATTCCGCCGCCGCCAGGCATTCCGCCGCCGGAAGAACCTCCCGGCATCCCGCCGCCGCCGGGCATGCCTCCGCCCGAGGAACCGCCGGGGCTGCTGGCGCCACCGGAAGAGCTATAGCCGACGGCGCAGCCGCCCATGAGCAGCGCGCCGGCCAGACCGAGAATGAAGGGGCGAAGCCCGCGGACCATTCGCTGCGTCTGGTTGCTGGAATTCATGTCTTAGCCTCGTTTCAAGAAAGAGTACGTATCTGCGGCAAGGATGACGACCGCGACTGAGGACAGCCATCGCACGCCCGGCACACTGCCTGTGCCGTATCTGTATTCAGATAGCAACAGCATCGCGTTAGTTCCGCCGACTGATTACCGGCTCGCGCGATTTCACGCCGATTTTTACCTGACCATAATACGCCCGGCCAGCGCTCGCAAACAGTATTACACGGCCCCGGTAATGAGCATTGGGCCCGCGCCTGCCGATGACGCGGCGGCGAGACGATTTTATGTCAATAAGAACCTGTTTTAGTTGCGGTTTGGGCGAGCATACAGCCGCGCCGGGAGTACCATGGACAATGCCGCCGGCTGCGCTTTTCGGCCGGCGGCGGATTCCGCGGCGTTCCCTCCCCTGATAAGTCCAGGATGGACCTAGTCAGAGTTGGCCTGGTCGTCTTCCCGTGAACCTTGGTTCGACTTCATGAAACGATGGCGCATCTCCTTGCTGTGTTCGGACAATTGCTGGCGTTGCCCGGGCGTAAGCACCGCGTGTATGTCGGCCTTCAGCCTGCCGTGCAGCACGGTCTGTTCCGTCTCGACGGCGCCTTTTTCAGTCGCCAGTTCGTTCAGTCGTGCAGGGTAGTCGCTGGCGCCCGGATCCAGTCCCTGCAAGCGTGTGCGATTCGCCTCCGCACGCTCGCGCAGAGCGTCCATCTCCGGCTGTAAGCTGGACACCGCGTTTTCGACCGCCTGGCGTTGCGACTGATCGAGTTCGAGCCGCCTGGTGAGGTGCTCGACCATTCGCGACGGATCGCCGGCTCCATGCATTCCGGCGCCGCCATACAAATGGCGCTTACCGCCATGACCGTCTCCACCATCGGCCGGCGCTGCCAGAGCCGCAGCGGCGCTTACGCTGGCCAGCGCGACCGATACCAGCGTGATCAATTGCTTTTTCATGGTATTGCCTCCAGATCCAGGGGTGCCGTCGATTTCACCGCTCCGTAACGGACGTCTCTCAACAGCGTTGCGATGCAGCCTAAATGGAACTGTGTCGGTAAATGTCAGGTGAACTTCGGCCTTTGCAAAGAATTGTCAAAGCCGCGTTGCGCCTCCACCTTCTTTCGACGACGATGCGCTAACCGATTGCCTGCGCCTACCTTTACATGACATCACCCCAGATCGCTTTGCCGCGGACAGAAGCCGAAATTCTGCTGATCGATGACGACCGGCAGCTCGGCAGCATGCTGGGCGACTACTTCGCCACCGACAAACTGGAGCTTTCCATTTGCACAAGCGGCGAGGAAGGCTTACAGAAACTTGCGGCTGAGCGGTTTGACCTGTTGATTCTCGACATCATGCTCCCTGGTCTGAGCGGTCTCGAGATCCTGCAGCGCATCCGCCGCGGCAGCGACGTGCCGGTGATCATGCTTACCGCCAGAGGCGACGACGTCGACCGTATCATCGGCCTGGAATTCGGTGCCGACGATTATCTTGCGAAGCCTTTCAACCCGAGGGAGCTGGTCGCGAGAATCAGGGCGATATTGCGACGCTCTCAGCGCGCGAGCGGCGACGCGACGCGTCTGGAACTGGGCCCCGTCGAACTGGACCTTCGCACGCGCCGCGTAACTGTCGATGGAAACGAGCTACGCCTGACCGGAACCGAATTCGAAATTCTCCGCAGCCTGCTGGAGACGCCGGCTAAAGTCGTGAGCAAGGAACAGCTGAGCGAAAGGGCTCTCGGCCGCCGTTTATTGCCTTATGACAGGAGCATCGACACGCACATCAGTAATCTTCGCGGCAAGCTTGAGCGGACGGGCAGCCACCACACGACCATTCAGAATCAGCGTGGCGTCGGCTACCTGCTGATTCCAGGCAGCTAGGGAGACTAGTGCGCAGCTTGCTCGTTCGAATCTTCGTATCGTTCTGGCTGATTATCGGCATCACGGTCGGCGCCGCTGCATTAACCGGCTACTATTATGCCGAGCGGCTGCGGAGCGAGATCGACAACTTCGAGTTCGACGATACGATACTGGAAGCCAGCGCGGCTCTCGCGTCCGGAGGCCGCGACGGCCTCGCCTCCTGGCTTCGCGAGACCCCGGCAAGCAGGAACCTCACGATATACGTTATCGATTCGCGCGGCAGCGACATTCTCGGGCGAAAGCTGCTGCCGCATCTGGAGCGGCGGCTGCATCATCATGAAACGCACATGCCGCCGCAGGAACGCGCACATTCGGATCCGTTGAACCTGCGCAGGGCCAGACCGCTTTCGCAACTCGTTGCGAATGACGGGGAAGTTTTCACCATACTGGTCTCGCGGCGGCATCGGCCACACGGCTACGGGGAGGGTGCACCGACCGGCACCGTCCTGTTGATTCTTGCGCTGATCGTCAGCGGCATCGTTTCCTATCTCCTCGCAAGGGCAATCAGCAACCCGGTGCGAAAACTGCGCCACGCCACGGTGTCGCTTGCCGAGGGCAACATGAACAGCCGCGTCGTGCCGTCGCTGGGTAATCGCCGCGACGAACTCGGCATGCTCGCCAGAGACTTCGACGCCATGGCGGAGAAGTTACAACGTGCAGCGGCGCAGCAGACGGAATTGTCGAGGAATATTTCACATGAACTGCGCTCGCCGCTTGCCCGCCTCAGGGTCGCAATGGAACTCGCGAGACGCCAGGCCGGCGAATTGCCCGAATTCAACCGCATCGACGACGAGACGGAGCGGCTCGATGGCCTGATCGGGCAGATCCTGAGTTACACGCGCCTCGAAGCGGGCGGGCAAGCGGAACCTGCACGCTTCGATCTCGGGGACCTTGTCCAGGAGGTCGTCGAAAACGTCAACTTCGAATGCCGCGCCGAAGGCTACGACGGCGTGACTGTCGATACCGATCTCCGCACCTCGCCAGTTGTTGTCGGCTACGCGGACGCCTTGACCAGCGCAATCGAAAACATCGTTCGTAACGCCGTTCGCCACAGCCCATCGAACGAGAAAGTACTCGTCCGGCTCGCAATGGACTCTGACGACGTCGCAATCATCGAAATCCTGGATCGAGGCGAAGGCGTCGATGAGGGCGAATTACAGCAGTTGTTCCAGCCGTTCTTTCGCACCCGCAGCGCAGCCGCCGACAGTCGGAAAAGGGGAACCGGTCTCGGACTGGCCATTGCCGAGCGCGCCGTGAAACTCAACGGCGGCACGATCACTGCGATGAATCGCGAAGGCGGCGGCTTGCGAGTAGTAGTTTCATTGAAGGTCTGAGGGACGTGCGCTGCGACGGTCACGGATGATGGGGACGAGGGTTATCAGCCATCTTCGGATGCCGCCATCGATTCGCCGGTTTTCTGGCCCTTCATTTTGCGAAACAAAATGACCGACAAATCGTCCGGCTTGCTCGGCTGCGTTTTCGACTCAACCGCCATTCGCCGCTTCGCAAGTCGCGTCAATGCATCCGCGGCAGCTTCAAGAGAGCCTTTGCGAACGTGTTCGACGATTTCATCGAAGTGCAGATTATCTGTCAAACCATCGCTGGCAAGGAGCACTGTGTCATACGTGCTCAACTTTATCGTCGCACCCATATCGATTCGCATATTGCTGCTGCCGAGAACGTTCGATACCAGGTGGCGTTCCTCATGATGCAGTGCCTCACGCTGATCCAGAAAGCCGGCTTCGACCGCAAAGCCGGTCGGCGAGTGTGCCAGGGTTTGCGCTTTGACCTTGCCGCGCTGCCCGACGATGATGGCTTCGGAATCGCCGATCTGATACGTGCGAGCAACCGCGCCTTCGATCGCCACAACCGTCAAGGTCGTGGCCGACCCGCCGCCGAGCGCTAGCACTGCACGATTGGCCTCGTCTATACCGTTCAGGATCGCCGTGCGCAGTAAAGTCGTTTCCGACATCGCTGTTTGCAGCGACCTATCCAGCGTCATTACGGCGGTGCGAGAAGCGCGCCGGCCGGCGGGAAGCCCGCCGGCACCGTCCGCGATCACCAGAACGGCAGCGTCGGGACCGTAAGGTATCGCAGCCACCGTATCTTCGTTTTCGGTTTCCTTGTCTGGTGAGCGACAGGTGTAGGCGACCATACAGCCGCCGCCAACGCGGACGATCTCGGTCTCGGCTGTCGCGCCGCCATCGAGCATCACCATGCGATCGGCGGTTGCGGCGGTGTCGTTCAAGCGACAACCCGGCAGCTGCGCATTCGTACAACTGCAGTTACGCAGACGATAGAGCAATAGGTTAAGGAGTTGCCGCAGGGCAATCGTTCTGCCGCGCAGACTCCCGGCATCATTGGTTTTGCACCGGTTCTTTGCACCACGCGCAGAAATTCCAGAAGTCTTTGGCAATGCCCCATTTGCAACGGCGGCAGCTGTGCCGGCTGCCCTCGAGCTTCCATGGCTTCTTCACTTTTGTCCGGCACCACGGGCAGTAGCGCATGAATGCCATCAACGGCTTTCTGCAGCGGTTGTTTGCACAGCGTGCGAGGTAGCGTTTGTCGGGATAGCGTCGGTTGGTTTCCGCTTCGAAACCCGGACCGTAACACCAGGGGCAATAAGACCAGTCGAGCTTCAACCCGCGCTCGCATCTCGGACACTGAGAAGGCATCCGGGTCGGCGCTGCGCGCGTCGGATTGTCGATCCCGCACCAGGGACAAGCCTGCATGCTTTCGGCGACAGGTCCTTCGCAGCGGCGGCATGTATGCCGTGTGTCCAGCGTTCGCTTGTAATGACGCTGAAACTCACGCCATTGCTGCTGCCGCCACGACGATGACTGCGTCACCTTGCGCCGTGTCTTTCGGCGCCGCGTCCGGCGCGCGCGGCTTTGCAAGCGCCGAAAGGAGTCGTACATCTGGATCGCGTCCCGATAGCGGTCGGCGGGGTCGAGCTGAATCGCGCGCCGCAGGAACGCGATGAAGTCCGGTCGGACCCGCGCGGCCAGTCGTTCCGAACCCGCCATTGGCCAGGCGAATGGCCATTCCGGCAGTTTACCGGAGAACATGCGGTACAGGACCAGCCCGACGGAGAAGACATCGGACTGGAATTTCGGGCGTCCCATGGCCTGTTCGGGCGAAATGTAATCAATCGTTCCCGAACCGGATGCCTTGAGCGTTCGCAGGCTGATTTTCGCAAATCCGAAGTCGGTAAGCTTCAGCACGTTATCGGCAAATAGAATGTAGTTTTCAGGCTTGATGTCGCAATGAATGATTTTGTGCGAATGCGCGTGCGCCAGGCCGGCCAGCGCCTGATCAGCCAGCTCGAGTGCCCGCGCTGTTGAAATCCGTCTGAACAGCCTGTCCGCGAGAGATTCCTCTCCGAGTTCCATGGCAATTACGAAGCGCTCCCCGATATAGCTGGCATTCTGCACCGACAGGATGTTCGGATGCTTGAGCTTCGCCGCTACCTGGACCTCGCGCAGGAAATCATCGCTGCTCACGCCGCTGCCGGCAGTGGGAATTTTCAGCGCCACGCGCATCTTGTGAATAGTGTCGAATGCAGCGTACACGTCCGCGAGCGGCCCGCTCGTTATGCGGCGCAAAATGCGATATTTACCAAGCTTCTGCCGACTTCTCAGCAAGGCGTTTTTTTTCCGGCGATCGTGGCTCACGGAACCTCGAACAATCCTGCCGCGCCCATGCCGCCGCCGACGCACATGGTGCACACGACGAATTTGGCGCCGCGGCGCTTGCCCTCGATCAAAGCATGTCCGACCAGCCTCGCGCCGGACATGCCGTACGGATGACCGACAGAGATAGCGCCGCCATTGACGTTCAGAACATCGTTCGGAATGCCCAGCTTGTCACGGCAGTAGATGACCTGAACGGCAAAAGCCTCGTTCAGTTCCCACAATCCGATATCGGCGGTCTTGAGGCCGCTGCGTTGCAGTAGCTTCGGTACGGCTGCAACCGGTCCGATCCCCATTTCATCCGGCTCCGTTCCGGCAACCGCAATAGCGCGGTAGATCCCCAGCGGCTCCAGGCCTCTCTTTTCGGCCAACTTGCTGTCCATCAGCACAGCCGCCGACGCGCCATCGGACAGCTGACTGGCATTCCCTGCGGTAATGTGTCCGTTATCGAACACCGGCTTTAAAGAGGCGAGGCCCTCCTTGGTCGTATCAGGCCGGTTGCCTTCGTCATTCGCGACAATGACGTCCCTGAAGCTCGTCTCGCCGGACTCCTTGTCCCTGATCGCCATGGTGACGGTCATCGGCACGATTTCATCGCTGAAAGCTCCATTGCTCTGCGCGGCAGCCGTTCGCCGCTGGCTTTGCAATGCGTACTCGTCCTGCCGTTCCCGCGAGATTCCGTAGCGGTTCGTCACAACCTCTGCGGTTTCCAGCATGCTCATGTAAATGTGCGGCGCGGCGGCGATGACGTTGGGATCGGACGCGCGATAGCGGTTGTAATGCTCGTTCTGTACGAGACTTATGGATTCGAGACCCCCGCCGATAACGATTGACATGTTGTCGTCGAGTATCTGCTTTGCGGCAATTGCAATCGCCATCATGCCCGACGAACATTGCCGATCGACAGACATTCCGGCAACTGTTACCGGCAGACCCGCCGCCAGCAGTGACTGCCTTGCCACGTTCTGACCGCTGGTGCCCTGTTGCATTGCGCAGCCCATAATGACGTCCTCGACCTCCGTCGGGTCGATGCCGGCGCGTTTGACGGCTTCCCGTATCGCATGCGCGCCGAGTGTCGGCGCTTCCGTGTTGTTGAATGCTCCCCGGTACGCTTTGCCGATTGGCGTTCGCGCAGTGGATATAATTACCGCTTCTTTCATTACCGCTCCGGTTCAGTTCAGTTTGATGCCAAGTTCGGAAGCCGCCTTTTGCAGAAATTTGACCGTCTGTTCGCCGCCTGCCCGAAGCTCGCGCTGGCCGGTCGGATCGGCAATGCGCTCCCAGGCAGAAGCGACGTGTTCGGCGTCGCGACGGTCCGCGGCGAGGAACACGCCCGCCGTCTCCTGAATGACGACTCTCGCAAACACTCCCGCGCCGGCAGCCACAATCTGGCGGGTCGGCGCGTCTTCGCTGCAGAGGAAGATCACCGCGGGTGTTACCGCCTCCGGTTCCAGCAACGCCAGGACTTCCGCGGTCATCAGGTCTGCAGTCATTCGGGTCGCGGCGATTGGCGCGAGGGCATTGACCCTTATCCCGTATTTCTCGCCTTCGAGCGCCAGCGAATTCATGAACCCGACGACGGCCATTTTGGCCGAGCCGTAGTTCGTCTGGCCAAAATTCCCATAGATTCCGCTTGACGATGACGTCATGACGACACGGCCATATTGCCGCTCGCGCATCGGCTCCCAGACGGCTTTGGTGCAATTGACGGCACCCGTCAGGTGGACGTCCAATACGCGCTGAAAGTCATCGAGATCCATTTTTGCAAACGTCTTGTCGCGCAGAATGCCGGCGTTGTTCACCAGTACGTCTACGCGTCCCCAACGGTTCAGCGCCTCATCAACCATCGCTTCCACTTGCGCGTAATTCGCGACATTTGCCCCGTTGGCGATCGCCTCGCCGCCCGCCACAAGGATCTGCCGCACCACGATGTCGGCAGCGTCGCTCGATGCGCCCGATCCGTCACGAGCGGCGCCAAGATCGTTTACGACTACGCGCGCGCCGCGACGAGCAAATTCGACCGCATGGCACTTTCCGAGCCCATTCCCGGCGCCTGTTACAATGACTACCTGGTCGTCGAAGCTAATTGGCACGTCCGTTGTCCTCTTTTGAACGATTTCACGAAAGGATGAAAAGGCTGAGGATGTCGGCGACCATGGCCGGCTTATCTTCACCGGCGATCTCGACCGTAAAGCTGGTTTTCAGCAGGATCTGTCCAGCCGCTCGTTCCTCGACCTCCTTCAATGTCGCATGAGCGCGTAGCCGGCTGTTGACTTTCACCGGCTGCAGGAAGCGCACTTTGTCCGAGCCGTAGTTAATCGCCATCAACGCATTCTGTGGACGAATCCCGCAGTGCGCGGCGAAGTAAGAGACGAGGGACAATGTCAGGTAGCCGTGGGCGATGGTGCCGCCGAATGGAGTACCTGCCGCCTTTTCCTCGTCGACATGAATGAATTGATGGTCCAGCGTTACATCGGCAAACGCGGATATGCGATTCTGATCGATCTCGAGCCAGTCTGAGGGCTCCAGCTCCCGATCGATGTAATCGCACAAAGCCTCTGCCGGTACCGTCAGCACAGTGGTATTCCAATACAGCTCATGAAGAGGTCTGCCAGATCTTATGCCGCCGAACACCGGGTCCGTGAGGTTTTTGTCTCGACAGGATCGCCAAGTGTACCGGGTTTCTCCGATCTCTTGTACGAAGTCCGGAAAGGGCCGACGCAGGTCAGATGCTCTCGGCCCTGGCACGCAGACTGTCCAGATTACCCGCCGCTTCGGCTTCGGAGAGGCGATTACGCATAAGGTCAAGGTGGCCGTCGAGTTCGTCGACCATGGCTATGAAGCGCTGTTCGTTCCGGATGTCGTCGAGATACGGATCGACGGCAAGGGGCCAGCCGTCGAACATCGTCGAGCCACGATAGCCGGCGTCCAGGGCTTCGCGAAACGCATTCAGTGCATCGTCCTTACGGCCAAGGAGGGCGTAAATCTGCACGTCACGGATGCCGAATCCGAAGGTGCCGAGTCGCGGAAGATCGCGTATGGCCTCGAGAGATCCGTTCAGAAGCTGTCTGGCCTGCTGGTTTTGTCCTTGCCGCAGGTGGATGAACGCAAGCTTCACCGCATTACGCGCCGTTTCGCGATCAATGGTATCGGCCGCGTCGCTGCTCAGAAGTGGGTCCGCCGCCAACGCGTATTTCCTGGCATTCTCAAAGTCGCCTGCGAGTAGCGCCGAATCGGATGCGACGTTATAGAGCAATTTGGCAGGACCGATCTCGTTTTCGATCAGCGATGCGAAATGTTCTGAGGCCGCGCGATAATCACCATCGATAAGCACTTTGTATCCTGCAACCGCCGGCGCGAACGAGTGATCGTCCGGGAAGGAATCGAGCGCCGCTGTCGCTTTTTCAAATTCACCCAGGTCTACCAGTATGCCTACGTCGACATTGCCGCCGGCGAGCGGATCTTCGTCGACTTCCGCAGACTTCCTGTACCAGGCATAAGCCTCGTCGAGCCGACCCATGCCCCATAGGTGCGTCGCGATGTACTGATATACGGTCGGCCATTCGTTGTGTATGCGCGCCGCCTCGAGCCACAAACGCATCGCCGCGCGATCCTCCCCCCGCTTTGCATAGATCAATGGCAGATTGACGTAGGGAATTCGCGCCAGCGGATCCAGCTCCATCGCTTGCTGGTACAGATCGATCGCTTCGTCAAGGCGCTCTTCATTGTTGCGCAACGATGCGAACCACATGTATGCGCTGGCATGATTGGCATTGAGTGCAATAGCCCGCCGGAATGCAGCTTCCGCATCGACGTTCTCATTTCCCATGCGGTCGTTCAGCCAGAGCGTGGATCTCAGCAGTCCCAGGATCGCGTAAGCATCGGCCAAGGCAGGGTCGAGCTCTAGCGCACGTTCCAAACTGGCTTCGGTGGCGGCAATGGCTTCATTTTCCGACAGGTCGTTATGGTTGTTCCACAATAGCAGTACGCTTTCGGCAAGTCCGGCGTGTGCCTCCGCGTATTCTGGATCGAGGGCAACAGCTTCCTCGAACTGTTGCCGCGCCGTCCTGAGAGTTTCCAGTCGGCGCAGGTAAAGATTCTGCGTTGCTTCCTTGTACAGACGGTACGCTCGCAGGTCGTCGGTAGGAGCCGCTGCCACCCGAACCTGCTCATCGGGCGTCAATGTGGTTTTCAGTACAGCGGCGACAGCCTCGGAAATCTCGCTCTGGATTGAGAAAATATTCTCCATCGTCAGCCTTCGATCGTACGTCTGCGCCCACAGATACTCGTCAGTTTCGGCATCGATGAGCTGCAGATTGATGCG
>Ga0299913_10000792_pt1 | contig 21402 bp, 25 predicted proteins | sample RVTome_9_FD_201360 | JGI IMG/M metagenome (GOLD analysis project Ga0299913, IMG submission 201360) | Soil microbial communities from uranium-contaminated site in the Upper Colorado River Basin, Wyoming, United States - RVT155D38 (version 2) ... | reverse complement strand
CGCGGCTCAGGCCGGCACGGCGCGCCCCCTCCGCGACCGCCAACGCTCCCGACACCGGGCGGATGCGCCCATCGAGCGCCAGCTCCCCGACTGCCGCGTGCTCAGCAAGGCGCTCGGGCGGAACCTGCCTGGTCGCGGCCAGCACCGCGAGCGAGATCGGGAGGTCGAACCCGGAGCCCTCCTTGCGAAGAGCGGCGGGCGCGAGGTTGACCGTGATCCGCCGGTTCAGCGGCCAGTCCAGCGCCGCCGAGAGGACGCCGCTGCGAACTCGGTGCTTCGCCTCCTGGCAGGCGCGGTCGGCGAGGCCGACGATGGCGAAGCTGGGAACGCCGGTCTGGACGTGCGCCTCCACCTCGACCCTCCGGGGCTCGAGGCCGACGAGAGCGTGGGTGACCGCACATGCGAGCACCCGGTCCAGGCTAGGCACGGAGGCGTCACCAGTGGTGAACGCCTCCGTGCCGAAAGAGCTACAAGCGCGTCAGGGCGTGTAGCAGAGGACGTGCACTGTGAAGGTGCTCGAGTTTCCGCTGTCGTTGAGCCCGACCCCGAGGAATCCGACGACCTGGTTCTGGGGGTTGAGCTGCGGCTCGAGCTCGCCGGTCATGAGCTCGCGATCTGACACGTCGTCGCTCCAGCTCGTTCCTGCGGAGATGGCCCGCTCGTTCGGGTTGCAGCTCGCAGTCACGCGCGCCGAGTTGTAAGCACTGTTCTCCTGGACGCCACCTGGAACGAGGACCGAGGCGTTTCGCACCGTGATCGGCCCGATCACGCCCGCGGGACCAGCGGGACCTGCGGCACCTGCCGGGCCGGCCGGGCCCTGAGGGCCTGTCGGGCCTGCCGGAAGCTGGCCACGGGCGAAGTCCACGCGCAGCAGCGAGCGGTTTCGTACCTTCGCCGACGAGACCGCGTTGTTCCGGATCTTCGCCGCCGAGACTGCGTTGTTCCGGATCTTCGGGGTTGTCACGGCGCCGAACTGGAGCTGGCGCGGCCCGACGCTGTTCCGACCCAGCTGCGTAACGGCCGCGACGCTCGTCCCTCCGAGCGCGATCATCAGCGCCAGACACGCGACCACCATGGCCGGCGAGGGACGCCGGCTCAAGAGCATCTTCATCTATCTGCCCCCTTTCAGGGTCACTTTGCCGGGCCAAACTACAGCGGCATCCGGCGCACTCCTGTGCGCCGCGCGGGGTTCTTACGCATCCCTTACCGGGCGATTACGAGGCTTCGAGCACCAGAGTCGTGCTCTGCGCCGGTCGGCGCCAACCATTCTCACGTGACCCCTGAGCCCCGGCTCGAGGCAACGGAGGACGGACCCGTTCCGACCAGCAAGGGATCAGTACAGTGTCCGCGTTCCGGAGACGGCGCCGACGACCCGGGTCACGACCGTCCCTGCCACCGAGGCTAGCTGGGAGGATCTCCAGACCGTCTTCGGCCTGAGCGGTGATTCCTCCAGGTGCTACTGGCAGCGTACAAGATGCTGCCCGGGGAGTCGTGGTCGGTGGGCGCCGAGGAGCTGGCCGCCTCCGGCTCCGCACGCAGAGCGACTGTGGTCATGCGGAGTCGGGCACGACGAGTGGCCTCATCGCCTACCTCGACGGCGAGCCCTCGGCTGGTGCGCGGTGGAGCAGCGCACGGGCGTCCCCGCGCCTGGTGGTCAGACCCGCGTCCCCGGGACGGGCGAGCGGAGGACAAGGCCGACGGCAGCGTCTGGGCCAAGACCTGCTTCGTCACCGCGCGGGGTCGCGGCGCCGTGGGTGGCCGTGCGCTCGCGCGCCGTCGTCGACCTCGCCCGCGAACGCGGAGCCCGTCCGCTCGACGGCTACCCCGATGCTCACGGAGCCCGGCCGGGAGATCACCCTGATCGGAGAGCTGCACGCCGGCAGCCGCAGCATCTTCGAGCCCGCTGGATTCGCCGGGGTCGGTAGGTAATCGGCCCTCCGCCGGGTCCTGATGCGCATCCAGCTTCAGGCGATTTAGGTACTCGCGACAAGAATCGACTCGAAGTACTCGCCGGCGCGTCGACCCGTCCTGCGGTTGACGTGCCGCTCGAGCCGGTCGACGAGCCGAAGGCCGCTGCGCGCGAGGATCTGCGGATAGAGGTCGCGCCTGTCGTTGACGACGACGATCACGGGCGCGCCCGGCTCGAGCGCCTCCGCGCACCGGCCCAGGATCTCGGCAATCCCCGACACGTACTCCTCGATCGCGAGGCGACTCGTCCCCCGGGCCGCGGCGCCGAGCTCGAGGTCACGGCGATCGTCCAGCCCGAGGAGCTCGTACGCGTACCGATGCTGCTCGTGGTAGTCGATGAGACCCGGATACGGCGGCGACGTGACGATGCCGTCGAATGGCCCGTCGAGCGGGATGTCGCGCGCATCGCCGTGGATCACGTGCGCGATGCGCGTCGTGTTCCGAACGCGCTGAAACGCCTCGAGCCGGTCGAGCGTGTCGGCGAGGTAGCGCGCGAGAAACTTGACCGCCTCCTGCACGGGTCGGCAGGTGCGCCGGTGCTTGTGGCACCAGTACGGGTCGCGCTGCGGCGAACGCGGGAACTCGAGGTCGAAGTGCGTCGTCAGCCGGGCTGAGCGCGCCGCACGCGCGAGCACCACGCGCAGGACGTCAGCGTGCTCGTACTCGTCGACGAGGGACCGAAAATGGAGAAGCTCGGCGGCGGCACGCGGCGCGTACCAGCGGGCGACGTAGCCACTCGGTCGTTCCCGAGACGATCCGCGCCGAGAGGCTGCGTCGCGTACCTCCTTCCCGAGCGCGAACGGGTCGTATGTCGTCGTCTTGACGCGCATGAGCAGGCAGTTGAAGGCTGCGACGTCCACCCCGACGGCGTCGTGACCAGACTCGAGAGCCTGGACCAGGGTCGTTCCCGAGCCGGCGAACGGATCGAGGACTCGGCCGCCGGGTCGCACGTAGCGTCCGAGGAGCGCCTCGACCAGCTGTGGCACGAACTTGCCGAGATACGGGTGGAGCCGGTGCACGTGCTTCGTCCGCTCGCGCTCCGGGAGCTCCACCTCAGACCACGAGAGCTGGAGGTCGCCTGCGGCAAGCTCGTCGTACAGGGCAGCCTGCGTGCGCGCCACGCATACCGAGTTCTCCGCCAGCGGGCCGACTCCTGGTCCGCCGGCCCTGGGGCTGCGAGACCTGCAGCAGCTCGTCCGGAGGTTGTTTCAGTCACGACACGACCCCGCTCACCACCTGCGAGGCCTTTCCCGATAGCGTGACGTCAGGGACACGGGAGTGCCCCTGGGGGTCGTTGGAGCTCGTTCCCGCGAGCGGACGTGCCGAAGCGCAGCGCCGGAGACGAGCCGGGCCGGTCGAGGCCGAGAACCGCCGCTGCTACTCGAGCGGGACTCGCTCCACCCGCCTGCCGACGACGCCTGCCGCCTCCATGGCGATCTCGAGGCCGGCGGTCTCGGGGTGCGCCGCGAGCCAGGCCGTCGCCCCTGCCCGCACGCGTCGCGCCTTCTCCGGACTCACCATCTCGAGCGGGTGGCCGAAGTCCGGGCCTCCTTTCTCCTTCACCTCTACGACCAGCACCCTCCGTCCGCGCCGGAGGACGAGGTCGAGCTCGTAACCGCCCGCCCGCGCGTTGGCCTCGAGCAAGCGGTAGCCGCGGAGCCGATAGTGGAGGAGAGCGCGGCGCTCGCCGTGGTTCACGCGGCCATGTCTGCTCCGCCAGCTCCTCCCTGGTAGCAGCGGGCCTGGAACGAGCGGCGATGGACGTTCGAGGGGCCGAACGACCTCACGGCGGCCGAATGCGCCGGCGTGATGTAGCCGACATGCGACATGAAGCCGTAGCGCGGGTACAGCGCGTCGAGCCGCCGCATGACGCGGTCGCGCACGACCTTCGCCACGATCGAGGCCGCCGCGATAGCCGCGCTCTTGCAGTCGCCGTCGACTATCGCCCTGTGCGGCGGCGCGCTCGGGCCGAGCCGGAACCCGTCGACGAGGCACGCCTCTGCAGGAGGATGCAGGTCGGCCAGAACCGCGCGCAGGCTGGCCAGATTCGAGCGGTGCAGGCCCGAGCGGTCTATCTCCCCGTGCGAGACGAACCGCACGCTGATCTGGGATGCGCAGCCGACGACGGCGTGAAAGAGCTTCTCGCGCTCGTCGTGCGTGAGCTGCTTCGAGTCGTTCAGCCGACCGAGGGGGCGAACGCGTGACCCGCACAAGCCCTCATAGTCGAGGAGCACGCCGGCGACGACGAGCGGGCCTGCCAACGAGCCGCGGCCGGCCTCGTCCGCGCCCGCCACGAAGCGGACGCCGAGGCGCCTGTCGTGCGTGAGGAGCCGCTGGCCGGAGCTACGGGCCACGCGGCCGAGAATAGACGCTAGCTCTGCCGGAGCTCGCGGACGCGCGCCTTCTTCCCCACTCTCGCGCGCAAGTAGTAGAGCTTGGCGCGCCGAACGTCGCCGATCGCGACCACCTCGAGCCGGTCGATCTTGGGCGAGTGGAGCGGGAACGTACGCTCGACGCCGACGCCGAAGGACTGCTTGCGCACGGTGAACGTCTCGCGGAAGCCGGAGCCTTGACGCTTGATGACGATCCCCTCGAAGACCTGGATCCGTTGGCGCGCGCCCTCGATGACCTTGAAGTGCACGCGCACGGTGTCGCCCGCCTTGAACTGCGGCAGGTCCGTGCGCATGTTGCGCTGCTCGAGGCTCTCGATCGTCGCGTTCATCGTGAAGAGGGCGGCCTGCGGCCGAGGCGGAATGCTAGCGGAACGCGATCCGGTTGGGCGGCCAGTAGGTCATGAAGACCGGCCCGATGAGGTTCGACTCCGGCACGGAGCCCCACACGCGCGAGTCGCAGGACTGCGAACGGTTGTCGCCCATGACGAAGTAGTGGTCCGTACGGACCCGGAACCGCTCCTCAGGCCCGATGTCGCGGCGATCCTGCTCGATGTACGGCTCGTCGAGCCGACGGCCGTCGATGAAGACGAAGGCCGAGCCGCGCCGGAGCCTGATCTGCACGGTCTCCCCGGGGAGCCCGATGATCCGCTTCACGAAGGTCCCTCCCGCGCCGCACTCGGCTCGCGCCTTCGGCGGCGTCTCGAACACGACCACCTCGCCGCGCTGCGGATCGCGGAATCGGTAGATGAACCGGTTCGCGAGCACGCGATCCGAGAAGCGCGACTCGCAGCCAGCGGCCGGCCGGGCGCAGTGCAGCGTCGTCTCCATCGACGACGACGGGATCCGATACGGGTTCACGACCCAGGCCTTGATTGCAAGCACGATCGCGATCGCGCCGACGATCGTGACGATCCAGTCGACCGTGATCCGGAGTCGCCGCGGCAGGCGCCCGGTGACACGATCGAGCGGGTGGTGGAACTCGTGCTTCGGTTCCTCCGGCGGAATCGGGTAGGAGAACGGCGGCGCCGGAGGGCCAGGTCCGTATGGCGCAGGCGTCGTTTCGTGTGGTGCTGGCTCGGTCGCCGTCGCGGACCCGGCGGGCGGCGGGACGAATCGCGTTTCCTCGCCGACGGCGAGCTCCTTGTCGGCGCCGGCGGCTGAGCCGGTGCCAGAAGAACCTGAGCCCTCGCTGCTCACGTCGCGCTCCTCACGCGCTCTCGTCGCCAGGCCTCGATCCGGCCGTGGTCGCCGGAGAGGAGGATCTCGGGTACCTCCCACCCGCGGAACTCGGCGGGCCGCGTGTAGTGCGGGTACTCGAGCCCGCCGTCGAGGGCGCGGGAGAAGCTCTCGATCTCGCCCGAGCCCTCGGTCAGGGCGCCAGGAAGCCGGCGGACGACGGCGTCGAGGACGACGAGTGCCGGGATCTCGCCACCGGAGAGGACATAGGGGCCGATCGAGATCTCGTCAGTGACGAGATGGTCGAGGATGCGCTGGTCGAAGCCCTCGAACCGGGCCGAGAGCAAGGTCAGGGCCGGCTCCCCGGCGAGCTCCTCCACGAGCTCCTGGTCGAGCGCGCGGCCACCGGGCGTGAGCGCGACGATGCGGTGGTCGGGCACGACGCCGTAGACGGCATCGAGCGCAGCCGCGACGACGTCGACGCGCAGCACCATCCCCGGCCCGCCGCCGTACGGCTCGTCGTCCACCTGGCCTGCCCCGAGCGGGGTCGAGTCCCGGTAGTTGAAGACGCGGAGGTCGAGCTCGGAGCCGAGCACGGCCGCGACGGGACGTCGCTCACGAAGCCAGTCGAAAGCAGCGGGAACGAGCGTGAACACATCGAGGCGCACGGCGAAATCGAGGTTACCCGTGGTCCGCGAAACCGGGCGCGACGACGACCCGTCGCTGCTGGAGCTGAACGTCGCGGACGCAGTCCTCGACGAGCGGAAGCAGCACGCCGCTGTCGAGCTCGAGCACGTCGTTGGCGACCCCCGGCAGCACCTCCACCACGGCTCCGAGGCGCTCCCCTCCCTCCTCGACCACGTCCAGGCCGACGAGGTCGGCGACGTAGAACGAGTCGGCATCCGGGGGCGGCAGCTCCTCGCGGCGAATTGCGAGCTCGGCTCCACGCGCCACCCCGCGGTCGAGCTTGATCGCGGGCCGCCCCCCGCTTACGCGTCGCGAGAGAACGACGGTGGCACTCTCGCCCTCCACCGTCAGCGTCGCGCCGACCTCGAACCGGCGCGGATCGTCGCTCGCGTCCTCGACCACGAAGGCTCCGTCGACTCCGTGCGGCCGCCCGACGCGCCCGACGCGGACGAGCTCCGGCCGGTCAGCCGGCAATCTCGAGGAAGTAGCGCTCGTCGGCGCGCGCACCGGCAGCCCGGACGATGCTCCGCAGAGCTCGCGCCATCCGCCCCTGCCGGCCGATCACCTTGCCGACGTCGTCGGGTGCGACATGGAGATGGAACACGATCGCGTCCTCGCGCTCCTCGGTCTCGACGCGAACGGCGTCCGGCTCGTCGACGAGCCGCCGCGCGACCCACTCGAGAAGCTCAGCCATGCCTCTGCCCAAGGACGAGGTCCGGTCGCGCGGATTTCGTCCGCGCACCATCCCTGAAGCCGGCCGCTTCGCGGCCGGGTGGCCGAGATTTCACCTCAGCCACCGATGCCGGCGGCCCTGATGAGGCGCGAGACGGGCTCGCTCGGCTGCGCGCCCTTCGCGATCCAGTCCTTGACCTTGGCCTCGTCGAGCTCGATCGTCGACGGGTCGGTCTGCGGGTTGTAGCGCCCGATGATCTCGATGAAACGGCCGTCCCGCGGCGAGCGCGAGTCGGCCACCACGACGCGGTAGATCGGGTTCTTCTTCGACCCGACGCGCGTCAACCTGATCCGTACAGCCATCACTACCTTTCTCGTTCGTTGAACGAGAAAGGTTATCTACCGCGTCGTCCCGGGCTGTGAGGTCGCGACGCGAAGCCTCCCGGCCGGAAAAGCCGGCCTCCGGCTCGGAGGTTGCTCATGTCTGGCCTGGATATACCTTCAGCGGCTTCCAGGAGGCGGCATCCCGGGAAGCGCCGGCATCTTGCCCTTCCCCATCTGCTTCATCATCTTCGCCATCTGCTTGCGGGCGGACATGAGCTTGTTCACCTCGTCGAGCGTCGTGCCGCTGCCCGCGGCAATCCTCCGCCGCCGCTGCGTGTTGATCATGTGCGGCATCGCCCGCTCCTGCGGCGTCATCGACAGGACGATCGCCTCAACGCGACCGAGCTGGCTCTCGTCCACGTCGAGGCCCTGCATCTGCTTCCCGAGACCCGGGACGAGCTTCAGGACGCCCTGGAGCGGCCCCATCCTGCGCAGCATGCGGTAGCTCGTCAGGAAGTCGTCGAACGTGAACTCGCCGGCACGCATCCTGCGTTCGAGCTCCTCCTGGTCGTCCGCCTCGACCGCGGCCTCGGCCTTCTCGATCAACGTGAGCACGTCGCCCATGCCGAGGATCCGCGAGGCCATGCGGTCGGGATGGAAGTACTCGAGCTGGTCGAGCTTCTCCCCGACGGAGGCGAGCTTGACGGGCCGTCCCGTGACCGCCTTGACGGAGAGCGCCGCACCGCCGCGCGCGTCGCCGTCGAGCTTCGTCAGCACCACGCCGTCGAACGCGATCCGCTCCTGGAACGCGAGCGCGACGTTCACCGCTTCCTGACCCGTCATCGCGTCGAGGACCAGGAGGACGTTCGTCGGCTTGGTCTCGTCGCGCACCTGCTGGAGCTCGACCATGAGCTCCTCGTCCACGTGGAGGCGTCCCGCGGTGTCGAGGATGACGACGTCGAGGCCGTCCTTGCGCGCGGCGTCGACTCCGAGCTTCGCGGCCTTGACTGGATCCTTCGCGTCCAGGGCGTGCACGGGGATCTGGATCTGCCGGCCGAGCTGCTGCAGCTGGTCGACGGCCGCCGGGCGCTGCAGGTCGCACGCGACGAGCGCGGGGCGCTTGCCCTCCTTGCGCAGGAGCAGCGCGAGCTTCGCGGCCGCGGTGGTCTTGCCCGAGCCCTGAAGCCCAGCAAGAAGGATGACGGTCGGCGGCCGTGCAAAAGCAAGCTGCGAGCTCCCGGAGCCCATCAGAGCCGTGAGCTCCTCGTGGACGATCCGGACGACCTCCTGTCCGGGCGTGAGGCTCTTCGTCACCTCCTGGCCGAGCGCGCGCTCCTTCACGGCCGCGGTGAAGTCCTTCGCGACCTCGAAGTTGACGTCGGCCTCGAGGAGAGCGAGCCGGACCTCGCGCATGGCCTTGCCGACCGATTCCTCGTCGAGCCTGCCGCGACCGCGGAGGTCCCCGAGCGCACCCTGCAGCCTGTCGGAGAGCGTGTCGAACATCGCAGGCCAGTGTAGGGCTCGGACTACGTGATGGAACGCGGCTCGTTCAGCGGAACCAGGCGACTTCTCACCCGCGACGCGCGGGATCGCCTTCCCCATGAAGGGGTCTGCCGTACCGCGCGACCGGGATCCGCGCTCGCGGATTCCGGTCTTGCGGAAGACCAACGCGGCCGCGAAGCGGACGCCTTCAGGGGTGTTCGCGCAGACCGGGAATCCGCGCTCGCGGATTCCGGTGTTGCGCACGATCAGCGCGGCTCGTTCATCGCCTTGAAGCCGCCGAGCTCGGCGACGGTCACGTCGGCGACGACGGCGCCGAGGCCGGCGAATGCGAGCAACCGGCTGCGCGCGAGGATCCCCAGCACGAGGAGCGCCCAGCCGGCGAGACCGACGGGCCCGAAGCCGAGCGTGAGCTCCCGCTCCTCGTCCACGCGTCGATCGTAACGTCCCCTGATTGCGGAGCTTCCGGTATCAAACCCTGCCCAACCGGGACCCGCTCCAACCGAGAGGGGTCTGCTTTCCCGCGCGGCCGGGATCCGCGCTAGCGGATCCCGGCCTTGCGCACTACGAAGCCCAGGTCGCGACCGCGGCCGGGACTGACATCACGCCGATACGGTCGATCATGTCCGGATCGGCGGCATACAGGTTGTGCAGTGGCACGACCTCGATCTTGGGCTCACCCGCCAGCTGGAGCTCGTTGACAACGGGCAGGAAGCGGTGCTGGAGGAAGCCATGGAAGGCTTGCTCCGTCTGCCATACGTCGCACACCTCGAGACCCTCGTCCGTGAAAGCCGCCAGGTGGAGGACGCCGCCGGCAGCGGGGTTCGCATCGAGATCGAGCCTCGCCATGACGGAGTCGTACTGGTCGGCTGTGATTCCCGGCCAGTGCATGAACATCGCGACTGCCATCCCCAGTTCCTCCCTTCTGCCCCGGTCGCATCGGGAACGGTCCTAAGAGTACGCAGGGCGCCGGGGGCGCGCAACGGCGTGAACGAACTCCTTACTCCGCAACGAGCGCACGCGCGTAGTCGCGTGCGTCGAACGGGCGCAGGTCGTCGACGCCCTCGCCCACGCCCACGAGCTTCACGGCGAGCCCGAGCTCGACGGCGATCGCGATCGCGACGCCGCCCCGCGCGCTGCCGTCCAGCTTGGTCAGCGCGACTCCGGTGACACCGACCGCGTCCCCGAAGAGCCGCGCCTGCTGGAGCCCGTTCTGGCCGGTCGTGGCATCGATGACGAGGAGTGTCTCGTGCGGCGCGCCCTCGATCCTGCCCTCGATGACGCGGCGAAGCTTCGCGAGCTCGGCCATGAGGTTCGACTGCGTGTGCAGCCGGCCGGCCGTGTCGACGATGACGACGTCGTGTCCCCGTGCGCGTGCGGCCTCGACTGCGTCGAACGCGACCGCCGCCGGATCCGCGCCACGCGGCGAGCCGACGAAGTCGGCCCCCGCCCGCCGGGCCCAGATCTCGAGCTGCTCCTCGGCCGCGGCCCGGAACGTGTCCGCCGCCCCGACGAGCACCGAGCGTCCGTGCTCGCGAAGCTTCTGCGCCAGCTTGCCGATCGTGGTCGTCTTTCCCGTGCCGTTGACGCCGACGACGAGGATCACGCTCGGTTTGGCGCCGAGCTCGAGGGTAGGAGCACCGTCGAAGAGCCCCTCGATCTCCTCCGCGAGCGCGTCCCCGAGCCGGTCGACGTCGCCGCGCGACTCGAGCCGCCGGACGAGCTCGGCGGTCGCGGGGACGCCGACGTCGCCGCGGATGAGCGCCTCCTCGAGCCGCTCCCAGGCCTCGTCGTCCGAGGGATCGAAGCCGGCCGTGGCGATCTCGGCGGTGAGCGCGCGCCGGCTCTTCGCGAGCGACTCGCGCATGCGGCCGAGGAGCCCTGCGCGCTCGGGCTCGTCGGCCTCACTCGGCTCGTCACCGAGGAGCTCCGACCAGGTGCGGCTCAAGGTGCGAAGAGATTACGCCGCGACGTGCTCCGCCTCGCGCGGGAGCCGACGCGAGACGACCTGCGAGACGCCGTCTGGCCCCATGGTGACGCCGTAGAGGACGTCCGCGGCCTCCATCGTCCGCTTCTGGTGCGTCACGACCACGAACTGCGCCCGGTCGGAGTAGCGCCGCAGCAGCTGGACGAAGCGGGTGATGTTCGTGTCGTCGAGCGCGGCCTCGACCTCGTCCAGGAGGTAGAACGCGCACGGACGGGCGAGAAAGAGCGCGAACAGGAACGAGATCGCGCCGAGGGCCTTCTCCCCGCCGGAGAGCAGCGAAAGGCGCGTGATGCGCTTCCCGGCCGGCCTCAGCTCCACCTCGACGCCGGGCTCGGCATCCTCGTCCTCCGCCTCGACCAGCCGCAGCCGCCCCTCGCCGCCCGGGAAGAGCGTCGACGCGACCTCCTCGAAATGCCGGGCGACGGCGTCGAAGGTCTCGGCGAAGCGCCGCTCGACCGTGTCGGCGAGCTCGGCACGAAGCCGCTCGAGCTCCTCGAGGCTCCGCTCGAGATCCTCGCGCTGGGTCTGCAGGTCGGTCAGCCGCTCCTTCTCGGCCTCGTACTCCTCGCGTGCGAGGGGATTCACCTGCCCGAGCGTCGCACGCCGGACCTCGAGTCGCTCCGCCTTCGCGTCGAGCTCGTCACGGTCGTCGCCTTCGGCAGGCTCCGCAGCGGCAGCCTCGAGGCGGCGGCGCGCATCGCCGGTCTCTGCGTCGAGTCGCGCGAGCTCGACCTCGGCGGTCGTGGCACGCTCGCTCGCCTCCTCGAGCTCCTGCCGGAGCCCGACCTCGCGGGCGCCCAGCCGGCGGAGCTCGTCTCCGAGCTCGCCTGCGCGGACGGCGCCCGCGTCGACGCGCGCACGGAGCGGGGCTTCGAACCGCGCGACGATCCGACGAGCCTCGGCGATGCCGGTCGCAAGGCGCTCGGCGCCGGACGCGATGCGGACGAGGAGCTCGCGGTCGATCGACGATGGCCGAGTGCGAGGCGCGACGCCGCCGTACGCGGCCGCCGCGGCACTCGCGGCGGCTGCGGCGGAGTCCGCCCGCACCGACGCCTCGTCTGCTCGCCGCTCGAAATCCGCGGCTTCCGCCTCGAGCGCGCGCCGCCTCGCTTCGAGCTCCAGGAGAACCGCCTCGGCCGTCTCACCTGCGAACCAGAGCTCGCCGCGGGCGGGGTCGTAGCCGAATCCCTCCGGGGTCACCGACGGCACGGTCGCCGAAAGCAGGTCCACGCGCGAGACGACCGGGAACTCCTTGACGAGATCGTGCGGATCCGCGCCCGCGAGGATGCTGAGACTGCCGAGCCCGTCCGCACGCGCCCGCTCGAGGAGCGCGAGGGCAGCATGGGCATCGTCCGCAAGAATCGCCGATGCGCGCGCACGGAGCGCGGCCGCGACGGCGCGCTCGGACCCCGGTTCGACGTTCATCGCGGCCAGGGCGATCGTCGCTCCCTGCTCGGCGAGGGCGCGCGCGGCAGGCGGAAGGCCTTCCTGCTCCGCGAGCACGCGTTCGAGAGCACGCAGTCGCTCGCCGGCGAGTCGCGCCTGCTCCTGGAGCTCGTCCCGCTCACCCGTGGCCGCACGCGCCGTCGCGGCGGTCGCCGTCGCCTCGCGCTCGAGGCGGGCGACGTCGTCGGCGGCTGCCGGTGCGTCGGCAACGAGCGCGAGCTCGGCTCCGATCCGCTCGCCCAGCGCCGTCGCAGACTCGTTCCGCAGCGCGAGCCGCTCGCTGCCCCCCTGGAGCCGGTAGAGCGCCGCCACGGCGGCCTCGCGCCGGCCGGCCGCGTCGGACAGCTCGTCCTCTGCCCGCGACCGGTCGGCGAGAAGCCCCTCGAGACGCGACTGGGAGCCGCGGCGAGCGAGCGCCGCCGCATCGCGCCGCTCCTCGGCCTCCGCGCGCCGCCGTCCCGCGTCCGCGAGGTCGAGCTCCGCGACACGCGCCCGAATCCCTGTGATCTCGACGGCGAGCTTCTCCGCCCGCTCTGCGGCCGTCGCCTGCAGGGCCAGCGGGCGCAGCCGCTTGCGCACCTCCTCCTCGACGTCGCGAGCGCGCTCGACCTGTACGGCGACTCGCGCGAGCTTGAGCTCCGCGCGGTGCCGGCGCCGCTTGAACTTCCCGAGCCCTGCCGCCTCCTCGACGAGCGCACGGCGGTCCTCCGGCTTCGACGCGAGCACCTGCTCGACCTTGCCCTGCCCCACGATCGAGTGCATCGCGGACCCGAGCCCGACGTCCGCAAGCAGCTCCACCAGATCCGTGCGACGCACGGCCGCGCGATTGACGAGGTACTGGCCTTCTCCGCTGCGAACGAGCCGGCGCGCGATCGACACTTCGCTGAAGTCGAGCTCCCCGAACGCACCGTCCTCGTTGTCGAACACGAGCTCGACCTCGCAATGCTCGGCGGCCTTCCGGTCCTTGCCGCCGGCGAACAGGACATCGTCCGGCTTCTCGGCGCGGAGCTCGGACGGCGTCAGCGAGCCGGACGCCCAGACGACCGCGTCCGCGATGTTCGACTTGCCGGAGCCGTTGGGGCCGACGACGACGGCCACGCCGGGCTCGAGCGTGATCTCGAGCGGGTCCGCGAACGACTTGAAGCCCCGGATCTTGATCGATCGGAGGTGCACGAACACTGCATTCTTCCGATCGCCGCGGACGACCCACAGGAGCGCGGGACACTTTGTGGCTCAGAGCCACAAACCGGTTCAGAGCTGCTCGGGGACGACGCCCAGCTCGTCCAGCGCCTGCATCGCGGCTTCCTGCTCCGCCGCCTTCTTCGTCGAGCCGCTGCCGACCCCGAGCTGCACGCCGGCGACGTGCGCTGCGCAGACGAAGCGGCGGTCGTGCGGCGGTCCCTCGACCTCGAGAACGGTGTAGTGGACCTGCTTGCCGGAGCGGGCGAGCGCCTCCTGGAGCTCGGTCTTGTAGTCGACGTGGCTGGAGCGCGCGTAGTCGATCCTCTCGGCGAACGCCGCCACGATCGCCGGCTCGATCCGCTGGAACCCGATCTCGAGGTAGACCGCGGCGATCGCCGCCTCGAGCACCGCGGCGAGCACGTTCCGGCTCCGTGAGATGCGCTTGAGCTCGTCACCGGGAATGTCGCCCGCATACTCGAGGAGCTTCTCGCCGAGCTCGAGCTCTTTCGCCACCCCGGCGCAGCTCTGGCGAGACACGACGTGCGCGCGAATCTTCGCCAGCCGCCCTTCGGACGCATCGGCGAAGCGGTCGAACACGGCGCGGGCGATCGCGAGCTCGAGAACGCTGTCGCCAAGGAACTCGAGCCGCTCGTAGGACTGCGCGCGCTCGCTCGCCCAGGAGGCGTGCGTGAAGACCTGCTCGAGTCGAGTCTCGGGCAGCTGCGCGATCAGGCGGCCGAGCTCCTGCGGGCCGCCGCTCGCGTCCGTGGGCGACTGAGAGTCCCTAACGTGATGACGCACGTCGCGAGGCGAGCGATGGACGTCGCGAGGCGAGGACGCAGGGAGCGTCCATACCCAGCGTATGGACGCGACCGAGGACGCGGCATCGCGGCGTCCAGTGCCGCATCGCGACCTCGACGCTCATCGCGTTAGGGGCTCTTAATCCTGGCGGGCGATGACGTAGTCGATCGCCTTGCCGACGGTCGTGAGCTCGCGGGCATCCTCGTCGGGGATCTTGATCCCGAACTGGTCCTCGAGATCCATCACGACCTCGACGAGGTCGAGCGAATCGGCACCGAGATCCTCCTCGAAGGACGCCTCCTCGGTGATCTCGCCCTCCTCGATGCCGAGCTTCTCGCTCAGCGCGCCCTTGACCTGCTCGAGAATCTCCTCACGCGACTGTGCCACTTCTCGTCCTCACCTCTCTGCCGTCGGGGTCGGAAAGCGCGAGGATGCTAACACGGACGCGCTGAGGCGCTCTGCAAGACGCTCGACGACGTCGTGCTCCACCCCGCGCGCGGCGAGACGGATCGCGTTGGCGACGGCGACCCGGGAGCTCGAGCCGTGCGCGATGACGACGAGCCCCCGCAGGCCGAGGAGGTACGCACCGCCGTAGGTGTCCGGATCGAGCCTTCTCCTGATCCCGCGTGCGGCCGGCCGGATGAGGAGACCGCCGAGGCGACCGCGGAACGACGACTCGAGCTCCTCGCGGAGCGACGCGAGGATCGTGGCTATGGTCCCCTCGAGGGCCTTCAGCGCGACGTTCCCCGTGAAGCCGTCCGTGACGACGACGTCGGACTCGCCCTCGAGCAGGCCGCGGCTCTCGGTGTTGCCTCCGAAGCGGAGCGTGCTCGCGCGCAGGAGAACGTTCGCCTCCAGCGTCAGCTGGTTTCCCTTCTCGTCCTCCTCGCCGATCGAGAGCAACCTGACCACGGGATCGTCGACGCCGAGGATCTCGTGCGCGAAGACCGCGCCCATGTGCCCGAACTGGACGAGGTGCTCCGGCCTGGCATCGGCGTTCGCGCCGGCATCGATGAGCACGGTCGGCCCACCCCGGCCCGGGAGGACGACAGCGATCCCCGGCCTGTGAACGCCGGGCAGGCGGCGAATGTGGAGCAGCGAGGCCGCGAGCATGGCACCGGTGCTCCCGGCAGACACCACCGTGTCCGCCTCGCCGTCCGCGACCGCACGGACGGCCCGAACGAGCGAGGATTCGGGTTTCGAGCGAACGGCCTCGACCGGATGGTCGTCCATGTCGATCGCATCCGTCGTCTCCACGAGCGGAAGGCCGCCGGTCTCGAGCCCTTCGGGCCCGAACAGGATCGGCTGGACGTCGGCCGAAGCGCCGTCGGTCGCGCCCGCGACGATCTCCTCCGGCGCACGGTCTCCACCCAGGGCGTCGACCGCAACGCGAATCATGAGCGGACGGCTAGGGGGCCTGGATGCGGATCGGCTCGATGTCCCGGCCCCTGTACGTCTTGCAGTTCGGGCAGACGCGGTGCGGGCGCTTCGGCTGCTTGCACGTCGGGCAGACCTGCATGCGCGGCATCGAGATCGCATGCTGCGCGCGGCGCTTGTCGCGCCTCGCCTTCGACGTCTTTCGCTTCGGGACGGCCATGAGTCTGTACGGGGGTTTCTCGCGCGCCCGGAATCTGCGAGAGCGGATTCCGGGTTTGCGCACGGCTGAGCGCGGTTGCGGAGTATAGCGGCGGGCCTGTGGCAGCCCACATTGCGGCGATGTGAGCGGTCGCTGAACAGCCCGTAAACCTTGCGTAAGGCCTGTTTCGACGTGCATTTAGCGCACGGGTGCCCCGGGTACGGCCCCGAGTGGAGGAGATAACGAGAAAGGAGCCGTACCATGAAACAGTCAGCACGATCTCGAACACGTCGACTTCCGGCGCTCGGCCTGGTGGTCGCCGGTGCGCTCGTCGCCGCACTCGCTGCGCTGACGGCGACGTCGGCGGCCGCACCGGCGGTCGCTCCGAACAACACCTCGGAGCCGACCGTCAGCGGCACACCGCGGGTCGGCCAGGTCCTCCGCACGACCCGAGGCGAATGGACCGGCACGGAGCCGATCTCGTATGAGTTCCGATGGTTCCGCTGCGAAGGCGCGGGCGCGCCGGACGCGTCCAACTGCCGGCGGATCTCGAACGCCGACAACGCGACCTACGTCCTGCGCCAGGCGGACGCCGGGTTCCGGATCCGCTCGCAGGTCATCGCCAGAAACGATGACGGCCGCGACACGGCGACCTCGAACCCGACGCCGGTGATCACGTCCGCACGGCCGTTCAACACGACGGAGCCTTCGATCTCCGGGACGGCGAGGGTCGGCAGCACGCTGACCGCGAATCGCGGTCAGTGGGGCGGAGACGAGCCGATCACGTATACGTTCGTCTGGCTGCGGTGCGCCACCAACGGCACGAACTGCAGCGAGATCCCGGGCGCGAACGACACGACCTACGAAGTTCGCGACAGCGACGCCGGCCGCACGATCCGCGTCCGCGTGGTAGCCCGGAACGACCGTGGCACGAGGTCGGCGATCTCGAACCCGACGGGCGTCGTCGGTGGGGGCCAGCCTTCTCCGCCTCCGTCGGGAACGATTCCGGTAGCAACTCTGGAGGTGGCGGGCGACCGCCTGGTCATCGCCCAGGTCAACTTCAACCCCAACCCGGTCACGAGCCGGACGAATCCGATCAACGTGCGCGTCCGGGTGACGGCGAGGGGCGGACGCCCGGTCAGCGGTGCGCGCGTGTTCATGCGTGCCACGCCGAGGGTCGTCGAGGGTCAAACGGTCACGACCCAGGCTGACGGCGTCGCGAACCTGACGTTGGTCCCGAACCGGCTGTTCCCGCAGCCGCGGAGCGGCTTCAACGTGCAGTTCTTCATCAAGGCATTCCGCCAGGGCGACCCCCCGCTCGGCGGTCTTGCCGGCTACCGGCTCGTCCAGGTGCGGATGGCCGGCTAGCACGCGACACGAGCTCGACCGAGGAGGCGGCCATCCGGCCGCCTCCTTTCGTTTGCGGTTCGTTCGGAGCTCTTAAGCGCTTCGCAAGAATTTGTGGCGAGCTCGCCGCCGCGTCGTCTCATTGTGAAGGAGGGCACAAGCGACCGGAGGAGGGAGATCATGGATGCGATCGGCAGTGTCTTCGGCAAACGCTCGCCGGGCGCACTGACGGCGCTCGCGACAGCCGGTCTCACCGTCGCGCTCGCAGCTCTCGTCCTGCTTGCCGGGGACGGGACGGCGGCACCGTCCGCCAAGCCGGTGAACGTCGTCGAGCCCGACGTCGACGGGCGCGCGGAGCAGGGCAGGACCCTGTCCACGTCGCGCGGGCGTTGGACCGGGACGGGCCCCATCACGTACGCGTTCCGGTGGGTGCGCTGCGGCGCAGACGGCGGCCGCCCGGACGGAAGCGACTGCGGTCTGATCATCGGCGCCACGGGGCGGCGGTACCGGATTGCGAACGCAGACGTCGGCTCGCGGCTGCGCGTCCGCGTCACGGCGACGAACGCCGACGGCGCCGAGACGGTCGCCTCGAATCCGACGGCGGTCATCGTCGGCCCGCCGGTGAACACGTCCATCCCGCTCGTGACCGGTTCCGGGCTCGTCGAGGGCGTGATGACCGCGCAACCCGGGACGTGGGTCGGGCGCCAGCCGATCTCCTTCTCCTACGCGTGGCTCCGCTGCAACAGCGCGGGGGGTGAGTGCGTGGGCATCGCGGGCGCGACCGGCAGGAGCTACCGCCTCACGTCGGCCGATGTCGGGCGCAAGGTCCGCGTCAACGTCACGGCCAGGAACGCGATCGGAGCGGTGACGGTCATCTCCGGCGAGTCGGCGGTCGTCAACGTCCCCTTGCCGGCCGGAGCCGTGCGCCTGCCGTCGGGCGCAATCTCCATACCGGCCACGAGCGTCCCGGCCGACCACCGCCTGATCGTGTCCCGGGTGGGCTTCTCGCCGAACCCGGTCACGAGCCGACGCCGCGCGCTCACGGTGCGGGTCCAGGTCCGGGATACGCGCGGCTACGTCGTGCGCGACGTGCTCGTGTTCGCCCGCTCGACTCCGAGGGTCACGAGCGGAGGACGGCTGGTCACCGCGATGGACGGCTGGGTGACGTTCCAGCTCCAGCCCCTCGGCTCGTTCCCGTTGCGCAAGCAGGGGAACGTCCAGTTCTTCGTCAAGGCCTATCGCTCGGGCGACCCACCACTCGCCGGCGTCGCCGGCTACCGGCTCGTCCAGGTGCGGACCGCCAACGTCTGACGACACACGACCGGGGTCGGGCCGAAGCCCGACCCCCTACCGGCTTGCCTCGCCCTCAACAAGCCGCCCGAGGGCGAGGCGAGGCCTCTACAGCTGATCCCGGAGGCTCTCGAGGGCGGCCCAGCGCGGGTCCGTCCGCTCCTCGGTGTGCTCGTGCGGCTCGACGTTCAGGTCCTTGCCGCAGACAGGGCACAGGCCGGCGCACTCGGGCCGGCAGAGGAGCTGCTCCGGGAGCGCGATCGCGATCGCGTCGCGGGCCCAGGCGCCGACTTCGAGCTGGTCCTCGACGACGTAGTCCGAGCGGAGATCGTCCCCGGACGGCGCGGCGGGATCGTGGAACTCGCGCGCTCCGGTCTCGACCCCGAGCTCCGCGTAGCCGAGGCAGCGCATGCAGGGGCCGGCGAGGCTCGCGCGCAGCCGTAGGTCGAACACCGTTGCGCCCGAGGCCCGCGTGATCTCGATCTCGGCAGGAACGGTCTCGGGATGCGCCTCGTAGCGCTGGCCGCCCAGAAGGAACGGCTCGAGCTCGACGTCGAGACGCTCTCTGCGGACCTCGCCGGGACGAAGACGCAGGCGGCGAAGATCGATGGACGTCATGGGTTGAGGGTAGCGCGGGAAAGCTGGATCGTGGCCATTAGCCCGGCTGTTCCTCTGGTACCGTTTGATCATGGAGCCTGATCGCTGGCTCGGCCTCGACCTCCGCCATCTGGTCGCCCTCAAGACGATCGCCGACGAGGGCTCGTTCGGGAAGGCCGCCGAGCGCCTCGGCTACACGCAGTCGGCCATCTCCCAGCAGATCGCGACGCTCGAGCGCATCGTCGGGCTCCGGCTCATCGAGCGGCCCGGCGGCCCGCGTCCGATCTCGCTCACCGAGGCCGGCCGCATCCTGCTCCGGCACGCGGAGGCGATCCAGGCGCGCCTGCTCGCCGCAAAGGCGGACATGAGTGCGCTCGAGGCGGGCGACGCGGGTCGGCTCCGCGTCGGCACCTTCCAGAGTGTCGGCACGCGGGTCCTCCCCACGCTCCTGCGCCGCTTCTCCGACACCCACTCCGGGGTCGAGATCGTGCTGCGCGAGTCCGTGGACGAGGCCGAGCTGCTCGAGCTCGTCGAGCGGGGCGAGCTCGACCTCACGTTCTGGACGCTACCGGTCGCGCCCGGACCGTACGACTCGGTCGAGCTCCTGCGCGATCCCTACGTGCTGGTCGTCCCGGCGGGGTCGCCGCTGGCCGCGCTCAAGCGCACGCCGACGTTGAAGGAGATCTCGCTCCAGCCGCTGATCGGGTTCAACCGGTGCAGCGCCATGGACCAGGTCGAGTCGCAGCTCGCGGCGAGCGGACGTGCTCCGAACATCGTGTTTCGCTCCGACAACAACGGCACCGTCCAGGGGCTCGTCGGCGCCGGCGTCGGAATCAGCGTCTCACCGCTCCTGACCGTGGACGAGGACGACCCGAGCGTCGCGCTCGTCGATCTCCAGGGCAGGATCCCGCCGCGGGTCATCGGCCTCGTCTGGCACCACGACCGTCACTTGAGCCCCGCCGCCGAGGAGTTCGTCCAGACGGCGAGCGCCGTCTGCCGAGAGCTCGGCGCCGAGCCCGCTGCGGCCTAGCCGGCGAGAGGGCGAGGCACACCTCGCCCCTACAGCTCGTCGCGCTCCGGGGGCTCCGGCCCGATGCCGGCGACGACCGTCTCCTGGGAGCGCTCGTGGAGCCGCTCGCGACCGCGCTTCACGGCACCGAGGAACTTGTCGAGGTTCACCTCGAGCGTCGAGAGGATGCTGTCCGCCCAGTCCTCCATCTCGAGACGGGTCTCGCGCGCCTGCCGCTTCGCGTCGTCCACGATGTCGTCCGCCTGCCGCTCGGCGAGCTTGACGATCTCGGTCTGCGAGGCCTCGCGAATCGCCTGCTCGCGGGCCTCCTGGATGATCCGGTCGCACTCGCGCTTCGCCTCCGCGAGCATCTCCTGCCGCTCCTTGACGATCCAGCGCGCCTGCTTGATCTCTTCGGGGATGGTGGCCCGCATCTGGTCGAGGATCTCGTAGATCTCCTCGCGGTCGAGGCGAACCTGGTCGGTGAGAGGGACGGCCTTCGCGTTGTGCACGAGGTCGTCGAGCTTGTCGATGAGCACGAGTACGTCCATGGGGCGAAAATGTTACTCGCGGGGTGGGACGCTACTCCTGCGGAGAGACAGGAGCGCCCGGCCTCCCGTCGGGATACAGCTCCGCGAAGCGGTTCGCGACGGCTGCCGGCACGAGCTCGTCCACCTTACCGCCGAACGACGCGATCTCCTTCACGCCGCTCGAGGAGACGAAGCTGTAGAGCGGGCTCGCCATGACGAAGACCGTCTCGACCTCGGGGGCGAGCACGCGGTTCAGGTGGTTCATCTGGAACTCCCACTCGAAGTCCGAGATCACGCGGAGCCCTTTGACCATCGTCTTCGCGTCGTGCTTGCGCGCGAACTCGACGACGAGCTCCGAGAAGACGTCCACGACGATGTTCTCGCAGCTCGCGAGCGCGTCCTCGAGAAAGGCGACCCGCTCCTCCACGGTGAAGAGCGGCGTCTTGTGCTGCGGGTCGCGCACGACTCCGACGACGACGCGGTCGAACAGCCCCGCCGCGCGCCGGATGATGTCGACGTGTCCGTTCGTGACGGGGTCGTAGGCGCCTGGGCAGATTGCGGTGATCATCGGGAGAAGACCGTGATGCGCGCGGAACCGTACCGGCGCGTCGTGACGAGGTCGAGGAGAAGCCGCGGCTCGGTGCGCGCTGCCGTCTCGACGACGACGAGGCCATTCTCCTCGAGGAGGTCGGGGAGAAGCTCGGCGAGAGCCGGTTCGTGCCGTTCCCACTCCTCGTAGGGAGCGTCGACGAGAACGAGACCGTAGCGTCGACGCCGCGCCCGCTCCTCGCGGAGCGCGCCGAGCGCCTCCTGGCAGCGCACGTCCGCTCCGGTCAGGCGCAGCTTCTCGAGGTTGCGCTGGATGACGCGACACGCGTCGCGATCCCGCTCGACGAAGACGGCGTTCGCGGCCCCGC
>Ga0299913_10000791_pt1 | contig 21413 bp, 20 predicted proteins | sample RVTome_9_FD_201360 | JGI IMG/M metagenome (GOLD analysis project Ga0299913, IMG submission 201360) | Soil microbial communities from uranium-contaminated site in the Upper Colorado River Basin, Wyoming, United States - RVT155D38 (version 2) ... | reverse complement strand
GAGCGGCTCCGGGCGCTCTCCCGCGGCCACGTCGGCCAGCGCTTCCGCTACCGCAAGCGGGCGGCCTGGCACGCGCTCCTCGCCTCGCAGGGCCTCGCGGTCGAGGACCTCGACGCCGCCGAGGGCACCCCGTTCTCGAACGTCCTGTTCCTGGCGCGCAAACCCGCCGAGACGGCCGTGGACGGGTGATAGCCTGATTCCTGTCCGGCCCGAGCCGAGACGCCCTTCTGCCCGCCAGAGCCCCGTGTCCGACGCACCCTTCCCGCCGCCGACCGACGGCGCCCCGGCCTCTCTCGCGGAAAGTCGCGACGACGCGCCAGCCCGCCAGGCGCCGAGCGCCGACTACGACGCCGTCGTCATCGGCGGTGCGCTCGCCGGCGCGTCGGCGGCGATCCTGCTCAAGCGGCGGCGGCCGGAGGCGCGGGTGCTCCTCGTCGAGCGCCAGGAGCGCTTCGGGCGCAAGGTCGGCGAGGCGACCGTCGAGACCTCCGCCTACTTCCTCGAGCACGTCCTGGGTCAGGTCGACCATCTCCGGAGCGAGCAGCTCCCCAAGCACGGTCTGCGCTTCTGGTTCGCCGACCGCCCCGGGCGCCGGCTCGACGAGATGACCGAGATCGGCGCCCGCCGCCCGCCGTCGCTGCCGAGCTGGCAGCTCGACCGGGCCAAGCTCGACGAGGCGGTCCTCGCCGCGGCGCGCGAGGCCGGGGTCGAGGTGGCGCGCCCCGCCAAGGTGACCGCCGTCGAGCTCGGCCGGCCCGAGAGCCGGCTCACCGTCGAGCCGCTCGTCGGCACGGGCGACGACCGGCCGGACGCCGGGCGTGACGGGAGCGCCGGCGATCACGCCGCCGCCCGGCCCCGCGAGGTCCGCGCCCGCTGGGTCCTCGACGCCTCCGGCCGCCAGGCCTTCCTCGCCCGCCGCCTGCGCCTCCTCTCCCGGCACGAGGACCACCCCACCGCCGCGATGTGGGCCCGCTGGCGCGGCGCGGCGAGCCTCGATCGGCCGCCCTTCGCCGCCGGCGCGGACGGCGGCGGCCCCGGCTCGCTGCCGCCGATGGCGGCGAGCCGGCGCCAGGCGACCAACCACTTCTGCGGCTATGGATGGTGGTGCTGGGTCATCCCCCTCGCCGGCGGCGACACCAGCGTCGGGCTCGTCCACCACAAGCAGCTCTTCACGCCGGCCGGCGACGGCCCCCTCGCCGAGCGCTACCGCGCCTTCGTCACCTCGCGGCCCGGCCTGCGCGAAATCCTCGCCCCGGCCGAGATGGCCGACGACGACTTCCACGCCTACGCCTACCTCCCCTACCGCACCGCGCGCTACGCCGCCCCGGGCTGGGCGCTCCTCGGCGACGCGGCGTCGTTCATGGACCCGTACTACTCGCCCGGCCTCGACCACCTGGCGATGAGCGTCTTCGCCACCGTCGAGCTCGTCGCCGACGACCTCGACGGACGCCTGGGCGAGGCGGCGCTCGCCGCGCGCGTCGCCGAGCACGACCGCCGCTTCCGCCGCTCCTACGACCGCTGGCTCGAGGCCCTCTACCTCGGCAAGTACGAGCTGATGGGCGACGCCGAGCTCACCGCCTGCGCCTACCTCGTCGACACCGCCCTCTACTACCTCGGCATCGTCACCCCGATCTATCGCCACCCCGCCGCCCTCGCCCACCCCGCCTTCGGCCTGTCGATCCGCCAGTCCGGGGTCGCCTTCCGCTTCATGCGCCGCTTCAACCGGCGGATGAACCGCCTCGCCCGCCTCCGCCGCACCACCGGCCGCTACGGCCGCAAGAACGCCGGCTGGCGCAAGATCGGCCCCTCCCCCGGCCTCGGCCTCCGCGCCCTGCCCATGCTCGCCGCCGGCGTCGCCCTCTGGCTCCGCCTCGAGGCCCAGCACGTCGGCGACTACCTCCTCCACCGCCTCCGCCGCGGCCGCCCCGACCTCTCGCGCCCGGTGGCCGACGTGTCAACCCCCTGAGCTGGGGGCCGCGGTAGGCTCGGTGCCGCAAGCGAACCAAAGAGAACGATGATGAATCGAGATGAGAGGAGGGACCCCGTGAGAAAGACCCTGATCTGCTGTCTCGCCTGCGCCGCGCTGGCCGCCTGCGTCCTCGTCGCCGGCTGCGCCCCGTCGAGCCTCGAGCCGATGACCTTCCCGCTGTCCTACCGCTTCATGGGCTCGCTGGGGGACATCTCGACCGCCCCCGAGTGCGCCAGCTACGACGAGATCGAGACCTTCGACGGCCGCGAGGACAAGGCCAAGGTCGGTAGCCGCTACCTCGAAGAGGGACAGCGCCGCCACGACGTCGGCATGGAAGGCGACGTCGAGGACTGGCTGGCCCAGGCCGCCGAGAAGGTCATCCGCGAAGCCTCCATCGAGCAGGAAGACGGCTCCGACCACACCGTCTCGATCACCCTCGAGCGCGTCACCACCGACGAGGCCGTCTACCGCCAGGCCGAGTACGACGGCAAGGTCGTCCTCCGCGTCGCCGTCACCGGCGGCGGCGCCGACTGGAAGGGCACCAAGGACGGCTTCGCCGAGAACTACGGCCGCCCCGGCAGCGCCGCCAACTACCAGGAGACCGTCAACCACGCCCTCGACAGGGCCCTGACCGCGATGGTCAACGACCAGGGCTTCCGCGACGCGCTGTGCCAGTAGGAGGCTCCGACGCCGAGATCCGCTGACCCGATCCCGGAACCGGGTGGCGGGTCGGCCCTTTAGCTGGGCTTTTCGTCGAGGACCTCGCCCGGAACCTTCCCCATCGCCTCCACCAGCACTTCCGGCCCCGCGCCGTCCAGGTGGGCGTTCTCGGCGAGGTGGCGGCGCCAGGCGCGGGCGCCGGGCTGCCGGGCTAAGAGGCCGAGGACGTGGCGGGCGAGGCGCTTGAGGGGCTCGCCGCGGGCCAGCTGCTCCTCGACGTAGGGCAGGAAGCTTTCGATCACCTCGCGGCGGGTCGGGGGCTCGGTCGGCTCGCCGAAGAGGTCGCGGTCGGCCGTCGCCAGCATGTAGGGGTCGTCGTAGGCGGCGCGGCCGATCATCACGCCGTCGACGTGCTCGAGGTGCTCGCGGACGGCGGCGAGGTCGAGGACGCCGCCGTTGATCTCGACCGCCAGGTGCGGCAGCTCGGCCTTGAGGCGGTGGACCTCGGACCAGCGGAGGGGCGGGATCTCGCGGTTGTCCTTGGGGCTGAGGCCGGAGAGCCAGGCCTTGCGGGCGTGGACGCTGAAGCGGTCGCAGCCCGCCTCGGCGACGGTCTCGACGAAGCGGCGCATGTCCTCGTAGCGGTCGAGCTCGTCGATGCCGATGCGGTGCTTGACCGTGACCGGCAGCGCGACCGCCCCCCGCATCGCCTCGACGGCGCGGGCGACCCGCTCGGGCTCGGCCATGAGACACGCCCCGAAGCGGCCCTTCTGCACCCGGTCGCTCGGGCAGCCGACGTTGAGGTTGACCTCGTCGTAGCCGAGCCGCTCGGCGATCTCGGCGCAGGCGGCGAGCTCGGCCGAGTCGTCGCCGCCGAGCTGGAGGGCGAGCGGCCGCTCCTCCGGCGAGAAGCCGAGGATGCGCTCTCGGTCGCCGTGGAGGACGGCGCCGGTGGTCACCATCTCGGTGTAGAGGAGGGTCCGCTCCGTGATCCGCCGCAGAAAGGCCCGGAAGTGCCGGTCGGTCCGGTCCATCATCGGCGCCACCGACAGCGGCGGCGTCGAGCCGCGGCGGGGGGATGGCTCCCGGCGGCGGGAGAGGGAGGCGATCGAGGGAGTGATCGAAGTCATGGGAGCTCACCCGGCATCCACGATGGTACCTCCCAGGCGAGACGACGAAAGCCGAACTTCGCCAGCGACGGCCCGTAGAAGGCCACATGGCCACCTATCCGATGCCGTACCCGCGCTCTCGTTCAGCGCCCGTCCTTCTCCTCGTCTCCCTGCTCGCCGCGGCTCCGGCCGGCGCGCAGGAGACCTCCTCGGGCAACCCGCCGGCCGCCGACGCGCAGGCCGCTCCCGCCCCCGCCCCGCCTTGCTCCACCCCCGAGCACCGCCGGTTCGACTTCTGGGAGGGCACCTGGGAGGTGCGGAACCGGGCGCAGCCGGACCGGCGGCCGGCGACGAACCGGCTGACGCTCGTCGAGGGCGGGTGCGTGCTGCGGGAGGAGTACGCGAGCGGCCCCTACAGCGGGAGGAGCCTGTCGTTCTACGACGCGCGGGACGGGGTGTGGCGGCAGACCTGGATCGACAACCAGGGGCAGCCGCTCCACCTCGAAGGCGGCTGGCGGGACGGTGCGATGGTGATGGAGCAGCGGCGGGAGGGGACGATCGACCGGATCACCTGGACGCCGCTCGAGGACGGGAACGTGACCCAGGTGTGGACCCGCTCGGAGGACGGCGGGGAGAGCTGGACGACGGTCTTCGACGGGCTCTACGTGCCGGCCGGCGGGTAGGGGCCTACGCGAGCCGCTCTCCCCCTCCCCGCAGCACGACCCCCCGCCCCGCCTCGCCGTCGATCCAGGTCTCGACCGGCTCGGCGAGCTCGATCCTGCGGACAGCCCCCTCCTCCTCCACCGCCGGCTGGGCGTCGAGCCAGGCGAGGTCGATCGTCTGGTCGGCGGCCGCCGGGTCGAGGCTGAAGTAGCCGACCCGAAGCGAGACGATGTTGTGGAAGAAGTGGGTGCCCTGGGAGGGGTCGATGCGGCCGCCGGGGACGGCGAGCTCGACGATGACCCGGGCGGCCGAGACCTCCTGCCAGGCGACGGGGATGCCGAGGAAGCGGTCGGCGGTGCCCCAGCGGCCGGGACCGACCAGCAGGTAGGGGCGGCGGCGGGCGGCGAGGCGGTCGTTGATGCGGGCGATCGTGCGGGCGATCGAGACGGTCTCGCTGGTGTCGAAGCGGTCGGGGCGGACGTAGACGACGTCGCGCACGCCGTCGATCACCCCGTGGCCGAGCGCCGGGCCGGCGAGGAGCACGGGACGGCCGTCGGCCACCGGGAGGTCGACCTCGCCGCGGACGCCGCGCGCCGACAGCGGCCGGAGCTGGAGGATCGCCATCTCGGCCCGCCCCGCCTCGCCGCCGTTCGGCCCGCCGCCCTTCGCCTCGCCGCCGTTCTCCCGGCCGGCGCTCCGCTCCCCGGCCCCCTCCGGCAGGGTCACCGCGAACTCCATCTCGAGCGGCGTCCCCATCCCCTGCCGGCCGAGGGCGAGCAGGTCGCGCAGGAGCTCGGCGAGCGGGAACCGGCCGTGCTTGAGGACGCCGGCGAAGTTGACGAGCTTCGGGCCGGCGCGGTGGACGGTGTCGTAGACCCGGTCGGCCTCGGGGTCGTAGGTCGCGCCGACCGCCTCCAGCGTGCCGTCGGCGAGGGCCGCGTCGAGGTCGAGCTCGACCAGGCTCGCCGCCTCGTCCAGGCCGATCTCGACCTCCGGCTCGGACAGGTCGAGGGCGTAGAGCTTCCGCTGCGAGCCGGCGAGCGCCTCCTCGGGCGTCGACATGCCGAAGAGCGCCTCGGGGTGGGCGGGGGAGAAGCGCAGGCCGATCCCGTCGGAGACCACCGCGTGGCCGAGGCCGAGGGCGGCGGTGACGATGCCGTCCTCCGGCTTCATCCGGCCGATCGGGTAGTAGTTGTGGGTCTGGGCGACGCCGGCGAAGTGCGGGTAGAAGCGGTCGCCGTAGCGCCGGCCGACGAGCCGCTGGACGACGACCGCCATCTTCTCCTCCTCGATGCGCAGCGACGAGGCCTCGAGCGAGGTGCGGGGGCCGCGGAAGAAGGTCGAGGCGAAGACCAGCCGCACCGCGCGCGAGAGCTGCTCGAGTCGGATCTCGTCCGACTCGGCGCAGTTGGGCAGCAGGTAGGTGCGGTACAGGCCGGCGAGCGGCTGGTACTCGGAGTCCTCGAGCAGGCTCGACGAGCGCACGGCCAGTGGGTAGCGGACCTCGCTCAGGATCGTCGCGAGGTCGGCCATCAGCTCGAAGTCGAGCGGCTGGGCGAGGAACAGGCGCGCCACCTCCTCGTCGCTCTCCGCCTCCATCGCCCGCTCGCGCAGGCCGTTGCGGGCGCAGAAGCGGTCGAAGACGTCGGTGCAGATGACGACCGTGCGCGGCACGATGATCTTGACCCCGGGGTAGCGCTCGGACAGCGGGTGGTCGGCCTTGTAGTGGGCCATGAATGCGATCGACCGGGCCTTGCCGCCCATCGAGCCGCGCCCGATGCGCAGGAAGTCGCGCGACAGCGGGTCGGGCCGGCCGCGGAAGTCGGTGACCTGGCCGCGCTGGCGCTGCTCGAGGAACTCCTCGAAGACGCCGACCAGGTACTCGCGCAGCTCGCCGGTCGTCGCGAAGTCGGTCACCTGCCTCGGCCGCACCTCGAGCGCCAGCGGGAACTCGCAGCGCGCCATCAGCCAGTTCGACACGTGGTTGCGCGCCGCGTGGTAGTGGAGCGACTCGTCGGGCACCTCGCGGAGGGCGGCGAGCATCTCGCGGATCGTCTCGGCGCGCCGCACCTCGCTGCCGTCCTCGCTCCGGAAGACGAACGGCCCGAACCCGAAGCTGCCGCGCATGAACTCGCGCAGCTCGCCGAGGAGCTCGGCCGAGTTCTTGTCGGCGAAGGCGACGCCGAGCTGCTCGGCCATCTCCGCGTGCTCGCGCTCGCGCGACTGGAGCAGCACCGGCAGGTCGGGCAGCATGCGCCGCGCCCGCTGCACCAGCTCGAGGCCGGCGACCGGGTCCAGCTTGCCGCGCCGCGGGAAGCGCACGTCCGAGATCACCCCGAGCAGGTGGTCCTTGTAGCGGCGGACGAGCGCGGTCCCCTCCTCGAACGTCCGGGCCAGCAGGATCTTCGGCCGCGCCCGCATCCGGTAGTTGCGGTCGCGCTCGTTGAGCCGGTCGGCCAGGAGCACCCGGATCTGCTCGAGCAGCTCGGCGTAAATGATCGGCAGGAACGACGAGTAGAACGACGGCGAGTCCTCGACGACCACGATCACCCGTACCAGGCCGTGCCTCGTGTCGTGGCGCACGTTCCGGCGGTCCTCGACCGACTTGACGATCGCCATCAGCAGCCGCGGGTCCCCCGTCCACAGGAACAGGTCGTCGATCGCCCCGTCGACCCGCTCGCTCCACACCTGCGCGTCCGCCCGGTCGTAGGTCAGGAGCACCACCGGCACGTCGGGGTGGCTCTCGGCGATCGCCGCCCGGAGCGCCGCCGGCGACATGTCGTCCACGTGCGGCGTCGTCAGCACCAGGTCGAACGACTCCTTGCGCATCCGCGCCAGCGCCTTCCTCGCCGAGGACGCCTTGTGGAACGCCGGCGGGCTCGCCAGGTCGAGCTCCTGGTACTGCCCGAGCAGCCGGTCCGAGAACCGCCCCTCCTCCTCGAGGATGAAGCTGTCGTACGGGCTCGCCACCAGCAGGATGTCGTGCACCTGGTGCGGCGCCAGGTTCTCGTAGGCGAAGAGCTGGAGGTCGCGGGCGCGGTGGGGCATGGCGGTGAGGTCGATCAGCGGGTCTGGGGCATCCGGCGAAGCCTCTCACGTCCGGCGTTCGAGGCCGGCGGCGTGGGCCTCGACGTCGCGCCGGCGGCGGCGGATCCGCCGTGCGGGGACGCCGGCGTAGACGCCCCATGGGGGAAGCGGCTCCTTGACCAGAGAGAGCGCGCCGACGACTGCCCCTTCGCCCAAGCTCGCTCCGGGGAGGACGACGCTGTGCGCCCCCACCATGCTGTAGCGCCCGAGGCGGATCGGCTCGCCTCGCAGGCCGCGCAGCTCGGGCGGGGCGAACGGGCCGGGAAGCCACCGGCCGGAGAAGTCGTCGTTGCCCGAGAGCAGGGTCGCACGGGGGGAGACGTTGACGAAGTCGCCGATCTCGATGCCGAACTGCCCGCTCAGGAAGACGAAGGCCGAGACGTGGACGTACGAGCCGATGACGAGAGGCTCGCGGGCGGTGAGGACGGCGAAGTCGTCGATCCGCGCGTGGTCGCCGAGGCGGATCGATCCGGCGCCGTAGATGGAGCAGCGGTCGCTGATCCGGACGTCCGAGCCCACGGCGGCGAAGCCCATCTCGCCGATCTGGTGGGGCGTGAGGAGGCCCATCCCTCACTCCCCTCCGCGGGCCAGCGCGGCCATCGCTGCTCGCAGCTCCTCGTCCGCGACCGCGGCTACCCCGGGGTGGCACGGGAAGCACACGAGGCGGGCGTACAGCGCGTCGGCCCGGGTTCGGGGCCGTAGAGGTCGATAGTACTTGTGAAGCACGAGCGGTTCTCCGGACAGCCGCTCCAGCGGTACCGGTCGGGGGAAGAGGATCGGCGCCAGGCTGGGGAACGCCCCCTCCCGGTCGCCGTCGACGAGGGCTGTCAGGCCGAGGTCGCCGGCGATGCCCGCCAGGCGCCGGAACTGGGCGAGGTGCGCGCGGCGGATCGTCTCGCGATGGCGCAGCCGGTCGAGGATGTAAGCCGCGGCGACGTCGGACATCTTCCCGTTCGAGGACCGGGCGCCGGTGTCGATCCCCTTGTAGAGCCCGAAGTTGATCAGCGACCGGAAGGTGTCGGCGAGCTCCGCCGGCACCACCGCGCAGCCCCCCTCGCCGAAGCCGCACGGCTTGGTGTGGTGGAAGCTGAACAGCTCGCCCGCCCCGAACCTGCCGAGGGGCGAGCCTCGGCGGTCGGTCGCTCCGAAGCAGGTGGCCGAGTCGAAGATCAAGACCTTGCCGCCGCGCGCCGCCAGCTCCTCGTACCGCTCGACCGGGCCCGCGACGCCGAACAGGTGGGTGACCACGATCCCGTCGTACGAGTCGGCGGGCAGGGCGGCGAGCTCCTCGGCGTCGAGGAGGCCCCGCGGATCGCAGTCGAGCACCCGGGCGGCGGCGAGCGGACCCTGGCGCTGGGCGTGGAAGGTGAAGGCGGAGACCACCCAGCGCAGCCGGCGGTCCGCCAGGTGCTCGTGCAGCCGGACGAGGGCGTGCAGGGCGACGGTGCCGCTGGCGCAGGCGATCGCGCGGCGATCGGCGGGCAGACCCAGCAGCTCCGTCACAGTCTCCTCGAGGCGCACCGACACCGGGCCGAAGTTCGACCACGTCCCGGTCGCCTCGCTGGCCGCCAGGAGGCCGCGGACGTGGTCGTAGTCCGGCCGCTTCGCGTCGACGAAGGCGATCATCCGGACGCCGAGTCGGCGGCCTGCGCCTTGACCGCGGGGTGGAGCTCCGCGAGCAGCCGCTGCGCCATCCGGTTGATCACCCGAAGGTCGGTTCGGGCGAGCATCGCCTCGACGGCCGCCAAGCTCGCGTAGACCTCGCTCTTGTAGAGCTGATGATTGCGCAGAAGATGGATGATCCGCACATCGCCGAGCTCGTCGGCGTGGAGCGCCTCGAGCAGCGGGTCGTTGACGAAGTTCCAGCGAAACGGCAGGGCGCGGAAGGGCAGCCCCTCGCGGACCACGGTCAGGCCGACCGCGAGCTGGACCCGGTAGGGAGTGCGATGGACGGCGTCGACCGCCTCCATCAGCGGGTAGATGCCGGCGCCGATCCGGCGCATGACGGCCGCCGGGGCGGCGAGGACGCCGAGGTTGAAGTACGGCGGGCAGTAGCGCAGCGACGGATCGTCGAACATGTACCCCCAGCCGGTGTGCTCGCACGGGGTGCGCAGCTCGCCCACGCCGCAGGCGCGGAAGATCTCCTCCCATTGGTCGCGGCTCGCGACGGGCGGGACGTGCGCCACGACGCCGCACAGCGCTCCGGTCCTCCAGGCCTCGTCGACCAGCTCGTCGAGCGGGCCCGCGATCAGGGTGTCCGCGTCGAGCATGAGCACCACGTCGCTCGCGAAGTCGTGGCGGAACCGCTCGGCCGCGGTCGCGAACCACGTCTCCCGCGCGAACAAGGCCTCGTCGACCCAGCGCACCTCGAGCCCGTCGGCGGCCAGCCAGGGATGACGGTCGGCGAGGTCCGGCTCGCGCTGCCCGGCACCCACGGTGAGCACGATCGGCGCGTTCCGGTACCGGCCACCACGGAGGCGGAGCGAGCGGACCAGGTAGTGGACCATGTGGAGGAAGGCCGGCGTCGGGCTCAGCGGGACGTGGACCTCCAGCGTGGGACGCCGGCGCCGGATTCCCCAGGAGCACACCGGCCGATCCTACGCGATGGTAACGCCCGCCCCCGTGGCGCGCCGGGAATGAATACGTATAGAGTCCCCGTCGGCTCTCATACCGAAAGCCGATCTACCCAAAAAGGAGGAACCCGGCCATGCGCCACCTCAGTCCAGCTCTGCTGGTCGCGGGGGTCATTTCCATCCTCAGTGCCACACCCGCGGCCGCCCAGGCCACTCGGACCTGGGTCTCCGGCGTCGGCGACGACGCCAACCCGTGCAGCCGCACCGCCCCGTGCAAGACCTTCGCGGGGGCGATCTCGAAGACCGCCGCCGGCGGCGAGATCAGCGTCCTCGACCCCGGCGGGTTCGGCGGGGTCACCATCACCAAGTCGATCAGCATCGTCGCCGACAGCGCCGAGGGCGGCGTGCTCGTCTCCGGCACCAACGCCATCGTCGTCAACGCGGGGGCCAACGACGTCGTCCACCTGCGCGGGCTGATCTTCGAGGGCGTCGGCACGGGCCTCAACGGCATCCGCTTCCTGGCCGGCGCGGCGCTGCACGTCGAGAACTGCGTCATCGCCGACTTCCGCTCGGGCTCCGCCGGCTCGGGTCACGGCATCGCGTTCGTGCCGAGCGGGGCCAGCGAGCTCCACGTCGCCGACACCGTGATCGCCAACAACGGCACGGGGAGCAACGGCGGCGGCATCCTCATCGATCCGACCGGCACCGGCAGCGCGAAGGTCTCGCTCCAGCGGGTGCGGATGGAGAACAACGTCTTCGGCCTCAAGGCCGACGGCAACGGCAGCACCGGCGGGATCGCGGTGACCGTCGTCGACAGCCTGGCCTCCGGCAACTCGTTCAGCGGCTTCACCGCCACCACCCCGGGCGGAGGAGCCGCAGTGGCGCTGATGATCGACCGCTCCGTCTCGGCGAACAACGGGACGACGGGGATTGCGGTCAGCGGCACGCTGGGCACCGTCCGGCTCGCCAACTCGACGGTGACCGGCAACGGCACCGGCCTGCAGGCGCTGTCCAGCGGTACCCTCGCCTCCTACGGCAACAACCAGGTCAACGGCAACGCCTCCGACGGCGCACCGAACTCCTTCCCCGGTCAGACCTAGGACCGCGGAAGCGTCCGGCGAAGCCCGCATCGGCGCGAGGCGCGCGCCACCTCGACCGAGGTGACGCGCGCCCGCCACGGCTGGCCGTCGCCTCCCGAGACCCGCAGGCCCCCTTCCCGCAGCTCCAGCAACGCCTCGCGCGCGTGCAGAGTGCAGTCCAGCGCGTATAGAGTTCCTCCCGGCTCTCAAACCAGACAGCCACTACTGAGGAGAACCGGCCATGCGCCACTCCGCGCCCTCCCTGTTGCTCGCAGGGCTCGTCACCACCCTGTGCGCCTCCCCCGCGGCCGCCCAGGCCACCCGGACCTGGGTCTCCGGCGTCGGCGACGACGCCAACCCGTGCAGCCGCACCGCCCCCTGCAAGACCTTCGCGGGCGCGATCTCGAAGACCGCCGCCGGCGGCGAGATCAGCGTCCTCGACCCCGGCGGCTTCGGGGCCTTGACCATCACCAAGTCGGTCAGCATCGTGGCCGAGGGCGCCGAGGGCGGGCTGCTCGCATCCCTCAGCAACGGGATCGTGATCAACGCCGGCGCCAACGACGTCGTCCACCTGCGCGGGCTGATCTTCGAGGGGGTCGGCAACGGCCTCAACGGCATCCGCTTCCTGGCCGGCGGCGCGCTGCATGTCGAGAACTGCGTGATCGCCGACTTCCGGTCGACCTCGGCCGGGTCCGGCCATGGCATCTCCTTCGAGCCGAACGGCGCGGCTGAGCTCCACGTCGCCGACACGCTGATCGTCAACAACGGCAACGGGAGCAACGGCGGCGGCATCAACGTCAAGCCGAGCGGCTCCGGCAGCGCGAAGGTCTCGCTCCAGCGGGTGCGGATGGAGAACAACGTCTTCGGCCTCAAGGCCGACGGCAACGGCAACACCGGCGGCATCGCGGTGACCGTCGTCGACAGCCTGGCGTCCGGGAACTCGTTCAGCGGCTTCACGGCCACGACCGGACCCGGGGGCGCCCCCGTCGGCCTAACCATCGACCGCTCGGTCTCGGCCAACAACGGGACGACCGGCGTGGCGGCCGGCGGAGCGCTGGCCGTCATCCGGCTCAGCAACTCGACCGTGACCGGCAACGGGACCGGGCTGCTGGCCGTCAACGGCGGGACGCTCGCCTCCTACGTCAACAACCAGGTGCACGGCAACTCGACGGACGGCGCACCGAACGCCTTCCTCAACCCGAGCTAGAGCCGGAACAGCTTGCGGACCGCGAGGACGCGCTGGCGCCACCGCCAGGCGCGCGTGCCTTCCATGAAGGCGACGCGGTCGCGCCACGACTCGAGCTCACGCGCCGTGGAGCGGAGCTCGAGGTCGCGGCGGTCCCGCTCGGCCCGGAGGGCGTCGCGCTCGTCGGACAGCACCTGGCGCTCGCGGACCATCGCGTCGCGCTCGTCGGAGAGCGCGCGGCGGGCCCTACCGCTACGTCCGCAACCCGAGGTACCTGGGCGCGCTCCTGGTCCTCGTCGGCGTCGCCTATCTCGGCTGGCCCCGGCCCTCCTCGTCGCCGCCGGCTTCCTCTCCCTCGCCCACCTCTTCGTCCTGCTCTACGAGGAGCCCACCCTCGAGCGGCGGTTCGGCGCCGGCTACCGCGAGCACAAGCGCACCGTTCGTCGCTGGCTCCCCCGGCTGCCGGAGCCCGAGGCACCGAGATCAGCCGCTTCCTGACCTCGCCTTCCGCTGAACCCGCCAACGCCAGACGACGATCCCGTAGACGACGAAGTTCACCGCGAACACGCCGGCCGCCAGGGCGAGCTGCACCTCGCGGGTCAGGCCCTCCGGGTAGAGGGAGGACAGCAGGTAGGTCTGGATGAAGCCGCCCTCGTACGCCGCCTCGCCGGCGAGCACCCGCAGGCGCTTCTCGAGCGGGGTCAGCGGGCAGATCCAGCCCCAGATCTCGATCGCCGCGCCCCAGGCGGCCGCCGGCAGGTGCACCCAGGCCGCCCGCGCCCAGCGAAGGGCCAGGAGCCCGCCGACCACCACGAAGACCACGAACAGGAAGTGGACGACGACGACGGCGTCCGCGAGGAGGCCGTAGACCGAGGCGGGCATCGCCGCCCGAGCTTACTCGTGGCGGACGTCGACGACGAGGCGGGCCGGCTCCGTGAGCTCGAGCACCCGGTAGCGGTTCGGGCTCTCCACCGCGAGCACCCAGGTCACCACCGCCTCGAAGTCGCAGGTGAGGACGGCTTCGAGCACCACCGGGTGGGCCGGGGCCAGGCGCCGCCGACCGAGGGTCGGCCGCCCGTCCTCGTCGTGCGCCGCCGCCGGCTCGAGCCGGACCTCCAGCCACCCGTCCCCCGGGAGCTCGACCGGCTCCCCCGACCCGCACCGCCGCACCGGCCGGTCGACGTACTCGAGGTGATAGCCGGGGAGATCGCTGCCGGCGAAGGTGAAGACGTTCCGGTCGTACGTGGCATGGCGTCCCGTCTCCACCCCGACCAGCGTCGCCACCCGCCGGCCGGCCGGCGGCTCGTCGACGATCCCGGCCGTTCCCTCGTAGGGCGGCTCCCAGGCGAGGAGGGGGTCGCCACCCGCGCCGGTCGGCTCCCCGGGCTCGGCTTCGGTGGGCTCAGCCTCGGAGGGCGCGTCCCCGGCGGCCTCCGGCGCCGCGGCCGGCGGAGATGCGGGACGAGCGTCGGCCCCCGGCGACTCCTCGACGTCCGGGATCGGCGGCCTCTCGCCGGCCGCCTCCGTCTCCGCCCTCCGGACAGGCCGCTCCTCCCCGAGGCAGCCCAGGGTCGTCGCCAGCAGCATGGCGACCAGGGCCGGCGCGATCTGCTTCATCGATTCATTCCTCCGCTCCGAGTAGCCTCTCCAGGACCTGCTCTTTCGCGGTGGCCGTCATAGTCCGATACTACGGTGCCTGTGTCCCGCTCATCCGCGAGATGATGCACTGATCCGAGAGAGCATCTGGGGAGGAGGAACGCCGAGATGGGCGCGAAGCTCTTCGCAGTTCTACGCGGCCTCGTCTACGCCACCGGCTTCTACGCCCTGTGGTGGTGGGTGGTCGTGTCGGCGCGGCCGCTCGACCGAAGGCTGGGGCTCGCCCTCCCGGAATGGACCCGGCTGCCGGGCCTCGTCCTCATGGTCGTCGGTGCGGCGCTGGCTCTCTGGTGCATCGGCGCCTTCGCCTTCGTCGGCAGGGGGACGCCGGCCCCGTTCGACGCGCCGCGCGAGTTCGTCGCCGTCGGCCCCTACCTCTTCGTCCGCAACCCGATGTACCTCGGCGCCCTGCTGGTCCTCGTCGGCGTCGCCCTTTACCTCGGCTGGCCCTCGGCCCTCCTCGTCGCCGCCGCCTTCCTCCTCCTCACCCATCTCTTCGTCCTGCTCTACGAGGAGCCCACCCTGGAGCGCCGCTTCGGCACGAGCTACCGTGAGTACAGGAGCAGGGTCCGTCGCTGGCTCCCGCGTGCCCCTGCCGCCCGGTAGCGACTCGCCCTCCTTCCCGATTCGCCAGCCACAACGGACCGCATAGCGAGACCTCACCCTCCCTTCCCGCCCCGCTTCCGGATCACCAGCCGCACCGGCACGCCCGGCAGGTCCAGGGTCTCGCGGAGCTGGTTCTCGAGGTAGCGCCGGTAGGTGTGCCGGCGCGGCAGGGTGCGGTTGGCGAACAGCATGAAGACCGGCGGGGCGGAGCCGACCTGGGTGGCGTAGTAGACCTTCCACGGCCTGCCCCGCTCGGCCGGCGGCTTGGTCCTCGCGATCGCCGCCTCGAAGAGCTTGTTGACCTCGGCGGTGGAGAGCTGGGTCCCGTGGGCGACGAGGGCGCGCTCGATCGCGGGGAAGAGCCTGTCGATCGCCCGCCCGGTGAGGGCGGAGACGTTGACCCGCGGCGGGCGGGAGAGGAGCTCGTCGAGGCGCTCGTAGCTCGCGTCGAGGTGGAGCCGGGCGTCGTCGTCGAGGAGGTCCCACTTGTTGACGGCGACGACGGCGGCGCGGCCGAGCTCCCACACGGTGCCGGCGATGGCGAGGTCGCCGGAAGTGACGCCCTGCGAGGCGTCGAGGACGAGGACGGCGACGCGGGCGCGCTCGATCTGGCGGCGGGCCATCATCACGGCGAGCTCTTCGGGGGCGTCGGCGGCCTTGGCGCGGCGGCGGATGCCGGCGGTGTCGATCAGCAGGTAGCGGCGGCCGTCGCGCTCGATGACGGTGTCGACCGGGTCGCGGGTGGTGCCGGCCTCGGGAGCGACCAGCGAGCGCTCGGCGCCGACGATGCGGTTGACGAGCGAGGACTTGCCGACGTTGGGGCGGCCGACGATGGCGACGGGCGGCGCGTCGGCGGCGGTGTGCTCCGGGAGCTCGGGGAGCTTCTCGAGCGCCGCCCCGAGGAGGTCGAGGGTGCCGGTGCCGTGCTCGGCGGAGACCAGGATCTGGGTGTCGATCCCCAGCCGGTAGAACTCGGAGAAGCGGTCGCGCGCCTCGTTGGTGTCGCCCTTGTTGACGACGAGGACGGCGGGCTTGCCGTAGGGGCGGAGGCGATGCCAGACCGCCTCGTCGGCCGCGGTCAGCCCCTCGCGGCCGTCGGCGACGAGCAGCAGCAGGTCGCTCTCCTCGACGGCGAGGAGGACCTGCCGGTTGAGGCCCAGGGAGTCGTCGTCGCCGAGGAGGAGGCCGCCGGTGTCGACGAGCTGGACGGCATGCCCCTCGTCGACCTCGACGACGGCGGCGATCCGGTCGCGGGTGACTCCCGGCTGGTCGTGGACGATCGCCTGGCGCCGGCCGAGGAGCCGATTGAAGAGGGTGGACTTTCCGACGTTCGGGCGACCGACGATGGCGACGGTCGGGGTGAGGGTCATGACCCCCCGGCGTCCTCCGCGCCTCCCCCGGCGTCCGGGCCGGCCGCGCCGCCGCCGTCCGTCCCGCCGGCGTCGTCGATCCGCTGGCGCCAGACGACGGTCCACTCACCGTCTTCCTTCTTCACCTGGTAGCGCACGCGGTTGCGCTGTGCGGGGTCGCGGGAGATCATCTCGTCGGAGCCCACGGCCTGCACCTGGATGTCCCACACCTCGAAGGTCTGCACGTAGGCGTTCGAGGCCTGGTAGTGGTTGAGGTCCTCGATCGTCAGCTCCTTGAGGTCGGAGACGATCCGCGTCCCCTCGGCGGCGATCCGTGCGATGTTGGTGCGGACGCTGTTGATCTCGCGGGTCGCGGCGATCCCTTCGAGCACCGACGGGTCGGCGAAGGCGTAGGCCTGGCTCAGCCGCTCGTTGTACTCCTCGAGCGCCGCCTGGATCGCGTCGCGCTCCTCGGCGACCTCCTCCTCGGAGGGCTGGCAGGCCGCCAGCGGGAGGAGAAGGGGGGCGAGGAGAAGGACGGCGAGGGGCAGAGCCCGGCGCGGCGGGCGGGGTCGGAGCGTGGTCATCGCGGGGATCAGTCTAGCATCGGGTCGAGGGGCATCCGCGGCGGACGTCAGACTCGCCGCCGCTTCTTTCGACCCCCGCCGCCGCCGCGCCGTTCCCGCCCTCCGGGACGGCCATCGCCGGACCGGCGGCCGCGGCTCCGGCCCTCCCCGTCCCGCGGACCGCGCCGCTCCCGCCCGCCGCCCCGCGGGCCGCCTCCCGCCGGCCCGGCGGCGGCGATCTCGAGGTCGAGCCCGCGGTGGCGCAGCGACACGCCGGTCAAGCGCACCTCGACCCGGTCGGCGAGGCGGAAGGTCGTCCCCGTCCGCTCGCCGACCAGCCGGTGGGCGTCGCCCTCGAAGACGAAGAAGTCGTCGCCGAGCGAGCGGACCGGGACCAGGCCGTCGACGTAGTAGCCGTCGAGCTGGACGAAGAGGCCGAACGGCTGCACCCCGGTGATGCGGCCGGGGAAGGTCTCCCCCACCCGCCCGGCGAGGAAGCGCACCTTCTTCCACTGCAGCAGGTCGCGCTCGGACTGCTCGGCCCGCCGCTCCATGGTGCTCGACCGCTCGGCGATGCCGGGGAGCCGCTCGGCGAGCGGCACCGCCTGCTTCGGGGGCGCGCCCCCGCGTGGCGGCTGGCGCAGCCGCTCGCGCAGCCGGCGGTGGATCACGAGGTCGGGGTAGCGGCGGATCGGCGAGGTGAAGTGGGTGTAGTCGCGCGAGGCGAGCGCGTAGTGGCCGCGGTTGTCCGGGCTGTAGACGGCGCGCTGCATGGTGCGCAGCACGAGGGTCGAGACGAAGTGCTCCTGCTCGCTCCCCTCGGCCTCGGAGACGACCGCCTGGAGGTGGCGCGGATGGAGCCGATCGAGGTCGCGCGGCAGGCGGAAGCCGAGGCCGCCGAGCACCTCGGCGAGCCCCTCGAGGTCTTCGGGCGAAGGCGGGTCGTGGACGCGGTAGAGGCTGGGGATGCCGGCGTCCTGGAGCTCGCGGGCGACCGCCTCGTTGGCGGCGATCATCGCCTCCTCGACGATCCGGTGGGCGACGTTGCGCTCGCCGGGGATGACGCCGACGGTGAGCCCGTCGGTGTCCAGCACGACGTCCCCCTCGGGCAGGTCGAAGTCGATCGAGCCGCGCTCCTGCCGGGCGGCGAGGAGCGCCCGCATCAGGGCGCGGAGCTCGCCGAGCATCGGCACCACGTCGCCGTACTGCGCGGCGTCGCGCGGCCGCTCCTCCTCGAGCACCCGGGCCACCTCGGTGTAGGTCAGCCGGCGGTCGGAGCGGATCACCGTCTCGGCGAAGCGGGCGCGCCGGACGAGCCCGTCCTCGCCGACGTCGAGGAAGGCCGAGAGCGTCAGCCGCGGGACGCCGGGCCGCAGCGAGCACAGGCCGTTCGACAGCCGCTCGGGCAGCATCGGCACGGCGCGGTCGGGGTAGTAGACGCTGGTGCCCCGCCGGTACGCCTCGCGGTCGATCGCGCCGCCCTCCTCGACGTAGTGCGAGACGTCGGCGATGTGGACGCCGAGCCGCCAGCCGGCGCGGCCCGACAGGCGCTCGCAGGTCAGCGCGTCGTCGAAGTCGCGGGCACCCTCGCCATCGATGGTCACGGTGAGCCGGTCGCGCAGGTCCTCGCGCCCCGCGAAGTCGGCCTCGCCCGGGTCGGCCGGGTAGGGCTCGACGGCGGCCGCGACCTCGGGCGGGAACTCGTCGGGGATCCGGTAGTGGCGGAGGACGACGCGGACGTCGGTGCCCGGCGTACGGACGTCGCCGAGGTCCTCGACGACGGTGGCCCGCGGATGGGAGCCGCGGCCGCCCGAGCCGCGGATCACCTCGGCGACGACGAAGTGGCCGTCGGGTACGCCGCCGTCGCCGCGCCCGTCGCCCGCCTCGACGATCTCGACCTCGAGGTCGGCCCGCGGGTCGTACGGCTGGAGCCAGCGCTGCCCCTCGGCGTCGGTCTCGACGGTGCCGACCAGGCGCGCGCTGCGGCGCTCGAGGACGTCGACGACCGCGCCGGGCCGGAGCGTGCGGCCGGCGACCTCGCGCCCCCTCCCCTTGACCTTCTTGACCAGCACCGTGTCGCCGTCCATCGCCCCCTTGAGGTGCTGGCGGTCGACCCACAGCTCGGGCGGGCCGGGGCGGGCGCCCTGGACGCCGAGCGGCCGGATCATCGCGTCGCCGCCGTCGAGCCGGTCGACCCGGCCGGCGGTCCACTCGGTCGAGCGCACCGCGTACCAGCGGCGGGCGCGCTCCACGGCCAGCCCGCGCGCGGCGAGCCGGGCGAGCGCCGCCGCCGCGTCCTCGGCGGTGAACGGGGCGCCCAGCCGGGCGGCGAGCGCCTCGGCCTCGGCCCCCTTGGCGCCGGCGGCCTCGAGCCGCTCGTACACGCGGTCGGCGAGGGCGTGCTCGGCGCCCGGCAGGTCGGGCGTGCGGTCGGCGACGGCGGCGCGGCCGGCGGGCGGCGACCCGCCGCGGCGGCGGCTCGGGGACTTCCGGGTGGGGCTCAGAACGTTCTTCCTCTCAGGTCGTGCGGCGATTGCGGAGAGCGGTCCGCCGGCGCCGTGTCGCGCGCCTCGGAGGCGGCCCGGCGGCGTTGACAGCCCCGGCACCCGCCTTTAGAATGCCTCGCCGCGCTGGGCGGTGCACCGTGCCGCGAGGCGCGCCTGCGCCGGTAGGCGCCGCCCGCGCCGGTAGGCGCGGGAACCGCGAAAGTGGCGGAATTGGTAGACGCGCAAGGTTCAGGACCTTGTGGTCGCAAGACCGTGGGGGTTCGAGTCCCCCCTTTCGCACCAGCCCCCTTTCCCCTTCACAGATCGGACCAGCCTCCTACGCCGGAACCGGCAGCCGCCTGACCTGTCGAGCGGATCGGGAGCCTCGCCGGCGCCGCCGGCAGCACCCCCGAGATCCTTCGCTGCGCTCAGGTCGACTCCGGGGGGGGATTCATCCCACGGAGCCGTTGCCGTTGCTGCGCCCGCGGCCGCCGGCGGCGACGGCGTCGAGCCACGGCGCCTCGAGCGGCGGGGCGGCGGCGCGCTCGGCGGGAGCCGCGGGTATGGGCCGGCCGCCGGCCGGCTCGACCGGCGGCGGGGACGAGGCCTCCGGAGCGTCGGCTCCGTTCGACGGATGCTCCGGTGGCAGGGTCGGCATGGCTCCCATGGGTCGCTGCTGCCGGGGAGCTTACCGCATCCGCCGGGGAGCCGGCGTCCGCTCGCAAGGTCCGTTGCCCCTCCCGGGGCGCTTGTGACATCCTTCACGAGGTCCGGCGACCGGGCTAAGATCGGACCTCGGCCCGGGCCGGAGGGCGCCGGTCTCCCGGAACGGATCTCGCAGGACTTCGCGCACGACCGCCGCGCCCCGCCCCCGGCCGAGCGACGAGAGCCTCACGCCCCGACCCCATGCCCCGCGACTACTACCCGATCCTCCTCGCCTTCGGCGTGGCGATCGTCATCGGGCTGTCGCTCGTCACCCTGTCCTACCTGATGGGCCGGCAGACCGGCGGCCGGATCAAGCGGAGCACGATCGAGTCCGGCGTGCCGCTTCTCGACCGCTCGCGCAAGCGGATCTCGGTCGCCTTCTTCCTGGTCGCGATCGACTTCATCGTCTTCGACATCGAGGCGGCCTTCCTCTACCCGTGGGCGCTGGTGATGCGCGCCGCCGGCTGGCCGCTGTTCTGGGCGGTGATGGTGTTCATCTTCCTGATCCTCGTCGGCTACGCCTACATCTGGAAGAAGGGCGGCCTCGACCTCGGCCCGAGCCGGACGACGCCGGTGCGCCGCGGGGGCTTCGCGCGATGAGCGAGCCGACCGGACGGCAGGGCACGGGCGGCCCCCCGGGCGGCGCCGCGGCCCCTCCGCCCGCGGTGGGCGGCGGCTACGGCGAGCCGTGGCCGGCGGCCCCGCCCGGCGAGCCGGTGCTCGACCAGGCCGCCCGCACCCGCGTCGACGAGCTCCTCCGCCGCTACCCGACGAAGCGCGCGGCGCTGATCCCGGTCCTCCACGTCGCCCAGCGCCGCTGCGGCGGCTGGCTGCCCGACTACGCGATCGAGGAGGTCGCCGGCGCCCTCGAGCTGCCGCCGGCCGAGGTCTACGGCGTGGTCACCTTCTACGACCTGTTCCACCAGAAGCCGGTCGGCCGGCACCGCATCCGGGTGTGCACCAACCTGTCGTGCCAGCTCCGTGGCTCGGACGAGGTGATGGAGGCGCTCGCCGCCGAGCTCGGCGTCGACGAGGGGGAGGTCACCCCCGACGGGCGGTGCTCGTTCACCCACTTCGAGTGCCTCGGCTCGTGCGACACGGCGCCGATGATGATGGTCGACGACACCTACCACGAGAGCCTCACCCCGGAGCGGGCGGTCGAGATCGTGCGGGGGCTCGGCTAGTGGCCTACGAGAAGGTCCTCACCCGCAACGTCGGCCGGCCTGCGGCGCGGACCGTCGCCGGCTACAAGAAGGCGGGCGGCTACGCGGGCCTCGCCGCGGCGCTGAAGATGCAGCCCGAGGAGGTCGTCGAGGAGGTCAAGAAGTCGGGCCTCCGCGGCCGCGGCGGCGCCGGCTTCCCGGCCGGGATGAAGTGGGGCTTCATCCCCAAGGACCACGACGGGCCGAAGTACCTGGTGTGCAACGCCGACGAGTCGGAGCCGGGCACCTTCAAGGACCGGCTGCTGATGGAGCACGAGCCGCAGCAGCTCATCGAGGGGTGCGTGATCTGCTGCTACGCGGTCGGCGCCGCGACCTGCTACGTCTACATCCGCGGCGAGTACACGGCGGCCAACGCGATCATGGAGGAGGCGATCCGCGACGCCTACGACGCCGGCGTCCTCGGCGACTCGGTGATGGGGTCGGGCTTTTCGCTCGACATGTACATGCACGTCGGCGCCGGCGCCTACATCTGCGGCGAGGAGACCGGCATGCTCGA
>Ga0299913_10000790_pt1 | contig 21424 bp, 17 predicted proteins | sample RVTome_9_FD_201360 | JGI IMG/M metagenome (GOLD analysis project Ga0299913, IMG submission 201360) | Soil microbial communities from uranium-contaminated site in the Upper Colorado River Basin, Wyoming, United States - RVT155D38 (version 2) ... | reverse complement strand
ACGGCGGCGAACGAGTCTCCGGCGTCGAGGCCGCCCGACAGCAGGGCATCGATGCAGAGCGCCGTGAAGATCGCCGCGCCGAGGCCGAGCAGGTCGATCAGCAGGAGCGAGGCGGTGCGGGCGAGCTTGCGGTAGCTGTCGCGGCTGGCGAGGAGGAAGACGAGATAGGGGGTGCGGGCGCGGATGTCGCGCTTCGCCTCCGCCTCGGCGCGCAGCGGCGTCGGCCGCAGGCGTTCCCCGGGGGCTCGGTCGAGCGCACCGTTCGAGCCGTCACCGTCGATCTCAACGGGCTCCTTCTGCGATGAAACCGTCTTCTCTCCCACCCTCACTGCGCTGGCGAGTCTAGCCCGGCCTCGCGCTCGTGGCGAGCGCGGCGGCCGCGTAGGCTTCGCGGCGTGAGCGCCGAGCGACCGCTGATCGGCCGCCTGAGGGGGCCGCGCCGCCGCGCCGGGAGCGCGGCCCCGCAGCCGCCGCCGGAGTACGCGTCGGACGGGGGCGACTTCCCCGACCCGAACCGCTACGACAGCTGGCTCGGCAACCTCTTCGCCGATCGGCTCGAGCCGATCGATGCCGCTTGCGCCGGCGCGGGGCCGGATGGATTCGCGCTCTTCCGCGACCTCGACGACGACCTCTGGACGATTCTCCTCTCGCGCGAGTACACGGTCTATCCGAACATCCGGGCACTGCTGCCGGACCTCCCCGATCGGGCGCTTCAGCGCCGCTGGAACGGCTGGACCGGGTTGAAGCTGCTCAGCGAGGGCAAGGCGTTCTATGCGAGGACGCGGGCGATCTGCGCCCGTCACGCGGGGCCGCCGCTGGGCGAAGCGAAGGTGCTCGACTTCGGATGCGGCTGGGGGCGGTTGACGCGGTTCTTCGCCCGCGACGTCGCCCCCGGGTCCCTGTTCGCCTGCGACCCTGTCGAGGAGATCCTCGCGGTCTGCGAGCGGACCCGGGTGCCGGCGACGCTGGCGCGCTGCGAGCACATCCCGCAGCGCCTTCCTTTCGAGACCAGCTTCGACCTCGTCCTCGCGTTCTCCGTCTTCACCCATCTCTCCGAGCCCGCGCACGAGGCATGCCTGCGGGCTATCCACCGATCGCTCGCCCCCGGCGGCCTGCTGGTGGTGACGCTGCGGCCCCCCGCGTACCTCACCGCCTGCGAGCGAATGCGGCTGCTGGTCGACTCGCTCGGCCCGGACTGGCCGGCCGAGCTGGAGAAGCCGCGCTACCTGTTCGTGGCGCACCCGGCCGAGCCCGACCACCCCCAGTTCCACGGCGCCGAGATGAGCTACGGGGAGACGGTGATCAGCCTCGCTTACGTCCGCGAGCGGTGGGCGCCGTATTTCGAGCTCCTCGACGTCGGGGTCCTCACCGAGGACATGCACCAGGTCGTGCTCGCGCTGCGCCGGCGAAGCTGAATGTCGGCGCGAGCGCTGGGCCCGGCCAGCCTGATCGTCGGCGGCCTGACGCTGGTCGGCTTCCTGATCCGGCTCGCCGCGTTCGACCAGAGCCTGTTCGGCGACGAGCTCTCCACCTACTGGATCCTCGACGGGCACAGCCTCGGCGAGGTGCTCAGCTCGGTGCGCTCGAACGACGAGATCACGCCGCCGCTCTACTTCGTCCTCGGCTGGCTCTCGCTCCAGGTCGGTCCGGACCCCGAATGGGTCCGCCTGCCCTCGCTGCTCGCCGGCACCGCGACGATCCCGCTCGTCTATCTCCTTGGCCTTCGGACCGTGGGCCGGAGGGCGGCGACGATCGCCGCGGCGCTGATCGCGCTCGCGCCGTTCATGGTCTATTACTCGGTCGAGGCGCGCTCCTACGCGGTGATGATCGCCCTGCTCACCGCCTCGACCCTCTGCCTGCTGCTCTCCCTCGACCGCGGTGGGGTGGGGTGGTGGCTTGCCTACGCGGGATGCTCCTGCGGCGCGCTGCTCTCCCATTACACGTCGGTCTTCCCGCTCGCCGCGCAGTTCGCCTGGGCGGCCTGGGTGCACCGGGAGGCGCTCCGCGAGCTGCTGCTTGCGAATCTCGCCGTGGTGGTCGGCTTCGCGCCCTGGATCCCCGGCTTCGTCGCCGACAACAACTCGCCGACGACCTCGATCCTCTCCGCGTTGCAGCCGTTCACGCCCGGCGCGGTCAGGTCCGCGATCGAGCACTGGGCCGTCGGCTATCCCTACCTGCGGCTCTCGGTCGTCCCCGGCGAGGTCGGCCTGGCGCTGATCTGCGCCGGCATCGCCGTCGCCGTGATCGCCGTGGCGATCCGCCTCGTCCGCTCCCGCCAGCCGATCGCCGAGACGCTGCGCCGGATCCCGCCACCCGTCTACCTGGTGGTGGCGCTGGCGCTCGCCACCCCCGTCGGCGAGGCGATCTTCAGCGCCGTCGGCACGAACCTGCTCGGGGCGCGAAACCTGAACGCCTCCTGGCCCGGCCTCGCGCTCGCGACCGCCGCGCTCCTCGCCGCCGCCGGTCCGATCGCCGCCCCGGCCTGCGCGGCGCTGGTGGTCGGGGGGTTCGCGGTCGGTGCCGCGACGACGCTGCGATCCGATGCCGCCCGGCCCGACTTCGCCGGAGCGGCGGCGCTGATCGACAGCCGCGCCGCTCCGCGCGACGTCGTCGTCGACGCCGCCGCGCTGACGCCGGTGCCGCTGACGCCCCTCGACGTCTACCTGCCGCAGACTCGCCCCGAGTTCCGCCTCGGCCTTCCCCGCAGCGACCGCCCGTTCGCCGTCGGCGACCCGGTCCCCCCGCCGGCCCGGCAGATCCGCCGCTCGTTCCGGCTCGCCGGGGGGGGCGCGATCTTCCTCGTCACCGCCCTTCCCGGCGGCGGCGCCGAGACCGGCGCAACGGTCCGCGAGGAGGAGGTGCGGGCCGAGCGAAAGCGCTTTGCCGCGATGCTGCTGCGCGAGTTGCCGGCCGGTTTCGAGGTGGTGCGGCGGCGCTCCTTCGACGGCCTCGTGCCGGTCGGCGTCTACGAGATCGAAGACCGGCGCAGCGCGGCGGGCTAGCGCTTCCTCGCCAGCACGACGTTGTGGGCGCAGCGACCGCGCAGCAGCGGGGTCCGCTCGGCGACCCGCTCGAGCGCGGCCGCCGCCCCCAGCAGCACCCGTGGCGTGAAGTCGGGGACCAGCCCGAGCTGGCAGACCAGTGCCGGCTCGGCGCCGCCGCCGCGAAGGCCGGCGAGCAGCTCGTCGAGCCCGATCAGGCGCTCGTCGCCGCGATCCTGGGGCACGCGCCTCATCAGGCGGGGCCAGTAGGGGTTGCGGGGGTTGTGGTCCCAGACCACCACCTTGCCCCCCGGCCTGACGACGCGGACCATCTCGGCGAGTGCTTGGCGGACGGCGGCGGGATCGGCGATGTGGTGCATCGTCGCCACCGAGAGGCTGAGGTCGAACCGCCCCTCTCCGAAGGGGATCTCGGTACCGGAGCCGCGCACCGCCTCGATTGCCGGCGCCCGCTTCTTCATCACCTCGAGCATCCCCTCCGAGGGGTCGAGGCCGACCAACTGGTAGCCGCTGCGCGCCAGCCGGGCGGCGAGGGCGCCGGTCCCGCAGCCGACGTCGAGCACGCGGGCCGGTGGCGGGCAGTGGTCGAGGAGGAAGCCGGTCCGCTTCTCGAGGTAATGCTCGACGACGTGGGAGGGCAGCGTCTCGTCGTAGTGGGCGGCGACTTCGTCGAAGTGGGTCCCGCTCATCGCACGGGGCGGGCCGGCGCCCCCTCCCCGCCCTCGAACGCCCCCGGCCGAGGCAGCGGCCGCGGCGCGCCGAGCCGGAACCGCAGGATCAGCGAGATCATCCGCAGCCCGAGCAGCGCCGCCTTGCCGGGGTCCCCGGTCACCGAGGAGACGCCGACACGCGGCAGGTAGTTGACCGGCACCTCGACGAAGCGGGCGCCGGAGACGATCGTCAGCAGCAGGATCTCCGGACCTGCGTGGCTGCCGCCGACCCGCATGTTGGCGAGCAGGTGGTCGGCGAGGCGGCGGTCGAGGAGCCGGTAGGTGCAGCCGATGTCGCTGAGGTGGCTGGTGTTGAAGAGGACCTCGACGAGCTTCGCGACCGCCCAGTTGCCCCAGCGCAGGAACCAGCCCATGTTGGCGCCCTGCCAGATCAGCTCGCGGGTCGTGCGGGTGCCGAAGACGGCGTCGCACTCGTTGCTGTAGGCGAGCAGCTTGATCAGGTCGTCGGGCCGGAAGGTCCCGTCGGGCTCGGCGAGGACGATCAGGTCGCCAGAGGCCTCCGCGAGGCCGCGGCGGATCGCGTGGCCATAGCCCTGCCGGGGCTCGAACACCTGGCGCGCCTCGGTCTTCTCGACCTCCTCCACGGTGCCCGGCTCGGCGTTGTTGTTGACGACGAGGACCTCGTCGACGAACCCCGTCGCCAGGAAGCCGTCGATGACCCGCCGGATCGAGTCACGCTCGGCGTAGGTCATCAATACGACTGTGACCGCCTGGCCGTCCCACATCGGTGGGCACTGTAAGGCTGTCCTGATGGAGTCGGCTGCGCCGAGCAGCAACTGGGCCAAGTTCCAGACCCGCAATCCGCTCGTGCGGCGGCTGATCGACCGCTTCTATGCGAGCCTCTCCGCGAAGGTCGCGCAACTGGAGCCGGCCCCGGCCTCGCTGCTCGACGCCGGCTGCGGCGAGGGCGAGACCCTGGCGAGGCTGACGATGCCCGCGGAGGTCACCGCCGTCGACCTCAGCCCCGAGGCGGTCCGGTTCACCTCACGGCGCTTCCCGCAGGCCCGGGTCCTCCGCGAGAGCGTCTACGAGCTGCCCTTCGCCGATCGCAGCTTCGATCTGGTGCTCTGCCTCGAGGTGCTCGAGCACCTCGAGAGGCCGGAGGCGGCGCTTGCGGAGCTCGGCCGGGTCAGCCGCAGGGACGTCGTCGTATCGGTCCCCGACGAGCCCTGGTTTCGAATCGGGTCGGCGATGCGCGGCAAGTACCTGCGCCGGCTCGGCAACCACCCCGATCACGTCAACCACTGGAACGCCGGCGGCCTGCGCCGGCTGCTCTCCGCGCGGCTCGACGTGATCAGCGTCAGCCGTTCGTTTCCCTGGCTGATCGCCCACTGTCGCCGCCGCTGACCCGCTCGACCTGCGCCGATCGGGTCGCCCCCTCGCGGTCGCGGCGGATCAGCACCAGCATCTGGCCGAGCAGGCCCAGGGTGAGGAACTGGACGCCGACGACGATCAGCAGGATCCCGAGGAACAGCAGCGGCCGCTGACCGATCGACTCGCCGCTCAGCCGCAGCACGGTCAGGTAGGCGGAGATCGCCAGGCCGATGATCGCCAGCACCAGCCCGATCCCGCCGAAGAGGTGCAGGGGGCGGTGCTGGTAGCGCCCGAGGAAGGTCACCGTGAGCAGATCGAGGGCGCCGCGGCCGTAGCGCTCGCGACCGAACCGGGAGCGCCCGTGGCGACGGGGGCGATGGCCGACCGGCACCTCGGCGACCCGCCATCCCTGCTGCGCCGCCAGCATCGGGATGAAGCGGTGCATCTCGCCGTAGATCTCGAGCGAGCGCGCGCATTCGCTGCGGTAGGCCTTCAGCCCGCAGTTCATGTCGTGCACCGGCAGCCCCGAGAGGCGTGCGGCGACAAAGTTGAAGCCGCGCGAGGCGATCCGCCGAATCGCCCTGTCGCGCCGCTGCTGCTTCCAGCCGGAGACCAGGTCCGCACCGGCTTCGAGCCGCTCGAGCAACGCCGGGATGTCGGCGGGGTCGTCCTGGCCGTCGCCGTCGATCGTGACGATCACCGAGCCGGTGCTCTGGCCGAGGCCGATGGCCAGCGCCGCCGACTTGCCGAAGTTGCGGCGCAGCTTGACGCAGCGGATCCGCGGCTCCCGCTCGGCAAGCCCCGCGAGAAGCTCGAAGGTCCCGTCGGTGGACCCGTCGTCGACAACGATCAGCTCCCAGTGGCGGCCGAGCCCCTGGCAGACCTGCTTGATCTCGGTGATCAGCTCGGGCAGGGCCTCGCGCTCGTTCAGCGCCGGCACGACGACCGAGAGCTCGGCGCTCATAGGCCGCAGACTCGCAGCGGCGCGGCCGGAACCGAGACCAGCCAGCGGCCGGGGGCGGAATCGGGCGGCGCGGCCAGGACGGCAGGCTGCCCGCGGGCCAGAATCCCGACCTCCACCGACGGCGGCGCAAAGCGGCCGATGCTGACCGGCGCGGCGCGGGCGCTCTGGATCACGACTCCAGCGGGAGGCAGCGGAAACGAGGTGCCGGCGGGCGAGGCGGAGCCGAGCCGGCGGCAGGCGCCGAGCCGGACCGCCGGCTTCAAGCTGATCCCGAGCGCGGCCGCGAGCACCGCATCGGCTCGCGCGCTAACCGAGTCATCGCGCCCGACCAGCTCCTCGGCGGTGAACCCCACCTTCCCGTAGTCCTCGACCGCCCGCAGGTAGGACGCGGCCGGCGAGTCCCGCAGCACCACGGCCTCGGCGAACGGGATCACGAGGTTGTTCTGCCCGTCCAGCGGCGTATGGGGATCGAAGTCCGCCACAGTTCGGTCGCCGGCCAGCTCGAGACCGGCCAGCTCGGCGCGCAGGATCGGCGCATAGTCGTCCCGCAGGCTCCTGGCGTTGTTGCGCAGCTGCGCGATGTTGGTCGCCGCGCCGACCGCGGCGGCCGCGAGGAGAATCGCCAGCCCGCCGCGGGTCCAGCGGACATCGCGCGCCGCCTCCGCGGCGACGACGATCACGACCGCTGCGGCGGGATAGAGGTAGCGGGGGCTGAACGGGGAGCTGAACAGCGGCGTGTGGGCCACCGCCTCGATCGCGAACAGGGTCAGGGCGATGGCGATTGCGCCGAGCAGCGGCGCGGGCACCGATCTCCGGTAGCGCCAGAGGAGGGCCGTGATCCCGGCGAGGGCGAGCACGGTGCCGGCCGGACGATCGCCCTCCGCCGAGCCGGCGAAGCGGAAGTCGAGGCCGCTGAGGGCGCCGAGCGCGGCGCTGATCGACTGGAAGGCCCAGGCCGGGATCAGCAGCACATTCGAGTAGACGAGCTGGCCCTCGGAGCCACTGGGCTCGCCCAGCGACCACAGCCACCAGCATCCGTAGAGCGCCAGCGGCAGCGCTGGGACCCAGATCCGGCGCCAGCGGTCGGGCCCGGCCAGGCGGGCGACGCCGATGCCGACGGCGAAGGCGACCGCCACCGAATAGGTGACGACGCCGAGACAGAGCAGCAGACAGGCGGCGACGTCGCCGGCGCGGTCCTCGCGGTCGAGCGCGATCAGCGCTCCGACGCCACAGCAGATCGCCAGCAGCACGGTGATCCCGTTGCCGACAAGCACGTGGACGATGTCGGAGCCGAAGACGAGGAGGACGAGGCAGGGGGCGAGCGCGGCCCAGGCTCCGACCCGGCGCTTGGCGTAGACGAAGACGAGGCCGCTGGTGAGGAGCACGCACGCCGTCGCGAGCAGCCGAAAGGCGAGATAGTCGCTGCCGAACACCTCGAGGACGCCCTTGTAGAGCAGCCGCGAGGTCAGGATCAGGTGCCCGTTGTGTGGCTTGAACGCCTCGCCGAGGCTGAGCTCCGGGCTCTCGATCAGCCACGGCAGCTCGTCGATCGAGTAGGTCGTGCCGCGGCCGAGGTAGAGGAGCAGGGCCGCGGCGAGGGCCATCGCGACGCCGAGGCCCACCGAGACCAGGCGCTCGTCGCGCCGGAGGGTGCCGGCAAGCGGCGGGTTCGCTCTCCGATCCGGCGCCACGCCGCAACCCTAAAGGCGCCCGCAGCCGCACGGCGGGCCACAGGCGATCCCATATTGTCGCGCTGAGGTGGTATCTGCCAGCCGAGAAGAGGAGCGGGTCGCGCCTGCCCGCAGCGACGCCGAGCTCGAGGTCGTCCTCGAGACGCCCCTGCCCCGCGCCCTGCCGGCCGGCCGCGCCACGGCGGTGTTCTGCTTCGGCTGCTGCTTCCATCGCCGCCTCGCGGTGAGGGAGATGGCGATCCTCGTCGACGGCGCCAGCCACCCCGCAGACGCACAGCGGATGCCGAGGGTGGACCTGTTCCGCTCCCTGCACCCTTCCGTCGCCGAAGGCGAGGAAGGATCGCTCGAGGCCGACCCCCTCTCCAGCGAGGACCCCAACTGCCTCAGCTTCCGCAGCGGGTTCTGGGCGACGGTGCCGGTCGCTCCCCGCTCACGTCCCGGGTCGATCGAGCTGGCCGTCGAAGCGCGGCTCGACGACGGCAGCGTGGCGCGGGCGCCGCTCGGGCGGATCGCGGTCGTCGAGCCGCGGCCGAGGAGCGGGGGGCGCGACGAGGAGGAGATCGCGATCTGCATGGCCACCTTCAACCCGCGGATCGAGCTGTTCCGGGCCCAGATCGAGTCGATCCGGGCGCAGACCGCGCCGAACTGGGTCTGCCTGATCAGCGACGACTGCTCGCTGCCCGACCGCTTCGCGGAGATCGAGCGCGAAGTCGGCGAGGACCCGCGCTTCGTCCTCTCCCGCTCGGAGCGGCGGCTCGGCTTCTACCGGAACTTCGAGCGGGCGCTGGAGATGGTCCCGCCCGAGGCCGGGCTGGTCGCGCTCTGCGACCAGGACGATCGCTGGTACCCGGAGAAGCTCGAGGCGCTGCGCGCGGCGCTCGGGACGGCCCAGCTCGTCTACAGCGACCAGCGCCTGGTCGACCGCGCCGGGCGGGTCCTCGCCGACACCTACTGGACGGCTCGCAGGAACAACCACACCAACATCACCTCGCTGCTGCTCGCCAACACCGTGACCGGCGCCGCTTCGCTGATCCGCCGCGAGGTGGTCGACCTCGCCCTCCCGTTTCCCGACCCGCCCGGCGAGCAGTACCACGACCACTGGCTGGGGCTCGTCGCGCTGGCGACCGGCACGATCGGCTATCTCGACCGCCCCCTCTACGACTACGTCCAGCACGGCAGCGCCGCGCTCGGCCACGCCGACGCGAACGTCGGCTTCACGGCGGGCGGGCGGGGCGGCTGGCGACGGCTGCGCGGCTGGCGGGACTCCTTCGAGGCCTGGCACGGCTACTACTTCAACGGCTTCCTGCGGCTCGCGGTGCTGGCCGAAGTCCTCCTCGTCCGCTGCGACGGGCGGCTCAGCCGTCGCAAGCGCCGGGCGCTGCGCCGCTTCGCCCGCAGCGATCGCTCGCCACTCGGCTTCGCCTGGCTGGCGCTGCGGCCGCTGCGGCAGCGCTTCGGCCGCAGCGAGACGCTCGGCGCCGAGAAGATGCTGACCAGGGGGATCGCCTGGAGGTGGGCGCTGACGGCAAGGGCGGGTCGGATGGAGCGGCCCGACGGGCACCTCGAGCACGACGCGCGGCTGCCCCCGGTGGCGCGGCGTGGCCCGGCCCACGGGAACGCGGCGACCGCCGACCTCGAGCAGCGGATCGAGCCGCTCGAGCTGACCGTTGACGAGGGGGTTCCCGAGCGGGTCAACCTGCTGATCCCGACGATCGACCTCAAGCACCTCTTCGGCGGCTACATCGCCAAATACAACCTCGCCCGCAAGCTCGCCGAGACCGGCCTGCGGGTGCGACTCGTCTCGGTCGACCCGACCCCCGCCCTGCCCCGCAACTGGCAGGCCGAGGTCGAGTCCTACAGCGGCCTCAGCGGGACCTTCGAGCGGGTCGAGGTCGCCTTCGCCCGCGACCGCGACCGGCCGCTCGAGGTCAACCCCGACGATCGCTTCATCGCGACGACCTGGTGGACGGCCCACATCGCCAACGAGGCGATCGGGCACACCCGCCGCGAGCGGTTCCTCTACCTGATCCAGGAGTACGAGCCGTTCACCTTCGTGATGGGCTCGTGGGCGGCGGCGGCGCTGAGCACCTACGAGTTCCCTCACGTGGCGCTGTTCTCGACCGAGCTGCTGCGCGACTTCTTCGCCAGCCGGGGCTACGGCGTCTTCGCGGCGGGCAGGGAGGAGGGCGAGCGCCGCTCGGCGTCCTTCCAGAACGCGATCACCGCGGTCGAGCCGCCGTCGGCCGGGGCGCTGGCCGAGCGCGCCTCGCGACGGCTCCTCTTCTACGCCCGCCCCGCCCACCACACCGCGAGGAACATGTTCGAGCTCGGCCTGCTGTCGCTGGCCAGCGCGGTCGAGCAGGAGGTGTTCGGGCCCGAGTGGGAGCTGCACGGGGTCGGCGGCTCAGGCATCGAGGGGCGCATCCCGCTCACCGAGGCGGTCTCGCTCCACCTGCTCCCCCAGCAGAGCCAGGAGAGCTACGCGAAGCTCCTCCCCAGCTACGACGTCGGCCTGGCGCTGATGCTCACCCCCCACCCGAGCCTGGTCCCGATCGAGATGGCCTCGGCGGCGATGCTGACGGTGACCAACAGCTTCGAGACGAAGACCTCCGAAGCGCTGCGGGCGATCTCACCGAACCTGATCGTCGTCCCCCCCAGCCCCGACGGGATCCTCGCGGGCCTGCGCTCGGGGGTCGCCGCGGTCGACGACTACCCGGCGCGGGTCGCCGGGGCCGCGGTCGAGTGGAGCAGGGACTGGGAGCAGTCCTTCGACGACGATCTGATCCGGCGAGTCGTCGACCTGCTCGCCCAGTGTTGAATCAGGGGCTAGCGTGCCCGAGCGAACCCCCGTCGAAGCCTTGACCAAAGCGGCCCCGGCCCCCCCGGCGGGGGCCGCCGCGCTGGCGATCGAGGCAAGCGGGGTCGACAAGACGTTCAGGATCCCGACCAACCGGATCACCTCCCTGAAGGAGCGGGCCGTTCGCCCGTTCGCCCGCCCCGACTACCGCGAGCTGCGGGCGCTGCGCGACGTCTCCTTCGAGGTCCGGAAGGGCGAGTTCTTCGGGATCGTCGGCCGCAACGGGTCGGGCAAGAGCACGCTGCTGAAGATCCTCGCCAGCATCTACCGGGCCGACGCGGGGACGATCTCGATGGACGGCCACCCGGCTCCCTTCATCGAGCTCGGGGTCGGCTTCGACCCGGAGCTGACGGCCCGCGAGAACGTCGTCCTCAACGGGGTGATGATGGGGCTCTCCCCCCGCGAGGCGCGGCGGCGGCTGGACGCCGTGCTCGAGTTCGCCGAGCTCGAGGAGTTCGTCGAGCTGAAGCTCAAGAACTACTCCTCGGGAATGATGGTGCGCCTCGCCTTCGCGGTGATGATCCAGACCGACGCCGACATCTTCCTGATCGACGAGGTGCTGGCGGTCGGCGACGCGGCCTTCCAGCAGAAGTGCGCCGACACCTTCCACGGGATGCGCGACGCCGGCAAGACGATCGTCCTCGTCACCCACGACATGGCGACCGTCGAGGAGTACTGCCACCGGGCGATGCTGATCGACGAGGGGGAGCTGCGCTATATCGGCGACCCCGAGGAGGTGGCGCAGCGCTACCTGAAGCTCAACTTCGAGCGCACCGCCGAGCAGCCCGAGCAGGCCTTCCAGGGCCAGACCGGGCAGGAGGATGCGCGCGTCCTGCGCGCCTGGCTCGAGGACTCCGCCGGGGGGCGGACCAGCAACCTCGAGCGGCGCGAGCCGATCCGCTTCCGGGTCGAGGTCGAGGCGATCAACGAGATCCCCGAGCCCAGCTTCGGGTTCAACATCGCCAACGTCGACGAGATCCAGGTCTCCGCCTTCGGCACCCACCTCGCCGACGGGGAGGGGATGGCGGAGCGGCTGACGCCAGGCGAGCGGGCGCGCCTGCGGGCGGACATCGACAACATCCTCACCCCCGGCCGCTACCGGATGGGCTTCTGGGTCTGCCGCAACCGCAACTTCAACGACGTCGTGCTGCGGGTTCCCCGGGTGCTCGAGTTCGTCGTCTACGGCTCGGTCTGGTCGGTCGGCGTGGTCTCGCTCGAGGCCGAGATCGAGGCGCAGCCGGCGCGCGGGAGCGAGTCTTGAGCGGCGCCGCGGCAAGCTCCGGCCTGCGCAAGCTGCGCGGCCCGAGCGCCGTCGGCGGCGGCTGGAGGCGCTTCTTCGACCTCCTCTACCTGATCGCCGTCACCGACTTCAAGAAGTCCTATTTCGGCACCGTGCTGGGCTACGTCTGGTCGCTGGCGCGGCCGCTGATGCTGTTCGCGGTCCTGCTCGCTGTCTTCACGCAGATCTTCCGGGTCGGCGACGACGTCCCCCACTACGAGGTGATGCTGCTGCTCAACATCGTCATGTTCGGGTTCTTCCAGGAGGCGACCGTCGGGGCGGTGACCTCGGTCGTCGGCCGCGAGGGGATCGTCCGCAAGACCCAGTTCCCGCGGGTCGTGATCCCCCTCGCGATCGTCGTCACCAGCCTCTTCAACCTGGCCCTGAACCTGATCGCGGTGCTGATCTTCGTGTTCGCGTTCGGGGTCGAGCCGACCTGGACCTGGCTGCTCTTCCCGCTCGTCGTCGCCGCGCTGCTGGTCTTCACCGTCGCGGTCGCGATGCTGCTCTCCTCGCTCTACGTCCGCTTCCGCGACGTCGCGATCATCTGGACGGTGCTGGTCACCGTGCTCTTCTACGGAACGCCGATCCTCTACCCGATCGAGATCGTGCCCGAGACCATCAAGGACGTGATCCTCGTCAACCCGCTGACGCCGATCTTCGAGCAGATGCGGCTGTGGGTCATCGACCCGACGGCGCCGAGCGCGGTCGACGCCGCCGACGGCTTGCTGCTGGCGCTGGCGCCGATCGCGGTCTACCTGGCGACCTGCGTGCTCGCCGTCTGGGTCTTCAACCGCGAGGCGCCGCGGATCGCCGAGGAGCTGTGAGGGCGAGCGGCGGCGCTCAGACGGCGAGCGGCGCGTAGTCCTGCGGCAGCGCCGAGGCGCCGAAGAACCAGGACTCGATCGCGTAGCGGGGATTCGGCATCGAGGGGTCGGACCCCGTCTGGTGCAGGCAGAGCTCGTCGAAGAGGAGGGCGTCGCCGGGCTCGAAGATCGGCCGCACGATCGGCACCCCGGCGGCCGCCTCGGCGACGATCTCCTCGGTGACCGTGTAGCTCAGCATCGCTCCCTCGGTCCCCGCCGCGACGAGGTCGTCGAGGCGGCGGGGGACGATGTCCAGCCCAGGCGCCTCGTCGCCGCAGCGCGACAGCGAGACCCAGACGTTGAGCGCCCGCACTTCGCCCATGAAGTTGCCGTCCTGATGCCAGGCGCCGGCGACGGTGGGCTCGGCCTTGCGCAGCGTCGTCTTCTGGGCCGAGAGCGCGACCGGCTCGCCGAGGTAGCCGCGGATCACCCCGAGCAGGCCGGCCCGCTCGAAGGCGTCGAGCGTCGCGAACGCGAGCCGCGGCGAGTCGACGGCGAGGACGCCGCCGCCCTGCGCGATCCAGCCCCGCGAGAGCGGCACCGTGAAGCGGGCCGCGGGCTCGAACTCCGCGTAGTAGCCGTCGGCAGCCGGCTCGCCGGCCTCGTGGCGGGCGCGCTCGGCGAAGGCCCGGTCGACCTGCTCGGCGAGCGCCAGCGCCTCCTCACGGTCGATCAGCCCGCGGACCAGCAGCGAGCCGTCGCGGAGGATCCCGGCGCGCAGCAGCTCCGGGGTCAGCTCGGCGGCGGCGATGTCGGGCAGGCCCTCGCTCTCCGGCAGCCGCGCGAAGTCCGGTTCGGGATGGCGGGGGTCGGGCGAGGGGTCGTCGAGGAGGCGGATCCCGGCGAGGTGGCGGAGGCGCAGCAGCTCCAGCTCGGCGTCGGGGTCGCGGCTCGCGCGGTTCGACTCGCTGAGCCGCTCGATCTCGGCGCGCAGCTCCCCGGCGCTCGCGGCCGGCCGCTCCGACTCGGCCGGTCGCTCGGCGAGGGTGGCTCCGCCGCTTCGTCCCTTGCGTCGGAAGAGCACCGCCGCAAAGTACCAGGGGCGTACGGTCCCCCCCTCCACGCGATGGCGCGTTTCCGCACCCATGAGGTGCTCAGACGCGCCATCGGGTCAGTTTGGGGGGCTCAGGCGCGCTCGACCGGGCGCGCTGGGGCGCCGGTGACGGTGGCCCCCGGCGGGACGTCGTCGACGACGACGGCCCCGGCGCCGACGTTCGCCCCGGCGCCGATCCGCACCGCCCCGATCACCTTCGCGCCGGTGCCGATGCTGACATCGCGCTCGATCGTCGGGCCCCGGACGTCTCCGGCGCGCAGGCCGATCGTCACGAACGGGCCGATCACCGCCCCGGGGTGGATCTCGACGAGGCCGTCGACGACGACCTGGCCGTGAACGAAGTAGACGCCGGGGTGGACGACCACCGGGTCGCCGATAGAGACCTGTGCGATCGCCATCGCCAGCCGGTGCGCCAGCCGCGGCAGGACCGGGATCCCGAGCGCCTGCAACCGCGCCTTGAGGCGATAGAGGGCCTGGGCGGCGAAGGCGTCGCTGACCCAGGCCAGCCGCAGCGCCTGGGCGGCGACGTCGAGCGGCGAGCGGAACTCGTCGCGCTCGCCGCGCTGCCGGGCGGTGATCCGCGCGTCGGCGGCGATCGCCTCCCGCAGCGATGGGTGGCGGGAGCGGATCTCGCGCCAGACGGCGTCCGCCGCTGCCTGATCGCTGCTCATTGCCTAACTTTCGCGCATCGCGCCGATCGACCCCCAGCAGTCCGACCCGAACCAGCTCGGCTACTCGCTCGCCAACGTCGGCGAGATCCTCCTCGCATGCCTCGATGCCGCCGGGGCGAAGTCGGTGCTCGAGATCGGCGCCTACCGCGGCGAGCTGACCGCCCTGCTGCTCGACTGGGCGGCGGGCTCGGGGGCGGCGATCACCGCCGTCGAGCCGGACCCGCCGGCGGAGCTGCTCGAGCTCGGTGAGGCGAGGCCGGAGCTGGAGCTGCTCGAGGAGACCAGCGAGGAGGCGCTGCGCCGGCCCGGCCGAGCCGATGCCGTCGTCATCGACGGCGACCACAACTACTTCACGCTCAGCCGCGAGCTGGAGTTGATCGCCGCGCGGGCGACCGGCGCCGAGACGCCGCTGGTGATGTTCCACGACCTCTGCTGGCCGCACGCACGCCGCGACACCTACTACGCGCCGGAGCGGGTCCCGCCCGAGGCACGGCAGCCACTGGTCCACGACGCCGGCCTCGCTCCCGGCGAGCCCGGCGTCGTCGAGAACGGCCTGCCCTTCACCTGGGCGGCGGCGAGGGAGGGCGGCGAGCGCAACGGCACCCTGACCGCGATCGAGGATTTCATCGCCGCGCGCGACGGGCTGCGCCTGGCGGTGATTCCGGCGTTCTTCGGATTCGGCGTGCTCTGGCATCAGCAGGCCCCTTGGGCGGCGGCGGTCGCGGCGGCGGTCGAGCCATGGGACCGCCACCCGGTGCTGGCGCGGCTGGAGGCGAACCGTGTCGCCCACCTGGTCTCGAACTTCGCCCGCGCCAGGGAGCTCGAGCGCGAGCGCGAGTGGCGCGAGCGCCAGGAGGAGCTGCTCTGCGCGATGCTCGGCTCGAGCGCCTTCGCGCTCGCCGAGCGGCTCGCGCGGCTGCGCGCCCGGGGCCGGCCGACGTTCTCACGCGAGAAGGTGCGCCGGGCGCTCGGCCGCTAGCCGCGCCCGGCCCCGGGGCCGGTGGCTCAGTCGAGCGTCGAGGGGCCCGGGTCCCCGCTGCGCTTCAGCAGCCGCCCGAGCCGGCGCAGCGGCCGGGTGAGCCGCCAGCTGCTGCTCGACTTGGTGTCGCGCAGCTCCGAGCGCAGCGCCTCGACCCGCGCGGTCCAGACCTGCTCGGCGGCGAAGCCGACCATCCGCGTCGCCGCCAGCTCCGCCTCGGCGCGCCTCGCCCGCTGCTTCCAGTCCCCCGCCGCCGTGCCGACCTCGGGGAACCGCCCGTCCCACTTCTCGGCGATCCTCATGTGAGCCTCGACCCAGCCGTCGACCCCCTGGATCATGTCCAGCGAGTGGTGGTGGATCACCCGGAAGTCCTGCGTGATCACCTTCTTCCCCGCCGCCCGCGCCTGCAGGCAGATGTCGAAGTCATAGCCGTGCATGGGCCCGAGGGTCTCGTCGAAGCGCAGCTCGCGGACCGCCCACGGCGAGAGGGCGATCGCGAAGCCGTCGACCGTGTCGACCTCGCCAAGGCGGGCATAGGAGGGGAGCTTCTGCTGGTCCCAGGTGAGGGCGGGGATCTCGCCCCCGCCCTCCTCCTCATAGCGGTGAGAGAACGCCGCCCAGGTGACGGCACCCTCCCACCAGGCGATGCTGCGCACCCCGATCGCACCTGCGCAGCCGACGATCGCCACCTCGGGGTCCTCTAGAGCGCTCCTGACCTTGGCGCAGAAGTCGGGGTCGGCGATCTCGGCGTCCTGGTGGAGCAGCACCAGCGCCTCGAGATCGTCCCGGTCCTTGACCTGGTCGATGACGAGGTTGTAGTTGCGAAAGATCGAGCCGGCGCTTCCGTAGGCGTGGATCTGCGAGTCGGGCTCGGCGACCGAGGCGATCCCGGGCCCCGCGTAGCGCTCGTAGGTCTCAGCGTCGGTTATCGCGCAGCCGAAGGCGATCATCTGGCGGCCCGGCGGAATGACATCGGCGACAGCAGGGTAATCCGTGACGCCGCCCGGGCGGGTGCCGAGGCCGTCCTCCGCAGGCAGGCGCGCTCAGTCGCGCCGGGCCTCGACGTAGACGGTGCCGCCGCGGCGGGCGGCCACCTCGACGGCGCTCGCCAGCGCCGCGAGCGGGAACAGCAGGACGGCGGCTGCCAGCGCCACGGCCCGCCGCGGCGCCGGCATCGGCCGGCTGCGCGCCTCAGGGCGGCGGATCGCCTCGTAGAGGTCGGGGCGGCCGGGAAGCTTCCCGACCATGCCGTGCAGCCAGCCGAACAGGACCTGGCCGCCGCGCCAGTGGCTGACCCGGGTCACCCTCAGCCCGTGCGAGCGAAGGCGGGCGATGAGCGCGGCCGCCGGCAGGTGGACCAGGTGGCGCGGCAGGTCGAGGTGGAACCAGCGGTCGCCGAACGCCCGCGCCTGCAGGCTGGCGTCGTTCGGGGCGGCGACCAGCAGGATCCCGCCCGGGCGCAGCAGGGCGCAGGCGCGGTCGAACGCGGCCCCCGGGGCGGGCAGGTGCTCGAGCGTGTGCCAGAAGACGATCGCGGCCCATTCCCCCTCGACCTCGGAGATGTCGGACTCGCGGACGTCCTCGCGGCGCGAGCGGCGCTCGAGACCGAGCGCCTCGCGGCCCCGCGCCTCGAGCGCGTCGAGCAGCGACCCCTCACCGGCGCCGACGTCGAGCACCGGCCCGGGGGGCGCGATCCGGTCGACGCGGACGCCGAGCAGGGCCCGCGTCCGGCGCAGCAGCGCGTCGCCGGCGGAGGCGAAGCGACCCGACTCGGGCCGGTAGGAGGCGTAGGCGCGCTCGAGCTGCTCGGCCGTCGGCCACGGGTCCGTCGTCGCCGCCCCGCACGATCCGCAGCGGGTGCGGCCGGGCAGGTGCGTCGCCGCGGCGTCCCACTCCGCGCCGCACCAGGCGCAGGAGGGCGGCTTGCGCTCGGCATCGGTCGCCATCGGAGCGCCAATCTAGTGAGGCGGGGCGCGGTCGCCGGCGCAGCTAAGATCCTCGCCCCCTGCTTCCCCGCGACCGATCCGGACCAGGGACCCCGCCGGGGGAGATTCCGAGCGCCGGCCGCCGCGCCGGCTTCGGCCCGACGCTGGCACTGACCGTGGCGCTCGGCCTCGCCGCCTTCGCGGTCGTGATGGCGGTGGTGATGCTGATCGTCGAGCCGGTGCCGATCGTGCCCGGTGGAGTGCTCGGCGAGCAGCGACAGGACGCCGAGACTGCCCTATTCCTGACCGCGTTTCTCCTCGTCCTGCCGCTCGCCCTGACGGTGGCGCCACGGATCGCGGACGCGATCGCCGCCGGCCCGAATGCCGCCGCCCTGCCCGCCCTCAGCGGCCTCCTGCTGGCCGCGCTGGCGGCGGCGATCCTGTTGGTGCGGCTCTCCGGCCTCCTCGACTGGGGCGGCGGGATGGGTGCCCTGCTGGGCGCGGTCGCGATCTGGTGGGTGGGTGCCGCGGCTCTCCTCGCCAGCGCGCTCGGGGAACAGCGATCGCCGTTGCTCTCGAGGGCCGCCGGCATCTCACCGCAGGCGTGGGGACTGGCCGGCGCCCTTCTGCTCGGCACGCTCCTCACCGTCACCCGGCTGCGATCGCTGAGCCTGCCGGTGCTGGCGCTCGGCGCCGTCGTCGCCGTCGCCGTCCTCGTCGTCGTCGTGAGGGGAACCCGGCTTCCGCGCCTGCCGCGCCGCTGGGGGCTCGCCGCCGACGCGCTGATCGCCGGGCTGCTGTTGCTGGCGGTGCCGGACCTGGTCATCTTCCGGCCAGAGGAGGCGGGCTCGGCGGCGGCGATCGCCTACGAGACCGGGATCATCCAGTTCCACCACGACTTCCTGCTCGGCCCCGCCAACCAGGTGCTCGGTGGCGATGCGATGCTGGTCGACACCGCCTCCCAGTACGGGGTCGGCTCGATCTACCTGCTGGCCGGCTGGTTCCAGCTCGCGCCGATCGGATACGGGACCTTCGGCTTCCTCGATGGCGTCCTCACCGCGCTCTTCTACGTCGCCGGCTACTGCGTGTTGCGGGTCGCCGGCGCATCCCGCCCGCTGGCGGCGTCGGCGCTGGCGATAGCCGTCGTAGCGCTGGTCTTCAACCTCGTCTACCCGGTCGGCGCGCTGCCCCAGCAGGGTCCGCTGCGGTTCGGCCTGCCGATCGTGCTGATCCTCGCCGCCGCCGCAGGCGCCCGCTGGCCCCGGCGCGCCGGCGCGGCGCAGATGGCGAGCTTCCTCATCCTCGGCCTGGCCTCGATCTGGGCCTTCGAGGCACTCGCCTTCACCGCCGCCACCTTCGCCGCGATCGCCGCGATGCAGGCCTACCTGCGTCAGGCCGGAGAGCGGCGCCGCTGGCTGCTCCGGCAGGCGATCCTCGGCGCCGCCGCCTGCGCCGCCGCGCACCTGCTGCTCGCCGCGGCGACCCTCCTCTTCGCCGGGCAGCTGCCGGAGTGGGGCCAGTACCTCGCCTACCTCGACGCGTTCCTGTTCGGCCAGCTTGGAGACCTCACCTACGACTTCGCGCAGTGGTCACCTGGGCTCGCGGTCGGGGCGGCCTACCTGGCGTCAGCCGCCGCCTTGGTTCTCCTGGCCCGCCGCCGCTCCGGCTTCGTCGCCGAGGAGCGGGTGGCGCTGCTGGCGCTGGCCGGGACCACCGCATACGGCATCGCCCTGTTCAGCTACTTCGTCAACCGCTCCTCGGACCACATCCTTCCCTACGTCAGCCTGCCGGCGCTGCTCAGCGCGGCCCTCTGGCTGAGCCTGCTGCTGCGCAACCGCGAGGGCCTGCCACGGGAGGCCAGGGAAGGCGGGCTCGCGTTTGCGCTCGCGGTCGCCGTGCTGGTGCTGTCGGTCGCCGGGTCCTCGCTCGGCCCGCGCTTCCCGCAGTCGGCGCTTGCCCACGCGTTTCCGCGTGGAAACTCGTTCAGAGACGCGCTCGAGCGGCTCTGGGACCCGCCCCCGCTCGACCCCAGCGCTCCCGCCGGCGAGCTGCTGCTGGCGCGCCACATGCCCGGCGAGCGCCGCACCGTGGTCCTCGTCTCCCCCGACCTCGGCACAGAGATACTTCTCCGCAGCGAGCGCGCCAACCGGCTCCCGCTCGGCAACCCCTGGGAGGACAGCTTCGTGATCTCCGAGCGGCTGCCCGGGCTGCGCGACGCGATCGCGGGGCTCGCGCCAGGGGACCGCATGCTGGTCGACCGGGAGGCGCTCCGCACCCTCGCGGGGCAGCGGGCGAATCCCTCCCGGAACCCGCTCGGCGAGGCGGGCTCCACCAGGCCGCTGGCGCCGCTTCAGCGATGGGCGCTCCGCGAGCTCGACGAGCGGTTCCGGCTGCGGGCGATCGCACGCGACGATCTCGGCTTCACCGTCCTCGAGCTGCGCGCCCCCGACGGGGGTGCCGCGGCGGGGCGGACTACCGGGGGCTGAGCAGCTGCGGCAGCACCTGGTCCGCGAGGCTGCGGTCGGCCGCCTCACGCGAGAACGGCTCGAGCGCCGCGGCGGCGGCGGCCGCATAACGGCGTCGCTGCTCCGACGGCATCTCGAGGGCGGCGCGAAGAGCGCGGGTCAGCTCCGCATCGTCGCGGCCGCCCGCGGTCAGGTTCGGCGCGAGGGCGCGGGCGATCTCGAAGGCCTCGTAGGCCCCGCGCGAGGGGGTCGTCACCAGCGGCACACCGGCGGCCAGCGCCTCGAGCTGGGCGATCCCGGCACCCTCCCAGGCGGAGGCCGAGACATAGGCCGCCGCCTCCCGGATCAGCGCGAGGTGGCGCTCGCGGGGGAGGACGCCGTGCCAGCGCAGGCTCGGCGGCTCCGCGATCCCCGCGCGCAGGAGCAGCCGCCGGCCGCGCTCGGCGCTTACCCCGGTGACGTGGAGGAGGCGGCCCGCGCTCCGCTCGCCCAGCGCCCACCAGGCCCGGCAGACGAGGTCGAGGCCCTTGTTGACCGGGTCGGCGGCGTAGGTGACGACATCGCCCCCGCCGGCGGCGCCGCCGGGCGCCGCCGCGACCGGCACCGGCAGCACCGCGACCCGGGGGGCGAGCGGGGAGAGCAGCGCCGCCGATCGCGGGCCGGTGGCGAGGACGATCGTGGCTTCGCGCAGGCGGCGGCGCTCGAGCAGCCGCTGCGCCGCGTTCTCGATGCCGGGTCGCGAGATCGCCGAGGGGACGTCGATCCGGATCGCGACCGGGATCCCGGCGGCGCGGAGCCGACCCACCGGCGCCAGCAGCGCCGCGGTCGTGCTGAGCAGGATCACCGCGGTGATGGGGTGGTCGCGCAGGCCGGCGGCGAGCGCGCGCCGGGCGCCGGCGGCCTCGACCGCGTCGACCAGCGGCCAGAAACCGCTGCGGCGCAGGTGCCGCTCGGGCCCGAGGCGAACGCGCACGACGGCGTGGTCGACATCCTGGCGTTCCAGCCCGGAGGTCAGCTCCTCCTCGTTGACCTGCCAGCCGACGGTGGTCGCCAGCGAGACGACGAGCAGCTTCACCGCCCCGGCCACCCCCGTCGGCGCAGCCGCCGGGTCAGCAGCGGCGCCGCCGCGGCGCCTGCTCCGCGGCCGGCCCGCGCGAAGCGCTCCCCTGCGAGCGGCCGGTCGCGGCGGGCCAGCGCCACCAGCACGCCGGCGCAGGCCTTCAGCGCCGCGGCGGCGCCCGGAGCAGGGGAGGCGCGCCCGTCGAGGAATGCGCTCACCCCGCGCCAGAGCTCGCGGCGCCAGAGCTCGCGCAGCCGCATCCGCTCGGCTCCGACCAGGTGCTCGACCCGCACGTCTCCGGCGTAGAGCACCCGGTAGCCGCGCTCCGCCAGCCGCCGCTGGAGCGCCGACTCGTCGCCGAAGAGGGGCAGCCCCACCCATGCCCCCCGAGCGGGGTCGAAGCCGCCGGCCTCGCAGGCCGCGGCGACGCGGAAGCTGATGTTCGCCCCCCAGGCATCGCTGCCGTGGAGCGGATCGAGCTCGACTACGCCATCGCCGAGGTCGAGGAGCGAGAACGCGGAGTGAAGACCCTCGCCGAGCCAGGCCGGCGGCGGGCGCTCCCAGCGCGG
>Ga0299913_10000789_pt1 | contig 21441 bp, 22 predicted proteins | sample RVTome_9_FD_201360 | JGI IMG/M metagenome (GOLD analysis project Ga0299913, IMG submission 201360) | Soil microbial communities from uranium-contaminated site in the Upper Colorado River Basin, Wyoming, United States - RVT155D38 (version 2) ... | reverse complement strand
AAGGGCCGCATGAAGGGCAATGCCCAGCGCGGCAATACGATCGCGTTCGGCGACTACGGACTCCAGACCCTCGACACGGGCTGGATCACGAACCGCCAGATCGAGGCGGCGCGCGTGGCGATGACGCGTCACATGAAGCGCGGCGGAAAGGTCTGGATCCGCATTTTTCCGGACAAGCCGATCACCTCCAAGCCCGCCGAGACGCGGATGGGCAAGGGGAAGGGCAACCCCGAGAGCTGGGTCGCGCCCGTCAAGCCGGGCCGCGTGATGTTCGAGCTCGAAGGAGTGCCGGAGGACGTGGCGCGGCGGGCGATGCAGCTCGCTTCGGCCAAGCTTCCGGTGAAGACGAAGTTCCTGGTCCGGGAGGACTGAAGGTCATGAACGCACAAGAGATTCGTGAGCTGACGGACGACGAGATCGACGCGAAGCTCGATGCCACCCGGCAGGAGCTGTTCGTCCTGCGGTTCCGGGCGAGCTTCGAGGAGACCGACCACAGCCTGATTCGCGGGCTGCGTCGTGACATCGCGCGACTCCTGACGATTCGTCACGAGCGCGAGCTCGCCGCGGTGGGAGATCAGGATGGTTGAGAATACGGAGACGACATCGAACCGCCGGAAGGTCCGGCAGGGCACCGTCGTCAGCGATGCGATGGACAAGACCGTAGTCGTGTCCGTGGAACGCCGGGTCCAGCATCCCCTGTACGGGAAACGTGTGAATCGGTGGAAGAAGTACCATGCGCACGACGAATCGAACGAATACCGGACCGGCGACGTGGTGGTCATCGAGGAGACGCGCCCGCTGTCGAAGACGAAGCGCTGGCGAGTTCTCGAACTGGTCGAGCGGCCGCAGACGGAGGGCTGAGCGATGATCCAGCAGGAGAGCGAGGTCCGGATCGCGGACAATTCGGGCGCCCGACGCGCCCTGTGCATCCGCGTGCTCGGCGGTTCAAAGCGCCGCTACGCCGGCCTGGGCGACGTCGTGATCGTGACGATCAAGGACGCGATCCCCGGCGGCACCGTGAAGAAGGGTGAGGTGGCCCGCGCCGTCGTCGTACGCACGGCCAAGGAGGCCCGGCGGGCGGACGGCACGTACATCCGGTTCGACGAGAACGCGGCGGTGATCATCAACGACGCGGGCGAACCGCGGGCGACGCGCATCTTCGGCCCGGTGGCGAGGGAGCTGCGCGAGAAGCAGTTCATGAAGATCGTCTCGCTGGCCCCGGAAGTGATCTGAAGAGCAGGTGACGAGAAAGATGACACGCAACAAGCTGCACGTCCGGAAGGGCGACGAGGTTCAGGTGCTTTCGGGCAACTACAAGGGCGTCCGCGGTACGGTGCTGCGGACGATACCGCGCAAGCAACAGGTCGTCGTCGATGGTGTGAACATCCGGAAGCGGCACGAGGCTCCGTCCCAGGACAACCCGGAGGGCGGAATCGTTTCGTTCGCGGCGCCGATCCATGCGTCCAACGTGATGCTGATCGACCCCTCGAACGACGAGCCGTCGCGCTATCGGAATCGCATCGACGACGATGGGACGAAGGAACGGATTTCCGTGAAGAGCGGAAACCCGATTCCGAAGGTTTAAGGAACCATGAAGCCAAGGCTCAGAGAGCACTACGAGAAGCAAGTCGTTCCGAAGCTGCAGGCCGAGTTCGGGTTCGACAACCCGATGGAGGTCCCGCGCCTCGAGAAGATCGTGATCAACGCCGGCCTCGGGAGCGCGAAGGACGAGCCGAAGCTGCTCGATTCCGTCGTGGCCGAGATCGCGAGGATCGCCGGCCAGCAGCCGATCGTCACGCGCGCCCGGAAGTCGGTGGCGAACTTCAACCTGCGCGAAGGCATGCCCGTCGGCGTGAAGGTGACGCTGCGCGGGGCGCGGATGTACCACTTCATGGACCGGTACGTCAGCACGGCCATTCCGCGCGTACGGGACTTTCGCGGCCTCAACAGCCGGGCGTTCGACGGGCGGGGAAACTTCACGGTCGGCGTCCGGGAGCAGATGATTTTCCCGGAGATCGACTATGACGATATCGTCCGCGTGCACGGGATGGACATCACGTTCGTGACCACGACGGACAGGGACGACGAAGCGCTCGTTCTCCTCAGGGAGATGGGCATGCCGTTCCGTGGCGAGACGCCGGTAGTCGTTTGAGCCGGCGTTGGCGGCCGCGGACCATTCAGGAGAGGTAGATGGCGAGGAAGGCTCTGGTTGAGAAGGCGAACAGGGACCGGAAATTCAGCGTGCGCGGTGTAAACCGCTGCCAGCGCTGCGGTCGGGCCCGTGCCTACATGCGCAAGTTCGGTCTGTGCCGGATTTGCTTCCGCGAACTGGCCCTCAAGGGAGAGATCCCGGGTGTCAAGAAGGCGAGCTGGTGATCCATGAGCATGAATGATCCCATCGCCGACATGTTGACGCGGATCCGCAATGCGGGTCGAGCCGGTCACCGTCGGGTCGACATGCCCGTCTCGAAGTTGAAGATCGAGATTGGCCGGATTCTCACGGAGAACCACTTCATCCACGGATACAAGGTGCTGGACGAAGGGGGCCACAGGGTGCTGCGCATCTATCTCAAATACACGGCCGACGACCGACCGGTGATCCGTTCGCTCGAGCGCGTGTCGAGCCCCGGGCTGCGTCGCTACGTCGTGGCGTCCGACGTGCCGAAAGTGAGGTCGGGTATGGGGATCGCGATCCTCTCCACGTCACGCGGCGTGATGACCGATCGAGAGGCACGAGCCGGGCGCGTCGGGGGCGAAGTCCTGGCGAAGGTCTACTAGAAGCCTGTTGAAGAACTGGAGTGGGCCGCGCGAGTGGCGCTTGCGCGTCGCAGAGCAGGAACGACGACGAGTCGTAGCAGCGCTACGGCGAGGAGGAGAGACGAACTATCAGGCGCCGGGTCGCCACTCGCCCGAAGGGTTACGGCGGCACAGGGCCGTCTCCTTCGTTAGCACGCCTCGACGTAGCTTGGGCTATGCCTTCGGCGTGCCGCCTCGGATCCGGCCCTGTGGCGCTCGCAACGCGGCCCGCTCCAGTTCTTCAACAGGCTTCTAGTGAGCGCGCGCGACCGCCTGCTCGACCTGTTCGTCGAGCGCTCCTTCCGGCTCGGCGACTTCACCCTCGCTTCCGGACGGCAGAGCGATTTCTACATCGACTGCCGCACGACCACGATGCACGCCGAGGGACAGGATCTGCTCGGCAAGGTCGGGTGCGACACGCTGCGCGATGCCGGATGGGAGCCCGATCTGGTCGGCGGCCTCACGATGGGCGCCGACCCCATTGCCTACGCGATCGCCGGCGAGAGCTTCCGGCGCGGTCGACCGATCCACGCGTTCTCGGTGCGCAAGCGCTCCAAGCGACACGGCGCCGGGCGCCGTATCGAAGGCTGCTTCGAGTCGGGGGCGAGGGTGGTGGTGGTGGAGGACGTGATCACGACGGGCGGCTCGGCCCTTCAAGCCTGCGAGGCGCTCCGCGCGGAACAGGCGTCGATCATCGGCGTGCTCGCCGCGGTCGACCGCCAGGAAGGCGGCTCCGAGGCCATCCGGGCGGCGGGCCTCGCAGTGATCTCACTGTTCGGGGTCGACGAGCTGCGCGTCCGCATCACGGAGCGGGCGGGCTGACCGCCGCCTCATTCGCCCTTCTGACGCCCGCATGCTCCGACGCGCACTCCTGTGGATGAGCGAACATGACGGCCTGCGGGACGTGCTGTTCCGGCTTCCGTTCGCACGGTCCGCGGCGACGAAGTTCGTGGCCGGCGAGACGCACGATGTAGCGCTCCGGACAGCCGCCGAGCTGAACCGCGCGGGCTTCCGGGTGACGCTCGACCTGCTGGGCGAGAGCGTGAACGACCGGAGCGAGGCCCAGGCAGCGGCCGACGAGTATGCGCGAAGCCTCGACCTCATCGAGGCGAGCGAGGCGAGCACTACGATCTCGCTCAAGCTCACGCAGCTCGGCCTCGACATCGACCCCGATTTCTGTTTCACGAACCTCGAGAGAATCGTCGCCCACGCTGCGCGGCTCGACAACTTCGTGCGGATCGACATGGAAGGCTCGGCCTATACCCAGCGCACGCTCGACATCTTCTACCGGGTGTTCGAGCGACACCGGAACGTCGGCATCGTCATCCAGTCGTACCTCAAGCGCAGCGCGGCCGACATCCACCGTCTCGTGGAGCTCTCCGCGCCCGTGCGGTTGTGCAAGGGCGCCTACGACGAGCCGGCGTCCGTCGCCTTCCAGGACAGGGCCGAGGTCGACGCCAGCTTCGTCCGGCTGATGAAGGCGCTGCTCGACGGCGGGGCTCCGACCGCGATCGCGACGCACGACGAGCGGATGATCGAGGCGACCCTCGGTCACATCCGGGCGAACGGAATCCCCCGGGAGGGGTATGAATTGCAGATGCTGTATGGTGTGCGGCGCGAATTACAGGAGTCGCTGACGGCCGACGGCTGGCCGATGCGCATCTACCTGCCGTACGGCTCGCAGTGGTACTCATATTTCATGCGGCGCATGGCCGAGCGACCCGCCAACCTCTGGTTCGCGGTGCGAGCGATGCTGGGCCGCTGACGAGAACGGAATAAGGACACGTGATCAACTTCACAGACACCGCGCGACGCCACGTCGTCTCTTATCTCGAGCAGGAAGACGAGGAGCTCGCGGTCCGCATCGAGGTGCTCGACTCGAGTCCCCTCGCGCCACGCTACGACCTCGCCCTGATCACCGACGCCGAACGGGGACCGGGGGACCGGGCGTTCGACCTGGATGGCTTCCGCGTCGTCGTCCCGACGGACAGCGCCGCGCTGCTCGATGGTGCTACCGTCGACTGGGTGGAGTCGATGGCGGGAAGCGGATTCAAGATCGACAGCCCGAACCTGCGACCGGTCGGCGTGGAAGCGCCGACGGGCGACCTCGCCGACCGGGTGCGCCACGTGATCGACACGCAGATCAATCCGTCGATCGCGGCACACGGCGGTTCCGTCAGCCTGGTCGATGTTCGCGACACGATCGTCTACCTGACGATGAGCGGCGGCTGCCAGGGATGCGGGATGGCTTCGGTCACCCTGTCACAGGGGATCCGGCGCATCCTCGGCGAGGCGATTCCGGAAATCACCGACATCCAGGATGTCACCAACCACGGGGCCGGCGCCAACCCGTACTACTGACCCGCCTTCGCCCGGTGCGCCGGGATCAGAAGGCCGGGACCAGGTTGAACTGCCAGTACCAGCCCTTGAGCGGCCGGTCGTTCGGATGCACGTAGTCCAGCTCGACGATGAACAGGCCGAGCAGGTTGAGCCGCGCCGCGATCCCGTGGCTCGTGACGACCTGCCGCTCGCCGCCGAACAGCTCGCTGTCGGTATCCTGCGTCCATGCCGTTCCCGCATCGAAAAACACGGCCAGGTCGAGCGGCGGAATCCCCGGCGACTCGATGATCCCGAAGTAGCCGAGCAACGGGACCCGCATCTCGAGGTTCGCCAGGGCGAGTCGGCTGCCGAACAGCTGATCGAACACCGGACAGGTGCCGGTCTCGTCGAACGCCTCGCCGCATTCCTCGAAGCCGAACGATCCGTCGTTGTAGCCCCGGATCAGGCTGCCGAACCCGAGGTAGAGCTCATTGAGACGTTGATCCTCGGCGTCGGAGCCGTAGCGCCCGAAATGGAGCACGCGTCCAGCGAACGTCACGGGCTCGAACGGCATCACGTACTTGCGGAAGTCGGCCAGCACGTTGTTGTAGTTCAGGCTGCCGAGGCGCGGCGACAGCTCAAGGCGATAGCGCTGCCCGAGGATCGGTCCCGTCCCGCCGAACAGCGAGTTGTCGTAGACCAACGCCGTCGACCCGATGGCCAGGTTCAGCGATTCGGGAGAATCGAGATCCTCGCGCTCCTCGTCGAGCAATTGTCCCGTGGCGGGGTCGAAGATGCGCGTCCGCTCTTCGAACGCGAAGTCGATGTTCTGGTAGCCCCCGAGCACCTCCCAGCGCAGCGCCCGGCTGAACGGATAGCTCACGCCGGTGGTGAGCTGCCGGCTGATCTGCCACTGGAGCAGCTCCCGCTGCTCGATCAGGTCGGGCTGCGGGGGGAATCTCCGCGTGGCGATCCGGCGGGTGACGTAGGGGATCTGCCCGCCCTCGACGCTCCAGTTCCAGCGCGTGCGCCGGTTCTCATAGCCCGCCAGCAGCGTCGAGGACCGTACGAGGCTCCCGAAGCCCGTATTGATGTTGGCGATCGTGCTCAGGTTCCGATTGCCGAGCATATCGCTGAAGTACATCGAGATCCCGCCGGCAAACACGGTGCCGAATCGGTCGACGCCGGCGCCGACCTGCGGCTGGCTGACGTAATCGAGCGTCAGGCCCGCCTGGTAGTCGCGCCGCTCGAACGTGATCGTATCCGGCAGGCCGAGCCGCGGTTCGTCGAGCAGCACGCGGAGCAGGCTCTCCTCCCGATCGGGCGGCGGCAGGGTCGCCGGGCCGGCGTCGGCAATCGTCGTCTCGACGGGGCGACCGTCGAGCTCGGCGGCGTCGTCGATGGAATACAACTCGTGGTCGCCGAGCTGATACGCCGTGTAGACGAGCCGATCACCCGAGGCTGCCAGCGCGATCGCCGGACTGAGCGCCGTGATTCCGCTCACGCCCGTGTAGAGGTCGGTGACCCGAAACAGCGTCTCGCCGGTGAAGTCGTACCGGTAGATGTTGCTGACTCCGGTGACGTCCGCTACGAAGTAGAGGTTCGCGGCGTCCCGCCAGTGCGGATCGACGTGCTTGCCGCGGCCGAACGCGGGAAGCTCGCTCACATCGCCGCCGTCGGGGTCGATCAGCCCGATGCGGTACTCGCCATACGACAGCGCGGCCAGGTCCGTCCCGAAGCGATCCGTCACGAACGCGATCGTCCGTCCGTCGGGCGACCAGGCGGGTTGCAGGTCGGAGTACAGGTCGTTCGTCAGTCGCGTCAGCTGCTCGGTCTCGAGGTCGACAATGAACAGATCGGTGTAGCCGTCGACCACGGCGGCGAACACGAGCCGCCGGCCGTCGGGCGCATAGGACGGGGTGTAGATCTCGCCCAGCTGCTCGAAGCGGATCTCGCGAACCCGGTCTCCGCTGTCCGGATCGACGACGGTAATGGCCGGAGATCCCTTGACGATCGTGGAGAACGCGAACGCCCGCCCATCGGGGCGCCAGGTGCCGGACGAGCTAACGAACTGGAGGCTCTCGAAGTGCGGATCCGTCGCCGTCGTCGTCAGGCGGCGCTGAATCTCTCCCGTCTCCGCATCGGCGATGAACAGCTCGATCGAGAACCGCGTCTTCTCGGACAGGAAAGCGACCCGCCTGCCGTCCGGGCTCAGAGACGGGGACACGTTCAACGAGCCGCTGCCCGTGCGGCTCGAGATCAGCTCGCGCCCGGGCCGATTCTGGCCGCGCAGCGCCTCGGCGGCGCGCTCCGATCGGGCCTCCTTGTCCACGTCCGGCCGCTCGGCCTCCGGGACGTCCTCCGCCTCGTCGTCCTCCCGGTCTTCCCGATCGGCCGGATCGGGCCGGTAATCGAGCGGGATCGCGGCCACGAGGCCACCGGCCGACGCCGAGTACATGTCGAGGATCGCCTGATGCCACTCGGCCACGACGGCTTCGACCGGCCGCTGGACCACCGTCTCGATCGCCGCTTCCGGGTTGCCGCTCCTGCCGGCCGCCTTGAGGATCCGGCCGACCGCCTCGTCGCCGTACTCGCCGGCCACGAACGCCCAGAACGCCTGCCCCCAGCGATACGGGAAGTACCGGCTCGAGCGCAGATCGCTAAGGGTCGGGAGCTCACAGCCGCACGCGGCGGCGTCCCGCATCCACATCGCCGTGTTCGCGTCCACCGGACCCAGGGTCAGGTACTCGGCCATTCCTTCGATGAACCACAGGGGCAGCGCGAGCGCCCCCGGGCCCTGGAAGCCGAGCCCTCCGCCCGGGCCCGACGTCATGTCGAACTGGAACGCGTGGACGAGCTCGTGGCCGATGACGTGATCGGATTCTTTCAGGGGCCCGGCGAGCGGGAGGACGATCCTCCGCTTCAGGGCCTCGGTGGCGCCGCCCGTGGCCTCACCGATGTCCCCGAACAGGGCGTTCGTCTGTCGGAAGTCGGGATGACTCGTGTAGAGGATGAGCGGCTGGCGACCCCGCAGCTGATGGTCGAGCAGTCTCGAGATCCGGGCGTACCAGCGCTCGGCCATGCGGCCGGCCTCGTCGATGACGTCGGCGGCGTCCTCGTAGTAGTAAATGTCGAAGTGCTCCGTCTCGAGCACCTGGAAGTCGAAGCTGTCGTACTGGACCTTGTTGCGTCCGAAGTACTGGGCGTTCGCGGCGGTCGGAACGAGACAGGTCGCCGCGAACAGCATTGCGGCGATGCCGGCCACCGCCCGGGAACCGGCAGGTCGTGCCGGACGAGAAACGAGCATCAATGGTCTCCTTGGACTCCTCGGTCGCCTTCTCTTCCGGGCGCGAAGCGCGCGCCGAAAGCCAAACGTCCCTTGCTCAAGCATGGTTCCGTGGCGCTGAGTTACCCGCCAGTGGCTCGCGGGTTCGCGGGTGGCGGCAATGATCGGTTTGCTCCCGACGGCAAACCGGGGGCTAATCCGCGTCGTCGAGCAGGTCCCTCTCGAGCGCGAATCGCGTGAGCCCCGCAATCGAGCGGATGCTTAGCTTGCGCATCAGATTCTCGCGATGCGTTTCGACCGTGCGTCGGCTGATCCCGAGCTCGGATGCCATCTCCTTGTTGCTTCGACCCGACGCGATGAGCCGCAGAATCTCGAGCTCCCGTTCGGTCAGCGCGGCCAGGGGATCGGCTTCCGGCCCGCCGCCCATCGACGGCCGCAGCGCGCCGGCCAGGGCCGCGGCGGCTGTCGGGCTGAAGTAGGAATCACCGCCATGCACGGCTCGCACGGCGGTGCGGAGCATCGCAGGCTCGGCCTCGTCCTTCAACAGGTATCCGTCGACGCCCGCCCGGACGGCCCGTAGCACGTATTCGCTCTCGTCGTGCATGCTGAGGACGAGGACTCGAGGCAGCGGACCGTCCCGGCGAAGGCGCCGTGCGATCTCGAGCCCGGCGACGTCCGGCATGCCGAGGTCCAGCAGCACGACATCGGGCCCGGATTCCCCGATGATCCGCAGCGCATCCGCGGCCGTGGACGCCTCGCCGACGACGTCGAAGTCCGGGTCTTCGGCCAGTACACGGCGGATGCCCTCGCGGACTACGGCATGGTCGTCGGCAACGACGACCCGAATCGGACGCGCGCTCATACCGCCCGCCCGGGCAGCGGGATCCGGACCTGGAGGCGGGCGCCGGAAGCCGTCCGTTGCAGCTCGACCGTTCCCCCCACGGCAGCCAGGCGCTCACGCATCCCGATGAGTCCGGTCCCGTGCCGCCCATCCCGCTTCGACCCGTCGTCGACGCCGTCGTCGCTCACTTCGAGCGTAACCTCATCGGCGGCATGACCGAGACGGATCTCCACGTTCGTCACCCCGGCCGCATGTCGCGCCACGTTGCTCAGGCCCTCCTGCAGGGAACGATACAGCGCCAGCTCCGCCTCGGCGCACAGACCGGGTGTGTCCGCCAGGCGCGCGTCGACCCGCAGGTCCGTCGTCCGCGCGAAATCGTCGGCAAGGGCCCGGAGCGCGGGCACGAGACCCAGATCATCGAGCAGGGCTGGCCGGAGCTCGCGGGCGGCGGCCCGGATCGAACGGATTCCCGTCCGGACGAGTTCCTCGGCTCGCTCGAGAGACCCTTCGCGGGCCGCTTCGGGCGCCTCGCGCAGCAGCCCGAGCTGGAGCTTCAGGGCCGCGAATACCTGCGCGCTCTCGTCGTGCAGCTCGCGGTACAGACGGCTGCGCTCCTCTTCGTGCTGGTGCACCATCCGCGCGGCGAGCCGCTCGAGCTCCGCCTTTCGGCGCTCGAGGCCGTCGTGGAGCTCCGCGTTGGCCAGCGCGGCGCCGACCTGGTGGCCGAGACCGATCAGAAACTTCTCGTCGAGCGCCGCGAACGGGTTTCGCGCGCTTCCAACGACGATGATGGCTTCCGCGAGACGGTCACCGCGAAACACCGGAAGCGCAGCCGTGAACGCGTGCCCGCCATCTCCGATCTCGGCAATCGAGGCGCCGGGAAGGGCCGCCGGGAGCCCGGCCCTCTCGAGGTGAGCCAGAGCCTCGCGCGACGGTCCGCTCGGCGCGGCGCCTTCCCAGTCCGCGCAGGCCCCGGCGCCCCTTACGAACCGGCCGTCGCCGAACCGGAACATCGCGCTTCCGACCACGGCCGGCAGCGTCAGCAGGCGGGCGAGCAGAGCGTCGAGCAGCGGTCCCTCGCGGCGCTGGCCCTGCAGGTCTCCCGACAGGCGCGAGAGCACGGTCAGCCCCCGGTATTGATCCTCGATGACGAGCAGGAGAATGCCGGCGCTGATCGCGAGCGCGAAAACGATGTCGAGGTAGTAGCCCCAGGGGACCCAGGCTCCGCGCGCGCGGAGAAACGGATAGTCGAGATGATGCAGGCTCCACAGGCCGAACCCCGCGGCCGTGAGCGCGGCCGGAAACGAGCCGACGTGCCGATGGTGTTTCCATAGGACGACGCCGGTCCACGCGGTCGCGCCGGCCAGGAACAGTACGGCCGGGCCGGCTGCGAGCAGGAACTCGTCGAGCCGGTAGATCGCCACGTACGACCAGGCCGGCGGGAACGCGACGAGCAGCACGTAGGCGGCGTGCCAGCGCAACGGGCGGGAGAACGACACGGCGGCCCACAGAAACGCCACGGCCGTCCACCCCGTGAGCACCTGGTGTCCGAACAGCCAGAACCGTTGCGACGTGAGCAGGAAGCAGATGATCGCGCCGAGGCGCAGGGCGTAGAGCGACCAGGCGAGGGACCAGACGGCGAAGTAGGTACGACGATAACGCAGGTACAGGTACAGGCAGACCAGTGCCACCCCGACCGTGACCCCGGCCTGGAGGTAGGCCGCGGCCAGCTCCGAGGGCTCCCGGGTCGAAACGACGACTTCCTGCATGTCGGGATTAGAAGCCGACGGCAGCGGCCTCGCAACCGCCGGTCAGGCGTACGCCCGGGTGGGGGGCCACCGGACCGCGTCACGGATCGCAGGGGCGCAGATTCCCGTCGAATCGTTCGAGCATCCGGCGCGTCTCGCCTTCGGTCGAATAGGGACCGACGAGCACGCGGACGAGTCCGTCGCTTCCGCGAACCTGCCGCACGGGCTCGCCTCGCGCCTCGAGCCGCCGCGTGAGCTCGGCCGCGTTCCGGTGTTCGGCGAAGGCGCCCACCTGCACCAGGGTGCAGGTCCCGGGAATCGCTACGGGCGCCGCCGCCGCTCGGACCGGAGTCGCGGCCGCGACCCCATCCAGGACTTCGAGCCGGACACGGGCCGTACCCGATCCCAGCATGTCGAGCTTGCGGGCGGCCGCGCGCGACAGGTCGAGCACCCGGCCGCGGGCGAAAGGTCCGCGGTCGTTGATCCGTACCCACGTTTCGAGGCCGTTGTCCAGATTCACGACGTGGATTCGTGAGCCGAAGGGCAGCTCGCGGTGGGCCGCCGTCATCGCCTCCATATCGTAGACCTCGCCCGACGCCGTCTGTCGACCATGGAATCCCGGTCCGTACCACGACGCTTCGCCCTCCTGCTGCCAGCCCGTCTCGACGCTCGTCGGCGGCGGAGCCGGGTGGCTCGCGCACGCCGTGAGCAGCGCGGAGGCCGCTGCTGCGACCGTTACTAGCGGCCCCGTGCTCCCTTTTCGCACTTGCATGAGTCGCTCTCGCCGATCGGGTTCGCGGACGACGCGTGACGGCCGGCTGTCGACCGGTTCGTCAAGCTGTCGTCGTGCCTCGTGTCGGACAACGGGTTCGGATCACCAGTTCGATTGCAAGCCCCGTGCCCCCGGGCGTAGGATATCATCACGTTCAGGCCCTTCCGGGAGACATTTGTGAACAGAACTGCGACCTCCGCCATCGTCACGATCGCCGTATTCGCCGCCGTGCTGGGCGGCGTTCAGCGAGCCTCGAGCGCCGTCGAGACGATTCGGGCTCCGCATACCGAGCTGGAGGAATCGACTCCGGCCCGCGATACCGTGATCACGACGGCGCTCGAGAACGTCGTCCTCATCTTCAGCGGTCCCGTCGAAGCGGGCCTGAGCCGTGTCCGCTGGGTCGGCACGACCGGAGACACGCTGGCCCTCGAGGTCTCGGCGGTCCCCGACCGACCCCACGTGTTGATCGCCGGTGCCCCGCCTGCCGTGAACGGGCCGCAACGCATCCTGTGGTTGACCGTATCGGCCGACGGGCACCAGGTGTCGGGGGTGATTCCTTTCGCGGCGGATATTCCCGGGCTCGCAGCGCCGGACACGACACTGACGGCCGGGGCCCCCGCCACGGGCTCGGAAGCTACCGCGGTGCGGGACGAGTCGGCGCCGTCGACGTCCCGCCTCGCCGTCGGTGGCTTCGGGATGTTCTGCCTGCTGGGCTTCGCCGGTCTGCTGTGGTTCGGGGCGGGCACGACAATCCTCGACGAACCGAGGGCTCACCGCCTGGCATCGATCCTCGGCCTGTTCGCGGCAGTGCTGCTGTCGCTCGACGTCGTGATGTGGCTGTGGGGACTGCGGCTACCGGGAGTCGACCCGGCCACCACGTTCCGGACGGCGCTGGGCACCCGTACCGGTGTCGTCGACGTCGGGCGGGTCGTGCTGGCCGCCGGCGCCTTCCTGTTGTTCGCCGGCACACGCGGCGTGCGGCTCGGGGCGTTTCTCGCCATGCTGGCCGTCGTGGTCGGGGCGCTTGGCGGTCACCAGGCGACCATCCGGCCGATGATCTCGTTGCCGGCCAACGGTCTCCACGTCGGCGCGGCCGCCGTCTGGGCGGGAGGGCTTCTACTGCTGGGCGTGTGGCCGTCGCGGCCGGATCCGGCGACGGGCGTCGGCTGGACGTTCGGGCGCATCGCGCTGCGCGTATCGTCGGCCGCCCTGCTGGCCTCCGGGATGATCCTGGTCACGGCGGTCGTGCAGGACCTGATCTATCTTCCTTCGATCGGGGCCCTGTTCTCGTCGACCTACGGTAACCTCCTGCTCGCGAAATCGGCGGGATTCGCGGCGCTGATCGGGTTCGGCGCCTACAACCGGTTCCGGCTGATCCCGGCGCTGAGGGAAGCCGACCACGGGCACGCGGAACTGCGGCGCAGCGTGCGGCTCGAGCTGGTCGTGGTGATCGTCGTCGTGCTGATCGCCGTGGCGCTGGCCCAGGTTCCGCCTCCGGTCGAGTAGCGCCGGCGGCGCCGCGTGGGCGGGGCGCGTCGGCAACGTCAGGGACGATAGGCCGGGGGCATCTCCGCGCCGAGATCGCGATAGCGCTCGAGCAGCTCCCGTTGCCTCGAGGTGTTCGGCATGAGCTCGCCGCGAATCATCACGTGAACCGGCCGGCTCGAGAGCTCGAACGGATCGCCGGACCACACGACCAAGTTGGCAACCATGCCGGCCCCGATCGAACCGTAGTCCTCTCCGATGCCGAACACGGCCGCCGGCGTGAGCGTGACTGACGTCAGGGCGTCCGCCCAGTCGAGACCGGCACGCACCGCATTGCCGGCCTGCCATGTCAGGTCCCCCGCCCGGTGCGTCTCGAACGACGTGAGAATGACGCGAACCCCGGCCGCGTTCAGCAGCGCGGCGTTGTCGAACCGGGCGCCCAGGCGCGCAAAGCTCGAAGGCGCGTTGGTCAGGGGACGGAGGATCACCGGCACGTCGGCGGCCGCCAGCTCGTCGGCGACCATCCAGGCTTCGGCGCCGCTGCGGACCACGAGGTCAAGGCCGTAGTCCGCCGCGATCCGCAGCACCGCCTCGATGTCGGACGCCCGGTCGACCGTCACCACGAACGGCATCTCGCCGCCGAGGACGGGTTGCAGGGCTTCGAGGTCGAGCCGCGACGCCGCCAGGGACCGGGCGGCGCCGCGATCGAAAGCGGCTCGGTTGTCACGCCAGAACCGGGCGTCCTCCAGCACCTCGCGCAGGCGGAGGGAGACGCCTCCCCGCGCTCCGCCTCCGTCGTCGACGTCGAAGCTCGCGATCATCGCGGCGCGCGGGCGCACCAGCATCTCGTCGACGCTCGCACCCGTAAGGTCGATCATCGCGGCCCGGCCCGCGATCAGACCGCCGGAAGGAGACGTGAGGGCCGTCGTCACACCCAGCAGCCGGTTGACCGGCACCAGGCTGGAATTCGGGTTGATGCCGTCCACGACGTCGAACGCCGCGCGAATCGGGTCGTCGGCGCCGAAGTTGTAATCCCGGGTGTCGTCGACGGCGCCGACCTCGCTGAGGCCCAGCACCGAGCCCACGTCGATCAGGCCGGGCGTGACGACGTAGCCGGTCGCGTCGAGGCGCTCCGCGCCGTCGGGGATCTGGACGTCGACCCCGACGGCAACGATTCGGCCGTCCCGCACGAGCACCGTGGAGTTCTCGATCGGCGCTCCCGCGACGGGATGGACGGTGGCACCGGTGATGGCGATCGTCTGCGCGGCCATCGGCGGCACCAGGCCGAGAACGGCGGTGAGGCCGAGGGCGGTGAGGGACCGGGCGCGCGTCCGGTCGATGGCGGCCCTCATCGTTCACCTCCCCCGGCCGTCGGCGCTTCGGGCAGAATCCCGAGCTCGAAATCGCTTCGCGGTTGCCGATCGACACGCTGGCGATCGTACACCAGCGCTCCGTCGATGAACACCTGATCGGCGTGCGCGTAGACGCTGAACGGATCCTCGGACCAGATCACGAGATCGGCGTTCTTTCCAGTTTCCAGCGCGCCGACACGGTCGTCGATCCCCAGTGCCCACGCCGGATTCGCGGTGATCCAGCGGAGCGCCTGGTCGCGCGTGACATCGATGCCGGCGGCTTGCCCGGCGTACATGGCCCGCGCCGCATCCTGGTTCATGAGCTGGACCCCCATGTCGTCGTCGGTGTGCAGGATCGCCGGAACGCCTGCCTCGCTCAGGAGGGCGAGGTTCTCCGGTATTCCGTCGAACGACTCCATCTTGAAGCCCCACCAGTTGTACCACACGGACGCGCCGATCGAATCGGCGGCCAGCAGGTCGCGCACCTTGTAGGCCTCGACGCCGTGGTGGAACGAGCGGATGTCGAACTCGAATTCGCGTGCGAGCTCGATCATCTGGGCGAGCTCGTCGGCCCGGTAGCAGTGAATGTGGGGCAGCAGGTTGCCGCGCAGGATCTCGGCCAGCGTCTCCATCGCGAGGTCGCGGTCCGGCGCATCCTCGTCGCGGTCGCTGTCCATCCACTCGTCCCAGTCGGCGCGATAACGCTGGGCACGGATGAACGCGTCCCGGTAGCCGGCTATGTTGCCCATGCGGGTAGACGGGCCGCTGCTGCGATACACGCGCTTCGGATTCTCTCCGCAGGCCATTTTCACGGCCATCGGGGCGTCCGGAAACATCATTCCCTGTACGCTCCGCGCGGGAACGAGCTTCAGCGTCACACCGCGGCCGCCGATCAGGTTGGCGCTCCCCGGCAGCACCTGCACCGTGGTCACGCCGCCGGCCAGGGCGCGGGCGAACGCCGGATCCTGCGGCCACACCGAATGCGCCGCCCACACCTCGGGCGTGGTGGGGCTCGTCGCCTCGTTGCCGTCGGAGTGCGCGGCGACGCCCGGGTCGGGATAGTCGCCCATGTGAGAGTGCGTATCGATCAGCCCGGGCGTGACGAAGCGCCCGGCAGCGTCGATCACCTCGGCGTCGGCCGGAGCCTCGAGCCGCTCGCCGATCGCGATGATCTTCCCGTCGCGCAGCAGGACGTCGCCCCCCTCGATGGTCCTGCCCGTTGCCGTCATCACGGTACCGCCCCGGATCAGCGCGGCGCGGGATGGAAGGCGTCGATATGTGGATCTCCATGCACCATTGCGCGTTCCGTACAGGAGGTCCAGGTCGGCGCGGGCGTCGCTTTCGCCGTCGTCGGATTCCATGCCCCCGGGCTCTCCGGCGGCCGGCCCCGCGCCCCCGGCGGCGCTCGCGCACCCCGTCGTCCACCCGGCGAGGAGCGCGACGCCGAACAGCGCGAGGCGTCGATACGACATGACTCGTTGGTTCATGGAGCCGAATGTCGCGAGGTGGGTGCCGCGACTCAAGTTCTCCTGGTTTTCCCTTCGGTTCGATCTCACCGTTCGCCTACTCCCTCACCGTTCGCCTACTCCCCATGCAGCGCCGCCAGAAACTCGCCCCCGTAGCGCTCGAGCTTCGTCGACCCGACGCCGTGGACGTCGAGCATCTCGCCCAGCGAGCGCGGGCGCCGATCGATCATGTCCCACAGGGTCCGGTCGCTGAAGATCACGTAGGCCGGCACCTCTTGCCGATCGGCGAGCCGCTTCCGCACGGCCCGCAGCCGCTGGAACGTCGGGTCGGAGGGCGAACGCCGGACCGGTTCTCCGCGTGCGCCTGCGGCGCGCCGGGGCGCCTCGACCCGCCCGATCAACTCCTCGATCTCGGCCTCGAGGCAGTTGTCGCACGAGGCGCCGCAGTCCGACAGGTCCTCGTCGAAGTGGGCCAGCAGGGCCCGGTGCCGGCAGGCGCCTCCGTCGGCCAGGCGGAACAGGCCGATCATCGCCCGTCGCCTGAATTCGCGCTCGTCTTCGTCGGAAATCTCGCTCAGGAAGCGCTCGCGCACCTTTACGTCGGCCCACGAATAGAACAGCACGCACTCCGACGGCAGGCCGTCGCGGCCAGCCCGTCCGAACTCCTGGTACCACGACTCTATGTCGGGCGGCATGTCCCGGTGAATCACGAAGCGTACGTTCGATTTGTCGATTCCCATGCCGAAGGCGACCGTGGCGACGACCACGTCGACCTCGTCGCGCGCGAAGGCGTCCTGCGCGGCCGTCCGGCTCTCGTCGTCCAGGCCGGCGTGGTACGCGACGGCCTTAACCCCGCGGCGTTCGAGAAACTCCGCCGTACGCTCGACCGATCGGCGCGACAGGCAATAGATGATCCCGCTCTCGCCTGCGTGTCGACGCACGAGCCCCAGGATCTCCCGGCGCGTGTTGCCCGTTCCCTTCTTCCGGCAATAAAGCTTCAGGTTGGGCCGGAAGAACGAGCCCTTGTAACCGTCGGGCTTGTGCATGCCGAGCTGACGGACGATGTCGGCAGCCACGGGGCGGGTTGCCGTGGCGGTCAGCGCGAGGACCGGCAGCCCGCCGAGCTCCTGCTTCAGTCCGCGCAGGCGGCGGTAGGACGGCCGAAAGTCATGTCCCCACTGCGAGATGCAATGGGCTTCATCGACCACCAGCAGCGAAACGGGCGCCCCGGCGAGTTGGCGACGCATGTCGGTGCCCAGCGCCTCGGGCGCGAGGTAGACGAGCTCGAGCTCGCCTCGCTTCAGCGCAGCGAGGTGCTCCCGTCGTTCCGTCCCGGAGAGAGCCGAGTTGATGGCGGCCGCGCGGAACCCCAGCGCGCGAAGCGCGTCCACCTGGTCCTTCATCAAGCTGATCAACGGCGACAGGACGACGACGGCTCCCGGAAGGATGCGGGCGGGGAGCTGAAACGTCAGCGACTTTCCGGCGCCGGTCGGCATTACGGCGATGCAGTCGTCGCCGCGCAACACGGCCTCGATGATTCGGCGCTGCCCCGGCCGGAACGACTCGTAGCCGAAGACCTCGCGCAGAACTTGCTCGGCTTCGCGCTCCGTCCGATGGGTTTCCGCTGGCGTCGACATGGACCGATAGTAGACCCGCCGATCAACGGAACGCCACCGGCCCGCCAGGTGTCCCGGGCTCGACAACGGGAGGCCGATGGCGTCGGTTCGAGAGAATCGGAGGTCCGATCCATGCCCGACAACGTCGAAGCGTCACGTGACAACGCATCCTGCCCGATCTGCGTCGCGACCGGGGCGGAACCGCTGTACCGATTGCCGGCCGGCCCGCTGGTTCGCTGCACCGGCTGCGGAACGGTGCGCCGACTGAACCTCGTCGACGGCGAGGCAGCCGGGCAGCTGTATGATGACGACGCCTATCTCGAAGCGCCGTACTTCGACGCCTTGAAGGTGGGAGCTCCGCGCGATCAACAGCCCTATCTGGTCTACACACGGGTTCTCGAACGCCTCGCCGCCATGCAGGCGAAGGGACGCCTGCTGGACGTCGGGTGTTCGTACGGGGCGTTTCTGGAGCTGGCGGCCGAGGCCGGCTGGGAACCGGTTGGCGTCGAGCTGTCGGGCAAGGGCTGTGGATACGCGCGCCGGCATCGGGACCTCGATGTGTTCCATGGAACCCTCGAAGCGGCGAGCTTCCCGTCCGGTTCGGTGCAGGCCGTTACGTTGTGGGACGTTATCGAGCACCTCGCCCGACCCCTCGAGACCGCGCGGGAAGCACACCGGATCCTCGCCCCCGGCGGCACCCTGATGCTGTTCACGATCAACCAGCGAAGCCTGATCAGCCGGGTAGGTGACTTCCTGTTCCGCGCCTCCGCCCGGCAATGGCAACGGCCGCTCGTTCTACTGTACGACATCCACCACAACTACTTCTTCGATCCGCGGACGATCACTGAGCTTCTCGAACGAGCGGGCTTTCGGGCGGTCGAGATCGACTGGATGGACGCCGACATCGACCGCTGGCAGAACGTGCCGATCCCTCCGCTCCTGGCGTTCGGGAGCCGGATCCTCGACAGGGTGGCCCGGGTGATCGGCAGGCCCTACCGGATGATCGTATACGCCCGCAAAGCCTGATCAACCTCCGGGGTAGTTCGGATCCCCCGGCTCGGGCGGTGGGTCGTCGTTCCCCGGCGCGCTCGTGCTGCCGGTCGCGGCGGTGACGGTGATCGTGGCGCCGACCATGATCGTCGGATGAACCTGGCACAGGTAGGTCCACGTGCCCTCGACGCCCGGCGTGAAGCTGTAGGTGCCGCCATTGCCCAGAAGCTCGCTGTCGAAATCCGCTCCCCCGGCGGGTTCGTCGGTCGACGTGGCAGTGTGCTGCTCGTTGTCCCGGTTCTGCCATTCGATCGTGGCGCCGAGCGGCACCGTCACGTCGTCGGTCCCGCCCGGACCGACGAACGCGACGTTCTGCATCAGGACGACAAGGGTAGAGGTTTCGACGGTGAACTCCGCCGTCTCGGAGAGACCGGACACGCTCGCGCGGACGGTGCTGGTACCGAGCGTCGCCCCTCCCGTGAACGTGGCGGACGCCCGCCCTTGCGCGTTGGTGGTGGACGAGGAGGGCGATACCGAGCCCGGCCCGTCGACGACGCTCCAGGTGACCGTCGCGCCCGAGACGGCGTCGCCGTCGGCGTCGGTCACGGCCGCGACGAAGGGCTGGGCCGCGTCTTCCTGCGTCTTGGCGGACTGGCCGCTGCCGGAAACGACCACGATCGCGGCCGGCTCGGCGCCGTTGCCGCCGCCGTTGCCGCCGCCGTTGCCCGGTGCCGTCGAGTCGCCGCCGCATGCGGCGAGGGCCAGGACGGTCGCGAATGTCGTGAGGAGCGCGGCTGAACGTTGCATGCGATTCACCTTTCTTCCGGCGCGTCGTTCGACCCGGTGCTTTCATCGGCCGAAACGACGACGTGGGCTTCCATCGTGGGGTGTGGGATGCAGTGGTACGGGTATCGTCCGGGTTCCGAGAACGTGTGCTCGAACACTTCCCCCGGACCGATGAGGGGAGAGCCCCAGTCCCCGTCGTCCGGCGTCACGGTGTGGCCGACGGGGTCGCGGTTGACCCAGCGCACCGTCGTGCCGACCGGGATCCGCATGTCGCCGCCGCCGAACGAGAAGTTCGAGATGTCGATCTCGACCACGGCCCTTCCCGCCTCGTCGACCGCTGCCCGAGGCCTATGATCCTCTCCGTCGAACGGCTCGAGCACGTCCCCCCAGCGGGCGATGCCGCTGAACGGGACGGTGAACTCGAAGCCCCAGTAGACGGTGCCCGGCGCTCCACGCGAGGCGCCCTGGATCGTCCCGCTGGTCACGTTGGTAGCGAGCAGGGACAGAGTATGGGGCGTGTAGGGGATGCCGATCTGCAGGCCGGCGCTCCAGGCCGTCTCGCCGTCGGGACCCGCTACGGTCTCGGCCAGGTCGGCGGCCAGGGAAACATGGCGGGTCAGCCGGACGAGCGCTCCTCCGCCGATCGCCAGGGCGCTCTCACCTGACCCCGAGGCTGGATCGAACGCGTCCGTGAAGGCTCGAATGGCGCCGAGCACGCCGAGTCGACCGAGGTCGGCCTGGGCTCCCAGCTCGCCGTCGAGGCTCCCGGCGGCTCCGTTCCACGCCGTCGTCACGGCGACCGAAACGCCGCGGTTTCCGGAGACGCGCACGGGAGCCCACTTGAGGTACGGCTGCCACTCGTTCGGGCCGCCCGCAATCGTCGAGTTGCTGCTGTAGCGGACCCCGAGATTGACGTCGTCCAGCAGACCGTACGTGAACGCGAACGTCGGATAGTTGACGATCTTGCCGTCGCCGAAAATATCACTGACGTCGGCATCGCCGCCGACCACTTCGAAGCGGTGCGAGAACGTGAAGTGGAGGTTTCGGTGTGAGGTGACCCACGTCCCTTCCAGGTTCGGGGAGCGCTCGGTCACCGGCTGGGCTGCGACCTGACAGGGAAGGAGAGACAGAATGGTGACGGCGATCGGCACGCCCGGTCTGTTCATACCGCCCCCGAGAAAGCGACCGACATGTTGATACGATCGGCCGTCATATCCACATGCTATACGATGTACTATCGTACTCTAATCTAGTGCGACGATGAATTATCGTCTACTACGGTGTCCGGGCGTGAGGGTTCCGTGGAGGGCCCCAGGGGATTCAGGAGGGAACGGCAGACGGGACCGACGTGGCTCAGCCCATGACGGGCTTCGTCACCACGTGCTCGACGGCGAGCGGCAGCGCGGACGACTCCTTGGTCGTCTGGAGCACGATCGTCGTCCGCGTGCCCGAGACACCCGGGATCGGCTGGATCACCTCGTCGAGGAGTGCGGCGAGGTCATCGGGATCGCCGACGCGCACCTTCACGAAGAAGCAGTCTTCGCCGACTACACGGTGCACCTCGAGTACTTGCGGGATGGCGCCGAGGCGCTCCGTGATGGTCGTGGACCGACCGCCTTCGCCCGTCTGTATCATGACGAACGCTGCGAGGCCGCACCCCACCGCCCGCGGATCGACGCGGCACTCATAGCCGAGGATGACCTCCTGCTCTTCGAGCTTGCGGATCCGCTGGTGAACGGCCGATGTCGCCAGGTCGATGCGCCTGCCGATCTCGGCGTTCGACATGCGCGCGTTCTTCTGCAGGAGCGCCAGGATGGCGCGATCTGTCGAATCGATGTTCCCGGACATGTCCTAGAAGCCTGTTGAAGAACTGGAGCGGGCCGCGTTACGAGCGCCACAGGGCCGGATCCAAGGCGGCACGCCGAAGGCATAGCCCAAGCTACGTCGAGGCGTGCTAACGAAGGAGACGGCCCTGTGCCGCCGT
>Ga0299913_10000788_pt1 | contig 21448 bp, 12 predicted proteins | sample RVTome_9_FD_201360 | JGI IMG/M metagenome (GOLD analysis project Ga0299913, IMG submission 201360) | Soil microbial communities from uranium-contaminated site in the Upper Colorado River Basin, Wyoming, United States - RVT155D38 (version 2) ... | reverse complement strand
GCGTTGGTGAGCATCTCTACTTCGAAACCGTAACGGCTACTCAGCAATTGCTGTATCTCGAACACGTCCCTGACCGGAGTTCTGAGCGGCGGCATCTTCTGGTATTTCTCGTTCGCGATAAGCAGGGCGTAATAGCGGCCCACCATCGGCCCGTCAGGCGACCGCGCCATTTCGAGAACCGCCATCGCGTCGCGCACTTCGGCGGGCAACGGCTCTTCATACCCGAGTTCGTCCTTCAGGTTGGCAAGCTCCACGTCGCGGCCCTTTATCTGTTCTTCCAGAGCGTTGATGCGCAGATTCTGCGCCTTGATAGTGCTCTCGCCAGCCGCGATCTCCGCTTCCAGAAGTTCGATCTGCTGGCGGTTTGCAGTTGTGCCCGCTGTCTGCTGGTTCTGCAAATCGAGCCGGTATTTCGCCACTTTTGCAAGCAGTGTTGATTTTTCAGCTTGCATTGCCTCGAGCGAATCCGTGAGCGCGATAATTTCTTTGCGCGATTTGCCGAGTTCGGCCTGCAGTTGCCCCACCGCAACGCCCGATGCTTCCGCTTGCTGCTGTTGCTGGGCCTCGAGGTCATCGACCCGCGCGCGCAGGTTGGCAGATTCTGCCCGCAACGTTTCGATCTGTCGCCGTCGCGCCTCCAACACCTGTTCTTTCTCGGACAGCGTACTTTGAGATGCGGCGAACATTGCGCTCAGTTCAGCCTGGTCACGGCCATAGCTCTGCTCGAGCAATTCCTGCTCGTTACGCAAGCTCGCCAGTTCCGCATCGTAGCGAGCCTGCATTGCCCCGATTTCCTGCTGCAGCGCCTGCTTCTCGCTGGTCTTATCCTCTGCCTGCAGCCGCATTTTCCGTAGCTCGGACTCGAGACCGGCGACTCTTGCTGTCTGCGTTGCGAGTTCCAGTTCCTTGGCGGCAAGATACGCCGCTGCGTCCGAATCGGAGCGGGAGCGTGCCTGGAGGAGGCGCTCGCGCTCCGCAGCCAGCTGATCCGTCTGGTCGCGGTACGCGTCCTGCAGAGACCGGAGTTCCTCTTCTGACTGGATCAGACGTTGCTGTTCGTTGGCCAACTGCGCTCGCAGGCTATCGGTTTCCGCGCGCGACATTGCCAGCAGTTCCTTCAGTTCAAGACTCGCAGCCTGTCCGCCGATGAGGCCGGCCTGAAGATCCTCGCGCGCCGAATCGCGCTCGCGCTCCAGCGCCACGATCTGCACCTGGCTGCTTTGGAGTTGCGCCTGCGCTTCAGTCAGCGCTGCCTCCAGCTGTTCGACCCGCTCGGGATCGACGGCGTTTCCGGCGAGGCGTTTCGCCGCCTGCAGATCGGCGATAAGACCGGCCATTTCATTCTCGCGGCGCCGCAGTTCCTGGCGGGCGCCGGCGAGGCTTTCCTGTAGATCGCGCGCGTCGAGTCTGGAGCGCTGCAGCGAGGAATTCGCAGCTTCGAGCTGCTGCGCAAGTTCCCCCTGCAGGCGTTCCGCCTCGGCGATCTTCCAGGCATAGTCCAGTTCTTCTCCGAGTCCCGACGCCTCACGCTGTAGATTGAGAGCCAGTAACAGATCCTGTTCGACACCCAGTCCCTGCTCGAAGAGGTAGCCCAGTTCCTGTTTCGCCTCGTTGTAACCGCCCTCTGCGGCACGCTGGTACCACCGTGCCGCCTCGGCATAGTCAACCGGAACGTTGTCCATGCCGTTGGCGTAGATTCTCGCGACGTAGTACTGCGCTTCCGCATCCCCGTCATTCGCGGGCTTGAGCCAGCGTTGCAGCGACAGCGTGCCGCTGGACAGGTCGCCGAGGGTGTATTCTCCCCCGCGGGTACGACAGACAACCGCCGATGCGCGGGTGACGCGCCCCGGTGTGAGGTAGGTTCGTGTGCCGCCAAGCTTGCGAAGTTTACCGGGCAATTGACAATCGACGACGATCGCATCCTCCATATTCGCCGCCGCGATGACGATGCGCTCTTCGGTTTCGCTGCGCTGCTGCCCGGCCGCGCTGAGCGTTACCAGAAGGAAACCGGCCGTCCCGTAAACCAGCGGACGGCCCAGCCGTGACATCCGTGCAATATTCATCGAAGTAACTCTCCAGGTCCGTTCTCGCTTGGCCATTGCCGGTTCGACTGCCCCTGTGCGGGCTCCTATACGACTCCCTGTGCGGCCATGGCGCCGGCGACTTTGACGAAGCCCGCGATATTGGCGCCTTTGACGTAATCGATATAATCGTGCGTCCCTTCGACCTTGCCGTAAGCTGCGCAGCGATCATGGACCCCTTGCATTATCTCCAGGAGCAATCGCTGCAGTTCGCTTTCGCTCCAGGTTATGCGCGCGGAATTCTGGCTCATTTCGAGGCCCGAGACCGCGACACCGCCGGCATTGGCCGCTTTTGCCGGCCCGAACAGGACGCGCGATTTCTTGAAAAGCTTCAGCGCATTGAATTGAGTCGGCATGTTCGCTCCCTCGGCAATGCCGCGCACTCCGTTGCGAATGAGCGTTGAGGCATCGCTGAAACTGATTTCATTCTGGGTGGCGCAGGGAAACGCGAAATCGCAGGGCACGGCCCAGGGTTTCGCAGCGTTGCCATGGAACTCGGCGCCGAATCTTTCGGCGTACTCGGATATCCTGCCGCGGCGCTTGTTCTTCAATTCCTTTATAAATTCGAGCTTTTCCTCATTGATGCCGTCCTTGTCATAAATGAACCCCGAGGAGTCGCTCATCGTGACGGGCTTGCCTTTCAGGTGCAGAACTTTCTCTACGACGTGCTGCGCGACGTTACCGGAGCCGGATACGACGCAGATGCCGCCTTCCATATCGAGCTCCAGCCGGCTCAGCATGGACTGCATGAAATAGACCGCGCCATAGCCTGTTGCTTCAACCCTGATCGGGCTGCCGCCGAATTCCATGCCCTTGCCGGTCAGCACGCCGACGAAACGATTGGTAATTTTTTTGAACTGCCCGAACATGTAGCCGATTTCGCGGCCGCCAACGCCGATGTCGCCGGCGGGCACGTCCGTATCTTCACCAACGTGACGATACAGCTCGTTCATGAACCCCTGGCAAAAGCGCATGATTTCGTTTTCGCTTTTTCCCTTGGGATTGAAGTTCGAGCCGCCTTTGGCGCCACCCATCGATAACCCGGTCAGCGCGTTCTTGAACGTCTGTTCGAAAGCGAGAAACTTCAACACGCTCTGATTCACGCTCGGGTGAAATCTCAGGCCGCCCTTGTAAGGTCCGATCGAGTTGTTGTGCTGAACACGGAAACCCCGGTTGGCGCGGACCTGGCCGGAGTCGTCCTGCCACGCGACGCGAAAGGATACTACCCGGTCCGGTTCCGCCAACCGCTCCAGAATTTGCAGGTCGTGATAGCGGGGATGATCCTTCAGATAATCCAGAACATCGGCGGCCACTTCTGTAACTGCCTGAACGAACTCCGGCTGTCCCGGATTGCGTTTTGCGACACCACGGACGAACCTGTCTAGCGTTGGAACCTGATCCCGGGACATGTTGCGGCACCTGAATTATTTTAAGAGTTGAAGCACCAATTCGCTGTCGAGTCCGCCCTGATGCCTGCGCCTCGACCTGACAGAATAGCGGCCCTTTCGCGCGTTCAGAACGAACGACCACGAGGCTTCGCATTTTCATGCATCTGCCAGGCAACGGAATCGGCGGGGACTCGTTTCACTAGTATTGACTTATTTCTGCCTGTATTCAAGTACATTGCGACGGGCCGGAGCGAGCGATCGATATAACCGACGCTTTACCTCGTAAGCGGTCGGTTTCTCAACGGTTATCGGCGAAGAATGGCTGAACGATAACGCTCCCATCCATGCTCGTGTGAACAATTGTCGACAATCACCCGGGTCGCCTCCGGATGTGCCGCGAAATACGCATCGGTGATGGAGGGGGGAACGCGTCTGTCGCCGCGACACTGCCAGTGGGTTTCGCGGACGTCCGGTCTTATGTCGTGCCGGGATGTCAGGTGGCGGGACAGGACCAGCGGCGTGTAGCGGTGATATGCGCTCCATGCGTTCACATCGAGGTTCGCGGCGATGGTCGTTATCGAGATCAGGTGTCTCGTGCAAGCGCGCATGCCGAGGGCGATGGCCCCGCCGCCGGAGTATCCAATCAGTTCCACGGCCACCGCCCCGCGTCTGGACGACAGCCGATTGGCGGCCTCGCACATGCTTTCCACTATCGGTTCCGCGTAACGTTCCGCTGTCCACAAGGCGGGTTTGCACGGCTGCGACGTAGACGTACCGAAATAACATGGGCGACCCAGATAAACGGCCGCTGTGTCATCAGCGCTCATCAGGCGAAGAAGGACGGGGTTTGACGGCGTGGGATCTATCGACACGCGCTGCTCGCGAATCCACGGAAGGCCGTCGCCTTCTATGTAGATTCGGAGCGCGTCGCCCGGAGCCGAATTGGCGATTACAAGATGCCGAAACTCGCTGCTGTCAACCCAGCCCAGGTCCAGGCCCTGCCTGTCCGCGAGCCGTTGCCATTCCGGGCGCACCGCGCAAGCGCTGCTGAGGACGGTTTGCGCGATGATGAGGGACCAGACGGCAAGTCGCACGCGCGAAGCCGGGTTAACGAGGTGTGCACAGGCCCGGATCGTTATCACAAATCGTCCTTTGCAATCGGTAAAGAGTGCGACTGCTGCGATCTATGTCGATCCCTCGCCGCACCATTTCCATTGCACCCGGAAAATCCCGCGCATTGACGAGCTGCTGTGCCTTGTCCGAGTAAATTCGTACGACTTTCGCGCGTAATCGCAGTGCTTCGTCGTACCACGGGTCGTAATTCAGCACGCTCTCGTAAAGCTGTTTGACGGCTCCCGGACCGTCGCTGAGAACGTACGCGAGATCGTCCGTGCTCGATGCCAGGGAGACATCGCCAAGGTACAGGTCCGCAAGTTGCAGCCAGCTGTCGATCTCCTGCTGCTGCTCGTCCGTCAGCACCGGCCGTTCGGCCGGCAATGCGGCATCGCTGCCCTGCATTCGTCCCTGGTCGTCGAGCACTCTGCCTTCAATCGTTCCACCATAAAAATGCACGCCGACCGCTGCACCGACAGTGCCGATCAGCGCTACCGCCAGCAATGCCTGCCGCCGCCGCGTTCGAATGAGCGAGGAAGGAGCGAGTTGCTCGAGAAACCGGGACACGGTGGGGGTGCGGTCCTGTCGCTTGAGGGCGAGGCCGCTGGCCAGGGCGTTCCACTGGCTGCGCGAGAGTGACTCGATCCGTTCCGGCACCAGGCCTTCCTCCAGCGCCGTCGTTGCAGCCTTGCCGTTGAACGGATGACGCCCCGTCAACAGCAGGTAACTGACGCAGGCAAGCGCGTAGATGTCGTCGCGCCGGTCGGGTGCCCCCTGCGACCACATTTCAAGGGCGGCGTAGGCCGGCGTCAGCCCGCCGAGCCTTTTGCCGGGATCGAACAGGGTCTGGTCCGATTCCGGAAGATTTGTCAGTTGCATCGGACGCGAAATGCCGAAGTCCAGCACCTTCACACTGCCGTCGCTGCAGACGAATATGTTGCCCGGCTTGACATCCGAGTGCACGATGCCTTTGTCGTGCCCGTATTGCAGCGCGCGTCCAATGCCCTCGATGATGGGCCACGCCTCCGACATCGGAAAACCGTCCGCCGGCGCCCGTCCCATGAACTCGTCCAGGCTTGCGCCTTCGAGATGTTCCATCGAGATGTAGAAGTGCGGCCCGTCGCGGCCGAAGTCGTGCACGGTGATGACGTTCGGATGCGCCAGCGTCTGTGCGCGCCGCGCCTCGCGTTGCAGCGCGATCATCGAGTCGGGGTGGGCCTTGAAGGTTTCGCCCAGCACCTTCAATGCCACGAAGGGATTGCGATCCTGGGCCTCTTCCCTGAGCAAGTCGCGAGCCTTGTATACGCTGCCCATCCCGCCGCTGCCGAGGCGGCCAATCAGCACGAACCGGCGGCTGACTATGGAACCTATTTCGAGCACGCTGTCTTCAGCGGCATCGACTGACGCTTCCGTGAATCTCGCCGCACGGCCGGCGCTCGCGACCGTTGCCTGCGCCGCCCGCACCAGCGTCTCCACCGGCCTGCCGGGCTGTGCAGAACCGGTACGCGATGCAGGGTCGTCTGCGGTTCCTGCTTGCATCATGGTTTCAAAGATTCCCGAGTCCCTGGGATTCAGCCCGACCGCGGACGCGGCGAGGTGAGAGACGAGCACGTTCTTGAGTGACGTGCACAGGGCGCTCGAGAGTCGGCCGTCCTGCTCTCCGGCATCCAGCCATGCGGCGGCCATGCTGGCAAGGCCAGGTTCTTCCGCAAGCAACAGTGCGAACCGCCGCTGCAATTCTTCCAGGCCGATCTCCCGGGCCAGAAACTGCTTCAGTAGCTGCTGTAGTTTTCTCATCGCCGCTGGTCAACGCTGTGTTGCGAAGGGCCGCCTCACAATGCCTTTTCGATTGCAAAAGACGCGTAGCTGTAAGGCGCCATTATGTCGGGTTTACCGATAACCGGGTTGGCTCCGCCAGCCGGGGCGCAAGCTTGATGATCGGACCCTCCTTGTCCAGGGAAATGGCCGTTTCGTGCTCGATTTTCCTGATGTCGATCGGTTCTCCGTCGACGAAGGTGCCATTCAGGCTGGAGAGATCCTTTACATACCAGTCCTCGCCGCGCGAGTACACCTTTATATGCTGCCTGCTTACGCGCTCATCCTGAAGCCTGATGTCTGCCTTGTAGTCGCGGCCGATGACGAACGCTTTATCGAACTCCTGCTCGCGGCACGCGCCGCTCTGGTCCGTCCAACTGACATGCACGATCGCTCGCGCCGTCTCGGTCTCCGAAGCCGACTTGCGTGTCGGCTCACTGATCACAGAATCTGCGGATTTGAAAATGGCTACCGCGGCGCCTTTGTCCTTTAGCAGCCCTCTCCTCGTCAGATCGTACTTCCATGACATTACTGCGATCAGCGGTGTCGCGGATATGCTCAGGATCAGGAAGCCCTTCACCGTCCAGTCCGGGAATCCCACCGCCGGAAACACATCAACGACGCCCTGAGCGAGCAACCAGACAATCGCGATATAGGCTCCTACGGCCCTCAACACGCCTCGCCTCGACAGCTCTTTTGCCAGTCTTTTGATGATCGTCAGCATGGGTTACGTTCCGTCGAACGCCGGCACTGCTGCCCCCGAGTATAATCGTTATCGACAGCACCGCCGAGGAGATGCCTGCGGAGGTGGCGCGGAACCGCGGGAAATACAGTCCCTGGACGAGGGAGAGCTGGACGCGGGGCCGGACGGCGCCATTTTCGGGCCGCGGGTCAACCGCCACATCGCGGCGGCTGTCGTCGAAGCGACCGACAACTGAGCCTGTTCACAAGAAAAAACGTTCCGCAACCGGGGAGATCATGGATGAGAACGAACATCATGCTGTTTGCCGTATTCGGTGCCGTGGCGACTGCCGGCTCAGTTGCGGTCGCGGATGAAGGCTCGACTGTGGGTGCCGAGGAAGCGGCCGGCGCGGCGGTCCCCGGGCAGGCCGAAGTGCGCAACATTATTCTTATGATTGCCGATGGCGCCGGCGTCGGTGCATGGACTGCCGCCAAATATGCCGAAGATCGGCTGGCAGTCAGCCGGATGCCGGTGGTCGGGCTCGTGGATACCCGGAGCGCCCGGCACAAGGTATCGGATAGCGCAGCGGGTGCCACCGTTTACGCCACCGGCGAACGGGTGATGAACCGGACCGTCAGCGTCGGCCCGGCTTCAGCCTGCCCGCGGCCGCGCTTCGCAAACTTCGAAGGCGTGGGGTGGCCGGCAGGTTGCGAGCCGCTGCAGACTTGGTTCGAGATCGCGCGGCACAAGGGGAGGGGAACCGCCCTGTTGACCACCACTTACGTGGTGGACGCCACACCCGCGGCGTTCGTGGCCCATTCGCCGAGCCGTTATCGGCCGCAGGCGATCGCGGCGCAGATCGCCGACTTCGGTCTGGACGTGCTGCTCGGCGGGGGCAAACGCTTTTTCTCCGGAGATACCCGCGCGGACGGCCGCGATCTCCTGGGGGAAATGTGCGCTCGCTCGCATTGCGTAGAGTCGGCTGATGAGCTGGATGCTTATCGTCCGGATGACCGTCCTCTGGTCGGGCTGTTCGCCAGCGGAGACATGGACGACCTCGACGAGCGACCGGTCGGCGTTCCGGCGATGGTCGAAGCGGCCCTGGGCAAACTCGTTCGACACCGCGACGGCTTCGTGGCGATGTTCGAAACCGAGGCCACCGACAACGCGACGCATGCCAACGCGCCCCTGGAGCGCGTGGCCGCGGAAATGCTCGAATTCGACCGCGCGGTTGCGGTGGCGCTGGACTTCGCCCGCCGCACTCCCGGAACACTGCTCATCGTAACGTCAGACCACGAAACAGGCGGGTTCTCTCTGGTAGAGGCGGGCGAGGATTTCGAACTCCATTATGCAACCCGCGACCACAGCGCGGCGATGGTTCCGATCTTCGCCGACGGACCGCAAGCGGAACGCTTCGGCGGAGTGCGCGAGAACTACGAGATCGGTCAAACGCTGATGGAAATCGTCAGCAGCTGGTGAGTTGGCGTGGTCTCGGCGGGTTAATAGACTGTTACCCGGCGGATTTGCCCGCGCCACTCGAACGAAGGCCCCACGCTCCTCCGGAGTCGATGTTTCCGCGGAAACATCGGCATCCTCCGTCAGTGTTTCCGCGGAAACGTGCACCACCTGGTAGCGGTCGGCGGTGGCGGCGGAGGCCGGCTCACTGGTCGCGGACGCGCGGTCCGGCGGTATCACGAACGCGCCCGACAAGTTCCGCAATTCTCTGCAGTGCGTCCTGCAGCTCTGCGAGATCGCCGAATCTTATGTTCAAGGTGTAGGTCCCGTCCTTGCCGGGACGGATGGCGAATTTCTGTTTCAGCTCCTGCGCTATTTGCTGTTGCAGCCAACGCGTCTGCAGGTCGATAGCCGGTTTTGCGGTCGCGCCATCAGCAGACGCCGCCAGCAGATCCCGCACCGCCGCCTCGACCTGCCGTACCGACAGCGCTTTCGCCTCCGTCCTGCGTGCCATGGCAACTTGCCGCTTCGCGTCCAGCGGCAGCAAGGCGCGGGCGTGGCCCATGTCGATCTTGCCGTTCGCCAGAAGCTGCTTGACGTCGTCCTGCAGATCCAGGAGTCGCAGCAGGTTGCTGACCGACGCGCGGGACCGACCGACGGCTTTCGCCACCTGCTCATGCGTCAGTTCGAATTCATCGGCCAGCCTCGACAGCGACTGTGCCTGGTCGATCGGATTGAGATCCTCCCGTTGCAGATTCTCGATCAGCGCAATGGCAAGCGCCGACTGATCGTCCAGTTCGCGAACCACGACAGGTACCGTCGACAGGCCAGCGATTTTCGCAGCCCGCCACCGGCGCTCGCCTGCCACGATCTCGTATCGCTCACGGGCGGAGCCGTCCGCGGTCGGTGTGCCCGGACGGACGATCAACGGCTGCAGCACTCCCTGCTCGCGTATGGAGTCGGCGAGTTCCGCCAGGCTGGCTTCGGAAAGGCGCTGACGCGGCTGATAGCGCCCCGGCCTGAGATCGCCCACCGCCGTTTCGATGGCGACTGTCCCCGGCTTCCCCACGTCCGGGTCGGTAGCGCTGCGGTGCCTCGGTTCCAGTAACGCCTCCAGTCCCCTGCCAAGTCTTTTATGTTTGCTCATCGGCGTTTGCTCATGCCAGGTTGTGCATAGTGTGCCGCGCAATCATCTCACGGACGGTCACGGGAGTTCAGTCCACTGCGTGCGCAATTGCCCTTATCCTCGCCATTATCGACGTTGCCGGGCTTGGATCATGACCGCTAGCGCGTAATCGAGCCTCGTCCATTTCGGGTACTATTGCGCTGCCGGCGGCCTGCGAAAGGCTACCGCCAACAGCACTTTCGATGTTTCGGCTCAGTTTCCGGGGCGCAGTTCACGATGACAGAAGAACGCCATTCGCGCCCTGCAGGAGATCGCCCTGCGGGCGACCACCGACAATGTTCGAGAAGAACGAAGATCCTTCGCGCACTGCAATGGTTCGTACTGACCCTGCCCCTTGTCTGCAGCATCCCGGTCACCGCCGAACCGTGGAAAGCACCCGGGGACCCACGATTACGCAGCGACCTGCAATTGCTTGACGACTCCGGCGCAATCGATATTCCGCTGACGAGCTGGCCGTTGTCCTGGGGCGACATCAACCGAAGCCTCGCCAACGTGGATAAGGCGAGTTTGTCTGAAAGTGCATTGGCTGCCTTTGATCGGCTGGAAAGACAGGCGGGCTGGAACACGGCCATCGAGGAACCGGGTTTTCGTATCGGTGCCAGTGCCGCGAGTAATCCGCGCATCGTTCGCTCATTCGAGAATACCCCGAGGGAAGAGGGCGAGCTGTCGGCCGGCATGTTGTGGGTCGGCGAGCGCGTCGCGCTGAGCCTGAACGCCTCGCTGGTCTCAAACCCGTTCGATGACGACGAATTCCGGCCCGACGGAACGTACATCGGCCTCGCACTCGGCAACTGGATGCTATCGGCCGGCTGGCAGGAACGCTGGTGGGGACCCGGACGCGACGGCAGCCTGATCTTGTCTTCGAATGCGCGCCCAATGCCCGCATTTGCCATTCAGCGCAATAACAGCATGCCGTTCGAGAATAAATTGCTTAGCTGGATCGGGCCATGGTCGTTGGCAACTTTCATGGGGCAACTCGACGACCAACGCGTAATGAGCGATGCACTATTGTTCGGCGTTCGCATCAACTTCAAACCGCTCGACAGACTCGAGATCGGTTTCTCCCGAACTGCGCAATGGTGCGGTGACAACCGCCCGTGCGACTTTTCCGCCTTTACCGATCTGCTGGTCGGTAACGATAACCGTGGCGTCAACGTCGACCCTGAGGACGAGCCCGGCAATCAGCTCGCCGGCTTCGATATTCGTTTTGCTTTGCCGAAAGGGATTCCCGTTGCGTTTTACATGCAGTGGATCGGCGAGGACTCGCGTCGGGGTGGCCCGGAGATCGGCTCTTGGCTCCGGCAGCTTGGCGTCGAGCACTGGGGCAGCATTGGCGGCCTGCAACACCGCACACATCTGGAAGTCTCGGACACGAAATGCCGCGAGGGCGGCTTCGGATTCAGCGAAACGAAACCTGACTGCGGTTACGAGCACTCGATCTACCAGACCGGTTACCGGTACAACGGGCGACCGATCGCTCTCGGAATTGATGGTGACGGTTTGTCTTACTCACTCGGTTCAACATTGGTACAGTCCGGCGGTCATAGCTGGAACCTGTCGTTGCGTTACGTCGAAATAAACCGGGCAGGTACACCAAGTACACGTCATTCATTGTCAGCCACCCCTCAGGAGCTTGCTGACCTGCAATTGACTCACAATCGAACAACCGGCATCGGGCGATTCCATATCGGGCTGGGTCTGAACCGGCTGAACGACGAGGTTAGCGGCGACTCATCCGATGACGTCGCGGCCTTCGTGCAGTGGACCATAGAGTGACAGTGACACGCCTAAAGCTGCCAGGTTTGCCGCGCCGCCGTAAGACCTATCCTGCTCAAGCGGCCCTGCCCGCCGCCACGGGCAATACAATTGCGATATCCTGTCACCATGACTTTCACCGCATTTCACCCTGCCATACGCGCTTGGTTCGAGTGTAAGTTCGACCGCCCCACATCCGTTCAGATAGAGGCCTGGCCGGCGATACGGCAGGGCGGGCACACGCTCCTGGCGGCGCCGACCGGATCCGGAAAGACCCTCGCCGCCTTCCTTGCGGCCATCGACGAACTGGTTCGAGAGGGCGAGGCGCGGGGATTGCCGGACGAGGCGCGCGTGCTGTACATCTCGCCCTTGAAGGCTCTGTCCAACGACATCCACAAAAACCTCGAAGAGCCGCTGGCGGGCATACGCGACGAACTGTTGGCGCAGGGCAAGCCGGACGTCGAGATCCGCTCACTCGTCCGCACCGGCGATACGCCGCAGCACGAACGCGCAAAGATGCGCAAGACGCCGCCGCACATCGTGGTCACCACGCCGGAGTCATTGTTCATCCTGCTGACGTCTGAGTCGGGCCGCAACATCCTTTCGACGGTGCGCACCGTCATCGTCGACGAGATACATGCCGTAGCAGGCACCAAGCGCGGCGCGCACCTGGCGCTGTCGCTTTCGCGGCTGAATGCGCTCTGCGCAGAACCGCCGGTACGAGTTGGATTGTCTGCAACGCAAAAACCGATGGAAGCCGTTGCGCACTTCCTGACGGGCGACGAGCACTGCACCATCATCGATACCGGACACCAGCGCGAGCGCGACCTGGCGCTTGCGCTGCCGCGCTCTCCTCTGGAAGCGGTGATGGCCACCGAAGTATGGTCCGAGCTGTACGACCAGCTCGCCGAACTCGTGCAGGCACATCGCACGACGTTGATCTTCGCGAACAACCGCCGGCATTGTGAACGGGTCGCGCGGCACCTGGGTGAGCGCATCGGCGAAGAGCACGTGACCTCGCATCACGGCAGTCTTTCACGAAAGCACAGGCTGCATGCGGAGCACCGCCTGAAAGCCGGCACCTTGCGGGCACTGGTGGCAACGTCGTCGCTGGAACTCGGCATAGATATCGGTGACGTGGACCTGGTCTGCCAGCTCGGATCACCGCGCGCCATTGGCGCACTGTTGCAGAGGGTAGGCCGTGCCGGCCACGCTGTGGATGCCACGCCGAAAGGGCGACTGTTTCCCTTGTCGCGCGACGATCTCGTCGAGTGCACAGCGCTGCTCAATGCAGTTCGCCGGGGTGAACTCGACCGGCTGGTCATTCCCGAGCAGCCGCTGGACGTACTGGCGCAGCAGATCGTCGCCGAGATAGCCGGGCGCGACTGGAGCGAGGCCGGGCTTTTCGAGCTTTTCCGCAGCGCCTGGCCGTACCGAAACCTCACCGTCGAGAAATATACCGCCGTCGTCAAAATGCTTGCGGACGGGTACGCCACCCGCCGCGGCCGGCGTGGCGCCTATCTGCACCGCGATGCGGTGAACGGTGTCCTGCGCGCCCGCCGCGGCGCGCGCCTGACCGCCCTGACCAACGGCGGCGTCATCCCGGACCAGTTCGATTACGAAGTCGTACTGATGCCGGAAGGCTTCAAAGTGGGCACGCTCAACGAGGACTTCGCTTTCGAAAGCATTCCCGGAGACATTTTCCAGCTCGGCAACACGTCGTATCGAGTGGTCAGAGTGGCGCAGGGAAAGGTGTTCGCGGAAGACGCCAAGGGTCAGCCTCCCAACATACCCTTCTGGTTCGGCGAAGCGCCCGGTCGAAGTGACGAGTTGTCCGTCGCGGTCAGCCGCCTGCGCGCAGAACTCGGCGAGCAGCTTGCGTCGGGTGAACAGGCGGCAATCGCATGGGCCCGCGCAGAGTTGGGACTGGATGATGCTGCCGCGCGTCAGCTCGTGGACTACAACGCGGCCTCGCGCGCAGCGCTTACCGTGCTGCCGACCCACCACACGATCGTGTTCGAGCGCTTTTTCGACGAGACGGGCGACCAGCACCTGGTGATCCACTCGCCGTACGGTTCGCGTGTCAACCGGGCATGGGGTCTCGCGCTGCGCAAGCGTTTTTGCCGCAGCTTCAATTTCGAGCTGCAGGCGGCCGCCGACGAGAACACGATCGTGCTGTCGCTCGGCGCGACGCACAGTTTTGCGCTGGAAGACATCACCCGCTATCTCAACTCTGCGAGCGTGCGCGACGTCCTGACTCAGGCGCTGCTGGATGCGCCGATGTTCGGCACGCGCTGGCGCTGGAACGCGAGCGTCGCACTCGCGGTTAAACGCAACTTCAACGGCAAGCGGGCGCCGGCGCAGTTCCAGCGTTCGGATGCCGAGGACCTGCTCGCTGTCGTGTTCCCGGACCAGCTTGCCTGTGCGGAGAACCTGAGCGCCGGCTACCGCGACATCCCCGATCATCCGCTGGTGAAGCAGACGGTGCGCGACTGCCTGACAGAAACAATGGACGTGGACGGCCTGGTGAAACTGCTCAAGCGTCTCGAAGCCGGTGAAATTCGCACGGTGTGCCGGGACCTGGCCGCGCCCTCGCCGATGGCGTTCGAGATCCTCGGCGCAAGACCCTACGCGTTCCTGGACGACGCGCCGGCTGAGGAGCGCCGCACTCTGGCGATCAGGCAGCGGAGCGTGATCGGCGCGGAGGAGGCCGCGGCCCTCGGACGGCTGGACATGGAAGCCATTGAGAGTGTGCGGAAACAGGCATGGCCCGAGCCCCGCAGCGCGGACGAGCTGCACGATGCCTTGCTGGTAGCAGGATTCCTGACGGAACGGGAAGGCGCGGCAGGGCAGGCAACTGCGGTGGGGGTGGACTGGCCGCAACTGTTCGACGAACTGGTTGCCGCAAGCCGCGTTGCGCGACTGGCGGTGCCTGGCGGCGAGACGCTGTGGGTGCCTGCCGAGCGGCTGGCATGGTTCCGGAAACTGTGGCCGGGGATCGAAACGGATCCCGCAATCGACGCGATTCCCGACCCGGCGGTTGAAGATGCCGACGTGGCGGAGCGGGAGATCCTGCGCGGCCGGCTCGAAGTGCTCGGTCCGGTGACCGCGGAAGCGCTCGGCGCACCGCTCGGGCTTTCGCCCCGCAAGCTCGAAGCTCCGTTGGCCGCGCTGCACACAGAAGGATTCGCGATGCAGGGCAGGTATTCCGGCGGCACGGTTACCGAGTGGTGCGAGCGAGGACTGCTGGCGCGCATCCATCGCTACACATTGAAACGCCTGCGCGCCGAGATTGAACCCGTCACGCCGGCGGCTTATTACCGCTTCCTGCTCCACTGGCAACATCTGTCCGGCGACGATATAGAAGGTCTTGAAGCGCTTGCGGCCGTGCTGGAGCAACTTGAAGGTTACCCGGCGGCCGCTTCGTCCTGGGAATCGAGCCTGCTGCCTTTGCGCATCCGGCACTACGAGGCAGGTCTGCTGGATCGCCTGTGCAATGCCGGCCGCTTCGTGTGGACAAGGCTGAACCCGCCGAAAATCGAACAGCAGGATGCTAAGGGCCACCGCGGCAGGCCTGCCGCACCCGTGCGCAATACCCCGATCACATTCGTTGCGCGCAGCCACCTGAAGCATTGGCGGGTCCTGGCGCGCGAGGCGCAGCAGGAGCAGCTGAGCGGCGGTGCGCAGGCAATAGTCGACGCACTGCGCGAGCACGGCGCCCTGTTTTTCAGCGACGTCGAAGACGCCAGCGGCCTGTTGCACAGCCAAGTGGAGGCAGCACTCGCCGAGCTTGTCGCTCGCGGACTGGTAACGTCGGACACCTTTGCCGGCCTGCGCGCTTTAATTGGACCGCAGCTCCGGCGCGCGGACACTCGCCGCCTGCGTCGTCGCGCCCGCATGCCGGGGGTAGAGGACGCAGGCCGCTGGGCGCTGGTTTTCGGCGCCGGCCGAAGCAAAGGCGAAAGCGGGACTTTAGGTGGCGAACATGTCGCGCACATCGCCCTGGTGCTGCTGCGCCGCTATGGCGTCATCTGCCGCCGCGTGCTGGAGCGCGAGCCACTGCTCCCGCCCTGGCGGGATCTGCTTTATGTTTTTCGCCGCATGGAAGCGCGCGGCGAGCTGCGCGGGGGGCGCTTCGTCCAGGGCATGAGCGGAGAGCAATTCGCCCTGCCCGAAGCGATCGGCGCACTGCGTGAAGCTCGCAAAGAGGAAAACGGCGAGGAAGTGATGTTGTCCGCCGCCGATCCATTGAACATGATCGGCATCATCACCCCGGGCCGGCGGCTGCCCGCCCTGCCGGGCAACAGGCTGTTGTTGAGAATGGGCGTGCCCATCGCGGTGAGGAACGGGAAGCAGATCGAATTTCTGCAGGAAACAGACGCAGCGGAAGAATGGAATATCCGACGGCAGTTGATGGGGCCGTTCAGAGCGCCGGCATCGGCAGTGGCACGCAAGGCGTTATAGTGCTCGACTGAAGACAGGACCACGGAGGGTACGAGTTTGCAGGCGTGCTACGACACACTTGGAGCGCCATGATGCAGCGCTCCACGGTTGCCAGGCTGGCGAAAATCGTTGTCAGTCTGGGTCTGCTCGCGGCAATCCTCATGCACGCGGGGCCGCGAGAGGTAGTCACGCAAATCGGTGGGATGAGCAAAGGTCTCGTTGCGCTCGCTTTCGTGCTGCTTCTTGCAAAGACGCAGGTACGCGCGCTGAACTGGTTTCAACTGATCCGCACCGGAGCCCCGGATGTACGGCTGGGTTCCGTTACCTACGCGTATTTCGTTGGCGGTTTTTTCGGCGCCATGCTCCCGTCAACGCTCGGTACCGACGTCGCTCGCAGCGCCGTAGTCGGCATGCGCACCAATGAGCCCGTCGAAACTTGTCTTGCCACCGCGGTGCGGCTGAATGTGCTGAGCCTGATGGTCATCAGCGCAGCGGCATTCGTCGCGTACGCACTGGTGCTCCCCATATCCGTGCTTGGGTTCGGCGGTTTGCAGGCAATCAGCGTCTATCTGCTGGCACAGTGGGATGTGCCGACGCAGCAGGCGCTGGCGGCGTCACTCGTCCAGTCCGGCCTTGCGGGCTTATTCACTCCATCGGGTTCGTCGTCTATATCGCCGGCGGCAGGGTTTCCCTTGCGTCACTTGGCGGTGCCGACCGCGCCAATGAAAAATACACGGGGTGACGATGGGTTCTCGCCCCTCCCTCTCCTCTCGGCGGGAGGCGCTTGCTCAGTCCGGTGCGGGCCAGTGGTGGTAGTTCCGAATCCGGTCCTGAAGGTTCCCCGGCGACTCGCCCTCGATCATCAGCGCATGCCAGACAGCCAGGCTGAGCAGCATCCAGAGGCGCACCCCGTGGTTTTCCTGGCGCGCGCGGTGGGATCGCAGGAGGCGAATCGTCTCCTCCCGGCGGAACAGCCCGTCGCCGACGAGCGGACTTTCCATGAGCAGGTTCCACACGAGGCCATACAGGTCTCCGGCCAACCAGGTAGCGAGGGGGAAGCGGAACCCGCGTTTCGGCCCCCACGCCACGTCCGGGGGGAGCAGGCCGTCCGCGATCTGGCGCGCCACATACTTGCGGCGGCGGCCGGTCGTCTTGAGCCGGATCGGGAACGCAGCCAGCTGCGCGACGAGATCCGGGTCTGCGAGAGGGGACCGCACCTCGATTCCATGCGCCATGCCCATCCGGTCGGTGAGCATTAGCGAATGCTCGGGCAGCCGCGTTACGTAATCTACGTACAGCATCTTCTCCATCACGTCGCCCGAATCAGCCTCGGCGAAAGGAGCGAGGAGTACGTCCGCCGAATCCAGCCCTCCCAGTTTCGCCCATGCCTCCTCCGACCAGAGCGCACGCTTTTCGCGGTCGCTGAACCGGAGGAATTTCACCCCCCGCGCAAACCGCACACCGGGTGTCGCACCGGACGCCACGTCGTGAATCCATCGCACCTTGCCCACCAAGCTCTCGTAGCGGAAGCTTGCGGGCAGCCGCTCGAGTGCCGGCCCGATCACCCCCCGCCGCAGCGCCGCCGGGAGCAGTGTCGCGTAGAGCGCCGCCAGACGGACTCCGCGGTACCGGTCGAATCCGGCGAACAGCTCGTCGCCACCGTCGCCGCCCAGGACTACCTTGACGTGGGGCGCGGCGAGGCTGGAAGCGACGTACTTGGCTGCGGCCACGGGATCGGATGGCTCATCCGCGGCGGCCACGATCCGGGGCAGGAGCTCGATGAGGTCGGGCCGACCGATGATCTCGTGCTGAAGGGTGCCGAAGCGCCGCGCGACCTGCCGAGCCTTCGGCAGCTCGTTGAATGCGGGGTCGTCCACGCCAACCGTGAAGGTTGGGAAGCGTCCCTGTAACGAGTCCGCCATCATGGCGACAATCAGCCCCGAGTCGAGGCCGCCGCTCAGGAACGCACCGACCGGCACATCGGCCACCACGTGGCTGGAAACGGCCTGGCGAAGCGCGGTGCGAGCAGATTCGATCAGCTCTTCGTCGGGTTCCCGTCGCTTGCGGCTGAACGAGAGCTGCCAGTACTTTGATGTCCTGAGCGCGCCATTCTGGTAGACGAGCGTGTGGGCTGGTGGGAGCTTCCGGACCCGCTCGAACATGGTGCAGGGAGCGGGGATGAACCTGAGAGACAGGTAGTGGTGGACGGCTGCGAGGTCCACATCCCCCAGCTCAATTCCCGCCGCGTGCAGCGCCTTCAACTCCGACCCGAACCAGAGCTCGTTTTTCCCCGCCACATAAAAGAGGGGCCGCTGTCCCAGATGGTCACGGCCCAGGAGCAGCCGGCGGGCTGGTGCGTCCCACAGCGCGAAGGCGAACGTTCCCCGCAGTCGTGTAACGCAGTCGTCGCCCGCTTCCTCGTATAAATGGACGATGACCTCGGTATCGGTGCCTGAGCGAAACCGGTGGCCTTTCTCCTGCAACTCGCGCCGCAACTCGGCGTGGTTGTGGATCGTGCCATCATGGACGACAACGAGGGTGCCGTCTTCGTTCGTCGCCGGCTGGCGTCCACGCCCGGGGTCCACGATGCCCAGCCATCGGCAACCCAGCGCCACGGTCCCGTCGACGTGCAGCCCCTCTCCGTCCGGTCCTCTATGGGCGATCGACCGGGACATGCGTTCAAGAGCACCATGGTCGGCGGCTGCGTCGGCAATGACTCCAAAGATTCCGGACACTGCTACCCCTGCTCCGGCGGTGACGGTCCGACGACCCGCCCCGGGGCTGTCGTCGCTGTCAAGCTCCTGCTGAGCGCCGACCTCATCGTTTTCCTCATCACGCGGGCAACTCTGGGCTCCGTCCTCCGCCGGTCAAGACTATCCTGAATCGGATTCAGAAGCACCGGTCGTTCGTCTATGGGCCGGCACGCCTGGTCCAGGGCTGACGATTGGCGCTGGAGGTTGAAGTTCGGCCACAAGGCGAAACTGACCCTGAGAAAGTCGTACGGATTCAGGAGTAAGTCCGGTGCACCACAGGCCCGGGGGCTCGCAAACCCGGCCCGACAGGGAGTGAAGCTTTCTCCCGTGTTGCCGAACGGCTACATGCGCGGTTTCGACGCCTGCTTGAAGTACTATAAAGGCCGGGAGATGCAAGCGTTCATCGGTAGTTTGCGGCTGACAGACGAAATAGGTTCACTGGCAAAGCAGCAGCCGACGCGTCCGGACGCTCTAGAGATGCGGCAAACTGAAGTCGCGCGGATCCGATGGAGTTGGAGTGCGTAACCTGTTCTTTAACGCAGATCTGGTTCTCACAGGAGCGGTGATTTCCGGACTCTTTGGCGGTTATTGGTTCTACCGTCTTTGGCGACGGGTGGCTCCGCATTCCCGGGCCCGCCTGTTCTGGCAAAAACTGCCCAACGACGTTCGCACCATGCTCACATGCGAGAACCCGTCCGACATGGTGAAGCACTACAAGGCCCTCTTGTCATCGATCTTTGCATATGCTGGTCGAAGCACACTTGCTCTTGCACTCGGGTTAACGCCGATGGCTGCTCTCTTTTTTGCTGTCGCTGCCTGGGATCCCTCGGGCCGGCTAGCAAAGGAGGCAGTGGCGCACCCCGCGAAAGTCGTTGGCGATCTGACCGAAACTCGCTCCCCCTGGCGGTTGAGCAGAGATCGGTTGCTTGTCGATCGCGAAAGCGTCGGTGAATCAGGTGTTCATATCCTCGGCGAATCGCTCGACAGTACTATGCTGGCTCGGAAGCACGCCTTTTGCCGATCGTCGCTGAACTGCCTCTTGTTCGAGATGATGCTATTTGAGACACACCGCTTCGCAGCGGAACGAGACGTTGGTCATGCCGTGGTCATCCGTCCCGTCTTGTTGGATAGCAACCCGTTCTGGCCTTACCTCAACGACCTCGACTTCTGGTTCTTTATAGCTGCGATGGCCGGCAGCACCGGCGCTGCCTGGCTTCGCAGACCCGATGCGTCTCAAGGCGAATGAGACTGCGGTCCGCAGACTTTTTTCTGTGTCGCCTCGCCTACCGGCTATCGGGTGTTCTCAAGCTATTCGGCGATATGGAAACCGATTACCTGCGGGATCGGCTGGACGACATAAAATTGGAGCAGCCGGTGTTCATCACGGGGCTGGCGCGATCCGGCACGACAATTCTGCTGACTTTGTTCGCGAGACTCGATCTGGTCGGCACGCACAGATATCGAGACTTTCCATTTCTCTTCACCCCCTACTGGTGGAACTGGTGCAATGAGCGTCTCGGTCAAGCCGTGCCGCCAGTGGAGCGTCCGCACAAGGACAGGATCAAAATCAACAGGGACAGCCCGGACGCTTTCGAAGAGCCCATCTGGACCCATTTTTTTCCGTTCGTGCACGACCCGGATGCACTACATATCCTGACGCCGGACCACGACAATCCGCAATTCGACGCGTTCCTCAAGGATCATCTGCGCAAGATTCTGCTGTTGCGCGGCAAGCAACGGTACGTGTCCAAGGGAAACTACAACCTGACGAGACTGCCGTATATTGCCAGCATGTTCCCTGACGCGCGCTTCGTGATCCCGATACGTCATCCCGTCGACCATGTCGATTCGCTTGTCAGGCAACATCGTTTGTTCACTGCCTACAGCGCCGAGGACAAACGAGTGCCGGATTACTTGCGCGCTGCCGGCCATTTCGAATTCGGCCCGCAAAGAATGCCAATCAACGTGGATAGCGAGAATGCAGGCCGCATCATTGAAGCTTGGGAGAAACAAAATGACCACCTCGGCTATGCGATCGCTTGGCAGGCCGTGTATGCTCACGTGGTAGGGATCGCTGCGCGGGATGCTGTGTTAGGACGGAGAATAAAGTTTGTCCGATACGAAGATCTCTGTGCGGAGCCGGTAGCGGTTGTCGGCAAACTGTTGACTTTTTGCGGCTTGGCCGAGCGCGCGGAAGGACTCCTGCGTTCCTTGCCGAAGATATCTGCCCCGGCGCGTGGCAACGATGCCCCGTCCGTTCGTGAAGTGGATGCCATATGGCGAGAGACCTCCAAGGTGGCTGAATCTTTCGGTTATCAACGACAAGGCTTTACGGCCTATGACGCGGGAGCACAATGAAGGGCGTGAAGCGCAACTGGCTGCGGGCATACTTTTTCACGTCTATTGGCCTGTCTGCTGCGCTGGCGGCATTCGCTTACGGCGTGGCGGTAGGAACATACAAGGTCTTTCCGTATCAGTTTTTGGAAAAGGCAGCGGCTGCCGCTCGCGACTGGGCCCAGTACCCACGACACTACGCTCGCCTCCGACCAGATAAGTTTCTCGCACCAACGCCACATGACGCTCGAAATTTCGCCGGCCACAACTCGGAAGGCGCATACGGCGGCGTAACCTTCGTGGACGGATTCTTCAATGATTCGCTCGGCATGAGGCTGCTGGATATGGACGGAACCGTCATGCACGAATGGCGTGTGTCGTTCAACGGGATCTGGCCGGATGCCGCGCATATCGACCAAACCCTCCACGATTGGGACACTCAG
>Ga0299913_10000787_pt1 | contig 21451 bp, 19 predicted proteins | sample RVTome_9_FD_201360 | JGI IMG/M metagenome (GOLD analysis project Ga0299913, IMG submission 201360) | Soil microbial communities from uranium-contaminated site in the Upper Colorado River Basin, Wyoming, United States - RVT155D38 (version 2) ... | reverse complement strand
TCGCCGCAGGCGCAGGAACCCTTCGCGTTCGGGTTGTCGATCGTGAAGCCGGACTGCTGCAGGCTGTCGACGTAGTCGACAGTGGCACCCCTCAGGTACGGGCTGCTCATCTTGTCGACCCGCAGCTCGACCCCGTTCACGACCTCGACCGTGTCGTCGTCCAGCTTGCGGTCGTCGAAGTAGAGGGCGTAGCGCAGCCCGGCACAGCCACCCGGCTGGACGGCGATACGCAGGGCGTAGTCCTTGCCCGCGTGCTCGTCGGGGTTGGCGGAGACCTCTCGCTGGAGGAGCTCGGCCACCTTGGCGGCCGCGGACTCGCTGAGGCCGATGGTCTGCGTGGTGGTCGGTTCGGTCATCGCCACTGTCAGATTCCTCCTTGAGGGAAAGCCCTTACCAGGCGCTGCCATCTTAAGGGAACGTCAGTGAACCCCCAACCATTCCGCGCCTATAAGCAGGGCGGCCACCAGCACCGAGGCCCCCACGAAGGGGCGGGCCCGGGCAAGGCCGGGGGGCATCTCGTCGAAGACGAGCGGAGCGAGCACGAGGATCCCGGCCCCCGCAGCCCCGAACAGCGCCGAGACCAGCACCAGGACGTGCCACAGCTCATGGAGAGTCATGCCGCCTAGTGCGAGGTCTTGGATGCGAAGTGGAAGGCCCCGACCCGCAGGGCGGGAGCGACCGTCGAGCCAAACGAGGAGTAGTCGGGAGCGATCGCGACGAGGTCACTGCCCGCCGCCTTCACCGACGCGAGGGCCTCGAGGACGTTCTGGGCGAAACGGAAATTGTGGACCGGCTCGGCTAGCTCACCCTTGCTGATCCGGAAGGTCCCATCCCGCGTCATCCCGGTGAGCAGCGTGGCCGGGCGGTCGAGGATGTTGATGTAGTGGAACCGGGTGACCAGGACACCGTCGTCGACGCCGGCGATCAGCTCGTCCAGTGACGCGTCGCCCGGCTCCATGACCACGTTGAAGGGGAACGGCCCGAACTCGTTGGAGCCCGAGAAGTGGCCCGTCACCGCGCTGCCGAGCTTGCGCGCGTGCCGGAGGTCGGTGACGGGTTGGCTCGCGATGCCCGCCTCGATCACGGGCACACGTTGCTTCGGCACACCTTCGAAGTCGAACCCGATCCCGACGGAGACGGGGTGATACACGTCGTCCGTGATCGTTATCGAGTCGGCCGCGACCTTCTCGCCGCGACGAGTCGACAGGAAGCTTTCGCCTTCGAGCATCTGCTTGGCTCCGAACCCCATGTAGGCGAGGTAGTCGATGAGGTTCGCGACGGCGGACGGCTCCAACACGACCTCGTAGGTACCGGGATCGAGATCGATGGCTCCGCGGCCGCGCTCGGCCTTGATCCGCGCGCTCGTCGCGGCAGCGACCTCGTCGACCTCCGTGGTCGTATGCGATGACGCCTCTCCCCAGCCGGTTGCGCCGTCTAGATCCACGAGACACGTCGTGTTGCAGCGCGAGAACGCATCGAAAGTGTCGACCCCCGTCGACGAGAAGACACCGAAAGAATGGACGCCTGTTTCGTAGATCCCCGCGGCGTTACCCGATGCAGCAGACAGGATCCTGCTCACCGCCTCGGCACGATCCGCGGGTGACGCCGACGCGGTCGCGTCATCGACCCGCATAACGGGTTCCGGCACGCCCACCTCTCCGGGAACGGGCAAGCCGGGGAACTCGGGATCGGGCAGCGAGGCCTTCGCCGCTTCGAGCGCCCGTCCCGCCGCCATCAGCAGGTGTTCCTCGTCGAGCTGCGTCGTCGCCGACGATGCGCTGCGGTCGCCGATGACCACCCGGACGGACGCTCGCACTTCGTTGCGAACCGTGTTCTGGATGATCTGGGAGTTCGCGTAACGCGTAAGCCCCGATGACGACGCGGCAACGACTATCTCGACGCCGTCCGTCCCCGGATGATCGAGGACTCGCTCGGCTGCCTTCTTCGCGTCGTCGTGATCGAGGGGCAGACCACTCTTGGACAGGATGCTCACTGCGCGGTTCCCGTCGACACGTTGCGGAACCGGGCGGGGGCCGTGCCGTGTCCCACGCGCATCGTCTGACCGGGTTGGCCCTTGCCACAGTTGGGCGTCCCCCACACCCGCCACTCCTGCGCCCCGGCTACCGCGTCGAGCTGACCCCAGAACACCGGGGTGATGCCGGTGTAGCGCGGGTCCTTGAGCATCCGGGTGAGCTTGCCCTTGCGGATCTCCCACGCGATCTCGCAGCCGAACTGGAAGTTCTTGCGCTTGTCGTCGATCGACCACGACTTGTTCGTGGACATGTAGATCCCGTCGTCGACGTCGGCCAGCAGGTCGTCCAGCGATCCCTCACCCGGAAGCAGATTGATGTTGGTCATCCGGATGAGCGGGAAGTGCTCCCAGCCCTCCGCCCTCATCGTTCCGTTGCTGCGGTCGGTGCCCATGCGCGCGGCGGTCTCGCGTGACGACTGGAAACCGACGAGGACCCCTTCCTTGATGAGGTCGACACGCTGGCCCTCTACACCTTCGTCGTCGAACGCGTAGCTGCCGAGCCCGCCCGGGATCGTCGCGTCGGCAGTGATGTTCATGAGCTCCGAGCCGTAGCGGAGGCCGTTCAGGTCCGGGATGCCGACGAACGACGTTCCGGCGAACGCCGCCTCCATGCCCAGCACTCGATCCAACTCGGTGGGATGGCCTACGGACTCGTGCACCTGGAGCATCGTCTGGTGTCCGTCCAGCACCACGGTGGTGACAGTCGCGGGGCATTCGGGGGCCGTGAGCAGGGCGACCGCTTCCTCCGCCACCCGTTCGGCATGCGCGGCGAGATCCATCTCCTCGACCAGCTCATAACCGGCCGCCGCGAAGTGACCGCGGAACGATCCCGGATACGACCGCGTCTGTACTTCGCCGTCGCGCACCGAAGTCGCTTCGATGCCGGCACCGGTGTGCACGATCGTCTGGGTGATATCCGAACCCTCGGACGACAGGAAGGACGTGTGGTGGCGGATCAGGTCCATCGTGCCGCGGCCGACACGTACATCGGGATTGCGCTCCATCGTCTCTGCCGCACCGGCGAGCAATGAGATCTTGTCCTCGAGGGTCACCGCGAAGGGGTCTTTCACGACTGGCGAGGACCACTCCGCGATGTGGGATGGCTCGGGAACGAGCTCGACCGGCTCGGAGATCGCGGTCGCGCTGGCTTTCGCCACCTCGACTGCCATAGTCCCGACCCGTCTCGCCTCGTCCGGCGTCAGCTGCGCGCTCGACGCGAATCCCCATGCGCCGTTCGCGAGCACACGGACGCCGAACCCGATCGACTCGCTGCGATCGAGGCTTTCGACCAGCGGTCCTCGAACGGAGAGTGCTTCGCTCAGGTACTCACCGCCGCGAGCATCTGCATAGGTTGCGCCCGCAGCCGTGGCGGCATCGAGCGCGACGCGCAAGAGGTCCTTCACCGAAGCGAGGCTAACTTCTCGTACAGGGCGTGCGCCGCGGCCTCGCACAGACCGAGGCTCTCGAGCCGGAAGCTCTCGTCGACCGCGTGGTAGGCGTCCTTCTCCACCGCGAAGCCGCTGACGATCGTCGGGATCTTGCGCTCGTAGAACCCCGACAGCACCGGGATCGAGCCGCCCACGCGCATCAGAGCGGGAGCTGTGCCGCAGACCTCCGTCAATGCTTCGATCGCGAGTTGCATCGCCGCGGAACCCGGTTCGAACAGCGCGGGCTCGCCGCCGTCCCAGGTGATCTCGACGTCGGCGTTGTCCGGCGCTGCCGCGCGCAGCAACCGTTCCGCTGCGGGGCCGATCTCGTCCACGCTCTGTCCGGGCGCGAGGCGGATCGAGAACTTGGCCTGCGCGGTCGCGGGGATGATCGTCCTCTTCTGTACGGCGTCACCGCCGGCGATGCCGTTCACGTCGACCGACGTGTCCGCCCAGTTCCGCAGGTAGAAGATGTCGGCGACCTCGGGCGAGATCGGCCGGCCGCCTGCATTCGCGATCACCCCAGAGCCATGCGCGAAGCCGGCCCACGAGTCGAGCTCCTCCTTCCTCGGCGGGACGATCCCGGCACGCAGCTCGTCCCGCACGGACCCATCGGGGCCCGGCAGGACCTCGTCCAGCATCCGCTTCAGCACGTGCACCGCATTGAGCGCCGCTCCGCCGTACATCCCCGAGTGCAGGTCTCGCTCGGCGACCCTGACGTCTACGGCGAAACTGATAACCCCCCGTAGTCCGAGAGTGATCGCGGGCGTTTTCTCGTCGAGCATGCCGGAGTCGAAGACGATCGCGCAGTCGGCCCCGGTGGCGTCGTCCATCAGCCAACCGATCGCGGTAGAGCCGCCGACCTCTTCCTCACCGTCGATCAGCATCCGCACGTTGACCGGAAGGGTCCCCGCGCGGGCTCGTTCGCACGCGACGTATACGAGCGGGTAGAAGTTCCCCTTGTCGTCCGAGGCGCCGCGCGCGTAGATCCGTCCGTCGCGGACATCGGGTGCGAACGGCGGGGTCGTCCACGCGGCGACCGGGTCCGGCGATTGAACGTCGTAATGGCCGTAGATCATCACCGTGGGAGCGCCCGGATCCGACGCCCGAACCTCGCCCACAACCAATGGGTTCCCGCCGTTGGTGACGACGGTCGCGCTGCCTCCCGCATCGGCGATTCGGGCCTCGAGCCAGTCTGCAGCCCGCCTCAGGTCGGCGGGATCGCCACCGCCCGAGGAGATCGAGGGGATCCGGAGGTACTCGAAGAGCTCGTCGACGAGCTTCGGGGACGGTTCCGACATCAAGCCAGGTTCGAGGAGCGCGGATACATGATCTCGGGGTCCGTAACGATGTTCACGAGACAGGGCTCGCCCGAATCCAGCGCCCGCTTGAGCGCGGGGGCGATCTCGTCGGGGTCCTCTACGAAGATCCCCATGCCGCCGAAGGATTCCATCATCTGGTCGTAGCGGATCCCGGGACGCAGGTCGGCGGCGATGTCGTAGCCGTATAGCGCGCGCATCGGATGCTTCTCGAGGCCCCAGATCCCGTTGTTGCCGACCACGCAGACGACCGGGAGCCTCAAACGAACGAGCGTCTCGAGCTCGGTGCCCGAGAACCCGATCGCGCCGTCACCGAACAGCACGACCACTTGACGATCCGGATAGAGAGCGCGGGCGGCCATCGCGTAGCCGGGGCCTACCCCCAGGCAACCGAACGGTCCGGGGTCGAGCCAGCATCCGGGTTCGTACGAGGGCACCTCCCGACCGGCGTAGGAAACGAAGTCGCCCCCATCACCAACGACGATCGCGTCCCGGTCGAGCAATGGCACGAGCTCCCCGTAGATCCGCATCGGATGGATGGGCCGCTGATCCGAGCGCAGCTCGGCCTGTGCAGCGTCGCGCTTCTCTTCCTCGGTCTCGCGCAGCGCGTCCACCCACTCTTTGGTGTCGGGTGAGCCGCCGAGCCCCTCCGCGATCGCGTTGAGCGTCGCGTCCAGCGGACCCTCGATCGATGCGGTCAGATCCACGTGAGTGGCGATCGGTTGCGAGTCGAGATGCACAACTCGAGCTCCTCCAAAGTCGCCGAAGCCGAGCCTGAAGTCGAGCGGCGTGCCCGCGACGATCACGAGGTCGGCCTCACGGAAGGCCCGCGGCCGAGCCCGGGCGAAGGCCAGCCGGTGATCGGCCGGCACGCAGCCGCGCCCCTGGCCGTTCGTGAAGGCGGGGATCTCTGCCGTTTCCACGAGCTCCCGCAGCGCCCCCTCGGCCCTGTCCAACCAGACGTTGGAGCCGGCGACGATCACTGGGCGACTCGAAGTTGCGATGAGCCGGGCGACGCTCTCGACCCGCTCGCTATCGGGCGCCGGGGGTTCCGGCAGGTCGGGGATCTCGATCTCCAGATCGGTTGCGTTGAACAGCACGTCCAAGGGGAAGTCGAGGAACCGGGGGCCACGCGGCACGGACATCGCCTGCTGTGCCGTGCGGATGACGGTCTCGGCGATCGCTGCGGTGTCGGTCACCGTCGCGGCCGCGGCCAGCGGGTCGACGAAGGGGACGTGGTCTATCTCCTGGAGCGATCCCTGCCCCCAGCGGTACGCCGGAGCCCGGCCCCCGAGGCACAGCAGCGGAGCGCAGTTGAAAGAGGCCTGGGCAAGAGCACTGAGCGCGTTGGTGACGCCGGGCCCGGCCGTCACGGCTGCCACTCCGAGATGCCGGGTGAGGCGCGCGTAGCCTTCCGCGGCGAAGGTCGCCGATTGCTCGTGACGGGTGTCGATCAGGCCGATCTCGTCCTGATGGCAACCATCGAGTATCGGGAAGATGTGACCGCCGGTCAGAGTGAAGAGGTGCTCAACACCAAGAGCCTTCAGAGACCTCGTGATCGCGAGCCCGCCGTGTCCTTGCTCGGCCATGGGCGCCGAGCCTAACGGCTAGGCGTCGAGGGCCACCTCGGTCGTGTCTTCATCGACGGTGCCGGCGCCCGACTCGACGGCGGCCTCGATCTCGGCGACCACCTGGTCCACATCCGGCGTTTCGTCCTCCCCGCCTTGCCCGGGTGGGACGGGCGTCCCCGGAAGGGGAGGTGCCTCGGGCTCACCGGGATCGACGTTCGGAACCGGAGGGGTCTCGGGCTCTTCGGGTAGCTCGACGGGCGGCGTGGAGGGTGTCCCGCCACCGGAACCGGGGATGGACTCCACAGAACCCGGCGCGGTGCCCTGCTCTGTCTCTCCCCCACCCCCGCCCCGCGATCCTCGTTCCGACCCCGAGCGCTCCGCCGAGGCGAGGAAGGTTGCATCGTCTACGACGGGATCGTCGCCGAACCCGACGCTTGTGGTTGCCGCGGACGCCGCCAACGGATCGGTTGCCGCGGACACGACGTCGCTCGAGGAGATCTCGGCATCGGGGGCCACGCGCACTACGTCGAATGGCACCGAAACGAGAGAGCCGGTACCGACGAACATGCACGCGAGGCACGCGGCGCTCTTCCCGAGCCCTTCCCGCAACGAGAGGATCCCTTGGGCGACGTCCGATATTCGGCGAGCGGGAAAGATGATCAGCGCCATCGCGCGCTCGAGCACCCGGCGCAACTTGCGTCGTGCCCGGTGCCGCCTCATCTTCAACGCGTTGCTCTCCGCCTCTTGCGGGCCCACCCCGATCTCGGCCAGCAGGACCGACCGATGCTCTACAGACATGCGAGCGATCGCGGCTTTGACCTTGTGCAACTCGACGCGCGCGAGAGCAACCTGTTCGACGTCTTCTGCGCACGCAAGCTCTGGCACGTCTTCGATGGTTTGCGAAAGATCCATGCGCCGGCCTTGGTCCCGCATCAGGTTCAACGCGATGGTTGCGGTGAGGGCCCATGCCGGCCGGTTTTGATCCACACGTTCCCAGATCGCGTAGAGGCGCATCGCGGTTTCTTGGATCAGGTCCTCGCGCTGGCTGAGCGGGACCTGCTTGCGCGCGAGGAGCGAGTTGAGGCGGCGCGCCAGGAGCGGCCACTCTGCCTCGAAGCGACGATTCAGCTCGGGCGACATCGACGGTCCTCCCTTGCTTGCCCCGCTTGGAATCTTTACACGAATGGGACAAAGCCGGACGAATGGGTACCGGACCTACCGCTTGCCCTACTTATCCACACGAGAGGTACGAACGAAACGCCTACGGGTAACGCTCTGCACCGATGGGCGGGCCTGCGAGGAGGGGTCCGGGTCGATTGCGCCTAACCCTGGCCTATGGACCTGCTCCGAGACCTCCGTTGGATGGCCGCTGCTTCAGCGCTACTGCTCGGCGCGCTCGTGCTGGCGGCCTCACCCGTCCGGGCGGCAACCGCCGAGGTGGAAGTGCGGGACAACCGCTTCGAGCCCCGGGAGGTCCGCGTCGAGATCGGCGACACCGTCACCTGGACCAATCAGGGATCCCGGGTCCACGACATCAAGTCGGACAAGAGAGAGTTCCGGTCCGGCGAGATGCGCCCGGGCGAACGCTTCTCGCACACCTTCTCCGAAGAGGGCTACTTCTTCTATCACTGCACCTTCCACGGCTCCAAGGGGCGGGTTGGTATGTGGGGTGTCGTGGTCGTCGGCGATCCTCCCCCTCCGCCTCAACCGTTACGTCCACGCAAGAGCACCCGCCCGAAGCTCGTCGTTCCCGATGACTTTCCGACGATCCAAGAAGCGGTCAACAGCGCGAAGAAGGGCTCCGCTGTGGTGGTCAAGCCGGGCGTCTATCGCGAGTCGGTGGTGGTTACGACCCCCCGCCTCGTCATCCGGGGTGTCGACCGCTTCCGAACGGTGCTTCACGGCGGTGACCGGCTCGGCAACGGGATCATCGTCGACGGCGCGAAGAACGTCACGATCAAGAACCTGACCGTGCGCAATTTCACCAGCAACGGCATCTACTACAACAACTCCGACGCCTACACGATGGCGAAGATCGACGCCATCAACAATCGCGTCTACGGTCTGTACGCGTTCGACTCCTACGACGGTGTGATCCGCGACTCATTCACTTGGGGAAGCGGAGATGCCGGCGTCTACATCGGCGAGTGCCTGGGCTGCGCCGCAGTGGTGAAGAACGTGCACGCAGAGTGGAACCTCTTGGGTTATTCGGGCACGAACGCGACCGGAGTAGTGATCACGCGATCCCGGTTCGTGAACAACGCGGTGGGAATATTCCCGAACTCGCTCGCTTTCGAAGCCCTAGGCCCCAATCGAGGCACCTTGATGCTCGACAACCTCATCGCGCGAAATAACAACGCCGATATCAGGGCGGCCAGCATCTGGGACACGTTCGGAGTTCCCACGGGAACCGGCGTGTGGCTCTACGGCACCGAGAACAACACGATCGCGGCCAACCGCATCGCCGGTCATGATCGCTACGGTGTGCTGGTGACCGTCGGCATGGATCGTGAGAGCCTGCCGATCAACAACCAGACGATCGGCAACCTCATCCGAGGCAGGGGTGGCCTGGATCTCGCGTGGGACGGAACGGGATCGAACAACTGCTTCTCGAACAACGACATCTCCGGTGACACCGGGCCACCCGAGATGCAGACGATCTACGCATGCGAGAACCGTCCCTTCGCCGGCGTCCCTTATGCACCCGTAGCCGCAGACGTAGCGGCAGCGCTCGCCGGCGGTTCTCTACGAGGGGGCGATACCGCTCCGGAGCCGAAGCGCCCTCACTGCCAGCGCGGCGCACCCGGCTGCCGGCGTTAGTGCCCTTTCGGCGCCGGCACTCTCACTCGCCGTCGGTGACGCGGCGCATGGGGCCGGTGTCGCCGACGGCTGCAGTCTCCGACGACGAACGGCGGATCACCTCGGGGTCGTCGGGATCCAGGTCTGCGCCCTGCTGCGTGCGCGCTTCCGATTCCTCGATCATCCGGCGAGCAGCGACGCGAGCGCTGTCGATGTCCTGGATGTCGTTCCCGTCGCCTCCATAGAGCAATTTCTTGGCGAGCTTCTCGACCTTCTCCTCGAACGCGAGACCGCGATCGGGCACTGCCTCGGAGAGTTCGTCGGAAGGTCCGTGATCTGCCAAGTGTGATCCCCTTTCCCAGAAGGCGCTTACTGACTAGGCGACGGTCCAGGTATCGCCGGTGGAGAGTAGCTTCTCCAGATCGCCGGGGCCCTGCGCCTCGGCAGCACGCCTCAGTTGGTCCTCCATGCCTTCTCCGTAAGCCGCGCGCTGGACATCGCGAAAGACCCCCAGGGGGGTAGGACCGGCCGGCCCGTCGGCGATCCGCGACAAGGCGAACGCCAGCGACGGGTCGTCGCGATGCTCGTCATGGACAAGGATCTTGTCCTCGCCGACCTCTTTCACGTCGACGATCTCGCAGCGCCCATCGGGCCTCATCACGATGCCCTTCTCGTTGTCGGGGCCGAACCGGATCGGCTTACCGTGCTCGAGGTAGATACGGTTCCGGCTGCGCCCTTCCTTGCCGGTCAGCGCGATGAACGCGCCGTCGTTGAAGATGTTGCAGTTCTGATAGATCTCGATGAACGCGCTGCCGCGATGACCGGCGGCCCGCCGCAGAATCTCGGGCAGATGCTTGCGTTCCACATCGAAGGTTCGGGCTACGAAAGTTGCTTCGGCCCCCAGCGCGATCGAGATCGGGTTGAACGGATGCTCTAGCGAGCCGAACGGGGTGGACTTCGTCACCTTGCCCTGCTCCGAGGTTGGTGAGTACTGCCCTTTCGTCAAGCCGTAGATCTGGTTGTTGAACAACAGGATCTTGAGGTTGACGTTGCGGCGAAGAGCGTGGATCAGGTGGTTACCCCCGATCGACAAACCGTCGCCATCTCCCGTCACGACCCATACGTCCAGGTCGGGGCGTGCTGCAGCGATCCCGGTAGCGATCGCCGGCGCGCGGCCGTGGATACCGTGGAGCCCGTAGGTGTTCATGTAGTAGGGGAAGCGGCTGGAGCACCCGATACCCGAGACGAAGACGACCTTCTCCCGCGGGATGCCTAGTTGGGGCATCACCGATTGCACCGCCGCGAGGATCGCGTAGTCGCCACAACCGGGGCACCAGCGCACCTCCTGGTCGGACACGAAATCATCGCGACTCAGGGTCGAAACCCCGCTCGTGGCCTCGGTGATGCCTCGGTCTTTGATGATGTCGTTCGCGTTGGTGCTCATGACTCGACGATCTCCAAGATCTCTTTCTCCAGATCCCCGGCCCTGAACGGCAGTCCCCGGGTTCGATTGATCGAGACCGCATCGATAAGGAAGTCGGCGCGGATCATCTTCGAGAGCTGCCCCATGTTCAGCTCGGGGATGATCACCTTGTCGAAGCGACGAAGCTCGGCCTCGGTGTTCTTCGGGAACGGGTTGAGGTGCTTGAGGTGTCCCTGCGCGACGGGGATCCCCCGAGCGCGGAGCCGCCTGCATGCCGCGCCGATCGCGCCGTAGGTACCACCCCAGCCCAGCACCAACGTGGTCGCGCCGGGAGCCTCGCGGATCTCCAACGGCTCGATGTCCTCCTCGATCGCCTTGATCTTCGCCGCCCTAAGCTGCGTCATCAGCATGTGGTTGTCGGGGTCGTAAGAGATGTTGCCGGTTCCGTCGGCTTTCTCGAGACCGCCGATGCGGTGCTCCAATCCGGGCGTTCCGGGGATCGCCCACGGCCTGGCCAGAGTCGTGTCGTCGCGCAGGAACGGCCAGAAGTCCTCGCCTGCGTTGGGCTGCGAGGCGAACCTCACGGACAGGTCGGGCAGTTTCCCGGGAGCCGGCAGTCGCCACGGTTCGGCCGAGTTCGCCAGGTAGCCGTCGGTCAGGAGGATCACCGGCGTCATGTACTTGAGCGCGATGCGGGTCGCCTCGAGTGCCGCCCAGAAACAGCTCTGTGGAGAGTAAGCGCCCACGATGGGAAGCGGGGCTTCGCCGTGGCGTCCATACATCGCGTGCAACAGATCGGCCTGCTCGGTCTTCGTCGGCAAACCGGTCGACGGGCCGCCGCGCTGAACGTCCACGATGACCATGGGCAGCTCGAGCGAGATGGCCAGCCCGATCGTCTCCGACTTGAGATCGAGACCGGGCCCCGACGTCGTCGTGACCCCGATGTGTCCCGAGAAGGCAGCACCGAGCGCCATCCCGGCGGCGGCGATCTCGTCCTCGGCCTGGATCGTGCGCACACCGAAGTTCTTGTGGCGCGACAGCTCGTGGAGGATGTCGGAGGCCGGTGTGATCGGATAGCTCGCGAGGAAAAGCGGAAGCTTCGACTGGACGCTTGCTGCGATCAAACCGTAAGCAAGAGCCTGGTTGCCCGTGATCCGCCGGTATGCGCCCGGCGCAAGTGTCGCAGGCTTGACCTCGAAGGCCGACAGCTCCGCGGTCTCGCCGAATGCATGGCCGGCCTTCAGTGCCGCGATGTTCGCCTGTGCGAGGTGCGGCTTCTTGGCGAACTTCTTCTCGAGCCACTGGATCGTCGGCTCGAGCGGACGGTCGTACATCCACGAGATGACTCCCAGCGCAAGCATGTTCTTGGAGCGCTCGGCCTCTTTCTTCGTGACTCCCGTGTCCTTGACCGCCTCGATCGTCATCGAGGTCATCGGTATCTCGCAGACCTGGTAGTCGGACAGCGATCCATCGGTCAGTGGATTCGAGGTGTAACCGACCTTCTCGAGGTTCTTGTTGTCGAACGCGTCCTTGTTGACGATCAGCATCCCGCCGGACAACAGGTCCTTGAAGTTCGCTTTGAGCGCGGCCGGATTCATCGCTATCAGAACCCCGGGCTGGTCACCCGGAGTCAGGATGTCGTAATCGGCGAAGTGGATCTGGAACGCACTGACTCCGGCCAGGGTCCCGGCCGGCGCTCGGATCTCGGCCGGGTAGTCGGGCATCGTCGCCAGGTCGTTGCCGAAGAACGCCGACGCCGAGGTGAAGCGGTCACCGGTCAGCTGCATCCCGTCGCCGGAGTCGCCGGCGAAGCGGATGACGACGCGCTCGACCTCCTGCCTCGTACCGGTGGTTGTGTCGGTCGCACTCGGCGGCGACGTCATGATGAAGATCTCACCCCGGTTCCGAATCGTTTGCCTAGGGCTCCATCATAGCGCCGCAGACCCTCTCGACGTTGAAGAAAAGCCCTGGTCACGCACCGGAAACTGGGTCGTCGCCGAACACCTTGCCGGCGATCACATCCACGGTCGCGACGGTCACCGGATCGCCCTTGCGCGTGAGGATCTCGATGGAGGAGGCATCGTCCGAAACCGACGCGACGACGCCTATCGCCTCAGAGAAAGGGTGGCTATCGTCGCCTGTGAGGTGATATCGGATCGAGATCTTGCGTCCCAGGTACCTCCGCCACCCTTGTGGTTCTTCCGGGGGCAGGCGATCGACTATTCGCCGCGCTCCTCGGCCGGCGCGAAGGGGCTCTCCATGGCACCGCCCGATGCGTCAGGGTGATCCTGGAACCACTGGGCGTTGAGGGCCGTGAAGCTGGTCCACTCCGGCGGCACGTTGTCTTCCGGAAAGATGGCGTCTACGGGGCACGCAGGAAGGCAAGCGTCGCAGTCCACGCACTCTTCCGGATGGATGAAGAGCTGCTCCTCGCCCTCGTATATGCAATCGACGGGACACTCGTCGACGCACGCCCGGTCCTTGACCCCGATACAGGGCTCGGCGATGACGTAGGTCATCTCTCTGCTTGCCTCCTTAGGCCTTCCTCGTGGCTGCGGCCATGATAACCAGCACGTCTCGATACCCGGTCGTTTGTGAGCGCGTGAAACCAGTGTCTCGGCCGGTGAGCTCCTAGCTCTCTGCGGGCGATGGAGACGGGAGTCCCCCACCGATCTGGGCTGCGTCCACGACGTTGACGAATACCACTGATTCGTCGTCGCACTTCGAGGTCCGGATCTGGATCGCGGCCAAAAACTTCCCCTTGCGAAGATAGAGCTCCGCCTCGAACCCCTCGTTGTCCGCCTGGATCACTTCGTAGCGAGCCGACCGAACGGCTCGTCGGTAGAAGCCCAACGCGTCCTGGACCCCGAGGGGCACCCCGATCATCGCGAGGAACCCGCCTCGCTCGCGCTCGGCTCTCAGGACTTCGGCCTCGTCGGGCAGGAAAACCTCCGGTACGAGGGACACGTCGACGTCGGCTTCGGGGCTGGGAAGCCCACAGTCCGCCGGACGAGCAGAGCCGTCCTCACCGTTCTCGTCGCACGCGACCCCCAGCAAGACGACTACTATGAGCAACCAGGCAAGGTTCCTCAGGAACGGTCTCCGGTTGCCTCGCGCCTCAGGTAATCGTGCGTACCGCTGCGTCGCCCGAAGTCGATCGCGAACTGGGGCGATAGCGCATGGACAACGTCGGCGATCTTCATCATTGCAGGGCCGACGATCGTCTCCGGGCGGTTCTTCTCGATCGCCTCGATCGTTTCGCGCGCTACACGCGCTGGCGACACGGCAGAAAGCCCGCGCGGCGGCGCCGGAACGTCGAACTTGCCGGAGCGATCGGCGAACATGCCGACGTCGGAGACATACCCCGGACAAACCACCGTCACTTCGACGTGACGGGGCTGGAGCTCGGCGCGCAGCGACCACGAGTAGCCCACGACGCCGTGTTTGCTGGCGGCATAGACGGTCGAGTAAGGCCGAGCCACCTTCCCGGCTACAGAGGCGATGTTGCAGACGTGCCCGCGACCCCTTTCGATCATGTGAGGGATCACGATCGTCGTGAGCTCGATCAGCGAGGTCAGGTTCGTCCGGATCGTGCGCTCGATCTGGTCGAGCTCGAGCTTGTCGGAATAACCGGCGCACTCGATACCCGCGTTGTTGACGAGCAGGTCGACATGACCGAATTCTGTGGTGGCTGCATCGAAGAGGGCGTGGAGCTGCCCGGCATCGCTTACATCGGTCGGGACCGCCACCGCCCGGCCCCCAAGCGACCGCACTCGTTCGGCCGTGAGCTCGAGATCGTCTTTGGAGCGCGCTGCCAGAACGAGCGTGACGTTCTTGCGTGCGAGGTGCTCGGCGAGCACCGCTCCTATCCCACGGGAGGCACCCGTGAGGATCGCGACGGCTCCTTCTAGGTTCATCTCGCCTCCTCAGAAGCTCTCTGTCAACGCTCGCGCACTGCGTCTGGCGAACGCCATGATCGTTAGTTGCGGGTTGACCCCGACACAGGTCGGAAAAGTACTCGCATCGGTCACCCACAGGTTCTCGACGTCGTGATGGCGACCCCACGGATCCACGACCGAGCGCGATCGATCGGCACCCATCCTGACCGTCCCCATGGGATGGAAAGCGGTGAGACGGAGCTGCTCGGGCCGCACCGCTCGATCTCGGAGCTGGACGAGGTCTTCCTGTGCAGAGATCGACTCGATGCCGGGGAGCCCCGGATAGACGCGCTTCGCCCCGCCGGCGAGCAAGACCTCGGCCGCGATCACCAGACCGGTCGCGATACGGCGCGCGTCTGCAGCATTCAGCTTGTAGGTCACGAGGTACCCACCCTTTGGTGTCCGGCGCACCCGACCCGTCGACGTGTCCGCCACCGAGAAGCCAAGCGTGGCGATCCTCGAGAAGTCCTTCAGCTCGGTCATCGCACGTTCACCGATGCCGGGAACCGAGCCGGCTCCGATTCCGGGCACGGTGGTCGTCGCTTCGAACATCAGGTCGTGCGAATCGAAGAACTGATCGATGTAATAGCTCTGGAGCGTTCCTCTCCAGTGTGGGTCCTCCGAATCGAAGACGCCTCCCACACCGGTCGCGGGATGGATCCGCAGGTTCCGTCCCGTCTGACCGGACGGATCGGGGATCCCGCTCGCGTCGAGGAGCAGGGGCGAACCGACGGCTCCGGCCGCCACTATGACCGCGCGGGCCGCAACGGCGATCGATCCTCGCGGTCGTCTCCGATCGTCGAGCAGCGTGGCCCGTATCCCGCTCGCGCGTCCGGCCTCGTCGCGTTCGATCTGGTCGACACGGCAGCGCGAGAAGATGCGCGCTCCCGCCGCGATGGCACGCGGCAGGTAGGAGAGGTGCATGGCTTGCTTGGCGTCGGACGGGCAGCCGAAGACGCATTGCCCGCAACCGTGGCAGTTCGTGATATTCCGCAGAAGGGGCCCACCCGAGTAACCGAGCGCAACCGCACCGCGATGCGCGGCCATCCCATTGGGACCGAGAAGCTCCCAGGGAACGGGGCGAACGTTCAGTACGTCCTCTATCGGTTCGAAGTGCTCGACGAGCTCCTCGTACCCATCGGTTACTCCGTGCTCGGAGCGCCACCGCTCCAGGACCCGGCGCGGGGCCCTGAAGCAGGTTCCGCAGTTCACCACCGTCGTCCCGCCGACGACCCGGCCGATCGGCATCGGGATCGGTGGCTTCCCCCACGCCTGAGTGGTCGCGTCGTCCCGGCATAGCTTCTGGAAACGTTCGAAGGGCGGCCCGGTGAAGTCGTGCGCCGCCGACGCCTCGGCCCCCTCCTCCACGACCACGACATCGAGCCCGGCTTCCGCCAGGGTCGCGGCGGCGACCGCGCCACCGGCCCCGGAACCGATCACGACGACGTCGGCCCTCTCGTGCCGGCCATCCTCGATATCGGGCCACGACATGGTGGTGAGCTGGTTCTGCATACCCAGCCGGGGTTCACGTCGCTCCAGCAGCCGCAGCGGAACCGCGCCTCCGATCCGCGCCGGGCCCTCGCGGGCGTAATCGTCCGGCTCCGCGGGTGGAGAGGCGACGGCAAATCCGGTCGTGGGCCGCGCGGCCCCGCGCACCTCGTCGTCGCGACAGCGGTAGTCGTAACCGAGCGCGTCCTCGACGGCTTCGGTCGCAGCCCATGCGAGGAACACGAGCTGCTTCAGTGCAGCGACGTGGAGGCGCCTCAGTGCATTCTTCGACCGATAGCAGCGCTCGAGCCACTCTGCCTGATCGGAGGGATCGAGCCCGCCGTAACGCGCGCGGTAGCGAGAGACCAGCGGCGACGCGTCCCACACCCTTATCAACGTGCGCACGCGCGCTCGGACGGCGGGCGTCCAGTGGGCAACCTGGGCCTCCAAGTGAGTCGCAACGCCGGCCGTGCGCGCACCGGGAAGGCCGTGGCCCTCGGGCAACATGGCTCGCGCAAGCCCGTCGAGAGCGGCGCGATCGCGTGGTCGGAAGAAGGCGCTCACAACAGCCGCCACCTGCGCGCCAAGCGATACTGCGCGTAGACGACAACGACGGTTATCACGAACAAGGCAACTGACAGCGACGACGCGTAGCCGAACCGGAAGTACCTGAAGGCGGTTCGGTAGATGTACAGCGGGAGATATGTCGTTGCGTAGCGCGGCCCTCCTTCGGTCACGATGAGAGCCGGCACGAAGTTCACCTGTAGGGCAACGATCACGTCTCGCAGAGCCAGGATCGCGATCACCGGGACCATCATCGGTAACGTGATGTGGCGCAACTGGAACCACGGTCTCGCGCCATCGATCGCGGCGGCCTCGTACAACGAGCCTGGGATCGCGCTGCGCGCCGCGAGCGCGATCACGAAGGCCTCGCCGATCTGAAAACCGGCCATGAGAGGGATCGCGACGCGCGCCGCCCACGGAACGGTAAGGAAATCCACGCCCAAGGCGATCGCCAGCGGGCCGTAGAGCGGGTTCAGCAACCACAACCAGAGCAACGCCCACGCAGCATCCGGGACGACGCTCGGCGCGTACGCGACGCCGCGTGCGATACCGATGCCGGTGGCACGCCGGTGGAGCACGAGCGCAATGGCGACCGCGACCACCAACCTCAACGGCACCGCTATCGCGACGTAGATCGCCGAGTTGCCGGCCGACCGCCAGAAAGCCTCGTCGCCCAGGAGCCGCCTGAAGTTGTCGAGCCCGGCGAGCTCGGGGGCTCCGATACCGGTGAAATCGGTGAACGCTAGGACGAGGGCCGCCGCGGCAGGCACGAAGACAAGAACCACGAGACCGATCACGTACGGCAGGGCGAGTCGAGCCGGGCTACTCGTCATCGGCGCGCCTTGCCGTCGGCACCGAACAGATGGAGGTTCTCGGTGGTGAACTCGATGCCCGTCTGCGTATGGGGCTGGGGGACGTCGGCGCGCGGGACGCGTGCGAGGACCACTTCCTCGTTGACGATCACGTGCACGATGGCTTCGTGACCTATCACCTCGACGTGCGTGACCCGCCCGGTGAGCGGCCCGTTGCCGTCGGCGGTGACGCGGAGGTGCTCCGGGCGGATGCCGACGAAACCGTCCGTCCGCACCCCGAAGGTCTTAGCCGGGACGACGTTCATCGGTGGACTTCCGATGAACCGAGCGACGAAAGTGTTCGCCGGGAGGTCGTAGAGGTCGACCGGAGTCGCGACCTGCTCGATGCGGCCCCGCCGCACGACGGCCACGCGGTCGCCCAACGTCATCGCCTCGACCTGGTCGTGGGTGACGTAGATCGTCGTGGTCGCCAAACGACGCTGTAGAGCATGGATCTCGGCCCTCATGTAGGCGCGTAGTTCCGCATCCAGATCCGATAGCGGCTCGTCCATCAGGAACGCGGTCGGCTCGCGCACGATCGCGCGTGCCAGAGCGACTCTCTGTCGCTCGCCCCCCGATAACTCACCGGGTCTTCGATCGAGCGTTGCTTCGATCCCCAGCAGGTCCGACACACGCTCGATCGAGTCTCGGATGTCCCCTGACGATTGCTTCCGGGCACGCAAGCCGAAGGAGACGTTGTCGCGCACGGAGAGGTGCGGATAGAGCGCATGCTCTTGGAACACCATCGCCACGTCACGGTCGGCGGGCCGGAGGGCAGTCACGTCCCGGCCCCCGATCGAGACGCTGCCGGAGTCGAGCTCCTCCAACCCTGCGATACATCGCAACAGCGTCGTCTTCCCCGACCCGGATGGACCGACAACGACCACCAGCTCTCCGTCGGCCGCGTCGAGATCGATCCTGTCCAAAGCCAGCACGGAACCGTTGCGCGTCCTGTATTCCTTGTGGGCGCCCTCGAGGGTGACGCTCATAGGACCTCCGCGAACCGGGCCGCTGTCTCTTCCTCGAGAGCCGTGATCGCGTCGTCGATCGTGTAGCCCTCCTCGTAGAAAGCGCGGGTGAGGATCTCCTCCGCGAGGTCTTCGATCTCGGGCCAGGTAGGGATGACCGGCGTGCGACGCAGCACTGGGATGCCGTCGAGGAAGACCTGCGAATGCTCCGGTGCCTGGAGCGGATCGAGGAAGGCCGGAGACTCGGCCACCGCGCGCATAGAAGGTACCGTCCTGCCCCCGAGCGCCGTGATCGTTTGACCTTGTTGTCCGGTGGCGTAAGCGATCAACCGAGCTGCAGCTTCTGGTTCGTCGCTCTGCGCCGCGATGCAGTAGGCGTCCGAGTGCAGGATCCCGGATGGCCGATCGGCTTGCGGCAGGGGCAACACGTCGAAGGCCAAGCCCGAGACCTCTCGGAAAGCTGGTGTCTCTCTCCTGGAGGACAGGAACATCCCGAGCTTGCCGGTCGTGAAGCGGGTCTCGAGGTCCTGCGCGGCGACCTCCTTCTCGGTAGGTACGACCATGTCATCGCGAGCGAGGGACACGACGAACTCCAGAGCCTCTCTGGAAGCCGGATCGTCGAACGAGAACCGCGTCGGATCGTCTTCGTCGTCCACGAGCTCGCCACCGTTCGACCAGACGAACGGAGCGATACGGATCACGCTCGGCTCGATGCCGACGCCTCGGACCCCATCGTCAGTCAGGCGGCGTGCGATATCTCTGAACTCTTGCCAGCTCCATCCGTCGAACGGCGGGTCTATCCCGGCTCGCTCGAACAGATCGAGGTTGAAGTACACGACCAGCGAAGAGATGTTCTGCGGCATGCACTGCAGTTGATCCTCGAAAGTGAACGCTTCGATCGGGGGCTCGTAATAATCGGCGAGATCGATCCCCCGTGCGTCCAGGTGTTCGGCGAATGGCGCGATGGCTCCGCGCGCGACGAACTGAGAGTACTCGCGGAAGTTCACGAGGAACACGTCCGGTGGGTCGCCCGCGGAGAACGATGTCGCGAGCTTTGCCAGATGATCGTCCTTGTCCGCCACCTCCACGACCTCGACGCTGATATCCGGATTGTCCCTCTCGAAGGCACGCTCCACGGCGCGATACACGGCCGTCTCCTCGCGCTCACCCGACACCTGAAGCCGGATCGACGAGCGGCCTCCATCGGACGTCTGCTGGCACGCGACGGCAAGCAGCAGGAGACTCACGATCGCCGCGATCCTCATACGTCGAGCGTCCTGACGAAGAAGGCCCGCTGCACAACGAAGAACAGCACGAGGGGTATCGCCGTCGCGATCACCGCCGCGGCCAGCATCAACGGATGGTTGGTCGGTTCGAGCGTCTGCAGCGTGCGCAACGCAAGCGGCAGCGTGAATCTCTCCTCAGTCGTGAGATAGAGCAACGGGTCGACGAAGTTCGCCCAATGCCACACGAGCGCGAGCACCGCGACCGCGAACGTTGCGGGACGCCCCAACGGTAGCGCGACACGCCGCCACGTTGCCGTCCAAGAGGAGCCTTCCAGCGCAGCCGCTTCGAAGAGCTGCTTGGGGATCCGGGAGTAGACGACCGCGAAGATGAGCACGAAGAACGGCGTCGTGCCCATCAGCGCGGGAAGCATCAACACGATGGGCGTGTCGATCAGACCCAGCCACCTGAACATCACGAAACGCGGGATCCACAGTGCCGTTACCGGCACCATCAGGGCGATCAGCGACACGACGACCAGCCACCGGCGCAGCCGCTCTCCGGCCGTTGCGATCGCGAAGCCGGCAAGCGATGCCACCACGACCGTTACCGGCACGGCGACCACCACGACGAGGATCGAGTTACGGATATAGCTCCACAGCGGCACCAGATCGAACGCGATCGAGAAGTTCGACCACCGCGCCTCGTCCGGGAGCCAGTCGAAGCCGTCCGGTGGGGGGAGCCCCGGTGTCCGCAGCGAGCCGAGGAGCATGAACGCCAGGGGGGCCGCGAAGACGACCGTGATGGCGAGGACCGCTACGGCCCTACCGAGGGAACGCGTCATCCGCTCGCTATCTCTTTGGAGGTGTAGTTCAGTCTCACCGTGACGTGCCCTTCGCAGGGGCCCTCGCGCAGCGTGAACGTTCCAAGAGTTCGCTCATCTCGGGCGAAGAATATTTCCGCCTCGAACCCCTCGTTGTCGTGGCCGATGATCTGATACCCCTCATCGAGCAACGATCGCTGGAGCGCGGGATCCAGCTCGACGACGGTCGTCTCGGCCAGAGCGGAAACGTTCACGTACTCGTCCTGCACCACTATCTGGTGGACCTCCGCGAAGCGATCGAGATCTATGTCGCGTGGCAGCAAGCTTCGGTCGATCGCTCCGGAAGCACTGGGGCAAGGGCTCGGTGCCGCGCGAGGGGCCTCGCCCCCGGAGCACGCGGCCCCCAGCGCGATGACCGCGGCCCCGGTGAGGAGCCGGACGAGGATCAGCCCGCGAGGCGCGCCGACGCGCTCTGGTACTGCTTGCCGGCGTGGTAGCTCGACCGCACTAGCGGCCCCGACTCGACCCACGCGAAGCCCAGCTCGGATTCCCCGAAGGCCTTGTAGCGCCCGAACTCGTCGGGATGTACCCACCGGTCGACGGGAAGATGCCACGAGACGCTCGGTTGCAGGTACTGGCCGATCGTCAAGACGTCGCACCCGACGGCACGAAGGTGGCTCATCGCGTCGTAGATCTCGTCCTCCGTCTCGCCCATCCCCACGATCAGGTTCGATTTCGTCACCTGGTCGGTGCGCAGTTCCTTCGCCCAGCGCAGGAGCTCGAGGCTCGCGTCGTAGCCGAAACCGGGACGGATGCTCGGATGGAGGCGTCGCACCGTTTCGAGGTTGTGCGCCAGGACGTCGGGCCCGGCTTGAATCACCCGTGCGAGCGAGTCGCGAGGATGCTCCTTCCGTCCCTTGAAGTCCGGGATCAAGACCTCGACCCCGCAGTCCGGCATCGCAGCACGGATCGCTGCGATCGTCGCGGCCCAGTGACCGGAAGCTCCGTCGTCTAGATCGTCGCG
>Ga0299913_10000786_pt1 | contig 21478 bp, 18 predicted proteins | sample RVTome_9_FD_201360 | JGI IMG/M metagenome (GOLD analysis project Ga0299913, IMG submission 201360) | Soil microbial communities from uranium-contaminated site in the Upper Colorado River Basin, Wyoming, United States - RVT155D38 (version 2) ... | reverse complement strand
GGACAGCCCGGTGGCGCTGTCGTCGCCCTTCGCGCCCCCGCCGAGCAGGCCCTGGACCGGGTCGTCCTTCTCGGTCTTGCGGTCCGGAAGCGGGACCTCCGGCGCCGTGGGGACCGGCAGACCGTGCGCGGTGTCATCGGGAAGGGCCGGGACGAGTCCCGCAGCGGTGTCACCCAACGCGTTCGGCGACAGCGGGACCATGGCCTTGAAGTAGTGGCTGATCGCGTCGTAGTCGCTGGTCGCCAACGACCAGCCTTCCGCGAACTCCAGGAGATCGGTCAGGCTCTGCCGGCTGAGGGCGGTGTTGGTGAGCCGGGCACCCGAGGCGGAGGCGGGGACGAGGTCCCTGCCCGCAGGCCGGAGCGCCGACACCACGGGCCCGGCCTCGGCCAGCAGCTTGTCCGCGCGGTCCAGGACGGGGGGCAGCGACCCGAGCGCGGGATCTGCCGCGTCGGCGAACCGGTGGAGCTCACCGCTCACGTCGTCCAGGTCGTCGGTGATCGGCCGCAACGAGGCCAGGGTGCGCCGTGCCGGATCCGCGGCACCGGCCAGCTCGGCCAGAGCCGCCCGCGAGCTGCTGATCGTCTTCGGGAGCCTGGCCAGCGCGGTCTGGAGTGCGACCCGCTCCGACGCGGCAATCTCCAGCGACTGCGTCGCCGAGTCCACGAGCCGGTCCAGGCTTCGCCCGTTGTCGGCCGCGAGAGAGGCGGCGACCGGCTGGGTGTTGTCGACCAGGGAGGTGAGCAGGCGGTTCTGGTCCTCGAGGATCTCCGCCAGGTCACCGGCCTGCGACATCGCGGGGGCGAGGGCGGCCAGCGCCTTGTCGGCCTGCTTGCCCTGGCCGCGCAGGCCCTCGCCGGCATCGGTGAGCAGGGCGGACAACGCGACCGAGGTGGGCGTGTCCACCGCGTCGAGCACGTCCTGCAGGTCCACCACTCTCGCGGTGTTCTCCGCGGGGATGGTCATCGTCGACATGGTGGGCGCGTCGGGGCTCCCCCGCTCCAGCTTGACGAACCGTTCGCCCAGCAGGTCCTGGGTGGTGATGGTCGCCTTGGCGTCCTCGTGCAGCGGGAGCACCTGCCGGTCGATCCGCATCTTCACGTGCGCCTTGCCGTCACGCAGGTCGACCTCCTTGATCGTGCCGACATCGACGCCTGAGGCCTTCACGACATTGCCGGCCACCAGCGGGCTGGCGTCGTCGAACACGGCAACCAGCTCCACCTCGTCCTCGCTCGGGCCGCCGTCGACCAGGACGAGCGCCAGGAGCGCCACGACACCCAGGGCCGTGGCGACGGCGATCAGGACCTTCTTCTTCATCGGATCTCACTCCCGTTGGCGTCGGTCCAGGGCTGGCCTTCGGGCTGCCCCGGCGGTGGCGCCGGGTTCTGCCGAGCGGTGGGCAAAGGCACCAGGCTCTCGTTCAGGGCGTTGGTGCCGGGGGCCAGCAGACCCGCCCAGGTATGGCCCGCCCCGTCGTACGGCGCGAACGCCTGCCCCCAGTTGTGCAGCCCGCCGACACCCTCCGGCGTGTACGGACGCAGGAACGCCAGTGCCGGGCCCATGTCCTGCACGAAGCTGTTGAGCGTCGGCAGGACCTGGTGGCTGGTGTCGAGCAGCCCCGGCGTCTGCTGGAGCAGGTCGTCGGCCGCCGACACCAGCGGCCGCAGCTCGGCGACCGTGGGCCGCAGGTCGACCAGGGTCGGCGCCAGGTTCGCACTCACCCGGGGCAGCAGGCTCGTCGACGGCCGCAGGTCCTCCAGGAGGTCCACGGTGGGCCGCGCCGCGCCAGGCACCTTGCCCAGGGTCCCCTGCGCGGTGCGCAGCACCCGGGGCAGCCGCGCCAGGGTCTCGCTCAGCTCGGCCTCTTCTCGTGCGGTCGACTCCGACAGTGCGTTCAGCTGCCGCACGGTCTGCGCGATGCCCTCCCGCCGGGATCCCGCCGCATCCGTGAGCTTGCTCAACCGGCTGACCAGCGACCTGATCGCCGGGCCGTCCTGCCCGACCCCACGTAGCACCTCACCGAGGGCGCCGACGGTCCCCGAGGCGGTGCGGATCGTGGCGCGAAGCTGGTCCTCGCGGCCACCGACGGTGTCGTTGAGCTCGGAGATCAGGGACGTGAGCCGCTTCCGGGTCGGCGCGTCGAGCGCCTGCAGAGCCTGGTCGACCTCGATCTGCCGCGAGGTCCCCTCGACCAGGGCTCCCTCGGGGAGCGCGGCGTTCTCCTTGGGGCCGGGATAGAGCGTGAGGACGCGCTCGCCCACCGCGGACAGCCACTCGACACGCGAGGTGGTGCCGTCGTGCAGCGGGGCGAACTCCTCATCGATCGAGACCGAGACGAGGGCCTTGCCGTCCCTGACGTCGAGCCCGGTGATCTGACCGGCCTTGTGCCCGTTGATCCACACAGGGGTCCGCTCCGACATCTGTGCCGCGGAGGGCATGACCAGGTCGACCTCGTAGTCGTCCTCGCCCACCGCGGCCAGGCCGCCCGCAGCCAGGACGACCCCCGCGCCGGCCAGGGCCAGCATGCGCATTCTCTGCATCGTTGTTCAGTCCATCCCGAGAGGGCCGACGGAGTCTCCGGAGAGGAACTGCCGGACGAAAGGCATCTCCGAGTTGAACGCCTCTTCGGTCTCGCCGTAGTGAATGAGCTTCCCCTGCCAGACCACGCCCACGTAGTCGCTGACCTTGCGAGCGGTCCGGATGTCGTGGGTGACCAGCACGTAGGTGCCGCCGTGCTCGGCGTGCATCCGGAGGATCAGGTCGTTGAGCAGGCTGGTGCGCACCGGGTCCAGCCCGGAGTCGGGCTCGTCGAACATCACCACACTCGGGTTGAGCACCAGGGCGCGGGCGAAGCCGGCCCGCTTCTTCATGCCGCCCGACACCTCGCCGGGGAACTTCGTGATCGCGCGGGTCAGGCCCACCTCGTCGAGGTGGCTCATCACGATCTTGCGGATCTCCGACTCGCGCTTGGTGGTGTGCTTGCGCAGCGGGAACGCGACGTTGTCGAAGATGTTCATCGACCCGAACAGCGCACCGTCCTGGAACAGGATGCCCATCCGCTTGCGGATCTCCTGGCGCTCCTTGTCGTTGATGCTCCACATGTTCTGGCCCAGCACCTCCACGACGCCCGAGTCGGGCTCGAGCAGGCCGACGATGTGCTTGAGCAGGACGCTCTTGCCGGTGCCCGAAGGGCCGAGGACCGTGGTGATCGCATCATCGACGAAGTTGAGGTTGAGCCCGGTGAGCACGTCGAAGGAGCCGAACGACTTCTTGACGTCCGTGATCCGGACGCTGTGGTCGACGTCGTGGGCCGGGTCGACGATGACGCCCTGGGAGTAGATCTCCTCGTAGGACCGGTCGTCGTCGAGGCTGGCCAGGTGGGAGGACATTTGCGGGGTTCCTTTCGGTGTATTCCGAATGCGGACGTGCCGTCAGAAGCTGATGGGTGCTCGAGTGAGCGCGCCGAAGAAGAGCTGCTGGAAGACCGCACCGAGCGCGCTGACGATGACGAGGTTGACCAGCATCGACTTGGCGGTCGCCTTGCCGACCCCGACCGGTCCGCCGCTGGCGGTGAAGCCGTAGTAGCAGCCGACCAGGACGATGAGCAGGCCCATGATCGTGGCTTGGATCAGCGAGAGCAGCAGGTCTTGTTGGGCGGTGAAGGACCAGAAGACCGAGAGGTATCCGCCGGCCGACACGCTGTGGAACAGGTAGACGTTCATGTAGTAGCCGAGGATGTACATCAGGCCGGTGCCGGTCACGAACATGAACGGCGTGACGATCACCATGGCCAGCACGCGGGTGTTGACGAGGTAGGCCCGGGAGTCGAGGCCCATCACGTCGAGCGCGTCGATCTCCTCGCTGATCCGCATGGAACCGAGTTCGGCGACCAGGCCGCAGGCGACCTTGGCCGACAGGATCCAGCCCCACATCTCGGGGGCGACCGTGTAGTCGGCGGTCGAGCTGAACACCGCGGTGTAGCCGCCGGCGCCGAGCTGCGCGAGCAGGTAGTGCGCCTCGAGCGCGATCTCCGCCGCGAGCATGCACATCATGAACCAGATGATGAAAGTGCTCTTGAGGATGATGATCCCGGCCTGGCGCAGGACCTCGGTGCCGTAGTGGCGCACCTCCGGCATCGTCCGGATGATGCCGAGGCTGAACACCGCGATGTTGCCCAGGTCCGCGAGCAGCGAGCTGCCGTCGCGGTAGCCGCCCATCCCGCCGGAGCTGTTGACACTGGCCTCGGGGGCCTCGTCCTCGTCCACCGGGGTGGCGCCGTGTGTGGTCGTGGTCATGTGAGCCCCTACCTACTGATCAGCATCTCGGGGTTCAGCCCGAGCATCGTGGCGTTGACGATGAAGTTGAAGATCCAGACCGCGGCGAACGAGAGCACGACCGCCTCGTTGACTGCCCGGCCGACGCCCTCGGCGCCTCCGCGGGCGGTGAGACCCTTCTGGGCGGACACGATCCCGATGAAGAGGCCGATCAGAAGACACTTGACGTTCGTTCCGACCAGCTCGGGAACGGTCATGGAGCCGAGCAGGTTGCCGAGGAAGGCGCCGGACGATGTCTCCCCCAGCCAGGTCGCGGAGATCAGCGCCATGGTCATGCCGAGCAGGCTGCCCACGATGTTGAAGAGCACCATCATCACCGTGATCGCGATGACCCGGGGCAGCACCAGGATACGGACCGAGTCGATGCCCAGAACCGTGAACGCGTCGAGCTCCTCACGGATCTTGCGCGCGCCCAGGTCGGCCGTCATCGCCGTGCCCATCACCCCCGCCACCGCCATGCCAGTGGCGAAGGGAGAGATCTCACGGAGGCTGGCGAACACGAAGTAGGTGCCCAGCCGGTTGCCCGCGCCGAGAAGGCTGACCAGGTCGTAGGCGTAGTTGGCGATCAGGAACGAGAAACCGCCGACGGCCAGGGTCACGGGCAGCCAGCAGAACTGCAGCATGTAGTACATCTCGTCGCGGGTCGCGCTCCAGTAGCCGCGAGGCTCCTTGACCGCGGTCTTGACCAGGTGTCCGAACAACCGCCCCGCGTCCCCGACGTCGACGACCACACGCTGGATGCCCGACGGGCTGTGGTGCATCAACCGACCGGTCGCGGTGAGCGGACGTTGCTTCTCCTGGACGTCCGGCGGCGGTGGTGTGTCGACTGCCATCAGAAGGCTCCCTGCATCGGAACGGCGTCCAGGTGCCGGAACTCACGCTGGAAGTAGAGCAGCGCCGGACGGTCGTCGACATCGACCTCGATCACCCTGGCGACCAGGATGGTGTGGTCGCCGCCGTCGTAGCGTTCGTGGGCCTCGCACTCGATCAGCACCGCCGCGTCCAGCAGCACGGGGACGCCGCGGTGATCGGGCACGAACTCGCCGCCGCCGAACTTGTCGGCGCCCTTCGTCGCGAACCGCGACACCAGGTCGACGTGAGCGGCGCCGGCGATCTGGATCGACCACTGATCGTTCTGCAGGAAGGCGTCATGGCACTGTGCGGTCTTGGCGATGCAGACCAGGACCAGGGCGGGATCGACGGAGACCGAGCAGAACGAGCTTGCGGCGAAGCCACGCGGCTCCCCGTCCGGCCCGACGGTCGTCATGAGGGTGACGCCGCTGGGGAAGGCGGACATCGCCTCGCGGAACTTCTCGGGAACGCTGCGGACTGGGGTGACGGTGCTGGTCACGATGCACTCCGTTCCGGCGCGCGGTCGGCGCCGAGGTCGTGGTCGAGTCGGGCTCCCTTGGCATCCAGGTAGCCGGCGTTGTGCGGGTTGGGGGTCACCCGGAGCGGCACCCGCTCGGTGATGGTGATGCCGTAGTCGGAGAGCCCGGTGAACTTGGCGGGGTTGTTGCTCAGCAGCCGGATCGACGAGATTCCGAGGTCACGCAGGATCTGGGCGCCGACGCCGTACTCACGGCTGTCCACAGGAAGTCCCAGCGCCACGTTGGCGTCGACGGTGTCGAGCCCTGCCTCGTCCTGGAGCTGGTAGGCGCGGAGCTTGTGGGTCAGGCCGATCCCGCGGCCCTCGTGTCCGCGCAGGTAGACGATCACGCCGGCGCCGGCCGCAGCGACCTCGGCCATCGCCAGCTGCATCTGCTCCCCGCAGTCGCACCGGAGGGCGCCGAAGACGTCACCGGTGAGGCACTCGGAGTGCACGCGCACCAGGACGTCGGGACGACCGGCGGGGTCGCCGTACACGAGCGCGACGTGCTCTGCGCCGTCGACCGCGGACAGGTAGGTGACCGCATGGAACTCTCCGTGCGACGTGGGCACCCGGGCGCTCGCCGTGCAGGTGACCAGGGACTCCCGCGCCATGCGGACGCGCACCAGGTCGGCGACCGAGAGCAGCACCAGGCCGTGCTTGCGTGCGAACCGCTCGAGGTCCGGCATCCGGGCCATCGTGCCGTCGTCGTTGGTGATCTCCGCGAGGACGCCGGCGGCCTGCAGGCCGGCGAGCCGGCACAGGTCGACAGCGGCCTCGGTGTGACCGGCTCGCTGGAGCACGCCACCGGGGCGTGCCCGCAACGGGAAGACATGGCCCGGCCGGTTGAAGCGGTCACCGTCCACCTGGGGTGTTGCCAGCGCCCGGGCTGTGACCGCCCGGTCGGAGGCCGAGATCCCGGTCGACGTCTCGTCGGCGAGGTCCACGGAGACGGTGAACGCGGTGCCGCGCGGGTCGTTCGCCGCCTCGACCATGGCGGGCAGGCCGAGCCCGTCGAGTCGGCTGCCCTCCATGCCGACGCAGACCAGGCCACTGGTGTGCCGGACCACGAAGGCCATCGACTCCGCCGTCACGTGCTCGGCGGCGAAGATGAGGTCGCCCTCGTTCTCGCGGTCGCCGTCGTCGAAGACGACGACCCCCCGACCGAGGCGCAGCTCACGACACGCAGCATCGACGAGGTCCCTGCTGTTCTGTGTCTCGTTGGGGTGGTGCATGGCTGCTCCTCGGTCGGGGTGGTCTCGATCAGGCAGGCGTGCCGAGGACCAGGCCGTAGGCCTTGTTCTCGACCCCGCCCGAGCGGTCGACGGAGATGTACTTCTGCTCGGTGTACTGGTCGAGGGCGTTGGGACCGCCCTCACGGCCGACGCCGCTCTGCTTGTAGCCGCCGAAGGGGTAGGCGGGGTGCAGGACGTGCCAGTCGTTGACGAAGACCATGCCGGCCTCGAGCTGGCGGGCCACGTCGAGGACGCGCTCCTCGTCGCCGCCCCAGACTCCGGCGGACAGGCCGTAGTCGGTGTCGTTGGCGATCGCCACGGCCTCCTCGACGGTCTCGTAGCTGAGGACGCTGAGGACCGGGCCGAAGACCTCCTCACAGGCGACGGTCATGTCGCGCGTGACGTCGACGAGCACGGTCGGTTCGACGAAGTAGCCCTGCGCGAACTCCGCGCCCTCGGGGGCACCGCCGCCGACGGCGACCTTGGCTCCTTGCGTCTGGGCCTTGTCGATGTGCGCGAGGACCCGGTCACGCTGGTCCGCGGTGATCAGCGGGCCGATGTCGGTCGCGAGGTCGAGCGGGTCACCGACCTTCATCGAGGCCACCCGGGCGACCAGACGGTCGACGATCTCGTCCTTCCGCGAGCTCGGGACCAGCAGACGGGTACCGGCCTCGCAGGCCTGGCCGTTGTTGGCCATGCAGGCGTAGATGGCGCCGTCGATCGCGACGTCGAGGTCGGCGTCGTCGAGGATGATGTTGGGGCCCTTGCCGCCGAGCTCGAGGGTCACCCGCTTCATGTTGTCGGCCGACGCGCCCAGGATGCTCTTGCCGACCACGGTGGAGCCGGTGAAGCCCACCTTGCGGACGTCGGGGTGCTCGCTGAGGCGGGCGCCGGCGTCCTCACCGTCGCCGACCACCACGTTGAGCACGCCCTTCGGCAGCCCGGCCGCCTCGAACTCCTTCATCAGCTCCAGCGCCAGCAGGGGCGCGTGCTCGTCCGGCTTGAGCACCACGGTGTTGCCCGCGGCGAGGGCCGGGGTGACCTTCCAGACGATGGTCAGGAGCGGGATGTTCCAGGGCACGATCGCGCCCACGACACCGAGCGGCTCGCGGCGCAGGATGCCCTCGGCCGGCACCGGGCCGATCTCAGGACCTGCCTTCTCGAACTCGTAGTCGAGGGCCTGTGCGGCGATGTACTGCATGTTGCCGACCGAGAGTCCGATGTGCAGTGCTCCGGTCACGCGGACGGTCACGCCGTTCTCGCGCGACTGCAGCATCGCGAGCTCGTCCATGCGGGCGCCCATGCGCTCGGCGACCGTGTTGAGGATCGCGGCGCGCTCGGCGGGGGGCGTGTTGCGCCAGACGCCACTCCGGTGGGCTGCCTTCGCCGCGGCGACGGCCGCGTCGATCTCGGCCACGCCGCCCTTGGCGACCGTGGCGACGAGCTCCTGCGTGGCAGGGCTCCGGATCTCGTAGTTCTGGTCGGTGTCGACCCACTCGCCATTGATGTGGAGGGAGTAGTGGGGAACGCTCATGGGGAATCTCCTCGGTTGGGTGAATGCGGAAGGGTCAGCCGACCTGGCGGTCGCGGCCCTGCCAGAAGGGCGCCCGCAGGGTCTTCTTGTCGACCTTGCCGGCGGGGTTGACGGGAAGCTCGTCGAGGAAGTCGACGGTCTTGGGCGCCGAGACCGAGCCGAGCGCGGCCTTCACCCCGCCCTTGAGCCGCTCGACCAGCACGTCGTCTGCCGCGACCGCGTCCTTCACGACCACGAAGGCGTGGACGGCCTCGCCCCACTTCTCGTGCGGGATGCCGACGACGGCCGTCTGGGCGACGTCCGGATCCTCGAGGAGCACGTCCTCGACCTGGCGCGGGAAGACGTTGAAGCCGCCACTGACGACCATGTCCTTCTTGCGGTCGACCAGGTAGAGGAAGCCGTCCTCGTCGAGGCGGCCGATGTCGCCGGTGTGGACCCAGCCGTCGCGCAGCGCCTCTGCGTTGCGCGACGCGTCGACGTACCCGAGCATCTGGCCGAGCTGCTTGGAGCAGATCTCGCCCACCTCGCCGACCGGGAGGATGTTGTCCTCGTCGTCCTGGATGGTGACCTCGACGTACGGGATCGGACGCCCGCCGGAGGCGAGCCGACGGATGTCCTCCTCGGTGTCGACCCGGTGGTCGGTCTTGCGCAGGCAGGAGACGTAGCCCGGCTCGGTGCCCGCGTAGGTCTGGATGAAGATCGGGCCGAGCACCTCGAGCGCGTCCTTGAGGCGGTCGGGAGCGATCGGCGACCCGGCGTAGATCATGGTGCTCAGGGACGACAGGTCGTAGGAGTCCCGCTTCGGGTGGTCCACCAGCATGTAGATGATCGTCGGCACCACGGCCGTGGCCGTGACCTTCCAGCGCTCGATCGCCGAGAGCAGCGTGTCGACCTCGAGGCCCGGCAGCATGACGTTGGTGCCGCCGCGGATGAACGTCGGGTGGACGAAGATCTGGGTGAAGTGGGTCAGCGGCGCGCCGTGCGCAAAGACCTCACCCTGCTGGATGTCGCCGATCTCGAGGCCGGCAGTGATGCTGTAGTGCGCCCAGGTGAAGTGGGACTGGACGACGCCCTTGGGCTCGCCGGTGCTGCCGGAGGTGAAGAGCACGTACGCCTCGTCGTGCTCATCGATCGGCACGCCGGGCCGGCCGGTGGGCTGGCCCGCGACCAGGGACTCGAAGGCGTGGTCGGCGGAGGACTCGGCGCACCCGCCGACACGGATCACCCGGCCGAGCGTCGGGAGACCTGCCCGCATCTCCTCAACCACCGCGTCGAAGGACGCGTGGTAGATCAGCGTGGTGGCCTCGGTCTGGTCCAGGTTCGCCCGGTGCACGGATGCCGCGGCACGACCCGGCATCTGCACCAGCACTCCGCCGGCCTTCCAGATGCCGTGCTGGGCGGGGATGAACTCGAGGGAGTTCGGGAGGAGCAGGCCGACCCGCTCGCCCTTCTGGAGCCCGAGCGACAGCAGGGCGTTGGCGATCTGGTTCGACCAGTCGCGCAGCTCGCCGTAGGTGATGCTCCGCTCACCGTCGACGACGGCGACGGACTTCGTGTAGTTCCCGCATGCCCTGTCCAGGACGTCCGGCATCGTGCCCCACATGGCTCCTGCTCTCTGCTGCGCTGTCGCTGCTGTGTTGGTTGGTCACGGTGGTGACCAGGTGCTCCGCCGGTCACCACCGCGGTCCCACGAACCTAGGTCTGGCGATGTGACGTGGACGACACCTCAGGGGAGGAAGAGGGCCCCCCCTTGGGGGGAGCCGTCTCCCACTGACCCGGAAATGACTCATGGCCGGAGACCTGTCGGTCTCCGGCCATGGGTGTCGTGGGTGGACTCAGCCCAGGGATGCCGGGTCGAAGTCCGCGTCCCAGTAGTGCGGCCTGATCAGCGGCACATCGATCTGCTCGAAGAGCTTCGGGTCCTCGAGGTAGCTCGACTCCATCTCGATCTTGCCGTTGTCGTCGAAGTCCAGGAACGCCGAGCCCCGGCACGACAGCGTCCTGCCCTTGGTCGGCAGTCCGTAGAAGGTGTCGGCGTGCTCCAGCTTCCAGTCGAAGTGGATCATCAGGTGCCCGTTACCGGGGAAGACGTCGGTCACGGTGAACGTCTGGACACCGACCCCGTTGGCCGTGTCCTTGTTCGCGTAGTGGGCCATGCCCTCGGCGAACTCCTCGTCGTTCGTGATCGTGTCGTCGTTGTGGTCGGCGACGGTCCGGGAGTCGATGGCGAAGAACCTCGACGCGGCAAACAGCTCGCGGTGCGCGTCGAGGTCGTTCGTCCGGGTCTCGGCCCAGCGCTTGGCGTATTCCATGTCAGTCATGTCAGGTTCTCCGATTCACGCCGCGACGGGCTTCTTGGGGCCGATGAGGTGAGGCTTCCTGGCGCCGGGGTACCCGATCTGCTCGAGGATGGTGGAGAAGTCCCACCACGAGGAGTCCCGGACGATCCTGCCCTCGTCGTTGTACTGGTGGAACGTGTGCCCGCTTGCCATGAAGGGCTTGTCCTTCACGTCGAGGCCGAGGAAGTTGGTGCAGTCCTCCGGCGACCACTGCCAGCGGATGAGGCCGCTCTTGTGGTCACCCCAGTAGCCGCGGATCTGGAAGTTGTGCACGCCCAGGCCGTTGGTCCGGTCCTTGTTGGCGTAAAGCTCGAAGATCCGGCCGAGCTCGCCCTTGTCGGTGATCTGGTGCTGGTCGAGGGCCGGGTCCTCGAACACGAAGTCGTCCGCGTACAGGTCGCAGATGGTCTCTGCGTTCCAGCGGAATGACTTCAGCCACTTGATGGCAAACGCGTAGTTCATGAGCTCTCCTCCTAGGGGACTGTCACGTGGGTCCGACGTGGGTCGTGGTGTCGTACCTCAGCATCGAAGGTAGGAGTGAGCGGGCCCACGGCACCTCACTCCACGGGATGATCACCGCTGCCCGTCCGAGTGTCCGGCGCGGCAGCCCGACTGCGTCCTCCCTCCCCGGGCCCGCACAGGGGCACGGGCTGTGCCCCGTGGGAGCCGGGAACGCCACGATGGCCCGTCCTCGCGAGCGGGGACGGGCCATCGGGTCTGTCGGAGGATCAGTCCTCGAGCTCCTCCGGGGCGAGCAGCTGCTCACCGATGAAGGTGCACGACTGGTCGGCGTTCAGCGGCTGGAACATCGATGCCGCGGAGTCCCGGTAGAGACGCTCGAAGACCGCCCCCCGGCGGAACGACGAGCCACCGACGAGGCTCATCGCCTTCTTCGTCATGTGCATGACGTTGTCCGCGCAGAAGGTCTTCGCCAGGCCGATGTAGGGGAAGCGCAACTCCACCGGCCAGTCGTCGTCGGCCCCGTCGATGAGCTCCTGGCAGGTGCGGTGGACCACGCGACGCGACAGCTCCACGCGCGAGGCCATGTCACCCACGCCGTCGATGATGTGGCCCACGTTCGCGACCTTGGTCTCGGCGGCCGCAATGGCACCGAACGTCGCACCGAGCGTCTTCTTCGACAGGACCGCGCGGGCCTCCTCGAGCACTCGGTACTGCATGCCCAGGTAGACGCTGGCGAACATCAGCGACGCCCACTCGAGCACGCCGAATGCGCCCGCGCGCCACTCGCAGACGAACCCGTCGTCAGGGACGTAGAAGCCCTCGAAGTGGATCGTGTGAGTTCCCGTGGCGTGCATGCCCAGGGCGTCCCAGGTCCTCTCGATCCTGACGCCGTCGCCCTTGCCGTTGCGGTCGACCTTGAACTCGGCGACGAAGAAGCTCTCCTTCTCGACTCGCTCCTCGAACGTGTCGGGGAGGTTGCCGTCGGCGTCGGTGATGGTCGCGTTCGTCGTGACGATGTCCGCGGCCTCGGAGAGGGTGCCCCAGGTCTTCTTGCCGTAGAGCTTCCAGCCGCCCTGGGGCTGCGGGACGGCGGTCATGTCGGCGAGCCCGGAGAAGCCTGCGCGCTTCTCGGAGAAGGGGCCGAAGACGATGTCGCCGTCAGCCACCCGGCCCAGCCACTGCTTCTTCTGGGTGTCGCTGAAGAGGCCCAGGCACATGCCAACCATGATGTAGTGCATGTTGTAGGCGAGCGTGATGGCCGAGTCGCCCTTGGACAGCTCACTGATGATCTTCGAGGTCTGCAGGATGTTGGCCCCGAGCCCGCCGTACTCCTTGGGCACGTTGAGAGCCACGAGACCGCTCTTCTTGAACTTCGCGACCGACGGCTTCGGGAACGCGTTCTTCTTGTCGTAGGTCGGACCGATCTCGCGGAAGTACTCCGAGAGTTTCTGCGCCTCGGCGAAGGCGGCCTCGAACTCCTCGTCGGTCATGTGGACGGCTTCCTCGTGGAAGTCTCCCTGCAGCTGGCTCATGTTGGCTCCTCTGTCTTGTTCGCGTCGTCAGCCGACGAGCAGATCCGTTCGGCCGGCCTCGGTGAGGATGGCCCTGTAGGTCTCGAAGATGGGGTCGGTCAGCGGCAGCAGGGCCAGGGCCGTCGAGCGCTTGCCCTCGAGCTTGACCTTGCGCTGCGCCATGGCGAGGGTGAAGTTGAGCCTGCCCTGCCAGAACCTGTTGGCGTTGTCCGAGCTCATGCGGAGCCGGACCGTGGAGGTGGCCTCCTTCGCGGCGTCCCCGGTCAGCACCTTCTGCCCGGGGAAGTCGACCAGGACGTAGGCCTCCGGGTCGGTCTGCTGGATGAGGACGACGAGGTTGCCGTCCTTCGTGGCTTCGACGAACTTCGGCTCTACGACGCAGGCTTCCATGGCCTTGCCGATGAAGGCGTAGACCTCGTCAGCATCCTTGAACGTACTCAACGGTGTACCTCCTGATCGGGCCCACTGGGCGGACGGGGGGCCGTCTGGCGGCCTCGATCGAACGTAGGTTCTACGGCACCTCCGGCGCGTCCCCCCGTGGTGGGGGGTTGACCGTCCGACGGGGTGCTCTTGCCCGCGGTGACCTGCAGGATGGTGCGCGCGACCAGCCCGGGGTCGTCGTACGTCGGCACGTGGCCGACCCCGCGCAGGCCGACCAGCTCGTGCGTCGGTGGCAGCAGGGCGCGGAAGGCCCGGCCGTAGGGCACGAAGGGGATGGTGCGGTCGGCCTCGGGCCACGCCACACGGATCGGGCAGGACGGGTCGATGTGGAAAGGGGTGGTCAGGCCGTCGTCGCCCAGCCACCCGAGCAGCCCGTCCAGCAACAGGCAGGACCGGGCCTGGGTCAGCATCTGGAGCGCCAGCGCGGAGGGAATCCGGTCGGCGCGCTCGAGCGCGGTTCCCATCAGGTGCCGTCGCAGGGCGGGGTAGGTCACGAGCCGTCGGGCGACGGGCCATGAGGCCCGGGTCCGCGCGGACCGCATCATCCGCGCAATCCGCCTGCCCTCAGGTGGCTTCTGCCAGGCGCCGGCGGGCGAGAAGGCCACCACCGACAGAGCACGCCCGCGCTGTGCCATCTCGCATGCCAGCCAACCCCCCAGCGAGTTCCCCACGACGTGGGCACGGTCGATACCGCCGTCGTCCAGCAGCGCCTCGAGCGCATCCGCGACCGGTGCGATGCCGTGGTTCCCCGCAGCGAGGCCGGGGCCGCCCAGGTGGCCGGCCAGTGTCGGCGCTATGACCGCGTGCTCCTGCTCCAGAAGCGGGATCACCGGCTGCCAGATGCGCCACGACAGGTTCAGCCCGTGGAGCAGGAGCAGGGGGGTCCCGGCGCCGCTGCGGTGGACGTCGTGGACCCTCAGCGCACCCATCGCGCACTCTCTCCCCCGCCGGCCAGCGCCAACACCTCGGCAAAGCCGGCCTCGAGGCTGGTCAGGAAGAGGTCGCCGTCGGTGAATGCCGCCGGGTCGTAGTTGACTCCGACGCAGCAGGTCGAGCCGTGGGAGACCAGCGTGACCATCGCCGGGCAGCCCGGCAGCGGCGCGTAGGGGTACAGCCGCTCCACGGGCACGCCGGCCAGTGTCACGGGCTCACGGGCACCGGGCACGTTGCTGGCCTGCAGGTCGTTGCCGCGGGCCATCCCCCCAGCCACCTGGGCGAGGACGGGCGCGGGCAGCCGGGCCAGGACGGGCGCCAGGACCCCCAGTCCGTCGAGCGCCGGCTCCACGCGGGCCCTGCGGACGATCTCGCCGACCCTGGCGATGCGCTCGCGTGGGTCGACGAGCCCGACCGGGCCGTCGAGACGCACCGTGGTGAAGCGGTTGCCCCCGTCGGCGTCCTCCTCGCGTCGCACCGAGACTGGGATGGCCATGGGGATCGCGTCGACCGGGCTTCCCTTCGCCTCGTGGTAGAGCCGGTAGCCACCGAGGAGGGCAGCCAGGTAGGCGTCGTTGACCGAGCCGCCCGCGACCTTGCCCGCGCGCCGCAACGGCTCGAGGTCGACGTCGATGGCCGCGAGCCGCCAGTTGGTGCTGCGCTGGGCCAGCAGCGGGGACGGTGCGGCGGCCGGCGGCGCGAGCACCCGCTGCAGGGAGAGCCCGTACGAGATGCCGTCCCGCACGGAGCCCACGGGGTGCCCGACCAGCCGCCGGGCCAGCCCGACCGCACGTCCGAGCTGCGATGGCACCGCAGGAGCCAGGCCGGCACGGGGAACCGGTACGTCGTGCAGCGCGGCCATCAGCTGCATGGTGCCCACGCCGTCGGTCGAGGAGTGGTGCAGCTTGAGCGCGTACGCCGCCCGCCCCCCGGGCAGGCCTTCGACGAGCACCGCCTCCCACGGCGGCCGCTGCCGGTCGAAGGGCGTCCGGACCATCTGCTCGGCCGCGACGAGGAGGTCACGCCAGGTGGCCCCCTCGTGGAGCCTCGTTCGCCGGAGGTGGAAGTCGAGGTCGAACTGAGGGTCGTCGGCCCAGCGGGGGGGCAGGAGCGGGGGCTGGGCGTCGACGACCCGCTTGCGCAGGCGCGGGATCCGCGCCAGCGCCCGCTGGTGGAGGGCCACCAGGTCCTCCCAGTCCGGCGAGCGCTCCAGGATTTCGAGGGCCATCATCGTCGAGCGCAGCGAGGGGTCGGCCTCGACCCGCCAGAAGATCGTCTCCAGGGCGTTCAGTGCGGGGTCCCGGTCCCACTGCGTGTGGTCAGCAACGGCGCTCACGGCGTCTCCTCCTCGACGTACGACGGTGCCGGTCGCGCGGGCCAGTGGGCGAGGGTCTCGACGAACATGCCGCGGACCTCATCGACGTGGCGGTCGATGGTGGCGACCGACCAGTCCTGGGTGATCACCGGCGGATGGACGACGACCTCGATCCGTCCCGGCCGGATGGTCTGGGCCCCCCGCCACATCACGTCGCCCGCGCCGTGGAGCACGATCGGCACCATGGGTACTCCGGCCTGCATCGCGATGTGGAAGGCACCCTTCTTGAAGGCCCCCAGCTTCGGGGTCGGCGATCTGGTGCCCTCCGGTGACAAGGCGAGCGAGATGCCCTCCTTGCGCAGCTTCTCGACAGCCGGCGCGAGCACTTCCTTGGCCTGCTCGGTGTTGCCTCGGTCAACGAACGCCACGCCGGCCAGCTGGAAGAGCTGACCGAAGCCCGGGATGTTGCGCGCCTCCTTCTTGGCGACCCCGGTCCAGCCGTCGCGCAGCAGCTTCATCACGATGACCGGGTCGATCTTGCTCTGATGGTTGAAGACGAAGACGCAGGGTCGATGACTCCACAGGTGCTCGGCACCGGACACGACATCGACATCGACCCCGGCGAGGGCCAGGCCCAGGTCGGCGCCGACGCCCGTCGCCACATCGACCACCTGCCGGCGGGACCGGTTGATCAGCCCGAGCCCGAGGCCGGCGCCGAACGCTGCCCCGAACGCGCCATAGAAGCCAGCCGTACGCGCCAAGGTCCCCATAGCCGGCGTCCCGCCACGTCGCACGCACGGCAGCACGCGCCAACCACGTCGGTGGGCCTCCTCGAGCAGCGCCGGGTCGGGCTGGACCGCCGTGGGGTGGCCCACCGCGGCGAGGAGCGGGACGTCCTCGTTGCCGTTGCTGTAGGCGTAGGACCTGGACAGGTCGATGTCCTTGGCCGTGGCGAGCTCGAGCACAGCCGCAGCCTTGCCTGCTCCCCACAGCGGCCGACCGTCTGCGCGCCCGGTCAGCACGCCGTCGATGGTCTCCAACCGGGTGCACAGCACGTGGTGCACGTCGAGCGCCCTGGCCATCGGCTCGACCTGGAAGGGCGTCGCCGACGACGCGAGGACGACCGTGTGCCCCATGTCGTGGTGGGCCTGGACGAGCTCCCACACCTCGAGGTGCATCCGGCCGGCGACGGTCTGCCGGAACAGCTTGTCGCCGAGCGCCTGCAGCTCCGACTCGGGCCCGCCCGCGAACGGACGCAGGCCACGCTCCAGAAGCTCTGCGAACTCCTCCTCGCTGCCGATCCCCCGCGCTCCTGTCCAGAGCGTCTGGGCGAGCTCGGCCAGGCCGATCTCGCGACCACGGAGCCGGTGCTGGAAGAAGACGGTCGCCGAGTAGCCGGAGATCACCGTTCCGTCGTAGTCGAAGAACGCCCCGACCCCGGGACCCCTCGGGCCGGCGTACACCGCGCGCAGGAGCTCATCGAGCCGGGTGCGGTCGGCGGTCACAGTGCGGCCTCGGGAAGCAGGGTGCGCTCCAGGTCCGCAATGCGGCTCAACCGGCCGAGCACGCTGCGCACTTCCTCGGCGTACTCGGCACGTGCCTCGGCCACCTCACCCGTCCCACCCTCGACCAGCCCACGGTGGCGGGCCAGCCTGAGTGCGGTGGCGTAGAGCTCCCGGGACACCGAGTCAGCGCGATGGAGACGGCCACGCAACAGGAGCTGCTCGCCGAGGCCCAGGCACTTGTCGAGGAACAGCCGCTCGTCGAGCGGCACCTGGGGATCCTTGCCGGCCAGCGCCTCGGACACCACGAGCTGGGCATCGAAGAACGACCGCAGGGCCCGGTGTGCCACGAGCATCTGCGACGAGGCGAGGATGTCGCCGGCCGCCGACTCCGTGCTCGCATGCTCGATCCAGTCCGGGTCGAGAAGCTCCATCTCGGCGACGAGCTCCTCCCGGAACTGCGGTGTCGGAGGGAAGAAGAACTCGAACTTGAGGAGGTCTCGCAGCCGCAAGGCCTCGGCCCACATGGTCTCCACAGCGCTGTCCCGGTCACCCCGCGCGGCCACGTGGAGCAGCGTCAACTCGATCACCGCGCGGTTCACCAGATGGTGCAGTGCGCCGTTGCGGTAGAACGCCGCAACCCGGTGCTGTCCCGGCAGCACCGACCAGACGGGCTCCGGCCCGCCGTCGAAGCGGCTGGCCACGCCCACGTCGACGAGCTTGTCGAGGGTATCCACCAGCACCCGGTGCGAGCGAAGGTCGACAGCCGGCCCGGTCAACCCTCGCCGGTCGAGGTAGTCGAGCATCGGGTAGGCGACATCCTCCACTTCCTCCGCCGTGAGCGCCCGGTCGTGCGCGCCCAACAGCGCGAGGGTCACCAGTGCGGTGGGCGAGATCGGGGTCGCCCGGTTGATCCCGTCACAGATGCGGAAGGCGACCTTCTCCAGCCTGGCCGAACTGTCGCCTGCCTCTGCGAGCGCACGGCGGAGTGAGAAGGGCTCGCCGAAGCGGACCCACCCGTTGCCGCGGTTGCTGAGCTGCCCCGAGACGTAGCGGGCCAGCCAGCGCGCACCCTCTGCGGCCTTCGACCCCCCACCCTGCTCGTCGGAGAGCGCCAGGACCTCGTGCATGTGGTCGTAGACGATGGACACCGGGACCAGTTGCACGTCCTCGGCGCGGCCCTCCTCCAGGGCACGCGTGAGGTAGGCGAGCAGACCGAACTTCGGCGGCCGGAGCTTGCCGGTGCGCGTGCGCCCGCCCTCGACGTACCACTCGAGGTTGCAGCGCTGGCCGACCAGATGGCCCAGGTACTCACGCAGGGCAAGCTTGTAGGCCTTGTTGTTCTCGTTGGCCCGCCGGATGAAGACCACGCCCGCGCGACGGCCGAGCGTCCCGATCGGCCAGATCGCCATGTTGTTGCCGCCCAGGATGTGGTTCCTCGGGAACTCGTTGGCGTGCAGCACTTCGCCGAGCACCAAGGGGTCCGCGTAGGAGCGGTGGGCGGGCAGGAAGACCAGCGCGTGGTCGCGGTTCAGTGCGCGCAGGTGGTCCAGGCCGGTCTGGTCGACGTGGACCTTCCAGGCGCGTGCATGCATCGGCGCCAGCACCGCGCGGTACGCGTCGATGGCAGCCGGGTTCTGGACAGCGACCATCTCCCCGAGACACCCGCGGACCTCGCTGAGCACCTCGTCGAACGCGCGACCGGTGTCGGCGGCCAGCGTGGCGACCTTCTGGCGGAGGGAGTCCGAGGCGGCGACTTGGTCAACGACCCGCAGGGGCGCCCGTCGGCGCCTGCCCGAGTCCGTGAGCGCCTGCGACGTCAAGGTCGGCCACCCCCGACGTACGCAGCGCGCAGCTCGCCCTTGACCAGCTTCCCCGTAGGCGTCCGGGGCAGCCGGTCAGCGAAATCGATGGACCGCGGCACCTTGTAGTGGGCGATCCGTTCCCGCACGAAGGCGAGCAGCTCCTGTTCGAGGCTCGGCCCGGTCTCCACGCCCGGCGCTGGTTGCACGACCGCCTTGACCTGTTCCCCCATCTCCGGGTCCGGGATGCCGAACACAGCGATGTCGAGCACCTTCGGGTGCAGCGCCAGGCAGTCCTCGACCTCCTGCGGGTAGATGTTGACCCCGCCCGAGATGATCATGAATGCCTTGCGGTCGGTCAGGAAGAGGTAGCCGGCGTCGTCGACGAATCCGATGTCACCGGTCGTGGTCCAGAACGGGTGGTCGGGGTGCTGCGCAGCCCGGGTCTTCTCGGGGTCGTTGTGGTAGGTGAAGGGCAGGTGGTCGCGCTCGAAGTAGATCGTGCCGATCTCCCCGACCGGCAACTCCTCACCGTCCTCGTCGCAGACGCGGATGACGCCGAGGCCGGCCCTCCCGACCGACCCGCGCTTCTCCAGCCACTGCTCGGTGTCGATGAGGGTGATGCCGATCCCCTCGGTCGCGCCGTAGTACTCGAAGAGGATCGGGCCCCACCAGTCGATCATCTGCTGCTTCACGTCGACGGGGCACGGCGCTGCGGCATGGACCGCGCACTGCAGCGAGGACACGTCGTACGACGAACGCACCTGCGGGTCCAGCTTGAGCATCCGGACGAACATCGTCGGCACCCACTGGCTGTGCGTGACGCGGTACTCCTGGATGGCGGCGAGCGACTTCTCGGCGTCGAACCGCTTGCTCATCACCACGGTGCCGCCGAAGGCGTGCACGATGCCGCCGAAGCGGAGCGGCGCCGCGTGGTAGGTGGGTGCGGGCGCGTAGTAGACGGTGTCCGGTCCGAAGCCGTACATCGGGCCGAACAGGCCTGCGAACGGGTCGCCGGGCTCGTCCACCTGCCGGTCGGGCAGTGTCGGCTTGACGCCCTTGGGCCGGCCCGTGGTGCCCGAGGAGTAGAGCATGTCCGCTCCACGCGGCTGGTGGGCCGGCGGCACCGGCGAGGCCTCCGCCAGAGCATCCTCGTAGGAGGCGAAGCCGTCGAGGTCGCCACCGAAGACCAACCGCAGCTCCACCGCCGGCACGTGCTTGGCGATTGCCCCGGCCAGCTCGCCGTTCTCCGCGGAGACGACCAGGGCGCGGGCGCCGCAGTCCTCCACGACGTACGCCGCCTCGACCGCGTTGAGGTTGTAGTTGACCCCGGTGACGTACAGGCCGGACCTGAGGGCGGCCCAGTAGACCTCGAAGACTTCGAGCGCGTTCAATGACACGAACGCGATGTGGTCACCGCGCCGCAGCCCGGCGGCCCGGAAGACGTCCGCGAGGCGGATCGAGCGTCCCTCGAGCGCTTCATAGCTCAGCGACGCGCCGCTGTCGGCCAGCACGACCGCGGGCTTGTCGGGAGTGGTCTGGGCAAACTTCCCTGGGTACACGCATGTCCTCCGACGGCTCGGGTGGAGCCCCAGCCTCACGTCCGCGAGCAGCCCGAGGATCACCCGTCGGAGTGAGATCGTTCCTCCGACGGAGCGCACTCTGTCCGTGCTCCTGACGATCGAGGCAGGGAACCTGCATGCTGTGGCCCATGGCACCCGAGACCAGCACGCTCAAGGCTTCGGACGGAAGCACCATCGCGGTCCATCACTGGCCGGCGGCCGCCCCGCGGGGCGTCCTCCAACTGACGCACGGGATGGGCGAGCACGCTTTGCGGTACACCGAACTCGCCGACGCGCTCAACGCGTCGGGCTGGAGCGTCGTGGCGCAGGACCACCGTGGCCACGGCGCGAGCGCCGCCTCGGAAGTCGACCTCGGCCAGCTCGGGCCCGACGGGTGGCCGGCACTCATCGCCGACATCGGAGCGGTGCGAGAGCTGGCACGGGCAATCGCCCCTCGGGGGCCGCTCGTGCTGTTCGGCCACAGCATGGGCTCGTTCGCGGTGCAGCAGTACCTTCCCCAGCACAGTGGCGGCGTCGACGCCGTCGTACTCACCGGGACCGCGGCACTGGACCTGCTGGAGCCGGCACTCGACCTGGACGCACCGCTGGACCTCGCGATGTTCAACGCCCCCTTCGCTCCGGCCCGCACCGACTTCGACTGGCTCTCGCGCGACGAGGCCCAGGTCGACGCCTACATCGCCGACCACCTCTGCGGCTTCGGCCTGGACGTCGACGGCGCCAAGGGTCTCTTCGCCGGCGCGCGACCGCTCGCTGCGTCCAATGCCCTCGACGGCGTCCGCTCCAACCTCCCGGTCTACGTCGCCGTCGGCGACATGGACCCAGTCAACGGGCAGCTCGCGCTGGTGCACCCCCTCGTGGAGCGCTACCGCTCTGCCGGACTCACGGACGTCGAGCTCAAGACCTACCCGGGTGCCCGCCACGAGCTCACCAACGAGACCAACCGCAAGGAGGTCGTCACCGACCTCCTTGGCTGGCTTGATGCGCGGTTCACCATCGCGTGAGTTCCTCCGTGAGGGGGGCGGAGTGCCCCCCGTGGTGTGATGTGCCCCACCTCACACCTCCGTAGCGTCGACACCGTCAACTCTTCCTCCTGGCGG
>Ga0299913_10000785_pt1 | contig 21483 bp, 18 predicted proteins | sample RVTome_9_FD_201360 | JGI IMG/M metagenome (GOLD analysis project Ga0299913, IMG submission 201360) | Soil microbial communities from uranium-contaminated site in the Upper Colorado River Basin, Wyoming, United States - RVT155D38 (version 2) ... | reverse complement strand
GCTGCCCATCGACAAGCCCAGCAGGTGCGTGCGGCGTACGTCGAGCGCGTCAAGCAGCCCGGCCACATCATCAGCCATGTCCCCAGTGGTGTACGGGTGGTCGGCTCGAGAGCTGCGCCCGGAGTCGCGGTTGTCCAGGAGGACGACAGTGAACCGCGTGGACAGCGCAGGGACCTGTTGCAGCGTCCACAGCGACGAGTCGTACCCGATCCCCATCACCAGGACGAGCGGAGGACCGGCTCCGTGGATCTCGTAGTACAGGTCGTGCCCGTTGGCGCTCGCGATGCCTGACCGAGGGCCATGCTCGAGCTTGCGGGACGTCGGTTTCCGCCTTCGATGCTGCAATCGTGTTTCCATGAGTTCTCCTCGGGTCCGCCTCACCGTGGCGAGGTCTGGTGGTGCTTCACTGAAGGCGTGAGCGGGACCGCGGCGTACGCCGCCATGCAGTCCGACACACGACGCCGCTCCTCAGTCCGCGGCGTGGGTCTGGTCGCCGGGAGGTGGATCAGGCGGGGGTGCGGGGACGACGTTGAAGACCGCCGTCGCCGCAGTGGCGTCGGTGTTGCCTGCCTGGTCCGTGGCTCTGACGGCGTACTCGTGCCGCCCCGTGGCGAGTTCGCCGAGGGTGTGCGGTGAGGTGCACGTCGTGTACGCCGCGCCGTCGACGGAGCACTGGAAGGACGAGCCGGCCTCGTCGGCTGTGAACTCGAAGGTGGGCGTGATGTCGCGGATCACCCGCTCGGGGCCGGCGGTGATCGTGGTGTCCGGTGCGGTGTCGTCGACCTCGAAGGACGCGACGACCGAGTGGTCGGCGTCCATCGTCACCACACATTCGCCGATTCCCGTGCAGGCACCCGACCAGCCGGTGAAGACCGACTGCGGGCCAGGCGTGGCCGTGAGCTCCACCGCCGTGCCCGTCTCGTAGGCCTCGGTGCAGTCGCGGCCGCAGTCGATTCCCGCTGGGTGGCTGGTGACGCTGCCGGCACCCGGACCTGCGGTCGCGGCCACGAGCGAGTGAGTGGCCCGGGCCGGCGGCGCGTTGCCGTGGTAGCGCACCACATTGAAGGCGGCATCGTCGTAGCCGACGACCACGATCTGGCCGTCGGCCTGGAGGGCGAGAGCGCGTCCGTGGTTGTTCCCCGTGCCGACGGGTGTGACGGCCGCACCGGCGGTGCCGAAGCTCGGGTCGGCGGTCCCATCGGACAGGAAGCGCGCCACGAACGCGTCGTAGTCGGTCCCGACGGCTGCGTCGCCCGCCACCACGATCCTGTCGGCGTCGTCGAGGCTCACGGCGAGCGCCTGCGAGAACCGTCCGATCACCGGGGTCACGACGCCGTCGCCGTCGCCGAAGCTGGGGTCGATCCCGCCCGTGTCGAGGTAGCGAACCAGTGCCATCCTGACGCTGGATCCGAGAAGGGAGAAGCCCGCCACCGTGATCCCGCCGTCCGGCTGGAGAGCCACGTCGACGGCAACGTCGAGGGCGGTATCGATGTCCGTGATCACGACGCCGGCCCGAGTCGTGCCCACCGGACCGAAGGTTGGGTCCGGCGCGCCGCTGGCGTCGTAACGGACGACGACGATGTCGGTCGTCGAACCGCCTCTCATCGACCCTGCCACCACGATGCTGCCGTCGATGCCGATCGCAACGGCGTGTGCCGTGCTGGTGTTACCCACTGGCGTCACGAAGGTTCCGCTGGGCGTCCAACTCTCCGCATCGCCCCCGAAGCCGGTGTCGAGGCTGCCGTCGGGGTGGTACCGCGCCAGGGTGACCCATCCGCCCCCGGTGGTACCCGGAAGGCTTGCGGATCCCGCCACCACGATCCGTCCGTCGTCCTGCAGCGCGACGGCCCCTGCGAAGCTGTGCCCGCCGATGCTGGTGCTCGCGATGCCGTCGCCGTCGAAGCTGGTGTCGAGGCTGCCGTCGACGCGATAGCGGACGACTGCGAAGCGGGGGACCCCGTCCACATAGCTGGTGCCGGCGACGATGATCTTGCCGTCGGCCTGGAGCGCGAGTGCGGAGCCCTCGTCCCTCGTCCCGCCGATCGACGTCGTGACCGAACCGTCGCCGTCGAAGCTGGTGTCGAGGCTGGCGTCAACGCGGTGGCGGACGACGGCGAAACGTCTACCGGCTCCGCTCTCGCTGAAGCCGGCGGCGACGATCCGGCCATCCGGCTGGACCGCCACGGCGTGTGCCTGCTCGGCCCCGGGCCCTTCGAAGACTTCGGTGACAGCGATGCCGTCTCCGTCGAAGGTGAGGTCGAGGCTGCCCGGGGCCGGCGGGCCGTCCGCCGCAGCGGACATCCAACCCGCCGCGAGGCCGGCCGAGACCACGAGTACGGCGGCCACGACCCGGTTGACCCGTGGGTGGACGTTCATGGCGGACCCTCGTTTCGGTTCTGATCCGGTGGACGGCTGGGCGCTAGGTTCAGCCGAGCTTCGCCTTCGCGTGCTCGCCGAACTGGCGCATTTCGGCAACGGGGCCGATCTCGACGAACTCGGTGGCTTCGTCGACGCTGCCGGTGTGGCCGGCCGGCCAGTGAAAGGCGCTGCCGGCATGCGTGGTCTCGTCGCTGCCGTCGGCATGGCGGATGTGGACCGCGCCCTTGAGCACCACACCCCAGTGCGGGCTCGGGCATCGGTCGTTCGGCAGTCCCTCGAGGACCGGGCCCATGTCGGTTCCTGCGGGCACCTGCAGGTAGCGGATTGCCAGATCCCCCCACTCGGCGTAGCGGGTGACGAGTTCACCGGCGCTCAGCTCGATGGGCAGCTCTACCAGTTGTTCGTGCATCGCCTGTTCCTCTCTCTCGGAGTCCTTGGGTGGCTGCTTCATGCGTGCATCCAGCAGGCGTAACATTCCGTGTTACGTTCGGAAGCATTTCCAACGCGCGAGGCAGCCGATGCCCGACGACACCGATCTCCGCAGCGCGAGGGGCGCACCCTCTCGGGGTTCTCGGCGCGAAGCGGCTGAGGCCTCGCGTCCCGCGGCGGCCGACGGGCGGGGGTCGGCGGAAGAGTTCGAGCGCCTTGCCGAGGCGGCCTACCGGCGTGGTGACCTCGAAGGTGCGGTCGCCGCCTGGGAGCACGCGCACCGCGTCTATGACCAGCGCGGGGAGGCCGTCGAAGCCGCCAGGGCAGCGGTCAACGTGGCGACGTACCTGATGATCGACACCGGCCTGATGGCCCCGGTCCGCGGATGGACGGCGCGGGCCGAGCGCCTGCTGGACGGCACGGACGAGACTCCGGTGCACGCGTGGCTGGCGATGGTGCGCGCCTACGAGCGCCTGATGTGCGGAGACATGTCGCAGGCGGGCCACTGGGCCAGGCAGTCCATCGAGATCGGGACGCGCCAGGGAGCGCGGGCCCCGGTGGCCGTCGGCCAGATGGCTGCCGCACGGCTGCTCATCTTCGAAGGGGAGGTCCAGAAGGGGCTGGAGCTACTGGACGAAGCCGCGGTGGCGACCGTGTCGGCCGAGCTCGAGCCGCTCGTGGTCGGCATCGTGTACTGCGAGCTGATCTGCGCGATGCAGGGACTGGCGCAATATGACCGAGCCGCCCAGTGGACCGACGCCATGGAGCAGTGGCGCCAGGCGCATGCCTTCGGCAGTTTCAACGGCCGATGCCGCGTGCATCGAGCCGAGATCCTCCGACTGCGAGGGTCCTGGGACGAGGCCGAGATCGAGGCGGTGCGGGCGTGCGAAGAGCTTCGACCCTGGATGCGTCGCGAGTTCGGCTGGCCACTGACCGAGCTCGGCACCATCCGGCTGCGAAAGGGTGACCTGGCCGGCGCCGAGGAGGCCTTCCTCGCCGCGCACGCGAACGGCTGGGACCCGAACCCCGGCCTGGCACTACTCCGTCTCGCGCAGGACGATGTCGCGGCCTCGAGCGCACTCATCCGGGATGCGTTGGAGCACCCGAGCAGGGTGCCGTCCAAGGAGCGGCCGCCGTACGGCGGGCTGGCTCGGGCACCGCTGCTCGACGCGCAGGTCGAGATCGCGGTGGCGGGCGGCGACCTCGCGGTGGCAGCTCTGGCCGCCGACGAATTGGACCAGATCTCGGCGGCGTACGGCAGCAGTGCTCTGACGGCCGCCGCCAGGCTGGCGCGAGGCCGGGTGGCCCTGGCACAGGGGGATGCCAAGGCGGCAGTCCTCGCGTGTGACGAAGCGGTCGGAATCTGGTCCGAGGTGGGCGCTCCGTACGAGGTCGCCCTCGCACGGGTCGCACTCGGCAGGGCACACCAAGCCTGCGGCAACGAGGAGCGGGCACAGCTGGAGCTGCGAGCCGCGCAGACGGCGTTCGAGCGGGTGGGCGCCCCCCTCAAGGCTCGCGAAGCCGTCAGCACCGGCGCCGACACCGACCATGACGCCCGGCCCGCACAAGCCGCGGAGGGCACGGCGTCACCCGGAGTCTTCCGGCGCAGCGGGGACACCCGGACCGTCGAGTTCGACGGCCGGACCGTGCTGTTCAGGGACCTCCAGGGCATGCGCTACCTGGCTCGGCTCCTCGCCGAGCCGGGACGCGAGTTCCACGTCCTCGATCTCGTCGCAAGCGAGCAGGGATCGCGTTCCACCGCCTCGGTCGGTGCCGAGGACGGGCTCGTCTACTCATACGGCACCGGCACCGGTCCACTGCTCGACGATCAGGCCGTGCAGGCCTACAAGCGCCGGCTGCTGGACATCGAAGAGGATCTGGAGGAGGCCGAAAGGATGGGCGACACCGAACGTGTCTCCCTGGCGACTGCCGACCGCGACTACCTGCTCGGGGAGCTGTCGCGGGCCTTCGGGCTGGGCGGCCAGCATCGGGTCAACGGCGCCGCATCCGAGCGAGCCCGAGCCAGCGTCACCCGATCGGTCCGTTACGCCCTGGCCAGACTCGGCCAGAACAGCCCCGCGCTCGCGGAGCACCTGCGATACACCGTGCACACGGGCACCTACTGCTCCTACACACCGGACCCGCGGGCGGCCGTCACCTGGCAGGTATAGACAACGGCGCTCCCTCAGGCCCGCCCGAGCAGCGCAGGACCGCGCGCTCCGTGGCGGCCTGCTGTTCTTCGGGTCTGGACGCGCGCGCCTCGTGGACGGGGTGATCGTCCGCCCGTTCTCGTAGGCCTGAACGACACGGGGTCCATGTACGAGCGGCGGGCGCCGGCGGCGACCACGCAGGCTCTCCCGCAAGCCGAACCCCTCGTGGGAAAGGTGCTGATCAGTGGCGCGCGACGGTCCGCACATCCCGGTAGACCCGTCCGAAGGCGATCACCGGGGCCGGAGTGCCATACGGGACGAAGCTCGGCGTTGAGCGGATCGGCGCCCATTGGCGGGCACAGTAACGTCCGTGGTGCCGGTGCTCTTGCGTCGTGCCAAACAGGTAGGCGCAGTGTGCGCAGGACAGCGTTTCCCCAGTTGAAGGTGCAGTGGGTTTCTTCACTGCGGTCAACATCCGCAAGTTCGTGCTCAAGGCGGGCGCGGCTCTCCGACTTGGCCGAGCTCTGTAGGAGGTGTGCATCCTGCATGCCATCAGCGGGCGGGAGGGCTGGTGACGATGTGCGCGCTGCCGCTGCTTGCGGGTGACATCAGGAAGGGAGAGTGCAGGCCCCTACAGGCTGGTGCATGAGCGCGTCGACCATCGCGGCGCCGCTGGAGGGCGGGCGGACGGCGTGCCGCGCCCGGCGGCTCGGTTGAAACCGTGGCACCGCTCCCACGTGCTCGCCGCGTGCGGCTCGGGGTTACGCAGACAAGCACCAGCGGAGCCGGCTCCGCGGTGTGCCCCAAAGGGTGCTTTGGAAGCCGCCGAGAGGTCCCTCGCACCGCTACTTCGACGCCGAGGAAGGGACGCCGATCTCCCGGGAGGGAACTGGCGAAGTTGGCTACAAAGATGGCTACAGATGGAAGTCAGTGAAGGCCGGTGATCTGCGTTTCTGCAGGTGAGAAGGCCAATGTGTACGCCAGCAGGGACTCGAACCCCGAACCCGCTGATTAAGAGTCAGCTGCTCTGCCAATTGAGCTACTGGCGCGTGTGGTGAAGCGCGCTGAACTCTACCGGTGCGGGTGGCGGGGAGGAAAATCGGGAGCGTCCCGCATCATCTGCCTCGGCAACAGTGGAGTTTCTCCGGCGCCCGGTGCCGGAGAAACTCCACTGTCGGGACGGCTGCGCCATCGTCAGCGCATGGCCAACACGGCCTGGGCCGCGTTGTGGCCGCCGATGCCGGAGACGGCGCCGCCGCGGCGGGCGCCGGAGCCGCAGAGGAGGACGGCGTCGATGCCGGTCTGGACGCCCCACTGCTGCGCGGGGGTCTCCATCCGGGACCGGCTCGGGGCCCAGGGCCACTCGAGGTGGCCGTGGAAGATGTGTCCGCCGGGCATGGCCAGGTCGCGCTCGATGTCCTCGGGGGTCTTCGCCTCGATGCAGGGACGCCCGTCGGCGTCGCGGGCCACGCAGTCGATGAGCGGCTCGGCCAGGTGCTCGTCGAGGGAGGCGATCGCCCGGCGGACGGCGAGCTCCTTGGCGCCGGGGTCGGCCGCGAAGAGGGACGCCGGGGTGTGCAGGCCGAAGTAGGTGAGGGTGTGGGTGCCGTCGGGCACCTCGCCGAGGATCGACGGATCGGTCAGCGAGTGGCAGTAGACCTCGCCCGGCATTGCCGCCGGCACCCGACCGGCCGCGGCATCGGCGTACGCCGCCTCCAGCTGCGAGTAGTCCTCGCCGAGGTGCAGGGTGCCGGCGAACGCCAGCTCCGGGTCGATCCCCGACTTCAGCCGGGGCAGCCGGCTCAGCAGGAAGTTGATCTTGAGCTGCGCGCCCTCGGGCTTGCTCTCCGGATCCTCGGACTCGCCCATCAGGATCCGCAGCACCCACGGCGCCACGTTGGCGAGCACGAACCGCGCCGAGGCGGTGTGCGACCCCGACTCGTCCTGCCAGGTCACCTCGCCACCGTCGGCGCCCGCGCGTACGGCGCTGACCCCGGCCCCGGTCCGGATCTCCGCCCCCGCGTCGACCGCAGCCTTCTCCAGCGCCGACGTCACCGCGCCCATGCCGCCCACCGGCACCCGCCACTCGCCGGTGCCGTTGCCGATCAGGTGGTAGAGGAAGCAGCGGTTCTGCACGAGCGACGAGTCGTGGAGCGAGGCGAAGGTTCCGATCAGCGCGTCGGTGCCGACCACGCCGCGCACGGTGTCGTCGGCGAACCGTTCCTCGATAGCCACCCCCAGCGGCGTGGTGACCAGGTCCCGCCACACGTCGGGGTCGACCAGCTCGCGCACGTCCCGCTCGAGGGGAAGGGGAGACAACAGCGTCGGCGCCACCGCGCCGGCCAGCCCAGCGACGTCGGAGTAGAAGCGTCGCCAGGCGTCGTACTCCGCGTCGGACCCGGTCAGCTCACGGAACGACCGCCGAGTTTCTTCGCCCTCGTCGCGCTCGACGTAGAGCCCGCCGGGCTTCCCGTCGCGCACGAAGGGTGTGTACGACGCGGTCGGCCGCGACCTGAGCGCGATGTCGAGGCCCAGGTCCCCGACGAGCTGGGTCGGCAGCAGCGAGACCAGGTAGGAGTAGCGCGACAGCCGGGTCTCGAAGCCGGGGAACGCCGCCGCCGAGACCGCGGCGCCGCCGGTGTGGTCGAGCCGCTCGAGCACCAGGACGGAGAGTCCCGCGCGGGCGAGGTAGGCCGCCGCGACCAGGCCGTTGTGTCCGCCACCGACCACGACGACGTCGTGCTGTTGCCCTCCCGAGGTCATTCAGCGACCCTAACCGCAGGGCCGCGACGCGACGGAATATCGAAGATTCAACTATCGTTGGAGACGGTGACCCGAGGAGGTGGGCCCGATGCCCGCGATCACCGTTGACGACCTGACCGTGCTGGACCGGCTGCGCGAGCCCGGACTCGGCGACCAGCCCCGGAAGGTATGGGGCGTGACCACTGCTCCCCGGGGGTTCGAGGGGGAGGGGTTCCCGGTCCGCCGCGCGTTCGCCGGCATCGACCTGGCCCAGCTCGACCCGTTCATCATGATGGACCAGATGGGCGAGGTGGAATACGCACCCGGCGAGCCCAAGGGCACCCCCTGGCACCCGCACCGCGGCTTCGAGACCGTCACCTACATCATCGACGGCACGTTCGACCACCAGGACTCCCACGGGGGCGGCGGCACCATCACCAACGGCGACACCCAGTGGATGACCGCAGGAGCCGGCATCCTGCACATCGAGGCGCCGCCCGAGTGGCTGGTCGAGAAGGGCGGGCTGTTCCACGGGATCCAGCTGTGGGTGAACCTCCCGCGCGACGCGAAGCTCAACGACCCGAAGTACCAGGACATCCGCTCCGGCCAGGTGCAGCTGCTTACCTCGGCCGACGCCGGCACGCTGGTCCGGGTGATCGCGGGCACGGTCGACGGGCACCCGGGTCCCGGCGCGACGTACACCCCGATGTCGCTGGTGCACGCCACCCTCGAGCCCGGCGCCCGACTGGACCTGCCGTGGGACGTCGACTTCAACGCGCTCGTCTACGTGCTCAACGGCCACGGCACCGTGGGCGTCGACGCGCAGCCGATCCACACCGGCCAGTCGGCCGTGCTCGGCGCCGGCGACTACCTCACTCTCGCCGCCGACCAGGCCCAGGAGAGCCGGTCGCCGAAGCTGGACGTGATCGTCGTCGGCGGTCGCCCGATCCGCGAGCCGCTCGCCTGGGGAGGGCCGTTCGTGATGAACACCAAGGCCGAGGTGCTCGCGGCCTACGAGGACTTCCAGCACGGCAGGTTCGGCCACATCCCCGCCTGACCGCGAGCGAAGCGAGATTGGTCGGGCGGAACGACAAGGCGGCGAGCGCAGCGAGCTCCTTCCGGTCGCGTAGCGACCGGGTCGGCGAAGCCGACGTCCTTGGGCTAGCGTCACCCGCACCATGGCCCGGATCTACCGCGACGCGTACGGCGTCCCCCACGTCCGGGCCACGACGGTCGCCGACCTCGCGCACGGGCAGGGCGAGGTCACCGCGCGCGACCGCGCCTGGCAGCTGGAGTTCCTGCGCCGCCGGGCGACCGGCACGACCGCGGAGATCTTCGGTGCGCCGGCGGTGACCTGGGACCGGTTCGCGCGGGACACCCGGGTCGCCGACACCGGCCGCCGCGCCCATGCCGCGTTGGGCGCCGAGAGCCGCGCGTTCCTTGCGGCGTACGTCGCCGGCGTGAACGCCGGGCTGCATGCCGACGCCCCGGAGCTCACCGAGCTCGGGATCGAGCCGGAGCCCTGGCCGGAGTGGATGCCGCTGGCGGTGTTCCACGCCCAGCACATCCTGTTCGCCGGGCTCGGGGGAGTGCTGTGGAGGCGCCGCGCCCACCGGGTGCTCGGCGCCGACGCCGCGCTGCTCGACCACGAGGGGCCGACGGCCAGCGGCAGCAACGCCTGGGCAGTCGGCGGCGGCCGGACCGCGTCGGGGATGCCGCTGATCGGCGGCGACCCGCACCGGGCCATCGAGTCGCCGGGCGTCTACCAGCAGGTCCGGCTGGCGTGCGAGGAGTTCGACGTCGTCGGGTTCGCGTTCCCCGGGGTGCCGGGCACCCCCCACTTCGCGCACGCCGGCGACGTCGCGTGGGCGATCACCAACGCGATGGCGGACTACCAGGACCTCTCCGACGACCCGGCCGATCCGGAGTTCGAGGCGGGGCTGCGGCTGCGCAACGCGTCCACCGTGCTCGGCGACCTCGGCTTCGAGGCACTGCTCCCGCTGCTGCGCGCCCGCACCGTGGACGACGTCGACCGAGCCCTGGACCACTGGGTCGAGCCGGTCAACAACGTGGTGATCGCCGACCGGCACGGGACCGTGCGCTACCGGATCGCCGGCCGGGTGCCGGTGCGCGATGGCGCGTCCTGGACCGGGTGGCTGGCCGACGCGCACCGTGCCGAGATCGGCCCCGACAGCCACGTCGTCACGGCCAACGAGCGCCGGGGTCCGCAGAGCGCGGAGGTCGGCACGTCCTTCGCCCCGCCCTACCGCGCCCGGCGCCTGCACCAGCTGCTCGACGGTCGGACCGGCCTCACGCCGGAGGACTTTCGCGACATCCACAACGACACCCTGCTGCTCCCGGCCGAGCAGCTGCGCCGGCTGGTCCCCGGTGCCTTCGACGACTGGGACTGCCGGATGGACGCCGGCTCGCCCCGGGCCGCCGCCTACGCCGCCTGGCGGTCGGCGCTGGTACGCCGGATCGCCGCCGAGCCGGTGTTCGCCCCGTTGTACGAACCCGAGCACTCCGAGCTGTTCGCCGTCTGGCTCGACGTGACCGTGCGGATCGGGCTGGCGCTGCCCACGCTGGTGGCCGCGGGCACGCCGTACGGGATCGATGTCGCGGCTCTGGCCCGGCTCGCACTGGACGACAGCCGGGAGCACCCGCCCACCTGGGGCGCCACCCACGTGGTCACCCCGGTCCACGCCTTCGAGATGCACGGCCTGGAGTCCGCCGGGGTGCCGGCGCTCCCGGTGTCCGGCGACACCGACTGCGTACGGTGCACCGCGACGTACCCCGCGCTGGGCGACGAGTGCTACCGCGGCTCGGTGGCCCGCTACGTGTGGGACCTCGCCGACCGGCAGCACAGCGGCTGGGTGGTGCCGATGGGCGCCGACGGCGATCCGCGCGGTCCGCACCACCACGACCAGCTCGAGCCGTGGGCGGCGGGGGACCTGGTGCCGGTCGTCACCGACTGGGACCGGCTCACCGAGGAGTCGTGAGGTCCTTCTCGAACCACCGCCGGGCATAGGGGTTGTCGTTGTAGCGCTCGATCGAGCGGTAGCCGGAGCGTTCGTACATCGCGATCGCCTCGGTCAGCACCGAGTTGGTGTCGAGGCGGACCACGTCGTAGCCGCACTGGCGCGCGTCGTCCTCCAGCCGCCGTAGCATCCGGGCGCCGAGGCCGGCGCCGCGCCAGTCGTCGTGCACCCACATCCGCTTGATCTCGGCGGGTCCGTCGGGAAGTGGCTGCACGCCGCCGCAGGCCACCGGGTCGCCGTCGCTGCGGGCCACCACGAAGGTGCCGCGCGGGGCGCGGTAGAGCTCGGGGTCGTCGCCCGGTCCGGGGTCGAAGCCGGCGTCGAAGCGCCGGTCCAGCTCGGCGAAGTAGCGGTCGACCGCCGTGCGGGCGTCCGGGTCGGTCGGGTCGACGGCCTCGAGGCGCACGGTCGCCGCGCGCACCAGCAGGTCGGCGGTCGCGAGGGCCTCGCTCAGCCGGGCGCGCTGCCGCTCGCTCAGCGGCTCGACCAGCCGGGCGGCGAGCGCCTCGGAGCGGTCGTCGAGCTTGCGGCGGGTACGCCGGCCGAGCGCCGTGAGCCGGACCAGGCGCCGCCGCCGGTCGTCCGGGTCCGGTGCGACCGTGACCAGACCCTGCTCCTCCAGCGAGCGCAGCGTCCGGCTGACGTAGCCGGAGTCGAGGTCGAGCCGGGCGCGCAGCCGCTGCACGGTCGGCGCCTCCGAGGCGCCGATCTCGAACAGCAGCCGGGCGCTGCCGAGTGGAAGGCCGAGGCCGAGGAAGGACTCGTCGAGGGCGCCGACCCGCTGCGTGTAGCTGCGGTTGAAGCGGCGCATGATCGCCGTACTCTCCATTCTCTGACCTTAGTCAGAGAATGGAGGGGCGGACAACCTCGGGCCCGTCCTCAGTCCAGGACGCCGGGTGCGGCCCCCTCGTCGTCGACCCAGTCCTGCTCGATGTCGAACGGGTCCCGTGGCGTGCGCTCCTCGTCCTCGTCCTTGCGACGGGCCCGGCCGGTCCCGGGAGCCCCAGCGGCGCCTGGACGACGGGCCGCGGCGCGAGTGCCGGACCCCGAGCCGTTGCGCGTCGACTGGCCGGGGACGGCGCGGCCGCCGGCACCCCGCGCGGTGCCCGGGGAAGCGGCACCACGTCCGGCGCCGGCGGCGCCGGAGCGAGTGACCGGGGCGCCGGTGCCGGGCGCGCCGGGTCGCCCGAGCGCGCCGGTGGTGCCGGTGCGAGTGGTGGCGCCGATCGGGCGCACCGCACCGGTCGGGCCGGTTCCCGGCGCGAGCGGGCCGCCGCTCAGCCTGGCCAGGGCGCCGGCACCGAGGCCTCCGACGGCCAGGCCGCCGAGGGTGCCGGCCCCGACGCCACCGGTGCCGCTGATCGGGGCGTCCGTCGAACCGATGGGCAATTCGGTGCCCGGGCCGACCGGCGTCACCGGGGGTGTGGTGCCGGTCGGGACCTCGCCGGGTGGCACCTGGCTGGGCGGGGGCTGGTTGGTGTGCGGCGGCGGGACCTCGGTGGGAGGCGGGGCGCCGGGCGGGGTTCTGGGCGCCGTGCTGGGAGAGGACGCCGTACTCGTGCCGGTTTGCGACCCATCGCCAGGCCCCGGCGGCCGGGGGTCGGGCTCGCCGTGGATCTCCTTCATGGTGGCCGTGGACGCCTCGTACGCCGCATCGAACGCCTCGACCGCCTGTCGGGCGATGCGCTCGCGGCGGTGGTAGGTGTCCCAGTAGTCGGCGACCGCCTGGTCGTGCTCGGCGGCCTTGCGCAGGTCCTGCTTCGACGGCTGCCCGGGTCCTTGCGGGGTGGGTGCGGCGCCGGGGTCGGTCGGCTGCGGGTGGTCGGCGTCCATGGTCATCCGGTCGGTGTCCGCGGTGCTGACCGTCAGGTCGGCGACGCTCAGCGCCTCCCCGCCCTTGCGCAGCACCTCGGCGCGGCGCTCCATGTCCCCAGCGGTGGCCCGCAGCGCCTTGTCCAGCGCCTCCCCGGTCTTGCCCTCGAACGACTTCCCGGCGGCGACCCGCAGCTTGCCCGCGACCCGCTCGAGGAGCTCCCCGGAGTCAGCCCACTCCTGGGCTCCCTTGCCGAGGTGCTCACGGACTGGGGTGTCGGCGCGCAGGTCCAGCTGGGTCTGCCACGGACCCTTGGTCATCGCCCGTCTCCGTCACCGTGGAAGTCGGTGCCGCCGACCTGGTCGGCGGCCTCCGTGATCCGGCGGATCCGGTCCTGAACCTCGGCGTCGGTGTCGAAGAAGTCCTCCCCGGCCCGGGTGACGGCCTCCAGGTAGCCGAGCAGCCCCTGGGCCATCGCGTCCATCGCCTCGGCGACGTGCCGGTGTGCGGTCGAGGTGTGGTGGCCCAGCAGCAACCCGGACCCGAACCCGCCGAACGACGTGTCCGCGATCGGCTCGGGACTGCCCTCACCGACCTGCTGCCGCTGGGCCTTGAGGATGCCGGTGATCTCGTCGATGTCGTCCTGGCTGACCCCCAGCGTGGCCAACGTCGAACCGAGTGCGTCGATGGTGAACGCCACCGGTACCTCCGAGATCCCGAGAACGGATGCGACGCTAGGGTCGTACCCGGCGGTCCGGGCCGGCAAACCCCAGCGGGAACAGTGTGCCGGCCCGCCGGTGGCCGACCAATCGTCTCGGGAGGAAAGACAGGGTGCGGACTCCGAAGCGCCTCGCGGGCGCGGCCGTCCTGCTGGCCATGCTCCCGTTCGTCGCCGGGTGCGGCGAGGACGATCCGACGGAACCCACCGATTCGCCGACGTCACCCTCTTCGTCCACCACGACCTCACCGACCGATGGCCCGACCCCGGAGCCCCCGACCACCGGTCCGGACTCGACGGTCGCACCGGCCACCGGTCCGGAGCTCAGGCTGAATCACGCCTCGGTGCGTCTCCCGAAGGGGTGGACGACCCGGGACAGTTCCTACGCGGGACAGCAGAGCGGCCAGCACCCGGAGACGTTGAGCTACATCCTGCTCACCGACGACGAGTACATCGGACCCGATCCGGTCGACCTGGCCTGGCTCGCCAGAACGGCCCGGAAGTCCGCGGGAGGGAAGGTCCTTCAGCAGACCACTCTGTCCGGGTCACCGGCCTACCACCTGGCCGGCAAGGAAGGCTCGATCACCGACTTCGAGGAGTTCGGCACCGTCCACGAGGACCGGCACATCACTCTGGAGTTCCAGTTCCGGGTCGACTTCCCGCGCGACCAGCGCGCAGAGGTGATCGAGTCGGTGATGGCGTCCCTGACCTACAAGTAGCACCTGCAGGTCGGGGCTCGACACCTTGGGGTGAGTAACGGGACTTGAACCCGCGACATCCGCGACCACAACGCGGCGCTCTACCAGCTGAGCTATACCCACCATGCGGCCCCGGGAGTGCCGGAGCCGGAGAGAAGTCTAGACGGATTCTCCCTCGGGTTCGGAATCGGGGGCGGGGTCCTCGGTGCCGGTGAGGGACCCGCCGTGCCGGTTCGCGATCGCACGCGCGGCGGCCGAGTCGGGACCGGGCGAGGGGACGAAGACCGCCTCCCGGTAGTAGCGCAACTCCTCGATGCTCTCCCGGATGTCGGCCAGCGCCCGGTGGTTGCCGCGCTTGGCGGGTGCGCCGAAGTAGGCCTTGGGGTACCAGCGCCGGGAGAGCTCCTTGATCGAGGAGACGTCGACGATCCGGTAGTGCATGAAGGCATCGAGCGTCGGCATGTCGCGGGCGATGAAGGCCCGGTCGGTCGAGACGGTGTTGCCGGCCAGCGGGGGACGGCTGTCGTCGGGGCAGTGTTCCCGGATGTAGGCGAGCACCTGCTCTTCGGCCTCCAACACCGTCACCCCCTGCTCGAGCTCGGCGAGCAGCCCGGACGACTCGTGCATCGAGCGGACGTACGGGATCATCTGGTCCAGCGCCTCGGGCGGTGGCTTCACGACGATGTCGATGCCGTCACCGAGGACGTTGAGGTCGAAGTCGGTGACCAGCGCGGCCACCTCGATCAACGCGTCGTTGCGCAGGTCGAGGCCGGTCATCTCGCAGTCGATCCAGACCAGTCGTTCGTTCACGAGGGGCAACACTACGTCCCTCAGATCGCCCCCGGGACCAAGGTCTCGACCTTCAGGGTCGTTGGTCACGACACTCAGACAGCGCTCAGTCGACGGCCGTAACGTGTGGTCACGTGAAGGAATGGGCGGGGCTGGCAGCGCGTCTCCTCACCGGTGGGGTGTGGATCTACGCCGGCGCCCTCAAGCTCCCGGACCCCGACGCGAGCGTGGCCGCGGTGCGGGCCTACGAGCTGCTGCCCGGTGACTCGGCCGTGACGGTCGGCCACCTGCTGCCCATCCTCGAGGTCGTGATCGGCGCGATGCTGGTGCTCGGCGTCCTGGTGCGGGGCGCGGCCGTCATCTCGGCCCTGCTGTTCGTGGCGTTCGTGGTCGGCATCATCTCGGTCTGGTCGCGCGGCATCGAGATCGACTGCGGCTGCTTCGGCGGCGGAGGCTACGACCCCGACGCCACATCGAAGTACCCCTGGGAGATCGCCCGCGACACCGGGCTGCTCGCCCTCTCGGTGTTCCTGGTCTGGCTGCCCCGCTCGCGCTGGGCGCTGGACTCCGTCCTGTTCCGCCACACGGACCATCTCGAAGGGCTCGAGGAGCTTGACGAGCTCGAAGAGCACGAAGCGTACGAAGGAAGCTGATGTCGAAGAAGAGCAGGGCCGAGGAACGCGCCGCCAAGGCGGCCGCCGCGCTGGCGGCGCGCAAGCGGCAGGAGCGACGCCGGCATGTCCTCATCGCGCTCGCGGTGGTGATGGCGATGACGGTGATCGTGGGTGCCGGCTTCGCCATCAACAAGATCCGCGACGAGAAGGTCGACGAGGGGATCAGCAAGACCACGGCGTACGACCTGAGCATCGGCGACGAGGACGCCCCGCACGCGGTGATCATCTACGAGGACTTCCTCTGCCCGGTCTGCCAGGCCTTCGAGGCGGCCTCTCGTGATGAGTTCGCCGCGCTGGCCGCGGACGGCAAGGTCTACGTCAGCTACCGGCCGTTCAACCTGTTCTCCGACGGCGACGACCCGCGCAAGGAGTACTCCGTCGCGTCCGCGGCCGCGTTCGCGGTCGTGCTCGAGGAGTCTGGCGCCGAGGTCGCCAAGGAGTACCACGACCTGCTCTACGAGAACCAGCCTTCCGAGGCGGGGCCGTTCCCCGACGCCGACTGGTTCGTGGACCTGGCGATGGAGGCCGGGGCGAGCGAGTCCGACGTCCGCGATGGCATCGAGGGCGGCGATGGCGTCGACTGGGTGGAGAAGGCCTCGGCCCTTGCCGAGAGCCGCGGGGTCCACAGCACGCCGACGATCCTGCTGGACGGCAAGGAGTACCGCGACGGCCGGACGCTGGACGAGGTGGCGGCCAATCTGGCTGCGGCGGTCAGCTGAGGACGTGGCACCATTCGGCGGATGAACGCCGATCGACCACTCACCGACTTCATCCGGGGCCTGCCGAAGTCCGAGCTGCACGTCCACCACGTCGGCTCGGCGTCGCCCCGGATCGTCGCCGAGCTTGCCGAGCGGCACCCCGGCACCGTGCCGTCGGACCCCGAGCAGCTGCGGGCGTTCTACGAGTTCCGCGACTTCGCGCACTTCATCGAGGTCTACCTCGCGGTCGTCGACCTGATCCGGACGCCCGAGGACGTGCGCTTGCTGACCTACGAGATTGCGCGGGAGATGGTCGAGGGGCAGTCGGTGCGGTACGCCGAGCTCACCTGCACGCCGTACACATCGGTGCTGAGCGGGGTCCCGATCGAGGCCTACACCGAGGCGATCGAGGACGCCCGGGTCGCCGCCGAGCGTGACTTCGGCCTGGTGCTCCGCTGGATCTACGACATCCCCGGCGAGTCCGGGGTGCCCGCCGCCGACGCCACCCTCGGCTACGCGCTCGACCATGCTCCGGACGGGCTGGTGGCCTTCGGCCTCGGCGGGCCGGAGATCGGGGTGTCTCGTCCGCAGTTCGAACCACACTTCGCGGCGGCCCGTGCGGCCGGCCTGCACTCGGTGCCGCACGCCGGCGAGACGACCGGACCGGAGACGATCTGGCATTCGATCCGGATGCTGGGTGCGGAGCGGATCGGGCACGGTACGTCGGCGGCCGCCGACCCCGCCCTGCTCGCCCACCTGGCCGAGCACCGGATCCCGCTCGAGGTCTGCCCGTCCTCCAACATCGCCACTCGGGCCGTCGCGTCGCTGGACGAGCACCCGCTGCGGGCGTTCGTCGACGCCGGCGTGGTGGTGACGATCAACACCGACGACCCGCCGATGTTCAACACCACCCTGAACCGCGAGTACGAGATCGCCGCCGACCTGCTCGGGCTCGACGAGGCGGGTGTCGCCGACCTGGCCCGGGTGGCCGTGACCGCGTCGTACGCGCCCGACGAGGTGAAGTCCCGTGTGCTCGAAGAGATCTCGGCTTTCGGGACCTTCGACCCCTTGCGCGCGGAGCCGCCGCGGGCGTAGAACTATCCCTGTCGGAAGGACTTCGGTCCGGAAGACACCGGGGCCCGGTCAACTCATACTTGACCGGGCCTCACCTATGTCGGTGAGTCACAGACGCCACAGGCGTCACAAGGCCCCGCAAACTCATACTTTGCGGGGCCGCACCCTTTGTATCCCGTGGCGCCCCGCACTTGCGGGATTCGCGCAGCGTGTCGCCGGGCGGTGTCGATCGACCGGGCCTCAGGTCCCGTAGGGCCGCCAGACGTTCTTGTGCTCGCTCGGCCCCGGCGACCAGGTGGAGATCCACGGGCCGGTGCCCTCGGACTGGTCGATGACGCCGGCCTCCAGCCAGGTGAAATCGCCGTCGAGCGTGGCGGCGGCGATGTCCTTGTCGGTGTCGTCGGTGTTGGCCCACAGCCGCCCGAACAGCTCGTCGACCCGGATCCGGGACTGCCGGCAGAACGCGTCGGCGAGGTCGAACGCCGCCTTGCCCTGCGCGGGGTCGTCGTCGCGGAGCATCCGCGCCCGCGAGCAGGTCGCGGCCATCGCGAACAGCTCGGCGCCGATGTCGACGATCCGGCCGAGGAAGCTCTGGTGGTACTCCATCTTCGCCTGCCACCGAGACATCCCGTAGAAGGTCTGCCGCGCCAGCTTGCGGGCCGAGCGCTCGACGAAGCGCAGGTGCGTGGCCAGCCCGTCGAAGTCGGCGTACCCGCCGGGGAGGGTGCCCTTGCCACTGACGAGCTTGGGGAACCAGGTCGCGTAGAAGCCGCTCGCCTTGGCGGCAGCCAGCGCCTTGCTCCTGGTGTCGGCGTCCTTGTCCGCGAGTGCGCCCGCGGCCTGCAGGTGGGTGTCCACGGCCTCGCGCGCGATCGCCAGGTGCATGATCTCGGTCGAGCCCTCGAAGATCCGGTTGATCCGCAGGTCGCGCAGGATCTGCTCGGCGGGCACTGCGCGCTCGCCGCGGGCGGCCATCGAGTCCGCCGTCTCGTAGCCGCGGCCACCGCGGATCTGCACCAGCTCGTCGGCGACCTTCCACGCCATCTCACTGGACCAGAGCTTCGCCAGCGCCGCCTCGATCCGGATGTCCTTGCTCCCGGCGTCGGCGAGCTGGGCGGACAGGTCGAGCACCGCCTCCAGGGCGAACGTGGTGGCGGCGATGAACGAGATCTTCTCGGCCACCGCGCCGTGCTGTCCGACGGGCCGGCCCATCTGCACCCGCTCGGCGGACCACTCGCGGGCGATCTTGAGGCACCACTTCGCGGCGGCCGCGCAGCTGGCGGGGATGGCCAGCCGACCCGTGTTCAGGGTGCTCAGCGCGATCCGGAGGCCCTCGCCCTCTCGGCCGAGCCGGTTCTCGGCGGGCACCCGGACCTGGTGGAAGCGGGTCACGCCGTTCTCCAGGCCCTTGAGGCCCATGAAGTCGTTGCGGTTCTCCACGGTCACGCCGTCGGAGTCGGTCTCCACGACGAACGCGGTGATCCCGCCCTTCTCGCCGTCGTGCTGCGGCACCCGCGCCATCACCACGACGAGCTCGGCGACCACCCCGTTGGTGGTCCAGAGCTTGACCCCGTCGAGGGTGTACGCCGAGCCGTCCTCGGTCGGCACCGCGGTGCTCGAGAGCCGGGCCGGGTCGGAGCCGACGTCGGGCTCGGTGAGCAGGAACGCCGTCACCGCGCCCTTGGCGCAGCGGGGGAGGAACCGCTGCTTCTGGTCGTCGGTGCCGAACGCCTTCACCGGCTCGGGCACGCCGATCGACTGGTGCGCGGACAGCAGGGCCCCGAGGGTCGGGTGGATCGACCCGACCAGCATCAGCGCCTTTCCGTAGTAGGCCATGGAGAGCCCGAGCCCGCCGTACTCCTCGGGGACCTTCATGCCGAACGCGCCGATCTCGGCGAGGGCGGCGACATCCTCGTCGCGCACCGCGGCCTCCCGCTCGATCGCCCGTCCGTCGATCCGTTCGCTGACCGCCCGAAGCCTCGCGAGGAACGCCTCGCCGCGTTCGATGTCGTCCGGCTCGGCGCGCGGGTGCGGGTGGATCAGGTCGAGGTCGAACCGGCCCAGGTAGAGCTCCTTGGCGAAGCTAGGTCGGGTCCACGTCGTCTCGCGGGCCTCCTCCACGACCTGCCGTGCCTCGCGCTCGGTGGCCTCGCGGCGACTGCTGCTGGGGGACTGGTTGTTCGGGGACTGGGTCTCGGTGGTCACGTCGAACACCCTTTCGTCGGCTACTCCTTTTCTACTCGCAAGTCACATGCAGCGACAGGGGTAGCGCGGACCGGCCGGGCCGGCACTGACGGCCCGGCCAGGGGTGCTCACCGGACCGGCTTGCGACGCAGCACGGCCAGGCGCGCGGTGTACTCCTCCTCGTCGATCTCGCCGGCGGCGTACCGCTGGGCGAGCACCGCCTCGCCGGCGCGCGGCCCGGCGGCCTCGCGGTTGCGGCGGGTGAACACGACCGCGGCGACGATCCCGCCTGCGATGACCAGGAACCAGAGGATCGGGAAGATCCACCAGAAGTCGGGCCGGTCGCCGTGCCAGCGATCGGCGACGACGGTGGCGCTGGTGACGAGTGTGGTGATCATGGTGTGCTCCTTGGTCGAGTGGTGAGACTTCCCCTCCAGGATCGACCCGGCGATCGGTTCGCACATCGGCGTCCGAGCGGCACTGTGCCTACGCGGTTCTGCGTACGCCGGGGGCTCGCCGTCTCAGGGTCGGGTCAGGGGCTGGAGTAGCCTCTGCGCGTGGCGGATTCCAAGTTGTGCCTGATCTGCGGAGCGGTGGTCGACGCCTCCAAGCTTGCGGTCCATCGCCAGTTCCACGGCGATCTCGATCGCCTGCTGCAGGTGACCGACGACCTGCGGGCGCAGGTCAAGCGCCTGGAGACCCGGCTGAAGAACAGCAACAACGCCTAGCCCGCATGAAGCGCAGGTTGCCGAGGCGTCGTGATCTGGCGCCGTTGTTGCGGTTCAGGCGGCCGGTGTGGTCGCCGAGGCGGCGTCGGTTGGCGGGTGCGTTGACGATCGGGGATCTGCGGGGGATCGCGAGGCGGCGTACGCCGAGGGCGGCGTTCGACTACGCCGATGGTGCCGCGGACGGTGAGGTGTCGTTGGCCCGGGCCCGGCAGGGGTTCGCGGATGTGGAGTTCCGTCCGGCGGTCCTGCGGGATGTGTCGAAGGTGGACACCTCGCGGGTGGTGTTGGGGGAGCGGGTGGAGTGGCCGTTCGGGATCGCGCCGACCGGGTTCACCCGGATGATGCATGCCGAGGGTGAGGTCGCGGGCGCGAGGGCGGCGGCGGCCGCGGGGGTGCCGTTCGCGTTGTCGACGATGGGGACCACCTCGATCGAGGAGGTCGCGGCCGCGGCGCCGGGTGGGCGGCACTGGTTCCAACTGTACATGTGGAAGGACCGGGACCGGTCGATGGCGCTGGTGGAGCGGGCGGCGCGGGCCGGGTTCGACACGCTGCTGGTCACCGTGGATGTGCCGGTGGCGGGGGCCCGGTTGCGCGATGTGCGGAACGGGATGACGATCCCGCCGACGCTGACCCCGCGCACGGTGCTGGATGCGTTGCCGCGGCCGGGGTGGTGGTTCAACTTCTTGACCACCGAGCCGTTGGCGTTCGCCTCCCTGGACTCGTGGTCGGGCACGGTGGCCGAGCTGTTGGACACGATGTTCGACCCCACGGTCACCGTCGAGGACCTGGCCTGGATCCGTGAGCAGTGGCCGGGGAAGGTGGTGGTCAAGGGGGTGCAGACCGTCGAGGACGCCCGGCGGGTGCGTGATGTCGGGGTGGATGCGGTGTTGTTGTCCACCCACGGGGGCCGGCAGCTGGACCGGGCGCCGGTGCCGTTCCATCTGCTGCCCGAGGTGGTCGCCGCGGTCGGCGCCGACCTGGAGGTGCACCTGGACACCGGGATCATGTCCGGCCAGGACATCGTGGCCGCGATCGCCCACGGTGCCCGGTTCACCCTGATCGGGCGGGCCTACCTCTACGGGCTGATGGCCGGTGGCCGGGCCGGGGTGGACCGGGCCATCGAGATCCTCACCGACCAGATCACCCGGACCATGCGGCTGCTCGGTGTCACCACCCTCGACGAGCTCACCCCCGAACACGTCACGATGCTGCGCCGGCTGGGGCCGCGCGACTGACGCCCGCCTCCATGGCGGCGTCGACCTCGGCGGCGGCGCGCTGTCCGGCCCGCACCGCGCCGTCCATCGAACCCATGCAGGTGCCGGAGGTCTCCGAGCCGGCCCAGTGGAGCCGCCCGACCGGCGCCGTCAGC
>Ga0299913_10000784_pt1 | contig 21490 bp, 24 predicted proteins | sample RVTome_9_FD_201360 | JGI IMG/M metagenome (GOLD analysis project Ga0299913, IMG submission 201360) | Soil microbial communities from uranium-contaminated site in the Upper Colorado River Basin, Wyoming, United States - RVT155D38 (version 2) ... | reverse complement strand
ACTCCGTCGGTGGCGAAGAACCACGCCTAAGTGTATGCAAGAACACTTGTTTACGGCCGAGAGCCACGGGCGGCAATCGGTGATAGGCCGGTCGGCCCAACGCGGCGTCGCACGATCAAGGAGTGGCCACGGGTGGCGCCCCCACCATGGCCAGTGGGGCCGCCCACCTGGGGCGCCTTGACGCCGCGGGGGAGGCCGGTGCAGTCTCCAGACCAAGTGTCGCAGTCAGGGGAGCCCTCGACATGAGCGAGCGTGACGGAGCGCTGGACGGTGTTCTCGGCGGCGTCCGGGTCCTCGATTTCGGCCGCTACATCGCCGGGCCGTACTGCGCGGCCCTGCTGGCCGACCTGGGGGCCGACGTCATCCGGATCGAGCGGATCGGGGGAGGCGAGGACCGGTGGGTGGCGCCGGTCGGGGCCGACGGCGTGGGGGCGATGTTCCTGGCGATGAACCGCAACAAGCGGGCGATGACCCTCGACCCGGCCTGTCCCGAGGGGCGCGAGATCGTCCGCAAGCTGGTGGGGACCGCCGACGTGGTGGTCGCGAACCTGCCGCCGGAGGTGCTGCGCAGCCTGGCGCTCGACCTCGACAGCCTCCGAGCGGTCAAGCCCGACATCATTCTCACCACGGTGACCGCGTTCGGCGCCGGCGGCCCCTGGAGCCACAAGCACGGCTTCGACGGCATCGGGCAGGTGATGGCGGGAGGGGCATACCTCACCGGCACGCCGGAGCAGCCGCTGCGCGCGGCGGTGGCCTGGGTCGACTTCGGCACGGCTTCGGTCTCCGCGTTCGGTACGCTGGCGGCGCTCATGGCGCGCGACAGGACGGGGCGTGGGCAGAAGGTCGAGGCGGCCCTGCTCCGCACCGCGGTGGCGTTCAACAACCCGACCCTCGTGGAGCAGCAGGTCGTGCAGCCCAACCGGGTGGCCACGGTCAACCGTGGCCAGACCTCGGCCCCCTCCGACCTGTTCCGTACGAAGGACGGCTGGATCATCGCCTACGCGATCGGCGGGCCGATGTTCGCGCGGTGGGCGAAGCTGATGGGCGAGGACCACTGGCTGACCGACCCGCGCTTCAAGGACGATCTCGCCCGGGGTGACAACGGCGAGCTCATCTCCAAGCGCATGTCGGAATGGACCGCCGGGCGCACCACCGCCGAGGCCCTGGCCGAGCTCGAGAAGGCCCGCGTTCCCGCCGGCCCGCTGTACTCCCCCCAGCAGGCGCTCGAGGACGCCCACATCCGCGCGGCGGGGCTGCTCGTCGACACTGACTACCCCGGGCTGTCGAGGCCGGCGCCGCTGGCGCCCACGCCGGTCGATCTCTCGGAGACGCCGGGGCACTTCCGACACCGGGCGCCGACGCTCGGTGAGCACACCGACGCGATTCTCACCGAGCTGGGCTATGGTGGCCCGGACATCGCCGGCCTCCGCGCGCGGGGCGTCGTCTGAGGAAAGGACCTTCATGAAGATCAGCGCGTTCCATTTGATGCCGCATCGCGAGCTGCCCGCGGATTTCGAGAAGCGTTACGAGTCGGTCTGGGTCACGCCGCCGTGGTGGGAGCTGGCCGATGCCGGGCGGGTGGGGCAGTACTACAACTGGACCCTGGACGAGCTGATCCACGCGGCCCGCGCCGGCTTCGACGGCGTCTGCACCAACGAGCACCACCAGAACGCCTATGGCTTCATGCCGAGCCCCAACCTCATGGGCAGCGTGCTGGCCCGGGCCACCAACGGCACCAACGTGGCGGTCGTGCAGATGGGAGCCACCCTGCCGACGTCCAACCCGCCGATCCGCGTGGCCGAGGAGTACGCGATGCTCGACTGCATCAGCGGCGGCCGGCTGGTGGCGGGCTTGCCGCTCGGCAGCCCCATGGACGTCAACCTCTGCTACGGCATCACGCCCATGGAGCACCGCGAGCGGTACCGCGAGGCGTTCGCGCTGACCCTCAAGGCCTGGCAGGCGCGCGAGATCTTCGCGTGGAACGGCCGGTACTACCAGCTGCCGACGGTCAACCTGTGGCCCCGGCCCGTGCAGCAGCCGCACCCGCCGGTGTGGGTGCCGGGCTCCGGCAGCATCAGCACCTTCGACTTCGCCGTCGAGCACGATGTCTGCTACTGCTTCCTGAGCTACTCGGGCGCGCGCTCGGCCAAGACCATGATGGACGGCTACTGGCAGGTGGTGGAGCGCAAGGGCCGCGAGGCCAATCCGTACCGGGCGGGCTTCCTGCAGCTCGTCGCCGTCGCCGACAGCGATGCGGCCGCCGAGGCGGCGTACGCGCGGCACGTCGAGTACTTCTATCACAAGTGCCTCCACGTGCCGGCGCCGTACTTCTCGCCCCCCGGCAACCAGGACTACCGCAGTCTCGTCGCCAGCCTGAGCAACCCGGTGCGGCGGGCCGAGAATCCCAAGGAGCTGCGCTACCGGGATTTCGTCGACAAGGGCTACGTGATCGCCGGCAGCCCCGCCACGGTCCGCGACCGGCTCAAGGAGGAGGTCGTCAAGGGCCTGCACGTGGGCAACTTGATGGTGCTGCTGCAGATCGGCTCGATGCCGCACGAGCTCACGCTGGAGAACATCGAGCGGTTCGCCCGCGACGTGTTGCCGGATCTGCGCGGCGTGTGGGACGACGAGGGCTGGGTCAACCACTGGTGGCCGGAGCGCCTGCGCGGCGGGGCGCCGGCGCCGGCCGTGGCCGTCGGAGCAGGCCGGGCATGACGGTCCGGGAGCAGACGCTGGCCGTCTGGCAGGGCAAGGTGCGCCTCCGCGTGCTGGCCAAGGGCAGCGGCCCGGCCCTGGTCTTCTTCCACGGCTCCTGGGGGCTGACCTGGGACCCCTTCCTGGACGCGCTGGCGCGCACCTTCACGGTGTACGCGCCCGAGCACCCGGGGACGACGCCGGAGGCGCCGGACGACATCTATCACCTCGACGGGTTGTGGGATCTGGTCCTGTGCTACGACGAGCTGCTGCGCGGGCTCGGCGTCGAGCAGGCCGTCCTCGCCGGTCACTCGTTCGGGGCCATGGTGGCCTGCGAGATGGCGGCGGCCGAGCCGAGGCGCGCCCGGCGCCTGGTGCTGATCGACGCGCTCGGCTTCTGGCGCGACACCGACCCGATCGCCAACTGGATGGTGCTCGAGGCGGGTCAGCTCCGCGCCCGGATCTTTCGCGACCCCGACGGGGAGGCGGCGCGCCGGATGTTCGGAGTCGCCGACGATTCGCAGGGCGCCACCGCGGCCCGCATCCGGCTCACGTGGGCGATGGGCGCCACCGGCAAGTTCATCTGGCCGATCCCCGACAAGGGCCTTCGGAAGCGCATCCACCGGGTGACCGCGCCCACGCTGCTGATCTGGGGCAAGGAGGACCGCCTGGTGCCGCCGGTCTACGCCGACGAGTTCGCGCGCCGGCTGCCCGGCGCGCGTGTCGAGACGGTGAGCGACGCCGGCCACGCGCCGCATCTGGAGCATCCGGACACCGTCGCCCGCCTCGTGCGCGACTTCGGCGGCGCGTGAGAGCGCCACCCGCCCGGCCCTCCTGAGGCCCGGGCCCGCTCCGCACGCGTGTTGCCGCTCCTGGCGCTCGCCGTGGCGGTGGCCGCCCTGGTCAAGGGCGCCATCGGCTTCGGGTTCCCGACGCTCGGCACCCCGCTGCTCGCCCTGATCGTGGACGTCAAGACCGCGTTCCTGGTGCTCATCGTGCCGAACATCGTGATGGACGGTATCCAGCTCGTCCGGTCCGGCGCCCCCGCCGCGACGGCGCGGCGCCTGGCGCCCCTGGTGGCCTGCGGCGCCGTCGGCATGGTGCTGGGCACCCACCTGCTCGCCGCGCTGGCGTCGCGCACGGTGATGCTCATCCTCGGCGCGTTCATCCTGACGTTCGTGGCGCTCAACGTCACGCGTCTGTCGCCCCGGGTGCCGCCGCGCTGGGAGCCGTGGGCCTCGCCCGTCGTCGGCTTCGTCGCGGGCGTGGTGGGCGGCATCACCAACGTGCCGGGCACGCCGCTGGTGCTGTACTTCTACGCGCTCGGCCTCGGCAAGCGCGAGTTCGTGGGCGCCGTGGGGTTCTCCTTCGTGCTGTACAAGCTCGTCCAGCTGGGGGCGGTGAGCTGGTACGGGCTGATGTCCTGGTCCCTGCTGGGATGGTCGGTTGTCCTCACGGGAGCGGCGCTCGGCGGTTTCGTCCTCGGCCTCCGCGTGCAGGACCGGCTGGAGGCGCGCACCTTCAACCGGGTCGTGCTGGTCTTCCTGGCCGCCCTGGGGAGCTGGCTGGTGCTGCGCAGCGTGTGAGCGGGACGGGTTACGCGGTCAGCAGCTCGAAGATCCGGCGGACGAGCTCCTCATGGTCCTCGATGTTGTGGGGGAACAGGCCGAATTCCTTCACCTCGGCGAGGTCCACCGTGCGGAACGGCTCGCCGGTGCGCAGGGTCTCGAAAGCGACCGCCTGGAAGCAGGAGCGGCCTGGCTCGGGCCGCTCGGTCACCAGCACGAAGTAGAGCGCCGGCCACTGGCGGCGGGCCAGCAGGAAGATCGAGCGCTCGCCGCGCTGGTTCTCGACCGAGATGAACTGCTCGACCGACGGGCGATACTTCACCTCCACCAGGTAGTCGCGATTGCCGCCGTCGGGATCGGCCTGGCTGATCCGGAAGTCGGGCGAGAAGTCCTCTCGACCGAAGCGCAGGGGGGAGGTCCCCGTCCGGTACGGCGTCACGTCGTAGCGCGCGCGGCGGAAGATGGACTCCACCAGCGCCTCGGCGATCCGGCTCTTGGCTTCGAGAAGATCCATCCCGCCTCCTGCGATGGCGTGGAAGTCCGCGGAAGATCGCGGCTAGGTCGTCATAGTATTATCCAGCTTGCCCGACGGACGGGCACAAAACCTCGCTGGGAGGCATCCATGACAAGTGGGACCGAGACGGGGGTGACCCGTCGTCAGATGTTGGTGGTCGGGGGGACCTTCGTGGGCTATGCCATGGGCGTGGAAACGGTTTTGGCCCAGGCCATCAAGACGGATGCCGAGGGGCTGGTGGCGGGCGACCAGCAGGTGCCGGTCGGGGGTGTCAACGTGCCCGTCTACGAGGCACGGCCGGCCACCGGCAAGAATCACCCGATCATCGTCGTCATCTCCGAGATCTGGGGGGTCCACGAATACATCAAGGACACCACCCGGCGCTTCGCCAAGGCTGGCTTCTACGCCATCGCACCCGAGCTGTTCGTGCGCGAGGGCGGCGTGGGGCATCTGACCAATATCCAGGAGATCCTCAAGATCGTGCTGTCCCAGAAGCGGGAGCAGACCCTGGGCGACATCAAGGCGGCCGTCGACTGGGCCCAGAAGCGGCCCAACGTGAAGGCTGACGCCGTCGGCGTCACCGGCTTCTGCTGGGGCGGCTCGACCACGATCCAGGTGGCGGCAACGAACCCCGACATGAAGGCGGCGGTGGCGTGGTATGGCCCGCCCGGTCGGCCCTACCAGGGCGCCAGCGGCCCGGTGACGGGCTTCGATCTCGCCAAGGACATCAAGATCCCGTTCCTGGGGCTCTTCGGCGAGACGGACAAGAACCCCACACCCGAGGACGCCAGGAAGTTCGGCGAGATGGTGCGGGCGCACAATCCCGACGTCGAGATCGTCGTCTATCCGGGCGCCGGTCACGCCTTCCACGCCGACTACCGGCCGTCCTACAACAAGGCGGCGGCCGTCGACGGCTGGAACCGCTGCGTGGGCTGGTTCAACAAGTACCTGAAGGCCTAGAGCGTTTCCATCGCGGGCGGCGCAGGAAGCGCCGCCCGCGGACCGTCAGCCGCCCAGTCGATCGACCAGGGCCTGCGCCCAGGCCATCCGCGCGGGGTCCATCACCAGCTTGTCCGCGAAGGGCTCGCCGAAGGGACGGGTGGCGTCGATTCCCAGCTTGGCGGTGACGCCGTGGTCGTCGGCGCTGGGGTCGAGCATCGCCCCCAGGCTGCCGGCGATCGTCACGAGGTCGCGGTCGGCCTGCATGCGGGTGGCGATCGCCCACAGCACGTCCGCCTCGTCGAACACGTCGACGTCGTCGTCGACCACGACGACGAGCTTCAGGTAATGGTCGACGCCCAGCACGATCGGGATCACGTGCTTGGCCTCGCCGGGCCGGCTCTGCTTGATGGCGACGTAGGCCGTGAACGACGACGTGCCGGACAGCGGCACGTGCACGCCGGTGACGTTGGGGATCACCCGGCTCACCGCGTTGTGGATCTCGGCCTCCCGGACCAGCCCCAGGGTGGTGATGTGGTCGCCGGCCCGGCCGGATCCGATCGACTGGAACCACGGCCGCTCCCGCATGGCGATCGCGCTGGCCACGAAGACGTGCTCGGTGGAGCGACGGGAGAAGTACCCGGTGAACTCGCCGAAGGGGCCCTCGGGCTCGCGCACGCCGGGCAGGATCTCGCCCTCGATCACGATCTCGGCGGCGGCCGGCACCAGCAGGTCGATGGTGGCACACGGCGCGACCTCCAGCGGGGCGCCGAAGAGGCCACCCACGACCTCGAACTTGCCGATGTCGGGCGGCGGATAGGCGAGCGAGCCCATCGACACCAGCGGGTGCACACCCAGCGCGATCGCGCAGGGCAGGGGCTGCTTGAGCGCCTCGGCCCGGCGCTGGTACTCGAACATCCGCCGCCGCGAGTGCAGGCTCACGCCCATCCGGTCGCGGCCCTTCACCTGGAAGCGGTGGTAGCCCTCCGTCTCCACGCCGGTCTCGGGATCGCGCGCGACCAGCAGGCCCGCCGTGAGGTAGCGCCCGGCGTCGCCCGGGAAGTAGGTGGGGATCGGCAGGCGCGCGAGGTCGAGGGTGGGACCGGTGACGATGTGCTGGCGGAAGGGCGGGTCGGCGACGATCACCGGCTTGATCGGGTCCTTGATGCGCCGTGCATACTCCAGCGCCAGGGCCGTCTCCGGCACCTCGAGGGCGAAGGCCAGCGCGCGCCGGCTCGCGATCACGTTGCAGACGATCGGGATGTCCGAGCCTTGCACCCGCTCGAGCAGCAGGATCGGGAAGCGCCGGCGCCGCTCGTACTCGAGCACCAGCGCCATGACGTCGTAGTCGGTGGTCACGGGCTCGGTGACGCGCACCACCTCGCTGGGGAAGGCGCGTCCGTAGTCGTCGACGAAGGACCGGAGATCCTGGCGCATGCGGCTCCTCAGAAGTGGAAGTGGGCGCCCAGTCCGATGTACTCGATCTTGTCCTTGTAGAACTGGCCGTTGGGGGAGTGGCCCCGGAAGTACTCCAGCAGGATCTGCAGGCTGCGGGAGGCAAGGACGCCGTCGATCTGGATGCCGGTGCGCAGCGACAGGTCCAGGGACCAGGCGTTCTCCTCGCGGTGCTGCAGATCGGCGGCGAAGATGGGGCGCCAGCCCCGGTCGCGCGACGGCCACGGACTGATGACCTCCAGGCCGTACTGGACCGACCACGGCTCGATGGTGGAGGGCTTCGGACTGAAGACGTTCCCCCCGCCGCCATAGAGTCGCACCACGTCCCCGAACTCGTAGGACAGCTTCAGGTCCAAACCCTCGAGGCTGAGGTTGATCCGCTCGGTGTTCGTGCGCAGCAGGAACTCGTCGCCGAGATGGCTGGACTGGTGGAAGATCCGGAGCATCGACGAGAAGCCCCCGTGGCGGAAGCTGACCGGCACCGCCACGAAGTAGTCGGCGTTGACCAGGTCCCGGGACTCGGCATTGAGGTCGAAGAGGGCGAAGACGCCGGCCTGGATGCCGAACTCCCAGGCGGTCTCCGGGCCCAGGCGCTGCCGCCACAGCGTGAAGGTCTCGCCGAATGACACCGCGCCGACGTCCTGGAGCTGACTGTCGCCCAGGTAGCGCTGGTAGGAGGCGGCGAAGTGCGGCCAGCGGGGATCGGCGAGCAACGGCCGGAAGAGCGTGCCGCCCGGCAGCCACTCGCCTCGTGGCGGCGGGCCGGCCGCGATCTCGACGCGGGTGGCGCCGGGAATCTCGCCCAGCGCGGCCCGGACCTGCTCCTGGTCGACGCCGCCGAGGTCGGCCGCACTCACCGTGATGACGCCGCGAATCGCCCGCAGGGAGGGTGCGGCCAGGTTGAACCGGCTCTTGAGGATGGCGGCGGCGTAGCCCTCGAGCCAGACGTCGGAGGGTGGCCCCGCGCCGGCGGCTGGCGCCGGGGCGAGCACGGCGGCGAGCAGGGCCAGGGCCAGCAGAGCGCGTCCGATGGCTCGGCGTACGGGGGAGAGACCGACGAGGCGCTTCATCCGCGCACCTCCTGGGCGTCGAGGCCCAGCTCAGCGGGCCAGCGCGACGCGCATCCGCTCGAGGCCGTCGGCCAGCAGCGGGCGCGGGCAGCCGAAGTTCATCCGGACGAAGCCGGCGCCGCCCGGCCCGAAGCTGACCCCGTCGTTGAGCGCCACCTTCGCGCGCTCGAGGAAGAACGTGTAGGGATCCTGGCCGGCGGTGGATGCGCGACAGTCCAGCCACGCCAGGTAGGTCGCCTCGGGCGGCGCGATCGTCACCCCGGGCAGCGTGGCGCGCACCTGCCGGACCAGGAAGTCCCGGTTGCCCTTCAGGTAGAGCAGCAGGGCCTCCAGCCAGGCGTCGCCCTCGCGGTAGGCGGCCACGGCGGCGGTGTAGCCGAGCACGTTGATCTTGGGCACCAGGTCGGCGGCGGCAGCCAGGAACCGCTCGCGCAGCGCCGCGTTGGGGATGATGCCGATGGCGCACTTGAGCCCCGGCAGGTTGAACGTCTTGCTGGGCGCCATCAGCGTGATGGTGCGCTGCTCGACCTCCGGCGCCAGCGAGGCGATCGGCACGTGCTGGCGACCGTCGAGCAGCAGGTCGCAGTGGATCTCGTCGGCGATGATCCACATCTCGCGGCGCAGGCAGGCCGCGGCCATGCCCTCGAGCTCGGTCCGGTCGTAGAGCCGCCCCACCGGGTTGTGCGGATTGCAGAGCAGGAACGCCCGGGTCGTGTCGCCGATGGCCGCGGCGAACGCGGCCAGGTCGACGCCGTAGCGGCCGTCGCCGGCCCGCGTGAGGGCGTGCTCGTCGCGCCGCAGCCCGTGGTTGCCGGCCGATCGGAGGATCGGCGGGTACACCGGGGTCTGGACCAGCAGCCCCTCGCCGGGGCGGGTCAGGGCCCGGAGCGCCTGGTTGAACCCGGCGATCACGCCCGGCAGCGTCACCACCGCCTCCGGGCTGACGCGCCACCCGTATCGCTTGGCGACGCGGTCGGCCACGACCTCCGGGAGGTCGTGATGCTCGGTGAGGTAGCCGAAGAACCCCTGCTCGACACGATCGCGCAGGGCCCGCACGACCGCCGGCGGCGAGGGGAAGTCCATGTCGGCGACCCACAGGGGCAGCACGTCCGGGGGAAACTTGCGCCACTTGTTGCTGTCGCTAGCCCGGCGGTCGAACACGCGGTCGAAGTCGAGATCGGCCATGGCGGACCAAGGCTAGCCGGGGGGGTCACAGGCGTCAAGGAATCCGTGTACCATGCGGCGCCGGGAGGAGCGTCGAATGGAACAGCGATCGCTGGGGCGTACGGGACTGCGCGTGTCCGCGCTGGGTTTCGGGTGCGGCGACGTCGGCGGGCTGATCGTCAAGGGCACGCCGGCCGAGCGAGAACGGGCGGTGTCGCGCGCGATCGAGGCCGGGATCAACTACTTCGACACCGCGTCCTCGTACGGCAGCGGCGAGTCGGAGCGCAATCTCGGCCACACGCTCCGGGTCGTGGGCGGGCGCCCCTACGTGGGCACCAAGGTCCGCCTCGATCCGGCCGAGACGGACCTGGCGGGCGCCATCGCGCGCTCACTGGAGGCGAGCCTGCAGCGCCTCGGCATGGAGCACGTGGACCTCTTCCAGCTGCACAATGTGATCGTGGCTCCCGACGGCGCGCCGGCGCCGGGGCGCGGGCTGCCTGCGCGCCGCGTCCTGGACGAGGTCGTGCCGGCCCTGACCGGGCTGCGGCAGCAGGGCAAGACCCGGTTCGTGGGGATCACCGCGCTGGGCGACACCGCCGCCCTGCACACGGTGCTCGACGCCGGCGTGGTCGACACCGCGCAAGTGTGTCTCAACATCCTGAACCCGAGCGCGGCCGTCAGCGTGCCGGCCGGCTTTCCGGCCCAGGACTTCGGTCGCCTGCTCGATCGCGCGCGTGCCCGGGGCGTGGGCGTGATCAACATCCGCGTGCTCGCCGCCGGTGCCCTGAGCGGTACCCTGGATCGCCACGCGCTGGCCATGCCCAGCGTCGCGCCGATCGCCTCCGGCCCGGACTACACGACCGACGTCGACAACGCCCGGCTGCTGCGGCCGCTCGTGGACAAGGGCTACGCCGACGACCTCGTCGAGGCCTCGATCCGCTTCTCGCTGGCCAGCGACGCGGTGTCCACCGTGCTGGTGGGCTACTCCACCTTCGAGCACCTGGACAGGGCCATCGCGGCCGTCGAGCGGGGGCCGCTGCCGGGGCCCGCGCTCGACCTGCTGCAGGGCCTGTGGGCGGGGTTCGGCCGCCGCTGACGCTGCCGGCACCGGTGGCGAAAATGCCCTCGGGGGCCCGCCCGATGCACTAGACTTTCTCCATGCGTTTGCGCACCGTGCTCGCGGGTCTCCTGCTGGCCCAGGGAGTGATGGTCCCCGGAGGCGGGATCGGCACTGGCGACATCAGCCGCGACGACTTCAACTACCAGATCCCCACGCAGTCGCCCCACACGCTGGAGCGCGCCTGCACCACCAGGCTCGGCTACTGCCGCGTCGCCAACCTCACGCCGCCCGGCCAGCCCTGCTACTGCCTGACCGCAGCCGGCGTGCGCGCGGACGGCTACGTCATCGCCTACCGGTTCAGCGACGTGCCCTCGGTCGTGAAGTAGCCGCCGCCCCACCTGGGGTATCCTCGGCGCCATGGCGCTGGTGGCCGCGTTCGCCCTGCCCCACACTCCGCAGCTCCTCGTGCGCCCCCCGACCGAGGACCGCGACCTCGTCCTGCGGGTGCACGCCGCCTACGCCGAGGTCAAGCGCCGGCTCGCCGCCGCTCACGCCGAGGTGGTGTGCGTCATCGGCGGCGACCACGTCGAGGGGTTCTTCCTCGACGCCGTGCCGGCACTGGCGGTGTTCGTGGGCCGGACGGCGTCGGGGGAGTTCGGCCGGTACCGCTACGCGTTCGACGTGCACGAGCCGCTGGCCCGGGCCGTCGTGGAGCAGGGGATCGAGGCGGGCTTCGACCTCACGTACTCGCAGGACGTCCGGCTGGACTACGCCTTCTACGTGCCGTTGCACTTCACGATGCCGGAGCCGCGCCTGCCCATCGTGCCCCTCTACGTGAACGTCTACTTGCCGCCGCAGCCGGCGCCGAGTCGCTGCTACGCCTGGGGGCGGGCGCTGCGCTCGATCGTCGACGGCCGCCCCGAGCGTGTGGCCCTGGTGGCCTCCGGCGGGCTCTCGCACTTCCCCGGTACCGACCGCTACGCCTCGCCCGACTACGACTTCGACCGCGCGCTGCTGGCCGCGCTGGCCGAGGGGCGTGGCGCGGAGACCGCGCGGCTGACCGGCGAGGAGCTCGACAAGGCGGGCAACGTGGAGCTGCGCACGTGGATCACGCTGCTGGGCGCGCTCGGCGGCGCCCGGGCCGAGGTGCTCTGCTACGAGCCGTCCTGGCACCACGGCAACGCCGTGGTCGCGTGGCCGGTGTGAGCGCGATGGAGGCCCACTATTTCTTTCCTCCGGCGGAGGCTTACCCGCTCAACCGGTTCCTCTTCGCGCTGAAGTCCGACACCGCGGTGCGCGAGCGCTACGTGGCCGATCCCGAGGCCGCCATGCAGGAGGCCGGCCTCCAGACCGAGGCGCGGGCGGCGCTGGCCGCAGCCGATCGCGACCGGCTGGTGGCGCTGGGTGCCCATCCCTACCTGGTCTTCATGGCGCAGGTGCGCCTGGCGATGGCGCGCGATCCGGGGACCTTCGAGTATTTTTAGACATGGGGGCCCCGAGATGGCCCCCAAACCCCCCGTCGCTCGTCACGCCCCGGCGGAGCCGGGGCGCTCCTCGGCATCGCGCTCGTGCAGGGGGGCCCCGAGATGGCCCCCCAACCCCCGTCGCTCGTCACGACCCGGCGGAGCCGGGGCGCTCCTCGACATCGCGCTCGTGCAGGGGGGCCCGACAGGGCCCCCGAACCGCCAGTCGCTCGTCACGCCCCGGCGCGGCGGAGCCGTGGCGGGAGCGCGCGTTCGGCGAGTCGGCTCAGGCCGGCAGGCGCTCGTACATCTCGTGCACGTCGGCGCCGTGGAAGCGGGCGACGTGGTTGGTGGGGGGCAGCGCCTCGGTGTAGAAGAACTCCGGCAGCTCGTCGTCCTTGGCGGTGAAGCCGGCCCGCCGGTTGAACTCCCGTTCCATCCGCAGCGTCTCCCGGCCCAGCGCGGGGAAGAAGTCCTTGGTGAGGCTGGTGCCGCAGGCGGCATTGATCGCGTTGACGATGAACTCGACGTTGGGCTCGGTCACGCTGCGGCCGAAGATGCAGAGGCCGAGCGAGTCGGTGGCGGCCGTGTTGGTCTGCACGACCAGGCTCTGCTCGATCATCGAGGCGAGGTCCATCTCGCGCGTCTTCAGGCGCGGCAGGTTGCCGGCGGTGTGGTCGGCGCCCTGGGCGGTGGCCATCATGGCGATGCCAGTGGCCTCCACCACACGCGGGTCGTAGGCGCTGATCGCTTGCTTCTTGATGACAGGCACCCGCTGGACCTTGTAGTGCTCGCCGACCCGGGCCGTCCCCTGTGCCCACACGCGCCCCTGCTCGCTGCCGGCCCGCACCTCGGCCAGGCAGTCGGCCATGAACTTGGGATCGCCGAAGCGTCCCAGCCCGGCCTCCATCAGGACGGCCAGCATGGCGCCGGTCTCGATCGTGTCGACGCCGAGATCGTTGCAGACGTGGTTGAGCTGGGCGAGGTCGTCGGGGTCGCTGAGGCCGCAGTTGGTACCGAGCAGGCCGAGCGTCTCGTACTCGACCGGCGAGACGACCTCCTTGCCGGCGGCGTCGGCGTAGACGTTGCTGCACTGGATGACGCAGCCGGGCATGCACGCGTGCGTCTGCTCGCCGCCGCGGGAATTGTTGAGCTCGGCGATGTAGGTGCCGCCCATCTTGAACTTCTCGCCGGTGGAGATGTTGACCTGCTGGCCGGCGCTGAAGTTGTTCACCGGCAGACCGCCCATCTGGTTCTGGACGTCGGCCATGCCCATGGTGCCGATCTTCTGGTAGAAGTTCTGCACGATGCCGTCGGCCAGCAGCATCTTGGAATAGTCCTTGATGGCCGCGTTGACCTTCTTGGGCTCGCTGAACGGCGGGATCTTGTCGAGATCGACCACGATCGCCTTGACCTTCTTGCTGCCCATGACGGCGCCAACGCCGCCGCGGGCGGCCAGGCGCGCGGGCCGCCCGTCCTTGTCGCTGAAGGCGATGCCCGCGATGAGGCCCTGGTACTCGCCGACGGGGCCGCACAGCCCGACCGCGATCTTCTTGCCGTAGCGCTTGACGAGCGAGGCGTGGGCCTCGAAGTTGCCCGTGCCCAGGTAGGGCGTCGCGTCGTCGAAGTCGACCGTGCCGTCCTTCTTGAAGTGGATGACCACCCAGTCGGGGGAGGCGCCGTGCAGCGTGAATCCGGCGATCTTCAGCTGGCCCAGCGCGTAGCCGAAGGAGCCACCGCCATTGGCCTCCTTGACGCCGCCCGTCAGCGGGCTCTTGCACCCCACGCTGGTCCGGTTGGCATTGGAGAAGCTGGTGCCGGCGAAGGGGCCGGCCGAGAAGATCAGCGGGTTGTCGGGGGAGAGGGGATCGACCGTCGCCGCCCCGAGGTCCAGCAGGGTGCGGGCAATCAGATGCCGCCCGGCCTTGACGATGTCTTCGCCGTGCAGTTCGCGCGTGGTGATCGTATGATCGGCCAGCCGGATGTCATGGTAGGTGCGCATCGATCGCTCCTCGTCGGTTCGGGTGTACGTGGCTCGAGAGTTCGCCATAGTCTATCAGGCGTCGCACGGGAGGGGACGATGATCGGCACGTGGAGCCTCGTGGAGCTGCAGACCCGCGGCGGGCGCTGAGGAGCCGGTGGTGGCTGTCCGACCGTCTGCCGGGCTCAGGGGATGGCGGCGCCAGGCCGTCCGGCGCATGCTGGCCGCCCGCGCCTCCACGCTGGCGCTGGTCGCGCGATTGCCGGCGTCCGAGATCCTGCGCCCGCGCACCCAGGACCGCTGGTCCGTGAAGGACGTGCTGGCTCACCTGCTGAGCTGCGACGAGGAGACGCTGCGCCGCTTGCGGCTGATCGCCCGCGGGCACGGGCACCGGATCCACTGGTTCGAGAGCATGGCCGACGCCGACCGCTTCAACGCGCGGTCCGTCGCCCGGGCGCGCCGGCTCGGCCTGGCCACCGTGCTGCGCCGGATGGCGCGGGTGCGCGCGGAGCTGATCGAGGCCATCGAGCGCTTGCCGGTCGAGGCGCTGCGCGATCCCACCCACGACTACCCGGTGGTGCAGTGGCTGCCGGCGCCGGGCTGGAGTCACGAGCGCGACCATGCCCGGCAGATCGCGGCCTGGGGCCGCGCGCAGCGCTCGGGCCGCCAGCGGGGCTGCCAGAGCTATCGCCAGAGCTGACGCGACGCCAGGCGCGCGCCCTCGACCATCGAGCGCAGCTTGGCCCAGGCGATTTCCGGCTCCACCTGCAGCGTCGAGCGCGCGAAGGTCGCGAACCCGCAGTCTGAGCCGGCAAGGACGCGCTCCCGCCCCACGACCTCCGCATAGCGCACGAGCCGCTGCGCCACCAGCTCCGGATGCTCGATGAAGTTGGTGGTCGAGTCGAGCACACCGGGGATGATGAGCCGGTCGTCCGGCAGCTTCACGTCGCGGAACACCGCCCACTCGTGCTCGTGGCGCGGGTTGGCCCCCTCGAAGGACAGGGCCCGGGGCCGGGCCTTCAGCACGATCGGCAGGATCTCGCGCAGCGGGATGTCGCGATGGTGCGGCCCCTCGTAGTTGCCCCAGCAGAGGTGCAGGCGCAGGCGGTCGGCCGGGATGTCGCGCACGGCGTGGTTCAGCGCCTCGACGTTGGCCTCGGCGATCTTCAGGAACTCGGCGTTGCTCAGCGCGGCGAAGGCGAGGTGCCGGCTCATCGCCAGGTCGGGGCAGTCGACCTGGAGGACGAACCCCGCCCGGTGAATCGCGTCGTACTCCTCCTTCATGACGTCGACCAGGCGCGCCAGGTACGCCTCGCGGCTCGGATAGTGCTCGTTGCGCAGGAAGTGGGCGATGACGCCCGGCGAGGCGGCCGTCATGAACGCCCCGGCCGGCGCCACGCCCTGCAGGGCGGCGCCCAGGTTGGCGGTGTCCGTCTGCACGGCGGCCCGGTCCTTCCACTCGATGGGGCCGTTGCAGGTCGGGCGCGAGATCGGCGAGCGCCGCTCCGCCCGCGCGGCCGCCTCGGGGAAGTCGGCCCAGTCCGCCCGGCCGGCCACCACGCTCTCGCCGCCGAAGCCGGTGAGGCGGTGGCGCACGTACGTCGAGTAGCCCACCTTGCCCTGCTCGCCGTCGTTGACGAGGTCGATCCCGGCGTCGAGCTGCTGGCGCACGACGTCGGCGACCGCCTGGCGCACGCGCGCCGCGAAGGCGGCCGGATCGGGCAGCGTCCCGGCGTCCAGCCGCTCCAGCAGCGCCGTGAGGTCGGTGGGCCGGGGCAGGCTGCCGGTGTGGGTGGTGAGGATCCGCTCGGTGCTCGGCTGCATGGCATGCGCCTCCCTCGTGTGTCGTGGCCCCGAATGGTATCCTGCGACGGCCGATGGTCAAGGTCGTCACGTTCCTGAAGCGCAAGCCGGGGATGGCGGTCGAGGAGTTCCAGCGCTACTGGCTCGCGAGCCACCCGGCGGTTGTCCTGCGCCTGCCCGGCGTGCGCCGCTACGTGCAGTCCCACACGCTCGGCAGCGCCTACGCCAGGGGCGAGCCCGCCTGGGACGGCATCGCGGAGGTCTGGGCCGACGACACCGACGCCCTGCGGGCGATGACCCGGGGCCCCGAGCACGCCGCCGTGCAGGCCGACGAGGCGCAGTTCATCGACCGCGCCACGATGGGGTTGATCGTCACCGAGGAGCACGTCGTCGCCGACGGCGGTGTCAGCTCCGAGGCGGTGAAGGCGGTCGAGTTCCTGGCCCGCCGCCCGGGCACCTCGGTCGACGACTTCCAGGGCCACTGGCGCGAGCGCCACGCGCCTCTGCTGACCGCCATCCCCGGGCTGCGCCGGTGCGTGCTGAGCGCCACGCGCCGGTCGGCGTACACGGCAGGGCGCGCACCCGCCTGGGACGGCGTGACCCTGATGTGGTTCGACTCGCCCGACGCCCTGCGGGCGGCGGCGGGCTCGTCCGCCTACGCCGACGCGGTCGCCGACCGGCCGAGCTTTCTCGCCCCCGGTGCGCCGCCCTTCATCGTGACCCGCGAGCACGTCATCGCAGGAGGCCCCTCGTGAGCAACCGCGCCGTCGTCGTCGATCCCGAGGCCCCCGGGCGCCTCGTCATCCGCGCCGTGCCCGAGCCCGCCCCGGATCGGGGCGAGGCCGTCGTGCGCGTGCGGGCGCTCTCGCTCAACCGGGGCGAGGTGCGTCGTGCCGGCACGGCGGCGCCTGGCTGGCGGCCTGGCTGGGACCTGGCCGGCACGGTCGAGCGCGCCGCCGCCGACGGCTCGGGCCCACGCCCGGGCACGCGCGTGGTCGGGCTCCTGCCCGAGGGAGCCTGGGCCGAGCGGGTGGCCGTCCCGACCCACGCGCTGGCCGACCTGCCCGACAAGGTGACGCTGTCGCAGGCGGCAACGTTCCCGGTGGCCGGGCTGACGGCGCTGTACGCCCTGGCCAAGCGCGGGTCCATTCTCGGACGCCGCGTGCTGATCACCGGCGCCACCGGCGGGGTGGGCGACTTCGCCGTCCAGCTCGCGCGGCTGGCCGGCGCCCACGTCACGGCCAGCGTGCGCCGGGCCGAGCAGGCCGGCGATGTCCGGCAGCTCGGCGCTCACGAGGTGGTGGTGGGCGACACGATCCCGGCCACGCCGAGGTACGATCTCGTCATCGAGTCCGTCGGCGGCCGCACGCTCGGCACCGCGCTGGCCGCCCTCGAGCGCGGTGGCATGTGCGTCACCCTCGGCGTCTCCGCCTCGGCCGAGGTGACGTTCGATGCCCGGGCGTTCTTCGTGGGCGGTCGCACCACGCTCTACGGCTTCTATCTCTTCGTCGAGCAGGGGAACGACCCCGCCGGGGAGGGCCTCCGCCGGCTCGGCGAGCTGGTGGCGGCCGGGCACCTCACGCCCCACGTCAGCCTGGAGCGGCCGTGGACGGAGATCGGCCAGGTGGCGCAGGACCTCATGGCCCGGCGCTTCCCGGGCAAGGCGGTGCTCACGCTGGAGTGAGCGCGTCAGCCGTCGGCGGGAAGCCGCGACGAGCCGGCGGAGCCGTGCAGGTGTTCGAGGTCGCCCAGCCCGCGCAGGACGTCGAGCATCTCGGTCGGGATCGGGTGGGCCTTGAGGGTACCGTCCTCGTTGATGCGCGCGTACACACGCGTGGCCCGCCCCTCGCTCACCGGCGCCCCGGTCACCGCGTTCCTGGCCTTGCAGTTCCAGTGCAGCGTGTGCGCCCCCAGCTCGGCGAGCGTGATCGTCGTCACGATGCGGTCACCGTACGCGGCCGGGCCGATGAAGCGGAAGTGAATCTCGCCCATCACGAACGTCGTGCGGTCGTTCCTGATCATCTGCTCGATCGGGTAGCCGATGACGCGGAACAGCTCGTGCTCGGTGTCGTTGAACCAGGCGACGATGCGCGGGTAGTAGACGAGGCCGAAGGGGTCCGACTCACCCCAGTTGACGGTGATCTCCTTCCAGTACATGGCCATGGCGCGCTGCCCTCCGTGGGGTCTGCCGACCGGTCGACGGCGACACCGCCATGGTCACCAGCGTCAGCGAGAGGGTAACCAGCAGCGGCAACGTGTGACGGACTCTATAGGAGACCGGGCCGGGGCAAGTCAAGCACGGCGCCGGCCGCCGGCGGAGTGCGCTAGACTGCCGCCGGTGACGATCCGCGAGATCCGGGCCGACCACTACCGCATCCCGCTGCCGGTGGCGCTGTCCGACAGCACGCACGGGACCATCCTCGGCTTCGAGCTGATCACGGTGCGCGTGCGCGACGCCGAGGGCGCCGAGGGCGTCGGCTACACCTACACGGTGGGGACGGGCGGAGGCGCCGTCCTGGCCCTGATCGCGCGCGACCTGGCGCCGCTGCTGTTCGGACGCGACGCCGGCCGCATCGAGGCACTGTGGCAGGCGATGTGGTGGGCGCTGCACTACGGCGGCCGGGGCGGCGCCCAGGTGCTGGCGATCTCGGCGGTCGACATCGCACTGTGGGACCTGCGGGCGCGGCGGCAGAAGACGCCGCTCTGGCGGCTGCTCGGCGGCTTCGACCCGCGCGTGCCGTGCTACGCCGGCGGGATCGACCTCGACTTCTCGCTCGACGCGCTGCTGCGGCAGACCGACGACAACCTCGCCCGCGGCTTCCGCGCGATCAAGATGAAGGTCGGCCGCCCGTCGCTGCCCGAGGACGTCGAGCGCGTGCGTGCCCTGCGCAGCCACCTGGGCGCCGGCTTCCCGCTGATGGTCGACGCCAACATGCGCTGGAGCGCCGACGAGGCCATCCGCGCCGCCCGCGCCCTGCGCGACCTGGAGCCGGTGTGGCTGGAGGAGCCCACCATCCCCGACGACGTGCCCGGCCACGTGCGCATCGTGCGGGAGGGGGGACTGCCGGTGGCCGCCGGCGAGAATCTGCACACGCTCCACGAGTTCCGGCAGCTCATCGCGGCCGGCGGGGTGACGTTTCCCGAGCCCGACGTGACCAACTGCGGGGGCGTGACCGTGTTCATGAAGGTCTGTCACCTGGCCGAGGCGTTCAACCTGCCGGTGACCTCGCACGGCGCCCACGACCTCACCGTGCACCTGCTGGCCGCCGCGCCGAACCGCTCCTACCTGGAGGCGCACGGCTTCGGCCTCGACCGCTTCATCGCCGAGCCGCTGCGAATCGAGGCGGGCCTGGCCGTCGCCCCGGACCGGCCCGGTCACGGCATCGATTTCGACTGGAAGGGGCTCGAGGCCGTCCGCGCGAGCTAGCCGAGCTCGCGCAGGAACTCGAGCACGGCGGCGTCGACCTCGGCCGCGCGCTCCTGCTGGGTCCAGTGGCCGCAGCCGGGCAGGATGATCGTCCGGCGGAGGCCCGGGACGAACCGCGTGAGGGCGGGCAGGAGCTGGTCCATGCCGCGGAACGCCAGCACGAGATCACGCTCGCCGGCGACGTAGAGGGCCGGCACGGTCACCGGCGCGCCGGCCCAGGGAGCGAGCAGCTCCCAGTTACGGTCGATGTTGCGGTACCAGTTCAGCCCGCCGCGGAAACCGGCTCGCGCGAACTCGCCCGCGTAGACGTCGATATCGGCCTCGCGGAGCCACGAGGGCAGCGCGGGCGGATCGGGCCGGCTGTCGACCAGCCCGCCGGCGCGCGGCACCATCCCGACGTCGCCGGCGTCGATCCGGCCCACGCCCGGATCGCGGCCCTCGCCGGAGGCCCAGTAGAGCAGGCGGCGGATCGTCGTGCGCGGGTCGCGCTCCAGGTCGGCCTCGGCGATCCCCGGCGCCTGGAAGTAGAGCTGGTAGAAGACGGCGTCGGGTGTCGAGGCCATCGCGCTCGTGGGCCGCGTGGACCCGCGGGGACGGAACGGCACGCTGAGCCCGATGACGCCGCGGACGCGGTCCGGGCGCAGCAGCGCCGCGTGCCAGGCGACCGGCGCCCCCCAGTCGTGGCCGGCGATCACGGCCGTCGGCTCGCCCAGCGCGTCGAGGAGCCCGACGATGTCGCCGACCAGGTGGAACAGCGTGTACTGGTCGACGGCCTCGGGCGCTGTCGTCCGGCCGTAGCCGCGCTGGTCGGGGGCGACGGCATGGTACCCCGCGCGGGCAAGCGTCACGAGCTGATGGCGCCAGGAGTACCAGGACTCCGGGAAGCCGTGGCACAGGACCACCAGTGGGCCCCGGCCCGCCTCGGCCACGTGCATGCGCAGGCCATTCGTCTCGACGGTGCGGTGGGTGATCTCCACGCTCACGCGAGGAGGCCGCTGGCGGTGCCCACGGCGGTCTTGTCGCCGTGCTGGTTCTCGCACCAGACGTCGACGAGGACCCGGGTGCGGCCCTCCTCGGGCTGCGTGCCCGTCACGACGCCGCGCACGGTGAGCGTGTCGCCGGCCAGGACCGGCTTGATGAAGGTCATCGCCATCCGGCCGCCCTTCACGAAGCCGGCGCCGACGAACCGGGTCATCAGCTCCGAGACGTAGGCGGTCGACATCATGGCCTGCGCGAGCGGGGCCCGAAAGCCCTTCGTGCGGGCGAACGCCTCGTCGCTGTGGATGTAGTTCGGCCGCACCCCGGAGTACGCGTCGATCCTGCGCTGGGGGATCTCCTTCACGAGTGGCGGCAGGGTCTGGCCGATCGTGAGGGAGGCGCTCGTCGTGGTCGTCATGGGAGCCTCTCAGTCGCGGAAGAGCATCTGGGTGAAGCGGCCGCGGACCAGGACGGTGCCCGTCTCGTCCTCGGTCGTGAACTCGGTGACCATGTACGGCTTGCCGCGCCGCTCGTACTTGTCGATCACCCGGCCCCGCGAGCGCACCCGCACGCCGGGCCGGATGGGCTCGAGGAACTCGAACTCCATCTTGGCGTGCAGGCCGCCGGGGACGGTGTAGCGGCTGTGGCGCAGGCGCAGCGCCTGGTTGCCCAGCAGCGTGGGATGGGCCACCGGCCCGCCGAAGGGCGAGTCTCCAAAGAACCACGGATGGTGGTCGTCCACCGCGAACGCGTACGTCTCGATCTCCTCCGGGGTCACGAGGAAGGTGTCGGACACGAACTCCTCGCCGACCTGGAGACGGTCGTAGGTGAGCCTGGGGAAGTCCACCGTGCGGCTCCTTTCTATCCGGTGCGCGCGCGCCGGGATCGTGAGCGCAAGGTAGTGGAGGGGCCCGCCGCGCGCAAGTCCCGGCCCCCATGGTGCGCCGCATGATGCGCGGGGCGGGGCGCTTCTGCTATCGTCCTGGCACGTGTCTCCGGATCGCACCGTTCGATCGCGAACTCTTGACAGGAGAAAGTGAATGCTTCCGACCGCTTCACACGGCCAGAGCCCGGCGGGCTACTCCGGCATCTACGACGTCGTCTGCCGGGACACCGGCTGGCAGGCGGGCCGGTCATGAAGGTCGGATTCATCGGCCTGGGCCTCATGGGCGGCAGCATGGCGTCCAACGTGCAGAAGGGGGGGCATGCGCTGGTCGTCCACGACGTGCGGCCCGAGGCGGCGAAGCCCCACCTGGCGGCCGGCGCCGTGTGGGCCAGGTCCCCCCGCGAGGTGGCCGAGGCGAGCGAGGTGGTGCTGACCTCGTTGCCCGGACCGCCGGAGGTTGAGGCGGTCGTGCTCGGCCCCGACGGATT
>Ga0299913_10000783_pt1 | contig 21500 bp, 16 predicted proteins | sample RVTome_9_FD_201360 | JGI IMG/M metagenome (GOLD analysis project Ga0299913, IMG submission 201360) | Soil microbial communities from uranium-contaminated site in the Upper Colorado River Basin, Wyoming, United States - RVT155D38 (version 2) ... | reverse complement strand
GCCCCTCGGCGTATCACATCCCGTTGCCTACGACCTGCTCCGCAACGCGCGGGATGCGTTACTCGATGTAATCAGGTCGAACGAGTTGCTCTTTGCCGAACTTGATTCTGAGCGGTTCTTCTATTGCGTACGGCCCTATTACAAGCCATATCGAGTCGGCTTCGCCGAGTATCGCGGCGCCAACGCCGGCGACTTTGCCGGCATCAACGAGATCGACATGCTGCTGGGATTGTGCAGCGCCAACGACAGCTTTTACTCTCAGCTTTTGGTCGACAAGTTTCTGTATATGATGCCGGACGATCAGGTGCGTCTTCGCGACTGCATGCGCCGTCAGAGCTTGCTTAACGCGCTCCTTGCAGAGATGCCTTCCTCGACCTCCGAGGTCTGGTACCGAAGGACAGCAGGAATGTTCCTCGAGGTCTGCGAGGCGCATGGCCGTACAGCGGCGCAGCATCACGACCAGCTCGTGCAGAAATTCATCAACGTACCATCGCGGGCGCTCTCGGAGACTTCACTTCAAACCGTCACGGCCAGTGGCCTGCCGCTGGAGGTATTGCTCCGGTCCCTCGAGAAGCTGCGGGATTTGCGCGTCGCGGCGCCACGGGAAGACATCCCGAGCCGTTACCAGGATCTCGAAACCCTGCGCCGGAGTCTGAATTGACTCGCCACTGCCTGTGGAAGGCCGGCGACCGACGTTCGCCGGGCCTGGGACCCGTGATCACAGAAGCGACTCCTTGCCGGACATCCTGGCCAGAGGCATCACGGCCTGCGCGTTCTTGACCTGATGGAGAATTCCAATCACCACGAAACCTGGTCGTCGCGCACGGCGTTTCTGTTGGCTGCCATAGGCGCCGCAGTAGGCCTCGGCAACGTCTGGCGCTTTCCATACCTGGCAGGTGAAAACGGCGGCTCCGCCTTCGTGCTCGTCTACATCGTCTGCATCGTGATTGTCGGTGTTCCCATTCTGATCGCGGAAATGCTCATGGGCCGACGTGGAGGAATGAGCCCGATCGGCACGATGTCGGTGCTTGCCAACGAAGCCGGAGCCAGCCGCCATTGGCGTAAAGCCGGCTGGCTCGCCGTGACGACTATCTTCCTCGCGGGCACGTTTTACTATGTCGTAGCGAGTTGGGTACTGGCTTATGTCGTACTGTCGATGGAGGGAGTGTTCCACGGCATCGACGCCGAGGGCACGGGTGCAATCTTTGCTGAGCTTCTGGATGATCCCTTGCGACTGTCGCTATGGTTCGGGATATTCATGGCAATGACCATCTTCGTCGTTGCCGGCGGCATTCGCAACGGTCTGGAGAGAGCAGTAAAGTTTCTGATGCCGTCCCTGTTTGCACTTCTCGTCACGATGGTTCTCTATGCCGCAGTCGCGGGAGATTTTGCTCGCGGCTGGCATTTTCTGTTTCGATTTGACTTATCAAAGATAACACCCGCGGTCGTACTTGCGGCAGTCGGGCAGGCATTCTTCACATTGGGTATTGCCCAGGCCGTAATGATCACGTACGCCGCATACATGCCAAAGCACGTTAATATCCCCCAGGCTGCGATCGTAATCGCAGCTGCTGACCTGCTCGTGGCAATTCTCGCTGCTTTGATGATCTTTCCCATCGCGTTCGCAACCGGACTGGCGCCTGATTCCGGTCCCGGATTGATATTCGAAACCTTGCCGATCGCTTTCGGGCAGATGCCCGGTGGGCGGTTCTTCGGCTCACTGTTCTTTGTGCTGCTCTGCATCGCAGCACTCACGTCGACGATTTCAGGAGTTGAACCGATCGTCTCCTGGGCAGAGGAACATCACGGCTGGAGGCGAAAGCCGGTTTCTATTCTGGTAGGCCTGGCAATCTGGTTCGTCGGACTGGCGTCGGTCTTTTCATTCAATATCTGGAAAGGGTTCACGCCGCTCGATATGTTTGAACCCTTTTACGGCAAGACGATGTTCGACATATTCGAGTACCTGACTGTGAATATCATGATGCCGTTCAATGGTCTGATCATCGCAGTCTTTGTCGGCTGGCTGATGACAAAAACGGCCATCGTCGATGAACTGGCTATAAAGGACGGAAGAATGCTTCTGTGCCTTCGCTTTCTGTTGCGTGTCGTTGCGCCCGTCGCGATCATAGCGATTTTCGTGTTCAACATTGCTCAGTAGAAATACCGCAGAACGATGGTCACCCGACCGCCCTTCCGATCGCCGAGTCTCCAACCTCCGGTCGTTCCCCTGACGCTTTCTCAGCCTCATGTCAGCAGGACGATTGAGCCTGTCGACCTGCGCGACTCAAGAGAACGGTGGGCTTCTGCAGCGTCCCTGAGTGGATATTGCTCCGAGATTGTGACCTTTACGGCTCCGCTCCTTATCATTTCGAAAACTGCCGCGGCATGGGCCAGCAGGTCTTCCCGGGACCTCGTGTGTACATAAAACGACGGACGGGTAAAGTACCAGGCTTTCCAGATATCGAGCTTCATAAGCTCGAGGGGTGGCGGGTGTCCGGAGGCAACGCCGTAAAGGACCATCATTCCACGCGGCTGCAGGCACTCCAGAGATTTCGAAAACGTATCTTTGCCGACGGAATCGTATACAACGGGCACGCCCATGCCGTTTGTGATCTCTCTTACGGATTCGACGAAATCCACTTTCGTGTAAACAACAGGATAGTTGCAGCCGTTCTGTGCCGCTACCGCGGCTTTGGCGTCCGTGCTCACTGTGCCTATAACAGTGGCGCCCAGGTGGCGCGCCCACTGGCAGAGCAACAATCCCACCCCCCCGGCCGCAGCGTGTACGAGGACAGTATCGCCGGGCTGGATGCGATAAGTCTCGCGTGCCAGAAAATTCGCGGTAATACCTTTGTTAATCACGGCCGCCGCAGTCCTGTCATCGATGTCGTCCGGTAACGGGACCACCCGGTCGGCCGGCAACACGCGCTGCTCGGAGTAACTGCCCGCCGGTAACGTGGCGTAGGCAACCCGGTCCCCGGGCTTCAGCTGTGTAACCTCTGCACCGATTTCGAGAACAGTTGCTGCGGCGGCGATGCCGGGAATGGCCGGTAGTGGCGGACACGGATAAGTGCCTTGTCGCTCTCCGGTTTCCTTCAACCCGGTTCCAATAGCCTTGTTGGCGAGAAGCACTTCACCGACGCCGGGCCGGGGCACATCCACTTCTTCCCACCGGAGCACATCGGGCGACCCCGTTTCGTGGTACCTGATTACATGCATTCCAAGACTCCTGACTGGCATTCCCGAGCAACTAGAACCGCGATGGTCGACCTCCCCACAACTACCATTCGTCATCATCCCACTTACGCAGCTTGCTCCGGTCAACCTCACACCACTGCTGCCTGCTCTTTCGAATATAGAACAGAACCTTCGCCACAACGTACGCGAAAACCGCGACAACGATAAGAATGACTGGCCAGAACCCTTCGCCCATCGGTCAGGTCTCGAAACGGAGTGATCTGGCGCCAGTGTAGCAGCGACGCTACCGATCGTCGAAAGCGGCCGATACAAGCACGCTCGCATCTACGAGCCCGAAGAAGTCGGCGGCACTACTGTCATGCACATCCGGGATCCCTGCGGCGTCCTTCTCGTATCCATCCAATGATCTCGGCTCCGCAGATACGCGACCGGATCATTAACGTCAGCTCTCCGTCACACTTTCCCGTTGCCAGCCCCCGGATTTCCGGGGAAACTTGTTCATCGGGGAATGCTGGCAACGATTGGCGAACGGCGAGATCGCTGATGCGGCTGAGATCCTATATAGAAGATCACTTTCCAGAAGCGGTCCGCCTGTGGAAGGGACACAAGGCGCGGCACCTGCGCGGGAAGTCGATGGAGGAGGTATTCACCGGTATCTACCATCGCAATGAGTGGCGCGACAGCAAAACACGCTCGGGCACTGCTTCGACGTTGCTCAATACACAAGCGGTCAGGGCCGAACTCCCCGGACTGCTCGGAAGCCTCGGCGTGCGCACCCTGCTCGACATTCCCTGCGGCGATTTTCACTGGATGAAAGAGGTGACGCTCGATCTGGACCGCTACATCGGCGCTGACATCGTGGAAGAGCTCGTTACATCCAACATGAAGTTCATGAACGACATCAGAACATTTGTCAAAATGGATATCACCTGCGACACGTTGCCCATGGTAGATCTCGTGCTTTGCCGCGATTGTCTGATTCATTTCTCCTTCGTCGACTCGTTTCGCGCAATTGAGAACATCAAGGCGAGCGGCTCCCGATATCTGCTCATGACGACTTTTACGCGCGAGAACGCAAAGAACATCGACATCGTCACAGGGCAATGGCGGACGCTGAATCTGCAGCAACCTCCGTTTGACTTTCCTCCGCCGATTTCCCTGATCCACGAAGGCTTCAAGCCCGGTGGCGGCCGCTATGCCGACCGGTGCCTGGGCCTGTGGCGCATCGCGGATCTTTAAGCGGAGCGGCTTTCCCCTGTAGGCGCCGGCGCCGATGTCCTGAATTGCGCCCCGTCATCCTGGCTAGCGAGAACACACCGCTGAAAATCTACAGCTACGTGGAAGATCCACGCGCTGATACCCGCCAGAGAGCGCCTGCTAGTCGTCTTCGTCTTCCCACTTTCGCAGCTTGCTCTTATCCACCTCCCTCCATTGCTGTGCACTCTTCCGGATGTAAAAAAAAACCTTCGCCACAACGTACACCACAACTGCGGCAGCGATGAGCATGATGGGCCAGAAGCCTTCACCCATAACGTGATCTCGAAAAATGAGAACGTGACGCTCAGTGTAGCAGCCGGCATCGGCTGTTGACGGGAAATATCGTTCCTTTCACGCTTCCCGTCTATGGCTGGAACGGTCTACCGGAAAGGAAACCAGAAACTCGGCGCCCGGATTCCGGTTCACGACATCCACACTCCCGTTCATTGCAAGACAGAGCTGGTGGACGATAGCGAGACCGATACCCGTCCCGACCGTCTCCCGGGTCAGCTCGCTCTCGGAACGATAGAATAACTCGAAGATTTTCTTCATCTGATTCCTGGGCACGCCGGGACCGAAGTCGCGAACACTGAACACGACCTGCTCGCTGCCGGATCGGCGGCTTCCGATCTCGATTTTTCTGTCATCGGCAGCAACCGAAAACTTGATGGCGTTATCCACCAGATTGATCACGATCTGCAGGAAGCAGTCTTCGTCGATTGTCACGGCTGCGTCCGCCACCCCCTCATCATGATTGAACGCTACTTCGAATCCGGCGCTTTGGACCTGGCTCGATATCCTTGTCTCCGTGCGTTCCATCAGCTCGCTCACGGTTATGGGCCGCATTGCAAGATTCGGCTCGTTACGGGTTATGCTCGCGAGTTGCAATACGTTCGATATGAGACGCGTAAGGCGCTCGCTCTCGTCATGAATGTACTCGTAGTACTGCTGGCGCTTCTCCTCGCCGGCCCACCCTTCCTTCAGCATCTCGCCGTACATGCGTATCGAGGTAAGCGGGGTTTTCAGTTCATGACTGACGGCCGAGACGAAGTCCTGCTGCTGACGGGCCAGCCGCAACTGGCCGATTCCCAGATGATACAGGGCATAAAAACCGGTCAGGCAAACAACGGCCAGCAACAAGGTCACCCAGCCCAGGACTTTGGCGCCCGGACCCGGCGGCAGATCCCCGACGCTGAAAACAAGCCCGAGGCTGTCCAGCGGCGCCGAGAACCGGTCACGATAAAGCAGCGTGCCTTCCGGGTGCTCCGGGGTCGCCTGGTAACGGTCAAGGTGCCCACCCGGCGCCAGCAGAACTTCGTCGTGGTAGGCGATGATCATACCGCTCGTTGCGGCCAGCGCCGCCGCGTCGAAACGATCAGCGATAGCGGCGTTGAGGAATACATCCCGGTCGATCAGTATGCCCTGGATGAAGCGCTGCCGCTCACGCCAGACCTTGCGGAACAGTACGAAATGGCCGCTGTCGAGCAGGCTGAACTCGAGCGGGTCTATCTCGCTCTCGAACGTGCTGATACGCATCGGCGCGTCTTCCGCATCAAGGGCGAACGCGGTCGCGGCGCGCGATGACGCGGCTTCCGGCAGTGCAATCTGCTCCGTTCGCTTGCTCCGGAGTTCGTACTGCGGCGCCGTGGGCCGGCGTGCCGCCTTTTCCTCGAGTTCACTGACCTTCTCGCGGTACGCCGGTTCGAGCTTGAGGTCGACGACGTTTCCGAGCGAATCGTTTTGCGCGGCGGACGCAGCCGGTTGCCGACCGGCATCGTCGTCGATGCGATCTTTTTGTGAGCTGGATGTGGTAACGGCCTCGTCACGTTGGACTTTGCCGAGTCTATCGAAGATTCGCTGACTGTAGCCCGTATCCTGTGCCTCGGCGATATCTCCGGAGACCGGACTCGGGCCGTCCGTCTCCGCACTGCCGGCCAAACCCCCGGTAAGGTCCCGCTCGCGTTCCTGATAACGGACCAGCCGATTGTCGCGCAATATGTCGCGAAGCCGATTCGCAAGTTCGCGCCGCTTTGCATACTCATCCGCATCGATACCGACCGACGCAGGATCCGTGCCTTCGGGCGGCAACAGCGGCGTGCTGAAATCGCCTTGCGCGTCTACCTGGAAGTAGCCGATGACACCCGGCGGACCGGCGTCGACCGGATACGCGGCGAGCGGCGACCGCTGCAGGAAATTTGCGCTCGGATTGCCCGCCAGCACCAGGAACGAATAGTCGGCGAACGAGCGCCTCTCGGCCTCGATGATGCGTTCGCGAAGGCTTTCGTCGATGCGTTGCGTCAGCTCTTCCGCCATGCCTCGGTACTGATAATACGCTTCCCACTTGAGCTGCCCGTAAGCCTGCCAGATGAGTATGGCGGTCGGGACCGCCAGCGCCAGGAAGAAAACGGCCAGCAGGACCTTGAGGCTTCTGCCATCGGAGCGCTTCAGGAATGCGGTGATCAGCACTGTTGCGCCTCTACGGTTCTGTAACCAGCAGGCGGTACCCGGCGCCCCGAACCGTGATCAGGTTTCCCGGCTCTTTGGGATTTGCTTCTATCTTGCGGCGCAGCTTGGCGATGTGAATGTCGACGGTTCGCGTTTCGATATTCAGGTTCCGCGCATAGCCCCACACTTTGTGGAGCAGTTCCTCGCGCGACACGGCGCGCACGGAGTGAGCCGCCAGATATTTCAGAATATTGATTTCGCGACGTGTAAAAGTGAGGTCGTTGCCGTGCTCGCGACCATTGAGGTTGAGCGTGTCGACGACGACTCCGCTCTTCAACGTAATGGTGCTGACCTCTTGCCGTCCTTCCTCCGAGCGACGCAGCACGGCTTCCACCCGCAGAACGAGCTGCTGGATCGAGAATGGTTTGGCCACGTAGTCGTCGGCGCCGAGTTTCAGACCCTGGATGATTTCCTCGTCACTGGATTTGGCCGTCAGCATGATGATTGGCTGGCTGCGGTCGCGCGCGCGGATCGCGTCGCAGATGTCGTAGCCGTTCATTCCCGGCAACATGATATCCAGCAGGACGAGGTCATACCGGCCGGTCAGTGCCTTTTCCAGGCCTGCATTGCCGTTGCCGCAGCTGTCGACCTCGAAGCCGTGATAGACGAAAACGTCGACGAGACCGTCGCGTATGGCGGCCTCGTCCTCGATGATCAGCAGACGCGACTTTCTTGTCATGGCGCTGCAAGGCTAGCAGGTTGCACCTGCGGCTACAGTGATCCAGTGTAATTTTTTTGTAAATCCCGGGCGGAAAGTTTTACGCAAACATGCCTGCTCGCCGGACGGCCCGACTCCTACGATGAGCCCCTGTGAGATCTGACTCAACCTGAAGGAGCTACACAATGGCAGTCATCACTCGAATCTCGCGGCTGTTCAGGGCGGACTTTCATGCCGTGCTCGACCAGATCGAGGAACCGGAGCTGATGCTCAGGCAGGCAATCCGCGAAATGCAGGACGACCTGGCCGCCCGGGAGCAACGCATCCGCGTCGCAGCGAACGAGCAGGCCGAGTTGCGGGTACGCAAGGACGAGCTGGCGCTGACCCTGAATGACATCGAGGAGCAGCTCGACCTTTGCTTTACATCACAGAAACCCGACCTGGCCCGTAACCTCGTCAGGCGCAAACTCGAAATACAACGCCACGCCAAACATGTTGCAAGCAGGGATTCCGCCACCGACAAGTACCTGTGCGAGCAGCGTGCGATGCTCGACGAGCATCGAATTTCCCTGGACGGGCTAAGGCAGAAAGCCGAGATATTCACCCGGGGCTCACGAGAGCCTGCCGGCAGTGGTGGCACGGAAGCATGTGACCGCGACCTCGTGGTCAGCGAGGACGAGGTCGAAGTCGCATTTCTCCGGGAGCAGAACAAAAGGAAAACAGCATGAAACGACCGACGTTTTTCTACGGTGTCATGGTCGCACTGGCCATTGCCGCCGCCGCGGGAGCGGTATTTTCGGCGCTCGCCCCACTCCTGGGAGCCGGCACGTCGCTGCGGCTGCTCGTTCCGGTGGTGAGCCTTGCTTACCTGCTTTGCCTTTTCCGCCGCAACGACGAGTCGACCGGACGTATTACGACCGTTGCTCTCTGGTTCCTCGTATCTGCCATTACGTGGCTTATAGCTCCGTCGATTCCTGTGTACGTGCTGATACACACCGGCATGCTGTGGCTCGTGCGTTCGCTTTACTTCTATTCGAGCGCATTCCCCGCGTTGCTCGACCTGGGACTTAGCACATTGAGCGTATCCGCGGCGGTCTGGGCTATGACGCGCTCCGGGAGCCTGTTTCTCACCATCTGGTGCTTTTTCCTGGTGCAGGCGGTGTTCGTCGTCATACCGCACAGGCTCGGCATGCCAGCACGTGGAGATGCCGCGGAAATCGATGACGACGCATTCGAGCGCGCACGCCGCCGTGCCGACGCCGCACTGAGACAGCTCTTCCTGCACTGACACACATTCACTTGAGGACTCCGTCATGAAAACGAAGATTCTGGCAATTGCGTTGTTCGCGACCACGTTCGGCGCGATTCTTTTCTATCCGTCGATCAATGCCAAGTATGTCGATGACCCGCAGCCGGTCGACCCCGTTCATGCGCCCCAGGGCAAACCGAAGATCGATGTAGTATTCGTGCTCGACACCACCGGAAGCATGAGCGGCCTGATACAGACCGCCAAGGAAAAAATCTGGTCCATCGCGACCACGATGGCATCGGGTCAACCGACGCCCGAGATTCGCATCGGCCTCATCGGATTCCGCGATCGCGGCGATCAGTACGTCACTCGGGTGATCGACCTGTCGTCCGACCTCGACTCCGTATACGCGGAACTCATGGATTTCCAGGCAGACGGCGGCGGGGACACGCCCGAGAGCGTCAACAAGGCACTCTATGACGCCGTGCATCGCATGTCCTGGACTCAGGACAGGCAGGCGTATCGGGCCGTGTTTCTCGTCGGCGATGCGCCGCCGCACATGGACTACCAGGACGAAGTCCAGTATCCGGACATTGCTGCCTCAGCGAAAGCCAAAGGCATCATCTTCAATACCGTGCAATGCGGCGGCATCGCGGAAACCGCGGCAGAATGGCGGCAGATTGCCCGCCTCGGGCGCGGCACCTACTTCCAGGTCGAGCAGGCCGGCAGCGCCGTGGCCTTCGCAACGCCGCTCGACGGCGAAATCGCCACGCTTTCGGCCCGCCTCGACGACACGCGGCTCTATTACGGAAGTGGAGAAGAGAAAGCCCGGATGCAGTACAAAGTCGCTGCCACGGACAAGCTGCACGCGATGGCATCCGTTGCTTCGAAGGCACGGCGCGGCGCATTCAACGCGTCCCTCGCGGGCTCCGCAAACTTTCTGGGTGAAAAGGAACTCATCGACGACGTCGCGAGCGGCCGGGTAGACCTCGATGCGATCCCGCCGGAAGCGTTGCCCGAGGTCCTGCAGGCGGTGGCCCCGGCCGAGCGGCAGGCGACCGTCCAGCGCATCAAGGGCGAACGCGCCGAGCTTCAGGCCAGGATTGTGCAACTCGCCGAGGAACGCGACAAATACCTCGCGAAGAAAGTCGCCGAGGCAGGCGGAGCTAAAGACTCGCTGGATCAGAAGATCTACGAGGCAGTGCGTGACCAGGCAAGCGAAGCCGGACTGGCGTACGCAGACGGACCTGACTACTGAGCGTTGTCAAAGGAGCCGAAGTCCGGCGGACGATGAGGGCGTTGATCACGACCGCCGCCGTCGGCCGCCCTGGCAAACCTGGATACTCGAGCGCGTGACGTGGGCCGAAACCGCGAGCCAGCGGCCGTCCTGGCGTGCCCAGACATCCGTGTATCGTCCGAAGCCCGGACGGCCGTCGTTCCGTGTATAGCTGGTGCGCGCATGTATGATGGCAAAATCTTCGAAAAGCCGTACCAGCACTTCCGTGGCCTTGAGCCCGGAGATGGTGATCGGCGAACCCGCCTGTACAAGGAACTCCGCACGATCGACCAGCGTACCGTCGGGATTGCTGCAGAAGAATTCCGGCGCCAGAATCTCGTCAAAGCGGACGACATCTGCAGTCTGCACCGAGCGGACGTAGTCCTCGTTGAGTGCAAGCAGAGTTTCCGTATCGGAACGGCTTGTTCCCGTCATTTTTCCATCGTCAGCGGCTGTTTCTTTCCGCATTCATTTTTCGAAGCCCGGATATCGTCGCACCATCGAGCTCGATGACGACGGTCGTGTAACTGTCGATATGTCGGAGGATAGCGTCGCGCGGGCCGTTTCGCCATTCGGCGCTTCCGTAAAACGCATCCTGGCTCTTTTGTCGCTCGTCGACGCTTTCGAACGAACGCATCAGGAACCAGGAATCCTCATCATGCATCGAAGGGCCATACGCGACGACGTCCATCCGCACGCGACGCAGCATGGGATAGGCTTCTTCCAGGAACAACTGCTCGAAACGATCGCGGGTGCCGGGCTTCAGGTTATAGGAGCGGATTTCGACGACTCTGCGCCCGGCATGCTGGCTGCCCGTCCCGGGTAACGGCAGCGACGCCTGTCCGAGCGCGTACCGCCAGCCGTCGGATGCACGCACGTAAGTGTCGCTGAACCAGAGTTTGCGGTCGAACGCTTCGCCATCGTGCATGCCCTTCACCCAGAGCAGCGCAGTCACTACCGCCGTGTCTCCCCAAACTCGAACGGCTTGCGTGCCGTCGATTTCGTCCTGCTGTTCATACGTGTAGGCGCCGCTGACCGCCGCCTCGAGCAGGTCGTCGCGGGTAAACGTCTTGCCGGAACCGAGTATGAGAATGAAGTCGTCATGCATGATCCGGTCCATGGTTGCGACATCGTTCCGCTTTACCGCCGCCTGATACTCCGTGTCCAGCGCCGCCACCGCCTGTCTGTCGCTCTCGACTGACGCCAGACTCGGCGGGGAGGTGAGCAACGCACTTGCCGCCAGAACTACACACCGACGAATCGACCACATCACGGATTTTCCTTTCGGGTGAACCTGCCTGACCGTAACTTACACACCCGCCCGATTCCGGACTCGCCGAAAACGGACCTCAACGGCCGTTTCTGACCAATCGATCGGCCGAAAGAGGCGTTAGGAATTACCGGAAGCGCGCACCAGCCGGATACTGAATATCGCAGGGATCTGGCTGTCTTCATTGGCCTGAAAGCGAAGCGTGACCTTGTTCTTGCCGCGAACCAGCGCTTCCGGAACGGGAAAGCGGACGTCGTAGAAGCGCGGCGGTTCACTGCGAACCTGTCGGTGATCGGTCAGCAACTGAGCGTCGATCAGGATCGAGAATTCGCCCGGCGAGTGGCGGCGGTCGTCGCTGTAGAAGCCGATTATCAGCGCCAGCGGCGCGGTGGAATCGACCGGGATATCGTAAGCAAACCATGATCGCGCCCGGCGTGCCGGGCGACCCTCGATACGATACGACGACGCGTCGTCGCCGCCCCGGTAGTTGAAGTCCCGCTCGAACCAGGTCTCTCCGGGCTCCAGGTAGGCGACGGTGCTCGCCTCCAGTTGCCGCTGCCGTTTCGCTTCGGCCGCATAGTCGAGCTTCTCGGCTTCCCATTCCTCCGGCGTGAACAGGTCCCAGTAGGCCGCGTAGGTGCGACGGTGCAGGCGGTAGAATGGGACGAGGGTCACATCCATCGGCCGTTCCTCGGCTACGGGCAGTCGGCCGACGCCTTCGGTACGGAATTTCCCCGGTGTCGTACCTGCCGGCCGGAGCCATGTCTCTACGGGCACGTGCGCCGCCACCAGCACCGGAACCGCCGGCGGAGGCGCTATACCCTCGCGTTCCTCGCCAGCGCTGCGGCGGCGCTCCGGTCCGAGGTCGCCGGACAATACCAGCGGTCCCCACATGATGGCGGCACGCCGCGGATTGTCCGGCGTCGGTTCGAGCCACAGAGCCTTGGGCAGGCGAATGTCGACGGTATCCCCGTCCCGCCACTCGCGAGTGATGTCGATGAAGTCGCTGCCATCCAGCACCGAATCCTGGTACTGGCTGCGGCTGTCCCTCCACTCCCGCATTGGTGGATCAGGTAAGCGCACAGATTTACCGTCTACCCGCACAGCGAACCCCGTCCGGGCCCAGTAAGGACGGCGAAGAGACACTGTCAGCGTACGCGGCTCCCGGAGTTGCAGGCGCGCCGTGGCGGATTCCCCCAGGGGAAAGTCCGTCTCCATCGTCAGCAATGCGCCGGCTTGCGACCATTCGGCGGTCGACGGCGCATAGAGATTTACGTAAAGGCGGTCCGCCTCCTCGAAATAGATGCCATCGCCGTGCAGCGCATGGCTTTCCATTCCCGAGCCTACGCAACAGGTAAAGCTTTCGAACATGTCCTGATATTCATGCTGCACACCGCGGCCGACCGGCACCATGTAACAGGTTCGACCGTCCACCGGATCCATGGAGCCGAGAATGTGGTTGAACAATGCACGCTCGTGAAAGTCGGCGAATCGTAGGTCCGGCGAAGTCGCGAACAGCCGCCGGGTCAACTTGAGCATGTTGTATACGTTGCAGGTTTCCGCCGTGCGGCCGTCAACCCGCATGCCGAGCTTGCCCGGCGGGCCGAAGTATTCGTCCTTGCCGTGACCGCCGGTCGCAAAGCTGTGCTGTTTCACCACGGTGTCCCAGAAGAATCCCGCAGCCATCAGGTCGGACCGCTCACCCGTGGCAACGAAACGATCGGCCGAACCGAGCAATTTTGGTATCGCGGTATTGCCGTGTTTTCCCGAAAGATTGTCGCGATGTTGCGCGAGGGGCGTGACGAAGTCGTCGTGCTCGAATTTCCAGGACAACGCGAGCCAACGTTCGTCGCCGGTATCCTCGTACAGGTCGACCATGATCTCGTTCATCCCGCCGAACTCGGTGTTCATCATGTGTTCGAGCTGATTTTCGTCCAGGTCCGCGAGGATGCGCTCTGCCCAGTCGGCGAAGGCGATTTCCATCTCGAGCGCGGTGCGGTTTCCGGTATGGCGAAACGTGTCGCGTAGCCCCGCAAAGGTCTTGTGCAGCGTGTACCAGGGCGCCCAAAGTCCATTGAGGTCGAAGGATTCGGATTTGATGTCGCCGCGCGCCAGTCGCGAAAATGCCTCGCGCGCACCCTCCAGCGCCGACAGATATCCGTCGCCGTGCGCATCCTGCACGGCCTTGAGCTCGCCCACGAGATAGTCTGCGCGCTCCTTGAACTTTCCGTCGCCGGTGGCTGCCCACATGAGACTTACTGCGGACAGGTAGTGTCCGACGATATGTCCGGTGAGGTTCCGCCCTCCGCCATCCCAGCCGCCGTACGGCCTGGCTTTCGGCGGCAGCCCCGCCCGCTCGCGGTAGTACGCGAGCATCCGGTCCGGCTCCAGGTCGAGCAGATAGCGTCCATTGAGATCCTGCGCGTGCCTGAGCGGCCCGCCAGTCAGGCGGACCGCCGTCAGCGGCAATGGCCGGCAGCGGACGAAGGCGTGCGGAAGGCAACGATCGGTGACCGCCGCATCGCTTCCCGCGATAGCAGACGCACCAAGTAACGGCAACGCGCCGGCGCCGAAGCCGAGCTTCAATGTCGTCCGGCGGCTGATTGTCACAGCTTCACACCCCTCCAACCGCGTACCGATGCAGAGTTTTCCTAATACTGCGGAAGCTCCGTGATTCCGCGCTCGCGCTTCTGGGCATTGACCATTTCCTCGACGTCACGCAGCAATTGCCTGGCGTCGTAGATGATACCGTCCTTGATGGTATATTTTACGCCGCCGATACGCTCCACTTCGCCCGTCTCGTCATTCAGTTTGACGGCGCCGGTGCCGTACAGCACTTTCAGGTTGTGTATCGGATTTTCGTCAATGACCACGAGGTCGGCAAGCAGCCCTGGCCGGACAACCCCGAACTGGATTTCCTCGCCTTTGGGCTCGAACAGCGCCTCGGCCGGATGCATCGTTGCGGCGCGAATCACTTCGAGCGCGTGGAGCCCCGCCTCCTGCATCAGTTCCATTTCCTCTATATAGCCAAAGCCGTACTGGTTGTAGATAAACGCCGCGTCGGCGCTGACCGTGATCCTGCCTCCGGCGTCTTTGTAGTCGTCCACAAAATCCATCCATGTGCGATAGAAGCGCTTCCACGCCACTTCATCCGCGGTCGTCCAGTCATAGAAGTACGAGCCGTGATTGACCCGGCTCGGCACGTAGAACTCCCATAGCGAGGGCAGCGTATACTTCTCGTGCCAGTCCGCGTTCCGCGCCCGCATTACATCGCGGCCGGCAAGATACGCGGTCATTGTCGGATCGAGAATCACGTCATGTTCGAGGAAATGAGATATGAGCTCGTCCCATTCCTCGCTCCCCTGCGGATGGATCAGGTTCCACTGACGGGCGACCTGGCTGAAGCGATGCGCCTCATCGTTGTAATTCATATCAGCCGGCCAGGGCTGAACATCGTGATCGTCGTACAAAGCTTCGAACAACCCATAGAAGTGTGTCACCGTTTCGAGGCCCCACTCCGTGGCATCACGGGCATTGACGTTCGCCACGCCGATCTGCGACAGATGCGCGGTTGTACCGAGGCCGTGCTTCTTCGCCTCGTCGACCAGCGCCCTGAATACTGCCGGCCGGTCGGAACCGAGCTTGAGACCGTCAGCACCTTTGCGCGCCGCGTAACGCACCCACTCGCGCGCCTGCTCCGGCGTGTGAATGTCCCCACCCTTCCAGTCCTCGCCGTCGCCGGGTCTGTGATAGGCGAAAATTCTCGGCGCGACTATCTCGTTACGCGCGCTGCGGCGTTTCTCATTCAGTGTCCAGTCGAGCGGGCCGGCAGGCACGCCTCGAACCGTCGTGATCCCGTGCGCCAACCACAACTTGTAGGGATACTCGGCGTCCGGCGCTTTCGGCACCCCGCCCGCATGGACGTGATTATTGACGAAGCCCGGAAGGATGTAGGAACCCGACGCATCGATCTCCCGTGTGCCCGGTTCGGGCCGCTCCTCTTCATCTATCTCCGCCTGCGGGTAACCGACGCTTTCCACCTCGACAATGCGATTGCCTTCGATAGCGATGTCGACAGGTCCGCGAGGCGGTCCGCCGGTACCGTCGATGAGCGTAGCCCCCCGAATGACGAGGCGTTCGAACGGCCCTTCCCCCTCCCCGGCTTTGCGATCCGGCGCTCCTCGCACCACTTCATCGTCGGTCGCCGCGGCCGAACCTGTCGTGTTGAGCACCAAAATGGCAGCAACAAGGATGGGGAATAACGACGAGGAACCGTCGCGTCGATGCGTTCTCATTTTTTTTTACCTCTCTGCAGTGGAATCGCGGGCACTTTCTGGTGATTGACCGGCCGCACTGCCGTTATCGTCAAGGAAACAGCGCGGCACGCAAGTACGGTGCCGGGATGGATATCCCGGCACCGTTCCTGGAAGCCATCATCAATACTTCAGACGCACCCCGGCGAAGTACCGGCGACCCAGTACGTCGTAGAGCGAGATATCGACGTTCGCGTCGCCCGCCAGTGAGAATCCGACGATGGGGGGTTCGGTATCTGCGATATTGTCGACTCCCAGAAATAACGTCAGCGAATCGTTGAAGACGTAGTCGACGTTGAGGTCGAGGTAGGTCTTCGCCGAAACCGACGGAACCACATTGGTCGCGCCTTCGACGAGTGTCAGGCCCGGAATGTGCCGGGCCTGAAATCTCCCTGTGAAGTCACCGCTCATGTAGGCCGAATTAAAGACGTACTTGGCATCCGGCTGCATGAACACGTTGAATCCCGAACAGGCGCCGCCGAAATGGCCAAGGCAGTCCAGGCCCGGTTCGCCGGGCTCGGACACATTTTCGTTCTCGAGCGCCCAGCTTGCAATGAATTGAAGATTCATCTGGGCGCTGTCTCCGATAAACGCCATGCTGTTCGGCAGATCGAAGGAGTAGTCGGCCTGGAAGTCGAGCCCGCTTGCTTTGAGTGACGCAATGTTCTTCAGGGTCGCCGAAACGAAATCGATCTGGCCGTTGGAGAACCGGTTGATTGCCTGACAAGTCTCCGAACTGTTGTCGAGCTGTCGGAAGCAGCTGTTGACAACCTGCTGCGCGCTCAACTGATCGATCGCATTCTCGATTTCGATATTATAGTAGTCGACGGTCAGGTTGAGACCTTGGGCAAACGGCGGCGAGATGACTGCTCCGACAGTCCACGTATCGGACTCCTCTTCTCCCAGATTCGGATTGCCGCCGGACTGCGTGCCGAAACCGACGTTCAACTGGTCGAAAGTATCGATCTCGCTCGGCAGAATGCCCTGCTCAACGCACAGCGCTTTGACCGCCGCTGACGGGTTGAAGTCCTGGTCACATGGGTCGTCGCCGGCGGCAAAACCGATCGTCTGGGTCGCGAAAAGCTCATCGAGGTTCGGCGCACGAATGGCCACATTGTATGCACCACGGAACCGGATCCAGTCGATCGGCGCCCATTCGCCCCCTGCCTTCCAAGTGAATACATTGCCAACCGTCGAATAGTCCGAGGTCCGAGCCGCCAGTTCGAGACCGAGATACTCGGCCATTGGCGCGCCCTGCAACAGCGGCACTCTTGCCTCGACATAGAACTCCGTAAGATCCAGCTCGCCGAAGATCGGCGGTTGCGGATCACCGAATTCCCCGCCTTGCGCGGCCGTGTCGGGGCGGAAGTCGTACTCCTCGGCGCGATGCTCCACCCCGACAGCGACGGCCAGAGCGCCGGCCGGCAGCTCGAACAGGTCGCCCGTGATGCTGGCGCCATAAACCGTTCGCTGCAGTACGTTGGTTACACCATGGTTCGGCGAAATGAACGCCGCTGCCTCGGACGTGACTGCACCGATGCCGAGAAAATTCACGGGAACGCAACCGACAAAAGCGTTACGGCATACCGCTTCGCCGGTGTCGGGATCGATGATCACGTCGGAGCCCAGCGCGAGTCGCAGGCTGGAAAGCTGCCCCGCAATGTCCTCATCCGTTTTCGAACGCTGAAACTGGAAGAAAGAATCCCAGAGCCATGTGCTGCCGCCGGCCTCGAAATCGCCGCGCAACCCCGCGGTGGCGCTGTAGGAAGTCCGGTCGTACTTGTAGTTTCGTGGACCTGTTTCCGTCGATCGACGACTTCCGCTGATGATCTCGGCCGTGCCGTCGCCATCAGGATCGAAGGTTGCGGGATTATCAATGAGGAACTGCCGTACCGGGTCGAACAGAACCGGGTTGGTTGCATAGTCCGGAATGAGATACGAACCTCTGGGCGCACCGCTTGTCTGCAGAATGCCCGCATTCGGCGCCTGCTGCCACTCGTTGCGATTGTCCATGTAGTACAGCTCGGAATAGGCAGTCACCAGGTCGTTCACGTCGAAATGCGCGATCGAACTGAACTGTACGCGCTCCAGCGGCCGAAGCAGGTAATTGTCCGGCGCAAAATTATAGCGGTCCTCCGGATCGCAGAACGGCAAGACCTCTCCGCCTTCACCGAAGCGGATACCGCCGACGGTTCCCGGACACGCGGTGGACGGATCAAAGGACAATCCGTTCAAAGCAGCCAGGGAAGCCGTGTTGAGGAACAATGCCGTCCCGGGTATGTTGCCCGACCCACCCGGCACCAGCCCGCCCGCGCTCTCGAACAGGGAGATTGCCGAGTAATCGCGGTCGGCAAAGAAAATGTTGCCGCGATCCGTGTATGAGCCGCTCACGACCGCGTTCCCGCGACCGTCCGCGAAGTTGCCGCCCACGGTCAGATCCCATTTATGCGTGGTTGCATCGCCTTTATCCGTCTCGCCGAAATAGTATCCGGCTTCCATACCCTCGAAATTATCCTTCAGGATAAAGTTGACGGCGCCGGCAATCGCATCGGAGCCATACACCGCAGAGGCTCCACCCGTGATGATCTCCACGCGGTCGACCAGTGCGTCCGGAATGCTGCTCAGGTCAGTCAGACCCCGGGAGTCTGCTGGTGTAAAGCGCCGGCCATTGACGAGAACGAGCGTGCGTTCGGGGTTCAGACCTCGAAGATCCGCGGTCAGAATTCCGGAACCGCCCCCCGAGTTGACGCTTGATGTGTTATCCGATGCAAGTTGCGGCAACTCGTTCAACGTCTCTTCGATTGTGACGTTGCCGGCGCTCCTGATCGCCGCTTCGGAGACGACGACAACCGGACTTGGCGCATCCAGATCGCGCCGGATCAACCTTGATCCGGTCACGGTGATTTCCTCGATCCGTTCATCGGCCTGCTGGGCCATGGCGGCAGGCATACCGCAAAGAGTTCCCAGAAAACAGGCTGTCGCCGGAACCCATCTGGGCATACGCATCAGTTTGGCAAGACTAATCATGGACGCTCCTCCCCCGGAAACCGCAGCACAGCAAAATCACGACTGCACGTACGGATGTTGTTGAACCCACACGACTCCCTGTCGCGCCTGATAAACGATTGGCGCCCACGCAGTTTTCTGCTTTGTACGCAGTTCGATGTCGCAGGTGCGTGGCTTGCGATCCCTTTAATAGATAATATATTATCTATTGGGTTTGTCAAAGGACGGAAAGTCCTGACTCATTGGCCCTACCGTGCACAGGGTTGCGCCTGTCGGACGACTACGTTCGAGAAGGTTGGACAACCCGGCATGTCCGGCGATTACCCAATGACGGTATGATTGGCGTGCTCGAACGATGCCTCAGCGGCGAAGAAAAGTTCGCACACGCTGTGTTTAGTCGTGGTGGGCCTTACAATCTTTGAGAATGTGTCACCTATGGACCAACCCAAACGACCACTGACGGTTGCCCAATCCGTGGCATCCCAGATTCGGGAGCGAATACTCAAGCGGGAGATCAGTGGCGGTGATCCCTTGCGACAGGAAGCAATCGCGAAATCGTTCGGCATCAGTATCATTCCGGTTCGGGAAGCGCTACGCCAACTCGAGTCGGAAGGCCTGGTCGAAGTCAAAACGCACCGGGGAGCAGTGGCAACGGAGCTGACCCTGGACAAGGCGCTGGAATGGATTCACCTGCGCCGGTTGATAGAGACAGACCTCCTCGGCCAGGCCCTCGATCAGATTACCGAAGCCGATCTCGCGCGCGCCGAAAAAATTCTCGAGAAGTTCAATTCAGCGCTACACCAGCGTCTGGACATTGAACACTGGACACAATTCAACTGGCAGTTCCACTCGGCCCTTTACGCGCCGGCTGACCGCCCGGAAACCATGAAAGTGCTGGAGTCCCTTCACAACAAGTGCGACCGTTACATCCGGCTACAATTGCTGGGCGCCGACCACATCGAGCGGGCACAGAAAGAACACGGGGAACTCATCGAGCTGTGCCGTAAACGCCGAAAGCGTGCAGCCAAGGGGTTGCTCCTCCAGCACATAGTTGGCGTCGAACAGGACCTGGTGGAACAACTCAGCTTTTAGGGAGACCCCGCCGGGACGGCGGGGTGCAGATTACGCAGGAGCGGTTGTCTGCGCCATTGCGGGCGACTACGCCAGTCCACGCCAGTCGGAACTGCTTTGCGTCCGTCTGGCGCGACCGCCAGGACTGCGGGGGTCGTGACGATAACCAAAGGCAGCGAGTCGTGGCAGGCCTGGCAGGACTGCGCTTGCGCCAATCGTCCGCGAAAGTCGCCCGCAATGGCGGCAGATAACCGCTCCTGCGTGCTCTGCACTCCCGCCATCCATGGCGGTCGGGCTCCTACAGCGTTTCTATCAAGGCTTGTGTCGACGACTCCGCAACCGGAATCGACGAGGTGGATTCAAATGATGCAACGTATTTTTTTGCTTGTCTCGGCCGTAGTGCTGTTTGCCGTTACGGAGGCGGGTGCAGAACCGCAGCCCCCGATTGCAATAACTTCCGTGACGCTGATCGATGGAAACGGCGGCCCTCCGAAGGTAAATACCACCGTCATTGTCGAAAACGGAGTTATCAGCGACATTCGGTCCGCACGTTCAGTCCGGCTACCTTCCGGTGCAATCATCATCGATGGGACGAACAGATATCTCCTGCCTGGCTTCATCGACAGCAATGTTCATGCAACCGTGTATGGAAACTCGCGCAGGCGGGAAACCGTGGTCAAGTATGGACACCGCAACGCGGACCTGGCGCTCGAATTCGTTCAGCGCCAGCTCAGGTACGGCGTAACCACGATTCGCGACAGCTACGGTGCCTTGATACCGCTCATGGCCGTCCGCGACCGGATCGAAGCAGGCACCGCCGTCGGATCCAGAATGCTCGTGGCTGGAAACATTGTGGGATGGGGCGGACCGTTCTCGATGACGTTCTCTCTCATGCAGGAATCGGACCTTACGTTCTTCCAGGAGCAGTGGAACGACTGGATTGCCCAGGATGTCGGCGAAGAAATGCTGGACATGGGTCCCGAGGAGGTTCGTGAAGCGATTAATCGCTACCTGGACAAGGGACCGGACTTCATCAAGTACGGCGGAACGAGTCATTTCCGGGCTCCTTCCCTGATCGGCTTTTCACCAAGGACGCAGAAAATCATCGTCGACGAAACACACAAACGTCGACTGATAGCGGAGACTCATGCCACGAGCCCGGAAGCGCTTCGCATCGCGGTCGAGGCAGGTATTGACCTGATTCAGCATCCGGAGATCCTGAGCCGCGATTACCCGGACGACTTGCTCGAACTCGTCATCGAACGGGATGTGATATGCGCGATTCGCTCGAATACGCTCACGGGCGAGTCCTGGCAAAAGCATCTCGAACAGGTTGCAACCGCAAAGGAGACGCTGAACGAAATGGATGCGCCGAGGACTTCCGCGGAACGCCGTGCACGCGAGAACATGTTGAACGTCCATTACGAAACTCAAAGGCGTAACGCAGAGCGGCTGATCGCTGCCGGGTGTCGCGTCACGATCGCCACGGACAACTATCAGGGCGATGCGCCCGAGTTCCGCAAGACGGTCAAGCCTGAAGAGCAGGAAGCCGGCATAGGAAGCATTCTGGCCATCGAAGGACTGGTGGAACTTGGAATGAACGAGATGCAGGCGATCATCGCCGCTACAAGCAACGGAGCCGCAGCAGCAGGAATGTCGGATCTGATCGGCACAGTCGACGAAGGAAAGTCAGCCGA
>Ga0299913_10000782_pt1 | contig 21502 bp, 20 predicted proteins | sample RVTome_9_FD_201360 | JGI IMG/M metagenome (GOLD analysis project Ga0299913, IMG submission 201360) | Soil microbial communities from uranium-contaminated site in the Upper Colorado River Basin, Wyoming, United States - RVT155D38 (version 2) ... | reverse complement strand
CCTCGGAAGTCCCCGCTGAGCTGCTGGCCACCCTCGGGGTCGGCGACGAGCCCGCTCCGCGGGCGCTCAGGGCGGCCCTCGCCGAGGACCTCTGGCGCACCGGGCTGACCGCTTTCCTCCTCGAGCAGAGCGCCGACATCCACTCGCTGTTCCTCCGTCTGCCCGGCCTCGCGGCGGTCAGCGCCCGTGGTTATGGAGGATTCGATGCGGTGCAGTTCAGCGGGAGGTCCCAGGCGACGGCCCGAGCGGCGGCGGCCTCCGTGTCGGGCTACTATCGCTTCCTCGATGCCCAGGTGGCGCACCTGTGGGACTCCTGGCCGCGGCCGAAGGCTCTGGCCGTCGTCTCCACCCACGGCTTCGAGGGCCCGGCATCCTGGCGCCGACTCCTCGATCCACTCCTCGGTCCGGCCCTCGGCGGCAGGGCGGGGTCGGAGGCGGACGGCGTTCTCCTGCTCTGGACCCAGGGGACCCGACCCGGCGACCTCGGGCGGGCGGAGCTCGCCGACGTGACGCCGACCCTGCTCTACGCCCTGGGCCTGCCGCTGCCTCGCGATCTCGACGGACGGGTGCTCACCGCGAGCTTCACCAGCGCGTTCCTCGCCCGCCATCCCTTGACCTTCGTCCCCTCCTACGAGACGGTGGTCGTGCCCGCGGCCGACGGCTCCTACCCGCCCGCTGGCGAGCCCCCGGAAGAGGGCCGGCCGTCGGGCTCCACCATCGAGCAGCGTCCCTGAACGAACGCCCCGTCCTCGACCACCAGGGAGGGGGTCACGAGCTCGGCGTTCACCCTGCAGCCGGGGGCCAGCTCGATGCGCGCCGCCTCCACCCGTCCCTTGAGGATGCCCGAGACGAAGACCCGGCCGGCCTGGACCTCGGCGTCCACCTCACCGCCCTCGCCGACCACCAGATCCCCTCGCGAGACCACCTTGCCGCTGAGCTTGCCCTCGACCCGGAAGGTGTCCTCGAAGTGGAGCTCGCCCTGGATGCTGCTGCCCGCGTCCAGGAAGCCGTTGAGCTCTCCCCCCCGCTGTCGGGCCATGATCTCAGCCTCCTCTGCCCATGAACAGGTCGAAGAGTCGCATCAGCTCCTCCTCGTCGTGAAAGCGGACCAGAATCCGTCCACCCCGGCCGCGCCGCCGGATCTCGACCTTCGTCTGCAGCTTGCGGGTGAGCCGATCCGCGGCTTCCGCGGTGTCCGGGTCGGGACCCTTCGCCGCCGCCTTCCGTGCCGCGCCGGAGCCGCCTGCCAGGCGCTCGATCTGCCGTGCCGTGAGCCCCAGGCGGGCCGCCCGCCGTGCCAGCTCGGTTGCCGTCCCTTCGGGCAAGGGAACGAGGGGCCGGACCTGGCCGGCGGAGAGGGTTCCGTCGCGGACCAGGTCGAGGACCTCCGGGGGCAGGCGCAGCAGCCGCAGGGAGTTGGTCACGGCGCTGCGGCTCTTGCCGACCCGGCGGGCTACCTCCTCCTGCGCGAGACCGAACTCGTCGGCCAGCGAGCGATAGGCGTCGGCCTCCTCCACCGCGTTCAGGTCCGCCCGCTGCAGATTCTCGACCAGCGCCATCTCCAGCAGCTGGCCGTCGTCGTCCACCGTGCGCACGACCACCGGGACCTCGGCGAGGCCCGCCCGCTGCGCCGCGCGCCAGCGCCGCTCGCCGGCGACGATGACGTAGTCGCCGCCGGGCGCTGGCGTCACCAGCAGCGGTTGGACGATCCCCTGCACGCGGATCGAGTCGGCGAGCTCTTCGAGGCCGGACTCGTCGAAGCGGCTGCGCGGCTGGAAGCGGTTCGGCTTGAGTCGCGAGATCGGGAGGCTTCGCGGCTCCTCGCCCGGCTGCGACTCCAGCAGGGCGTCGAGACCCCGGCCCAATCCCCGCCGTTTCGCCGTCACGCCGCCCTCCCGAGGATCTCGCGCGCCAGCTCGAGGTAGGCCTGCGAGCCGGTGCTCTTGATGTCGTAGAGGAGGACGGGGAGGCCGTGGCTCGGCGCCTCGGCCAGGCGCACGTTGCGCGGCACCACCGTGCGGTAGACCCGACCCGTGAAGTGGCGGCGGATCTCCTCGGCGACGTCCTTCGACAGGTTCGTTCGCTCGTCGTACATGGTCAGCAGGATCCCCGTGATCTCGAGGCCGGGATTGGCGGCGAGGCGGACCCGCTCCACCGTCTGCGCCAGCTCGCTGATGCCCTCGAGGGCGAAGTACTCGCACTGTAGCGGCACGAGGACACCGGCGGCGGCGGCCAGGGCGTTGACGGTGAGTCGACCGAGGGAGGGAGGGCAGTCGAGCAGCACGGTGTGGTAGCGGGAGAGCACGGGCTCGAGGTGTCGGCGCAGGATGTGCTGCCAGTCCTCGACGTCGGCGAGCTCGACCTCGGCGCCGACCAGGTCACGGCCCGCCGGAACCAGGTCGAGGCCGCGCAGGTCTGTCGGCCGGATCGCCTCGGCGAGATCGGCCTCCCCCGAGAGAACGTGGTAGAGGTGGGGTGGCGCCGCCTCGACGCCCAGGCCGCGGGTGGCGTTGCCCTGCGGATCGCAGTCGACCAGCAGGACCTGGCATTCGAGGGCCGCCAGGGACGCCCCGAGATTGATCGCGGTGGTCGTCTTCCCGACGCCCCCCTTCTGGTTGGCCAGCGCCAGGATCCGTCCCATCTCAGCCCCCTGCCTCGGTGGGTCGCCGGGCGCGCAGGAGGCGCCGCCTCTCACCGGGGAGAGGCCGCACGGCATCGATCACCAGCTCGTCAGGCAGGACCGGGTCCTCCTCGCCACTCCAGAACAGGATGCCCCCTCCCGGGCGCAGCCGCGACGCCAGGTCGGCCAAGACGGCCGGCGGGAGCCGCAGCGCCCGCAACGTCACGAGGTCGAGCTCTGCAGGGAGCGCGTCGTCGGGGCCGCCGACTGTAGCATTGAGGCAACGGCAGGACAACGCGGTGGCACGCCGGGCGGCCTCGAGAAAGGCCCATTTTCGCTCCTTCGCCTCGACCAGGAGGACGTCGAGCTCGGGACGGGCCGCGGCGAGGACGAGGCCCGGGAACCCGCCGCCCGACCCTACGTCGAGGAGCGTTCCGCGGACGGGCACCCAGGGGAGCCCGAGCAGCGACTCGACGAAGTGACGTTCGACCGCCCCTTCGGCCGTTCCGGGACCCACGAGGGAGAGCCGTGGAGCCCAGCGACGCAGCTCGAGGTAGTGGCGGTGAAGGCGGGGGAGCGCGCCGGCAGGCAGGACCACCTCGCCTCCGGCCCGCTCCAGCCCGGCGCGCAGCCGCTCGGCGAACGATGCGTAGGGGAGATCGGGAAGGGTCGCGCGCACGGGACGATCTTCGCCCAAACCGAGAGGGCGTTCCACCCCGTTTGACCGGCGGCGGCCTCCGGTGCGACCATCGAGGCGACCGGACCGGTTTCACGGGAAACATGACGGTGAAACAACGCCAACAGAACGCGTCGAGCCCGCTCGGCGCATTCGACGTCGGCTTCCTCGTGGGCATCCTGGTGGGGGAGGGCCACTTCGGGGGCGACGGCCGCCAGCCCCAGGTCACCCTGCGCATGCACACCGACCACGAGGCCCTCTTCCGCTGGCTCACCGACCGCGTCGGCGGCAGGCTCTACGGCCCCTATCACCACGGCGGCCGCAGCTACTACCAGTGGATGGCGCGGGGGGAGTTCCTGCGCTCGCGACTCGTGCCGCTGCTCGACGCGCATCTCTCGGCAGAGATCGACGGCAAGGCGGCGCGGCGCTATCGCGAGATGAAGGAGCGCTATGGCCTCTGAGCAGACCCTGCGCCAGCGAGTCGAGGGCTGGCTCGAGGCCGAGGGCTGGTCGCTGGCGGAGGCCCCCGCGCCCGACGCGGAGTGGCTCCTCGTCGCCGTCCATCCGAGCCAGATCCGCATCCAGGTGGGCCAGAAGCCCGAGCGCCCCGAGGCCCTGATCCTCCAGGCCTCGGTCTCGCTCTCCGACGAGCATCGCGAGCGGCTCGCGGCCCTGCCGCCCGCACCGCGCATCGATCTGCTCTGGGAGCTGCGCATCGATCTCCTGCGCCAGGGCATCGAGTTCGACGGTCTCGGCGAGCCCCTCGACCGGGTCCGCCTCCACCAACGCCTCTACGTCGAGGACCTCACCCGCACCCGCTTCATCGAGGGCGCCGACCGCCTCCGCCACCTGGTCCTCCTCGTCATCACCCACGTCACCCGCGCCCTCGCCGCCCCCGACGTCGCACCGGCACCCGACCAGGTGCACTGAGCCGATGTTCCGCGGCACCCGCCAGGTCGCGCAGCGCCTGTCGCCGGCTACCGCCTGGAGCTCCGCTCGGGCTGGATGCGGACGCGCTTGAAATAGCCCTCGCCGAGGCTCTCGGTGGTGACCGCCGGATCGTCGGCCAGGGTGAGGTGGACGATGCGGCGCTCGTCGGGGGCCATGGGCTCGAGCAACCAGGGGCGCCGGTTCTCGCGCACGCGGTCGGCGGCACGCTGGGCGAGGTCGCGGAGGGTCTCCTCACGCAGGTCCTGGAAGCCCTCGCTGTCGACCCGCACGCTGGGGGTCTCCTCGAGATCGCCGCGCACGAGGCGGGAGAGCAGATGCTGGATGGCCAGCAGCACGCGACCGCGATCGGCGACCACGAGCTCGCGGTGGCGGCCGGAGAGCTCGACGAGCAGCTCCTCGCCCGCGGTGAACAGGTCGACGTCGAGGTCGAGGCCGGCCAGGTCGAGCAGCGCCCGCGTCCAGCGCAGCGCCGAGTCGGCGAGCTCCCCCTCCGCCCGCGGCCAGCGCTCGCCGGGGGCCGCTGGAGCCTCGCGCAGCGTGGTGATCTCCTCGTCGGATCGACGCGTCGAAGGGCCGGCCTCGCGACCGCCGCGCCGTCGTCCGCGCGGACGGCCCCCGCGGCGACGGCGGGGGCGCTGGCCTCTCTCGTCCCGCGCGCCCGTCTCCTCGTCGGCTGCCTGCTGCGGCTCGACCTCGTCCGCCGTGGGCGCCGGAGGCATCGCCCACCAGGGGCGGTCGAGCTCCTGCTCGTCGCTCGTCGATTCCTCGACCCGCCGCACGGCCTGCTCCGACTCGGCGCGCGGCTCGTCCACCCGCCCGCGCGGCGCTTCCACCGCCCCCCTGCTCGGCACGTCCGCAGTCAGTCCCGTCGGCTCCTCCGCCGCTGGGCGCGGCTCGCGCCGCGGTTCGACGACGGCCGGGGCGGGCGCCGACGGAGCGGTCGTTCCGCCCGGCTCGCGGCGCGGCGCCGCGGGGTCGACCTCGACGATCACTCCGCGGCGCACCTTGAGGAAACCGTGCCGCTTCTCGACCTCCTTCCAGGCCAGCTCCTCGGGTCTGCAGCCGTAGTGGGAGGCGGCGCGCATCAGGGCTTGCTGGAGGGTATGACCCGAAAAGTATCTCCGATTCCGTTCCATGGTGTTCTCGACTCCTTGTCTTCGCTGCCGGCGCGCTCCTAGCTCTCCGCCGTCGCGCTCTCCCGGTACTTGTTGTATGCCAGCTGCTGGACGATGGCGAGCACGTTGTTGGTCAGCCAGTAGAGAACCAGACCGGCCGGGAATCCGAGGAAGAAGACGGTGAAGACGATCGGCATCAGCATGAACAGCCGCCGCTGCATCGGATCCGCGGAGGTCGGGGTGAGCTTCTGCTGAAAGAGCATGCTCGCCCCCATCACCAGCGGCAGGACGTAGTAGGGATCTTTGACCGAGAGGTCGTGGATCCAGCCGACCCAGGGGGCATTGCGTAGCTCGATGGCGCTGTAGAGCAAGCGGTAGAAGGCGAAGAGGACCGGCATCTGCAGGAGCATCGGCAGGCAGCCGGCGGCCGGATTGACCCCTTCCACCTTGTAGGTGTCCATGACCTCCTGATTCATCTTCATCTGCGCTTCGCGGTTGGGGCGGCCCTGCTTGTCCTTCAGCTTCGGGCGCCACTTGCGCTGGATCGCCTGGACCTTCGGCTGCACCCTCTGCATCTTGCGCATCGAGACGATGCTCTTGTGGTTGAGCGGGAAGAGCAGGATGCGGATGGCCACCGTCAGCAGGATGATCGCCCAGCCGTAGTTGGCCACCATCCGGTCGTGGATCCAGCGCAGGGCGATGAGGAGCGGTCGGGCGAGGATGCCGAACATGCCGAAGTCGACGCTGCGGTCGAGCCCGCGGCCGAGGGCGTGCAGCTGGTCGTACTGCTTGGGTCCGAGGTAGGCCGAGAGGGCCATCTCGTCGCCCGCGGCCACCAGCCCGAGGAGCAGCTCCGAGACGGGGTCGCCCTTCGCGGTGGCGCCCAGGGCGACCGGCTCGATGCGCACCTGCTGCAGCCCCCTCTCGGGCAGGACGGCGGCCAGGAAGTAGGTGTCCTGGAGCCCGACCCACTGCAGCCCCCCACCGGGTACGAGGAGGGGCTCGTCGGTCCCCCGTGCGTCGACCTTCTCGACCTTGCCGGCGGCGAGATAGACGGCGCCCCGCTGGCTGAACTGGCCGCCCAGCTCGTCGGCGGAGGGATTGCGAACGCCGGGACCGACGAGAAGGCTCCAGTCCTCGACCCCCTCCACCTCGGCCTCGACCTCGAGGAACCCGTCGGGGCGCAAGTGGAAGCGCTTGCTCGCCGTCCCCAGCTCTCCGCGGTAGCGGAAGATCGCCTCGGGCCGGCCGGGCGTGCGCTCGACCTCGAAGAGGGCCTCGGCCACGGGGAGCGGCTCGAGCTCGTCGTCGCCGAAGGCGAAGAGGAAGGGGCCGTCGTCGCGCCTGCGCACGAGGTCGACGGCACCCCCGTCCGCGGCCAGGTGGCTCGTCAGCTCGAAGGAGACGAGCTCGGCCCCACGGTTGGTCAGCTCCACCCGATTCTCCGCGTTCTCGAGCACCACCCTCTCGACGTGGGCGGCCTCGATCGGGGGCGCGGAGCCCACCGGCTCGGACCCGGCGTCGCCAGCGCGCTCCGCCGCGGGCTCCTCCTCGTCCTCGTCGCGCGCTGCGGCGACGCGCTCGCCCTCCGTCTCGGCCGGAGGCGCCGGCTCGGGAGTGGTGGCGACGGGGAGCGCTCGATCCTCGGTCGGCTCGGGGGGAGGAAAGAGCAGCTGCCAGCCGAAGAGGACAGCCATGGACAGCACGGCGGCGAGAAGGAGTCGGCGGTTATCCATGGGACCTCACGGCAGGTCGATGCCTCCGGGGTGGAACGGATGGCAGCGTAGGAGGCGGCGCAGGGCCTTCCAGCCGCCGCGCCAGGGCCCGTAGAGCACGATCGCGTCGCGGGCGTACTCCGAGCAGGTCGGGGTGAAGCGGCAGGCGTTCGGCAGGAGGGGGGAGATCCAGTGCTTGTAGAACCCGAGGAGGCCGACCAGGAGGCGCGTCAGCCACCCTGCCGAGGCGGGGGCAGGAGGGAGGCCAGCAGGCCTCTCAGCTCGCTCCCGAGCTCCGCGAAGGCGACCGTCGGCGCCGTCGGCTGGACATGGACGACCAGGTCCAGCGCCGGCAGCTGGCTGCGCTCGCTCCATCGGCGGTAGATCTCCCGGACCTGACGCTTGACCCGGTTGCGAACCACCGCCGTGCCGACCTTGCGGCTCGCGGTGATCCCCAGCCGAGGATGACCCAGCTCGTTGGGATGGGCGTAGAGGATGAGGTGCGCGCCACGGCGTCTCCGGCCTCGCCGGTAGCACCGCAGGAAGTCCGTCCGGCGCCGCAGCCTCTCCCGGCGGGGGAGTGTCTCCCCCTCGGGCGCCCAGGCCCGCCGGTCGGCCATCGCTCAGACGGTCAGGCGCTTGCGACCCTTCCGGCGGCGCCGCGACAGGACGGCACGACCGGCCCGTGTCCGCATGCGGGAACGGAAGCCGTGCACCTTGGCGCGACGACGGTTGTTGGGCTGAAACGTTCTCTTCACGGTTATCGTCCTTCGGGACGTTGATGGCGTGACCGGATGGGGCCACCGCGGACGCGGCCGACCGCAAGAGGGCGAGGCTAGCCGATCGGCCAGTGGCGGTCAAGGCTGGCGCTTCGCGCTAGGGTCGCGGTCCGATGACGACCCACTCCGCTCTCTGGCGTCGCCTGGACACCCCCGGCCACGACGCCTGCCGCCTCGCCGGGACCGAGCATGGATGGGAGCTCGCCGGCACGGCGGTGTTCCGGCATCACGGGGAGGCGGTCCGGCTCTCCTACCGCCTCGCCTGCGATCCCGCATGGCATGCGCGACGGGGAGAGGTGCGAGGCTTCGTCGGAGCCGACGCGGTCGATCTCGCGGTCGAGCGGACGGCGAGCGGAGCTTGGAACTTCGACGGTCGCGCCTGTCCGGGTCTGGAAGGCTGCACGCACCTCGATCTCGGTTTCACGCCGGCGACCAACCTGCCGCAGCTTCGCCAGCTGGCCCTGCAGGTCGGGGACGCGGCCGACCTGCCGGTCGCCTGGCTCGACGTGCCGCCGAGCGACCTCCTCGTCCTCCCCCAGCGCTACGAGCGTCGCAGCGAGGAGGCCTACTGGTACGAGGCCCCGAGCGTCGGCTACGCGGCCGTTCTGGAGCTCGCTCCCTCCGGTTTCGTCCGTCGGTATCCGGGTCTCTGGGTGATCGAGGACTGAGCCGTCGGGAAAGCCGGGGGCCGGCGAACGAAAGACTGGCGGAGAGGGTGGGATTCGAACCCACGGACCGCTTGCGCGGTCAACGGTTTTCGAGACCGCCCCGTTCGACCACTCCGGCACCTCTCCGTTTCATGACCCACGCCCCAAGCCTCAAGCCGGTGGGCGGGGGAGCTTGGCGGAGAGGGAGGGATTCGAACCCTCGGTAGAGTTGTGCCCTACACACGATTTCCAGTCGTGCACCTTCGGCCACTCGGTCACCTCTCCGTGGTACTGCTGGAAAGAACGTCCTCCGGTCCGCCGCGCAGGGAGCGGAAGAACTCCCGCAGCAGGGCGCCGCATTCCTCCTCCAGGACTCCGGCCGTGACCTCCAGCCGGTGGTTGAGGCGCGGGTCCCGCACGAGGTCCCCGAGGCTGCCGCAGAACCCTGCCTTGGGATCCGCGGCGCCGTAGACCAGCCGGTCCACCCGGGCGTTGACCAAGGCCCCGGCGCACATGGCGCACGGCTCCAGGGTCACGTAGAGGGTGGTGCCGGTGAGGCGCCAGCCCTCGGTCGCCCGCGCCGCCTGGCCCAGGGCCAGGAGCTCGGCGTGGGCCAGGGGATCGCCCGCGCTCTCGCGCCGGTTGCCCCCTCGCCCGATCACCTCCCCGTCTCTCGCCACCACCGCCCCGACGGGAACCTCCCCCGCCTCCCCGGCCCGTCGCGCTTCGACGAGGGCTTCTCGCATCCACGCGACGTCGTCCATACGGACCTCCCGGCTCGGCAGGGCGGCGTATGTTAGCGAGAAAGGGGGACAGGTACAAATTTGCCGGCACCCGGGTGTCGAGCAGCACCGCATCCGAAGCTAGTTTGTACCTGTCCCCCTTTCTCGGGTGCTACGATGGCCACCCGGCAGGGGCCGACGAAGGGTTCGGGCCCTGTGCATCGGTCGGTGCCGAACCTCGTCAGGCCCGGAAGGGAGCAGCGATAAGGCCCTCGGCCGAGTGCCGCAGATCAGCCGGAACCCTTCGTCGGCCCCTGCTCGGCTTCGCGATGTCCTACCAGGTCCTGGCCCGCAAGTGGCGTCCCAACACGTTCGACGAGGTCGTCGGACAGGCCCACGTCGTGCGCGCGCTCGAGAACGCGCTGGCGGAGGGGCGTATCGCCCAGGCCTACCTCTTCTCGGGCATCCGCGGCGTCGGCAAGACCAGCGTCGCGCGCATCCTGGCCCGGGCTCTCAACGGCGTCGCGGGGTCCTCCGAGGGAGAGCTCGACATTCTCGAGATCGACGCCGCGACCTACTCCAAGGTCGAGCAGGTGCGCGAGCTGGCCGAGAGCCTGCGCTACAGGCCGGTGCACGGCAAGTACAAGGTGGTGGTCCTCGACGAGGTCCACCGCCTCTCGCGCCAGGCGTTCGACGCCCTGCTCAAGATCGTCGAGGAGCCGCCCGAGCACCTGGTCTTCATCTTCGCCACCACCGAGGTCGAGCAGGTCCCGGCCACCATCCTCTCCCGTTGCCAGGAGTTCTCCTTCCACCGCGTCCCCTTCGCCGAGCTGGTGGCCCACCTGCGCGCGATCGCCGACGCCGAGTCGATCGAGGCGAGCGACAACGCCCTGCGCCTGATCGCCCGCGCCGGCGAGGGGAGCGTGCGCGACGCCGTCGCCCTCCTCGACCAGCTCGCCACCTTCGGCTCCGGCGCCGTTCCCGACGAGGAGGCCGGCCGGCTGCTGGGCGGCGTCGATGCCGCGGTCCACCATCGCCTCCTCACCGCGATCCTCGCCGGTGACGGGGCGACCGTCAGCGCCACCGCCGCCGCGATCGACAGCGAGGGGCGCGACCCGCGGCACGTCTTCGGCGAGTTCCTGCGCTACTGCCGCGACGTCCTCCACCTGGCGCTCGGCGCCGAGCCCGGGCACGCCGAGCTGCCGGCCGAGGAAGCGGCCGCAGCGACCGAGCTCGCACGCGGCGCCGGCTACGAGAGCCTCCTGCGCGTCGTGCACCTGCTCCTGGGGAGCGAGGAGACCGTGCGCCGCAGCGAGGTCGGCCTGCTGGCTGCCGAGGTCGCCTGGTTGCGCGCCGCCGAGCTGCCCAAGCTGACCGCCCTCGAGGATCTCCTCTCCCGCGCCGCCACTCCCGCCTCCGGTGGCGCACGGAGCTCCGCCGCACCCGCGAAGCGGAGCGCGCCGCTCGACGCGGCAGGGGACGCCGACCCCGAGCCGGAGCCGGCCACCGACGAAGCCCCGCGGTCCGTCGAGACGCTGCAACGATCCCCCGAAGAGGTGTCGTCGGGTGAGGCCTCGCCGCAGCGGGGCTCCGAGACGGCGTCCCCGGCGGCAGTCGACCCCGGCTCTGCGCCGCCGTCGGGGCCCGTCCACACCGCGGACGCCTTCCTCGAGCTGCTCTCGCGCTACCGGCAGCCGCTGGCCGCCCACCTCTCCCACGCCGACGCGCTACGCATCGAGGACAACACCCTGCGCGTCTTCACCGACGATCCCGCATTCCTGGAACGCGCCCTGCAACGCCCGGCCAACCGCGAGGCGCTCGAGCGGGCCCTCGGCGAGGGCCTGGGCGAGGGCGCCGGCTGGGAGCTGGTCACCGCGACGCGTTCCCCCGAAGAAGCCGCGACCGAGCCCGAGCCCGCCGACGAGGAGGAAACCGCGGAGGTCGCGGGTCATCCCACCGTGCAGGCCGCGCTCGAGCTCTTCGGCGGCACCATCGAGTCCATCGAACCCCGTGAGGAGCCATGAACGTCCAGAAGTTGATGCGCCAGGCCCAGCAGATGCAGGAGCGTCTGCAACGAGAGCTGGAGGAGACCTCGGTCGAGGCCAGCGTCGGCGGCGGCATGGTCGCCGTCACGATGAACGGTCACAAGACGCTCACCGCCGTCAGGATCGACCCCGAGGTGCTCGACCCCGAGGACGCGTCGATGCTCGAGGACCTCGTCCTGGCCGCCGTCAACGAGGCCTCCCGGCGCGTCGACGAGATGGTGCAGGAGAAGGTCGGCGGCCTCACCGGCGCGCTCGGCGGGATGCTTCCGGGGGGACTGCCCGGCTTCTGAGCCGGCACCGCGCAGCGCCGCCCCGGCGCGAGCCGACAGCGATGAGCCCGTCGCGAGATCCCATGGACCGGTTGGTGGGAGAGCTCTCCCGGCTGCCCGGAATCGGCGCCAAGACGGCGGCCCGTCTCGCCCATCACATCCTGAAGGCGTCCGAGGACGAGGCCGAAGCGCTCGCCGAAGCCATCCGCGAGGTCAAGGCGAGGCTCTTCCACTGCAGCGAGTGCGGCTCGATCACCGAGCGCGACCCCTGTGCCTACTGCGCCGACCCGGACCGTGACCGCACCCGCATCTGCGTCGTCGAGGAGCCGTTCAACATCGTGCCGGTGGAGCGCACCGGCGAGTTCCACGGGCTCTACCACGTCTTGATGGGATCCCTCTCTCCGCAACGGGGCGTGGGGCCCGACCAGCTCGAGATCGACTCCCTCCTCGGGCGCCTCGACGGCGTCGAGGAGGTCATCCTGGCCACCAACCCGAACGTCGACGGGGAGGCCACCGCGCTCTACCTGGCCCGGTTGCTCAAGCCCAGGGGCGTTCAGGTGACCCGCCTGGGCCTGGGGCTGCCGGTGGGCGGAGACATCGAGTACACCGACGAGGTGACCCTCGCCCGCTCGCTGGTCTCGCGGCGCGAGCTCTGAGGCACCCTTGGCCGCCGCACCCTCCCCGCTCGTGCGCGGCGATCTGCCGCCGGAGATTCGCGTCCCGCCTCCGGGACCTCGTTCCCGTGCCCTCACCGAGGAGCTCGCCGCCTTCGAGCCGCCGGAGACGCTCCCCGCCGGGGGCATCGTCTGGCAGGAGGCGCTGGGCGCCAACGTCCTCGACGTCGACGGAAATCGGTACCTCGACATGACGGCGGGTTTCGGCGTCGCCTCCGTCGGTCATCGGCACCCCGCCGTCGTCGCCGCCGTCGAGCGGCAGGCGCGGCGACTCGTGCACGGGCTGGCGGACGCCCAGGGCCACCCGCCGCGCCTGGCCCTGGCGCGCCGCCTGGCGGGCCTCGCCCCCTGGCCCGACGCCCGCGTCCTCTTCGCCATCTCCGGCGCCGACGCCGTCGAGCTCGCCTTGAAGAGCGCGCTGCTCGCCACCGGCCGCGCCGGCATCGTCGCCTTCGAGCCCTCCTACCACGGCCTGACCTTCGGCGCCCTGGCCGTTACGTCGCGGCGGAGCTTCCGGGAGCCCTTCGCCGCCCACCTCCATCCCCACGTCACGCGGCTCCCCTATGGCTGCGACCCCGCCGGCCTGCGCAGCGTCCTCGCCGAAGGCACGACGGCCGCCGTCGTGGTCGAGCCGGTGGTGGGCCGTGAAGGGGTTCTGCTGCCGCCTCCCGGCTGGCTCGCCGCCCTCCGCGACCTCACCGCCGCGCAGGGCACCCTCCTCGTGGTCGACGAGATCCTCACCGGCTTCGGCCGCACCGGAGCGCTGTTCGCCTGCCTCGAGGAGATGGGCTCGCCACCCGACCTGATCTGCTGCGGCAAGGCCCTAGGGGGAGGGCTGCCGATCGCCGCGGTCCTCGGGCCCGCCGCCGTCCTGGCGAGCTGGAACGACCCAGGCGAGGCGCGGCACACCGCCACCTTCGTCGCCCATCCGCTGGCCTGCGCGGCGGCCTTGGCCTCGCTCGCGGTTCTCGAGCGCGAGGCCTTGGTGGAGAGGTCTAGGCGATTGGGGCAACAGTTGGCTGCGCGAGTGGAACAGTGGGTCTCTCTCAACGGCTCCCTGACCCATGTTCGTGGACGAGGCCTACTTTGGGGCTTGACCTGGACGCGGTCCGACGCCGCCCATGCCTTTACCCGCTCCTGCCTCGCCCGCGGCGTCCTGCTGCTCGCCGGCGGCGCCGACGCTCGGGCGACGCAGCTCTCGCCGCCTCTGGTGTCGACCGACGAACAGCTCGAGCGCACTTGCCTGGAGATCGAGGGGGCCCTGGCGGAGATTCGCTGACGGCTGCGAGCCGCTCCACAGACTGCGGACCGCCGCGCCCTGGAAGATGCGGCCATGAACACGCTCGAGAAGCTGGCGACCGTGGGCGCGCTCTCTCACCTCGAGCCGGCCCAGCGGGAGCTGCTCGCCGCCTGCAGCTGGCCGCAGAGCGTCCCCCGGGGAGCGACCCTCTTTCGCGACGGCGATCCGGCGCGCGAGGCCTTCGCCCTGGTGCGCGGCACTCTCGACCTGGTGCGCCACACCTCCGCCGGCAGCTTCTCCTTCGCCCACCTCGAGCCCGGGGAGATCTTCGGCGAGGAAGGCAACTTCGGCCAGTCCTCCCGCGCCGGTCTCGCCCTGGCAGTGAGCGACGTCGAGGTCCTGGCCCTCGACACGGATCGCCTGCGCACCGTCGGGTCCAGCGATCGCCGCTTCCACACCGCGATGCTGTGGGCCTTCTGGAAGAGCCTGGCTCAGAAGCTGCGCTCCTCCAACGAGCGCCTGCGCAGCTTCTTCGCCCAGGAGTCGGCGGGGGTCGAGCCGCCACGGGCTCCGGTGAGCCCGGGCCGGATCGAGCCCCCGGTCGACCTCGAGACCCGACGCTCGATCTTCGTCGAGCAACGCCTCTCCCCCATGGAGGTGAACTTCCTCGCCTCGCTCTCCAACCATCAGCGCTACGAGCAGGGCGACCTGATCTTCCGCGAGGGCGACCCGGGCGACACCCTCTACGTCGTGCTCGAGGGAGAGGTGATGATCAGCAAGCAGATCCCGGGCGCCGGCGAGGAGGCCCTGGCCTTCCTGCGGCGCGGCGAGTACTTCGGGGAGATGGCACTGATCGACGACCAGCCCCGCTCCGCCTCGGCGACGGCGCACGGAGGCGGCGCGCTGGTGCTGGCGATCGCCGAGGAGGTCGTCGAAGGCGTGCTCCACATCGACCACGCCTCCTCCAGCCGTCTGCTCGAGATCCTCTGCGGCCTGGTCTGCTCGCGATTGGTCGAGAGCGACGACAAGCTCGTCGGCTGGCATATCCTGGCTGCCTCCGCCACCCCGGGGGCGACGACCTCCCCGCCGGGCTGATCGGCCTCCCGTGGCGTCAGGGTCGGAGCAGCGCCAGCGCCTTGGCGAGCAGCGAGGACGTCGGGAGCTCGTCGATCCCCTGTGGCTCGACCCAGGCGGCCTCTCCCCCCTCGCACACCGCGCCGGACGTCATCAGGGCCGCTTCCCAGAGGTGCAACCGGATGTCGCGATCGGTGATGGCGTGGCGCACCGTGCCGATCCTGCGCTCCAGGCGCCACTCCCCGCCATAGCGGCGCGCCAGATCGGCGGCCGGGTCGCCGTTGTCGGCCGCCCAGGGCAGCTCCCAAGTCCCCGCGAGCAGCGTCGAGCCCTGCTCCCGACGCACCAGCAGCAGCCGGCTGCCGCGGCGCACGAGAGCGGCCGTCATCTCCAGCCGGCGCGGCCGCCGGCGCGTCTTCGGTCGTGGGTAAGCCTCGACGCGCCCGCGGGCGCGGGCTCGGCAGGGGGAGCGCAGGGGACACTCGGCACAGCGCGGCGACCGCGGCGTGCAGACGGTCGCGCCCAGCTCCATCAGCGCCTGGTTGCTGCGGCCCGGGTCGGCCGGATCGAGCAGCGCCTCGGCGACCGCGAGGAGGCGGCGTCTGGAGGCGGCCCGCTGCGGAGCGCCGTCGCAGGCGACCAGCCGGGCGGCGACCCTCTCGACGTTGCCGTCCAGCACGGCCACGGGCTCGCCGAAGGCGATGCTCGCCACCGCGGCCGCCGTGTAGCTGCCGATCCCGGGCAGCCGGGAGAGGGCGACCGGGGTGGCGGGAAAGTTTCCCGTCTCGTGAACGACCTGCCGGGCCGCCGCATGAAGCCGGCGGGCGCGGCCGTAGTAGCCCAGGCCCGACCAGAGGGCCAAGACCTCGGCTTCGCGGGCGGCGGCCAGGGCGCCGACGTCTGGAAAACGCGCCAGGAAGCGCTCGTAGTAGGGAACGACCACCTCGACCCGGGTCTGCTGGAGCATCACCTCCGAGACCCAGATCCGGTACGGATCGCGGGAACGGCGCCAGGGCAGGTCCCGCCGGTGGGCCTCGTACCAGGTCGCGAGCCGGGACCGGGACCGCCGCAAGGCGGCCAGTACGTCGTCGTCCTCTCCGGGGTGCGTCGCGTCGCTCACGGGGGCGGCGTCAGCCTACCGCGCCGGGCCCCGGGACTGGAGCTGCGTGATAGAAAGAGGAAAGGGGGAGGTTCCTTGAAGGTTGGATTCGAGCGGGGGACCCGTCGTAGGGGTCCGTATTGGGTGGGATCGGAAGGGAGGAGATCTAGGCGATCTCCCTCGTGTAGGTCGGATTCGATCTCGGAGGGGAACCTCCCCGCTCACCTGTCATACCGAAAATTGAAGCAATCACCGTGCCAGTTCTCTCCGTCGACTGACCGTCGCCCGACCAGGGCCGCGAGGCACCGCACCGAATGCGCCGACTCCTCCTCTTCTTCCTGATCCTCATCGGTCTCGCCGTCGCCATCGCGTTGTTCGCGGTCTTGCGGTCGAGCGGCGCCGGCTCCTCCGGAGCTCTTGCCGGCCGCGCGACGGTCCTCGGCCTGACCCTGTCCGAGCCCCTGGCCGACTACGCGCCCGCCGCGCGTCTGCCCTTCCTGCACATTCAGCCCCGGCAGAGCCTGGCCACCATCTATCGCGCCGTGCGCCGGGCCCGGGGCGACGACGGGGTGCGGGCCGTTCGCTTCTACGTGCAGCGCGCCGCGATGGGGCTGGCGCAGGCACAGGAGCTGCGGCGTCTGCTCGCCTCCCTCGTCGACGCCGGCAAGTCGGTCCACTGCTACCTGGAGGGGGGCGGAGAGGGAGCCAACGGGACCCTGGCCTACTACCTGGCCTCCGCCTGTCCCACCGTCTCCCTCACGCCGGGCTCCGACCTCAACCTGATCGGACTGCACGTCGACTCGGCCTTCTTGCGCGGCACTCTCGACAAGCTGCACATCGAGCCGGATTTCGATCACGTGGGACGCTACAAGAGCGCGGCCGAGGCCTACACCGAGAGCGCGCATTCGCCGGCCTCGCGCCAGGCCCTGGGAACGATCCTCGACGATCTCTACGGCCAGATCGTCGCCGCCATCGCCGACGGGCGCGAGCTCGCTCCCGAGCGCGTGCGCGACCTCGTCGACCGCGGTCCCTATACCGCCGACGAGGCACTGGCGGCCGGCCTGGTGGACGAGCTCCTCTACCCGGACGAGCTCGACGAGCGGATCCGCGGCGAAGTGGGCGAGCAGGCGAGACTCCTCACCACCGAGGAGTACGCGGGGCGCAGACACGCCCGCGGCTCTCTCGCCGTCGTCTTTGCCCAGGGAGTGATCATGCGCGGCGGCGACTCCCTGGATCCCTGGACCCGCGAGCGGTCCATCGGCTCGGACGACCTCGGCGAGCTGCTCTCCGCCCTGACCGAGGACGCCACCACCCGCGCCGTCGTCTTGCGCGTCGACAGCCCGGGGGGCTCGGCCCTCGCCTCGGAGCTGATCCTGCGCCAGGCGACCTTGCTGGCCGAGGCCAAGCCTCTGATCGTCTCGATGTCGAGCCTCGCCGCCTCGGGCGGCTACTACATCTCCGCGCGGGCTCGCAGCATCGTCGCCGAGGCCGGAACCCTGACCGGCTCGATCGGTGTCGTCGGCGGCAAGTTCGCCACCCGCTCCTTCCAGCAGGAGTTGCTGGGCATCACCCACGACACCCTGCAGCGCGGCGCCAACGCCGACTTCTACTCGCTGCTGGACCCCTTCACACCCCGACAGGCCGAGACCTACCACCGCCAGATGGAGGCGATCTACGACCGCTTCGTCGCGCACGTGGCGAGTGGTCGGGAGATGACCCGCGACGCGGTCCTCGCCGTTGCCGAGGGTCGGGTGTGGTCCGGCGAGCGGGCGGCGGCGGTCGGTCTGGTCGACGAGATCGGGGGCCTCGACCGCGCCCTCGAGATCGCCGCCGAGGCCGCGGACGTCGAGCTGGCGGACGCGGGCGTGGCCTTCTATCCGGAGCCGCCGAGCCTCTTCGACCTGCTCGCGGACGACGGCTTCCCGGGCCTCTCGGTCGATCTCGAGAGCCTCGCCGCGGCCCTCCAGCCGACCCCTCCCGGCACCCTCGAGCTGCCCGCCGACCTGGCCCGACTCGCCTACCCGTTCTGAGCTCGCGGCGCGCCTCCGGTGACCCCGAGGGGTGTGCTAACATCCCGCGCCCGCTGACCGGTATCGTCGGGTCTTCGGCACGACAAGTCGCCTCTCAACAGGTTTTCCACAGCCTGTGGAAAGCGGGTCGAGCCATGGCACAGCTCCTCTGGACACGCCTCCGCGAACAGCTCCGACGCGACCTCGATCCCGAGGAGTTCTCGACGTGGATCCAGCCTCTCCAGGTCGGCTCCGAGGGTAGCGATCGCCTCGAGCTGCTGGCCCCTTCCGAGCGCTTCCTCCACACCCTCGAGCAGAGCTACCGGCCGGCCGTGGACGGCGCCATCTCGCGGCTCGGGGGACCGGCCTTCGAGGTCCTCTTCTCGGTCGTCCCGAGGCCCAAGGCGAGGGGCGCCGGCACCTCGCGCGGCGGCAGCCCGCTCAACCCGCGCTACACCTTCGAGACTTTCGTCGTGGGCAGCTCCAACCAGTTCGCCCACGCCGCCGCACGCTCGATCGCCGACAAGCCGGCGGGCAGCTACAACCCGTTCTTCCTCTACGGCGGCGTCGGACTCGGCAAGACCCACCTTCTGCACGCCATCGGCCACGAGCTCTGCCGTGACGGCGACCTCCAGGTGCTCTACCTGCCGGCCGAGCACTTCGTCAACGAGCTCATCAGCTCGCTCCGCTTCAACCGCATGCCCGACTTCCGGGATCGTTACCGGACGATCGACGTCCTGATGGTCGACGACGTGCAGTTTCTGGCCAACAAGGAACGCACGCAGGAGGAGTTCTTCCACACCTTCAACACCCTCTACACCCGGCAGAAGCAGATCATCCTTTCCTCGGACTCCTCGCCGCGCCACCTGCGGGACCTCGAGGAGCGTCTGCGCAGTCGCTTCGAGTGGGGCCTGATCGCGGACATCCAGCCTCCGGATCTCGAGACCAAGGTGGCGATCCTGCGTCGCAAGGCCGAGCAGGAGCGTACCCCCCTGCCCGATGACGTGGCGCTCTTCATCGCCAATCAGGTGAAGTCCAACATCCGCGAGCTCGAGGGCCTGCTCAACCGGGTCATCGCCTTCGCCTCGCTGACCGGCCGGCCCCTGACCCTCGATCTCGCCAAGGAGACCCTGAAGGACATCCTGCCGGGTCAGGACCGCCGCATCCCGCCGGCCGAGATCATCAAGCTGGTCGCCCGCCACTACGGGCTCAAGGTCTCGGAGATCAAGAGCAAGAGCAACTCGAAGCAGATCACCTTCCCGCGCCAGGTCGCGATGTACCTGTGCAAGCAGCTCACCGATCTCTCCTATCCGGAGATCGGCAAGCAGTTCAACGACAAGCACCACTCCACCGTCATCTACTCGGTGGAGAAGATCGAGCGTCTGGCCCAGGACGACGCCGACCTGTCGCGCACGCTCGACCGCATGGCGCAGCACTTCCGGTAGCGCCCCCGGAAGCCCCCCCTTGTGGACAAGCTGCGGACCGCTCGGCGGATCGCGTCCCGACGCCGTCCGTCTCCACCTCGCCTCCACAGGCTCTCGACAGCCTCCGTCCGCCGTCGGCGGACGCCGTCAAGCGCCCTCGCAGCCTGGAAAAACGGCGACGATCCGCCGTCTCCACAGGCAAAGACTACGACGACGGCTATGTTAGATTCCCTTCTCTCAGGAGGAGACCCCATGGATATCCGCCTCAAGCGCTCGGACTTCCTGAGCGAGCTCGCCCCGATGCAGGGGATCGTGGAACGGCGTACCACCATTCCGGTGCTCTCCCACATCCTGCTGCGCGCCGAAGGCGACAGCCTGCATCTGGCAGCCACGGATCTCGACGTGTCGCTGACGTCGTGGGTCGAGGCGGAGGTGGCCACACCCGGCGGGATCGCGGTGCAGGCCCGCAAGTTCATCGAGATCATCCGAGCGGTGGTCTCGGACGACGTGGAGCTAGCGCTCGAGGCGGAGAACCGGCTGGCGATCCGTGCCGGCCGCTCGCGGTTCAAGATCAACGGCCTGGCGCCGGATGACTTCCCCACGCTGCCGCGGGTCGACGTCGAGGGCGCGACGGGAGTGCCCTTCGCCCGGGTCAAGGGAATGATCGGGAAGATCCTCTTCGCCGTCTCGACCGAGGAGTCGCGCTTTCAGCTCAACGGAGCGTTGCTCAAGATGGGCGACGGGCGCATCGAGCTGGTGGCCACCGACGGCCATCGCCTCGCCTTGGTGCAGAACGCCATGGAAGGCAACGGCGCGCAGCCCGGAGAAGGGGTGCTGGTTCCGCGCAAGGCGCTGCAGGAGCTGCAGCGCTTCGAGGGCGAGGCCGAGGAGATCAGCCTGGCGCGCGGCGAGCATCACCTCTCCTTCCGCCTCGGTCGGCGCGAGATGATCTGCCGCATCCTCGAGGGGACCTTCCCCGACTACGAAAGGGTGATCGCGAAGGACAACGACAAGCACGCCGTCTTCGACCGGCGCCAGCTCGGCGACGCGGTGCAGCGCGTCGCCCTGCTGACCGGCGACCGCACGCGGGCCGTCCGTTTGGCCTTCGAAGAGGGGAGCCTGCGGATCTCCGCCGCGAACCCCGACCTCGGCGAGGCCACCGAGGAGGTTCCCTGCGAGTTCGACGGCGAGGGCGTGAAGCTGGGGATCAACCCGGACTACCTCTCCCAGTTCCTGGGCGTCGCCGAGACCGAGCGCGTGCGCTTCGATCTCAAGGACGAGAACGCCCAGTGCATCGGCACTCCCGTGGACGGCGCCGACGAGCGCTATCTCTGCGTGATCATGCCGATGCGGATCTAGCCGCGACGACGGCGCCCCAGGCCTCTCGCGTCGGCCTGCGGGAGGGCCGTCCCGAGCGGTCTGTTTACGCTTTTCTGACGCCTCCTGGGCCGGGCGCGGCTCAGGGTTGGCGGGTCCGTTCTTAAGTTCATTGTTTTCAGTATCTTACAGCTTGCCCGCGAGGGGTCCATGTGATAGCCTGAGACACCCTCGGGACGGGAGGCGCTCCCGCGCCTGGTGACGGTCCGGGGCATCCACTCAACGAACGGGATTCGAGGCATGGCGAAGACAGCCACAGGGCTAGCGTACACCGCGGACTCGATCAAGGTCCTCAAGGGCCTGGAGGCGGTGCGCAAGCGACCCGGGATGTACATCGGAGACACCGATGACGGGTCCGGTCTGCACCACATGGTCTTCGAGCTGGTCGACAACGCGATCGACGAGGCCCAGGCCGGATACGCCGACGAGATCTCGGTCGTCATCCACGCCGACAACTCGGTGACGGTCGACGACGACGGCCGCGGCATCCCGGTCGACCTGCACAAGGGGGAGGGCCGCTCGGCAGCCGAGGTGATCCTCACCGAGCTGCACTCCGGCGGCAAGTTCGACCGCAACTCCTACAAGGTCTCCGGCGGCCTGCACGGCGTCGGCGTCTCCGTGGTCAACGCCCTCTCCTCGGAGCTCGAGGTGGAGATCAAGCGCGACGGCGCGGTCTGGGAGCAGTCCTACGTCCGGGGAGTGCCGCAGGGCCAGATCCGGGAGGTCGGCAAGACCAAGAAGACGGGAACGAAGGTCCGCTTCCTGCCCGATCCCGAGATCTTCGCGCTTCTCGAGTTCCACTTCGAGACGCTGGCCCAGCGCCTGCGCGAGCTGGCCTTCCTCAACAAGGGCGCGCGGATCGTTCTCACCGACGAGCGCAGCGGCGCCACCGACACCTTCCACTACAGGGGAGGCATCCAGAGCTTCGTCGAGCACCTGAACCGCACCAAGGCGACGCTGCACAAGAAGCCGATCTGGCTCGAGGAGACCGTCGACGACGGCAGCGGCGAGGAGACCGTCGAGATCGCCCTGCAGTGGAACGACAGCTATCAGGAGCAGATCTACT